>Ga0070739_10002247_pt1 | contig 26446 bp, 23 predicted proteins | sample Coa_R1_7_FD_66445 | JGI IMG/M metagenome (GOLD analysis project Ga0070739, IMG submission 66445) | Surface soil microbial communities from Centralia Pennsylvania, which are recovering from an underground coalmine fire - Coalmine... | ecosystem: Environmental > Terrestrial > Soil > Unclassified ...
GATTCGGTAAGCGGCCAGACGTGCTCGCGTACCGAGGCCACGATGGCGGACTTCTCGGCGATCGGCCGGGCGCGCAGGCCGGTGGACAGGATCGCGGCGCGCTTGGCCATCAGCCGGCCGAGGTCCAGCTCGCCGCGTACGCCGCCTTGAAAGCCGATGATGACCAGGCGCCCGTTGACCGCCAGCGCCTCCACATTGCGGCCCAGGTACGAGGCGCCCATGTTGTCCAGGATCACGTCCGCGCCGTGCCCGGCCGTGATCTCGCTCAGCCGGTCTACGAAGTCCTCGGTGCGGTAGTTGATCGCCGCGTCTGCGCCGAGATCGCGGCAGCGGGCGACCTTTTCCGGGGAGCCGGCAGTCGCCACGACGCGTGCGCCGAGTGCCTTGCCAAGCTGGATCGCGACCGTGCCGATGCCACCGGTGCCGCCGTGTACAAGCAACGTCTCGCGCGGCTGGAGCGCGGCGCCCATGAACACGTTCGACCAGACGGTGCATACGGCCTCAGGCAGCCCGGCGGCGGTAACCAGGTCGACGCCCTTCGGTACCGGCAGCACCTGACCGGCCGGAACCGCGACCCGCTCGGCGTAGCCGCCGCCGGCGAGCAACGCGCAGACCTCGTCGCCGACGTTCCAATCGCTGACGCCGTCGCCGAGAGCGGCGATGCGGCCGGAGCACTCCAGCCCGGGGATCTCGCTCGCGCCGGCCGGCGGCGGATAGAAGCCCGCCCGCTGCAGCAGGTCCGCGCGGTTCACCGCGCTGGCGGCCACCTCGATCAGCACCTCGCCGACACCGGGCGCCGGATCGGGTGCGTCCGTCCACGCGAGTACCTCGGGGCCGCCGGGTTCCGTGATCTGGATCGCCTTCATGCCCCCACCCTAAAACCTCGCGCGGCGCGGCCTGCGGGCGGCGCGGCAACCCGGCTCAGGCTTCTGGAAGTGAGCCGGGAACGCGGTCAGGCGTCGTGCGCCTCCTCCTGAGCCTGCTGGTGCGCCTCGGCCGCGGCGGTGAGCGTGGCCACGACGCTGTCGAGTCCGTCCAGGCTTCCGCCGATTCCGAGTGCGTAACCGGCCAGGAACGTGGTCAGCGGCGCGGCGGGACGGGCTACCGAGTGCGCGGCCGCCCGGGCGAGCTCAAGCAGGGCCGTCTGCTGCTCGGCGGTCAGCGCGAGCTCGGGGCGGCCGAGTTCCGCTGCCGCCTCGCTGAGCCAGGAGTCGAACATCCGCTGTCAGTTCCCTTCCTCGGCCGCACCGGACCGTCGATCAGGTCGCGTCGCGGAATCGGCGATCCGCCGCGCCGCGTCCACATCCTCCCAGGTGTCGCAGTCCAGCACGGCATTCCCCGGCTGGCTGATCCGAAGCAGGCGCAGATCACGAACCAGTCGGCGCAGCGGAAGGCCGTGCACCCCGCCCGAACCGTATTCAGCGAGCTTCGATTCGAGCGCCTCGCGTCGGTACACGGCGTTCAACCACTGTTCGCGGCCCTCCGCGTCGACCGCTACGGCGCCGTCGTAGCCGGGCTCCGATGCGGCGACTGCCGTCCACAGCCTGTGGACAGCGGTCGCCGTCAGAAAGGGAAGGTCGGCGGCGAAAACGCCGATCCAGTCATGCGGGTCTTCGGTGACCTCTGCGAGTGCGGCGAGACCTGCGGCGATGGCCGCAACCGGACCGCCCCCGGGCGGCTGCTCGCGGATCCAACGCACTTCACGTTCCGTCGCCCTAGAGGGCCCCACGACGACAAGTTCCCCCGAACCACCCACGCCCGCGTCGGTGAGCGTGGCGCAGGCCGCAATGACCCGGTCGAGAAGAGTTCTTCCGCCCACCTCGACCATCGGCTTGTCCGCCCCGCGCAGCCGACGCGCTTCCCCGCCCGCGAGTATCAGAACGTCCACGCGCTCAGTAAACGCACATGACCGGGCACTTCGCTACGCGGCGACGCGCTCCGGCGGCTTCAGGTCCCGCTCGAAGTGGATCATCGCGCCACGGGCCGGGTGATTGCGGATGTCCACCCGATCGCACAGCGCCTCGATCAGCATCAGGCCCCGGCCGCCCTCAGGGGTGTCCGCGATGCTCACCGCCGCGAGCCGCGGCTGCCGGCCGCTCTTCGTCGCCGCCGAGTGCTCGGTGAGCCGGCGCGGAGCGAATCCGACCCCGTTGTCGATCACGTCGATCCAGCAGCGCTCGTCGCTGATCCCGGCCGCGACCCAGTAGCCCTCCGCCTGCCCGGCGTGCTCGATCACGTTCGCGCACGCCTCGGTGAGTGCCACCCCCAGGTCGAAGGAGACGTCGGGATCCATCCCGGCGAGCGTCGCGGTGTCCCGCAGCATCCGCCGGGCCTTCCCCACGCTCTCCGCCTCTCGGGGCAGTAGCAGGGTCCAGTTGACGTCCACGAGCCACAACCTCCCACGGTCGAGGGGCACGCAGTTACGTATTACCGCTCGCGCGGATCAATACGCGCTCAAAGGCCGTGAAACGCGACACGATGTCGCAATGAGATCACTCATACGGATGTATGGCGGGCACCGAGGCACTCGCGAGATGGCTACACACCGTGGTGCGAGGGAGGGATACGGTGGTGACCATGTCCGTTGAGCAACCATTGCGCTACGCCTACCTCGGGCCGGAGGGCACGTTCACCGAAGCGGCGCTACTCGCGCTGCCGGAAGCAGGGTCGGTCGAGGCGGTGCCGTGCCCGACTGTTCCGTCAGCGCTCGATGCGGTACGTCGCGGCGAGTGTGCGGCCGCCGTCGTGGCCATGGAGAGCTCGGTCGAGGGTGCGGTAACTGCGACCATCGACGAATTGGCCTCCGGAGAACCACTGATCATCGTGCGCGAACTGCTGCTATCTGTCAGCTTCGCGCTGCTTGTGCGGCCAGGTACGGCGCTCGAGGACATCAAGACCGTCGCCAGCCACCCGGTCGCCGAGCCGCAGTGCCGGCGCTGGCTGGGCGAGAACCTTCCCGACGCGCGCTGGGAGGCGGCTACCTCGAACGCGCACGCGGCCCGCCAGGTGCAGGACGGGGTCTACGACGCGGCGCTGGCCGGCTCGTTCGCGGCTGCGCGCTACGGCCTGACGGTGCTGGCCGAGCCGGTGCACGACTTCGCCGGCGCGCAGACCCGGTTCGTGTTGGTGACCAGGCCGGGCTCGGTTCCGCCGCCGACCGGGGTGGACAAGACCTCGATCACGGTCGGCCTGCGCGACAACCACCCCGGTGAGCTGATGGAGATCCTGGAGCAGTTCGCGACCCGCGGCGTGAACCTGTGCCGGATCGAGTCGCGGCCCACCGGGGAGGGCATGGGCCGCTACTTCTTCTTCATCGACTGCGAAGGGCACATCGCGGACGCGCGGGTCGGCGAGGCGCTCATGGGACTGCGCAGATCGAGCGCGAACATGCGCTTCCTCGGTTCGTATCCGCGTGCGGACGGCCAGCCGCCGGCGATGCGGTTCGGCACCAGCGACGAGGAATTCGCGGCGGCGCACGCCTGGCTCGACGAGGCTCGCGGCGGCGGCTCGGCGTGACGCAGGTGCAGGTTGCGCCGAGTGTGACCGGGGCGCCGCTGCTGACGTTGCGTCGGACGTTGCGCCGTATGCATCCGCACGTGACGACGGCAAGTTCCCGCCACAGGTCTCACCTGGCGTCTTGAGTCGGTTACGCTAGGCCACAAGACTGATTCCCAGCCGTTCGCACGTATTTGCCGAACGGCGGCGCCGAAAGAACGGCGAAGGGCGGCGCGAGAGGGCGTACCGGGGCGGGATGTCCGGAGGCCGCGTCGGCGCGGGATCAGCGGGTAGTCCAGCGAGCACGGATCGACGCACGAGGGGGTTGACGTTGGCGCTCGTAGTCGTGGTTCCGGGACCGAGTGGACCAGGCGGCTCCCGGTCGCCCGGCACGCGGTCGCTCGGACCACTCTCAGTCGGCCCGCTGTCGGTAGGTCCCGTCTCGGTAGGACCGCTGTCCGTCGGCTCCGGAGTACGCCGCACTGACTCGGTACAGCGCGTCGTCACCGCCCTCTCGTCCTCGGTGCGTGCGGTACGGGGACCGGTCCCGCGCTCAGGGGACGTCGTCGTACTCGATGTCGCAGACCTGTTCGCCGGCCGCACCGAGCACGACAAGAAGGCGTATCAGGGCGCCGGAAAGGCGTCGGGCGAAGCGAACGGCGTCGCGACGCATGATGAGACCGAGGAGCTGACTGAGGCGCTGCTGAGCGGCTGGTGGACCTCGGCGACCCGGATCGGCAAGTTCGAGGGGCACCCGGATCGGCGGCGCCGGCCAGGACCAGGCTTGTCGTCCCACAGCTCGGGATCCCCGAACAACCCGGCGTCCCAGAACACAGCGTCCCAGAACGCGCTGTCCCGGAATTCAGTGTCACCGGGCGAGACTCGGCCGCACGGCGCGACGGAACCCGGAGCGGAGGCGATCGACGGTTCCGACGTCCGGGCCCGGACCTCGGCCCTGTCCGCCGCCCTGAGCGCGAGCCCGTACTTTCGCGGCTCCCCGGAGCTGGCCGCGGCGGAGGCCCGCGCGCTGAGCCGCTACCTGACCGACCTGAAGCTGCGGCACGAGGTGCGCGACCGGACTCAGGCGGCGATCCTGCCGGACACCAAGGTCGTGGTCGGCCACGGCATCGGCGCGCTGATCGCCTACGAGGCGCTGTGCGCGCTGAGCGACGCGGTCTCGGTCACCTTCGTCTCGCTGGGCGCCGCGATGTGCGGGCCGCAGCAGGTCTTCACCCGGCTGGAGCCCGCACCACGCAACGAACAAGGGCACTGGCCGGCCGCGATACGCCGCTGGTTCAACGTCGTGGCGCACTCCGACCCGACCGCGATGATCGCCCCGCAGCTGACCGAGCGCTTCGGCCCGGGGATCGAGGACGAGGTCATCGAGATCAAGACCAGCTGCGGCGACCTACAGCCGTACCTGCTCGACCGGGCCACCGGCCGGGCGCTGGCCACCGGACTGGTCGGATAGTGCCTTATCCGAAGAAGCCCAGGCCTGGCTTCTCCTGCTGCGGTTGGGCCGGATAAGGCGTCGCGTACTGCATCGAAGCCGGCGACTCCGTCGTGTACATGGTTTGGCCGTTGTGCACGCCGCCTGCCGCATACGCAGACTCGGAGGCAAACGCGGGGTCAGCCGTGTAGGCGTGTTGCGCGGTGTAACCCGGCTCAGCCGCCGCATAGGTGCCGTTCGTCGCATATGCGGCATCTGCCGTGTATATGCCGTGCAGCTCCCGTTCCTTGTACTGGATCTGCTGGTAGAGCCGCGCGTACAGGGCGTCAAGCGCCCGCTCAGCACCGAACTCGGCGAGCACCTGACCCAGCGGGCTGGAAAGCAGCGTCTCCCGCTCGACTCGCGCCTCGGCGGTGCGGGCGCGCAGCCATATCAGGCGCTGACGCAGCCACAGCTGCCGCTCCTCGGTGCCCATCTCCGGACCCTCGGCGCTGATGACCGCCCATTCCTCGGCTAGGCGCTGCAGCTCGTAAAGGTCAGTGCGGCGGTAGGCGTCGTTCACCCGCGTTATGAACGCGTTACGCCGCTCCTTTTCCCGCGGGTCTTGCGTGAAGTCGGGGTGGGCGCGCCGGGCCAGGTCGCGGTAGAGCCGCTGGAGGGTCTTGGCTGGGTCGTTACTCTGCGCCTGCTCCTCGACGGGTTCGGTGAACCGCAGCGTGCTCGCGTACTCCGGATCGATGACCGGGCCGGCGGGCTCGGGCTCGGTCGGCAGCGGGTCGGTCAACGGATCGAACGTAGGTTGCCCGGAAGATCCGTACCTCAGTTCGTAGGCGCGTCGGGCCTGTTCCGGATCGCCGGTCATCGCGGCCCGCGCCTCGGCGATCATCAGGTCGAGCTGGTCGAGCCGGTCGTAGAGCGGTCCGAGGTGGTGGTGGTGCAGCCGGGTCAGCCGGTCGAGGTCGAACCTGCTGGTCTCCAATGCGATCTGCGCCTCGGCGAGCGCCGTTTCGGCGGAGGCTACGGTTTCCTCCAGCGACGGCGCCGCCTGACCCCCCGTGGGCGGTGGTGCCGTGCCGAAGGGGTTGACTGCCGTGGCAGACGTCGCGGAGACGTCCATGGCCCCTCCTTGCTGCGTCCTTACGCGGTAAAGATATCGGCGGCCGGCGCAGGCGCCATGGGGCGAGCGGCGTCTGACACAGGATCGATATCTAAGCGGCGCGATGCTCCGGGCGGTAACCACCTGGTCACGGTCACGGCTCGGCGGCGCTGTCGGTTCAATCGACCGGCGGGTCGATTCAATGCGTGGCCCCGGAAAGGTTGAGCCCGACCACCCCCGCCACGATCAGCGAGACGGACAGGATCTTCACCGGGGAACTGCTCTCGTCGAGGAACAACATTCCGAACAGCACTGTTCCGGCCGCCCCGATCCCGGTCCACACCGCGTACGCCGGGCCGACCTCGAGCCGGCGCAGCGCCTGGGTGAGCAGGCCGAAGGAGCCGAGCGCGAACACCGCGAAACCGATGGTCGGCACGATCCGGCTGAAGCCGTCGCTCAGCTTGAGGCAGACCGCGAACCCGGTCTCCAGGAGACCGGCGAGGATGACGAGAAGCCAGGCCATGCTCCCAGTCTCCGGGGGCGCACGGTGCTACACAAATACTCAAACCAGACGAACTCCTTCGTTCGGTCGGATCGGCGGCGTGTCCGGGAGAAAGCGGCAGATCACATGATGCATCAGTCATAAGGGCGCGTGGGGTGGCCGAGCGGGGGCAGTTGGGTCACGCTCGTTGCGTGGGCGCCAGGTGGAGCGGCCGGACGAAGGGTGGTGGCGATGGCGATGTCGGTTGGCGGATCGACCCGGGGCACGCCGATGGAGCGGGCGGTGAACATCGGCCCGGTGCTCTCGGAACGGCTGAGTTCCGTCGGCGTCGATACCCTTGAGCAGCTCAAACAGCTCGGCGCGCTGCAGGCTTGGGAGCTGATCGCGGACAAGACCCCCGGCGAGGAGTGCGTGCACACCCTGCTCGCCCTGGAGGGGGCGATCCGCGCGGTGCGGTGGACCGCCATCAGCAGGCCGGAACGCGACCGGTTGCTCTCCGCGGCCGGCTTGCGTTGATCGGACACGGCGGGTGATCAGCCGACGATCGTGCCGGACTGCAGCGCGCCCCAGGTCTGCCCGTTCATCGCCCCGGTGGGCGCGGCGCCGACCTGGGCCTGATAGCGCGCGACCGCCAAGAACGTCGCCTGGTCGTAGCGTCCGCTGACGTTGAGTCCGGCGTCTTCGGCGCTGTTGAGCGCCTCCTGGAGGCGCTTGACGTCGGCGGACCGCTGCCCGAGGTGCAGGTTCGGCTGCGAGCCCGCCGCGATCAGCGCGGTGAGCGTCGACCGCCCTACCGTGCCGGCCGGGTCACCGGTGACCTGGGCCTTGCCCTGGAACGAGATCACCGCCTGTGCGGTCGCCTGGTCGTACTGGCCGGTGATGTCGCCGTGGTAGTAGCCGAGCTGCCGCAGCCGGGTCTGCACGTAGTGAACGTATGTGCCGGTCGAGCCGATCGACAGCGGCAGCGTCGTGCTGCCGGTCGCCTGCATCGACGGTGAGGCTGAAGGGCTCGCGGACGGCGACGGGTTAGCCGATCCGACGGCGAGCGGGACGCTGCCCACGGACGACTGGGTCGAGACCACGGCGGACGGTGTGCTCGACGCGGTGCTGCCCGCCCCCGCCGCGGTTCCGTTGTTGTGGCTGCCGATGTAGAGCAGGCCGAGGATCACCGCGGAGGCGGCGACAACTGCGCCGATGGTGCCCCACAGCACCGGCTTGCGCATGCCCGACTCGTCGTCGTCCCAGTTCTCGGGCGCTTCGGTACCCGGTCCCGGTGGGTAGACGCCTCCGCCGGGATGCGAGGGGAGCACGGTCGTCTTCTCCGGCGCCGCGCCGAACGCGTCGAACTGCGGTGATCCCGGCGGCGGCATCCGGTAGTCGGCCTCGACCGGCGGGATCATCTGGGTCAGGCTGTGCGGGTTGATCTGCCCGTCCGGCTGCCGGAACAGCGATTCGAACGCGGATTCCGGCGGCTGCGCGTGGGTGGGGCGGTGTGGCGGCGCGGTCGGAAAGAGACCCTGCTGCATGCTGGTCGCCGCGACCGCTTCGGCGGGGACCGCCTCGAAGGGGGTCCCGCACATCCGGCAGAACCGGCCTTCCACCGGCTCGCCGCAGGAGCTGCAGTAGCTCACCGCTCGTCACGCTCCATAGGTAGCCCGTGAATTCAATGCCCTATCCCGCCGTCCCGACTGACGGTCGGCAACTGTAGTACGCCTGTACGCGTGTCCGGTACATCTCCTACCGACCCTTTGCTCTCCTGCGACAGGACTGTCACATTGTGCGTCCGGGATGTTATCTGCCTGATAAGTACGGATAGTCCGAATTCAGTGGTGCGTCGGTGTGGTCCTTCGAATGTGTCACACGTGCGGCGCCGCGGAGGCGGTTCATCGCAAGTTCCTGGAAGCGACTCAGACGGTGCGTTATAGAGGCGTCCACCTCTGCTGCACGGCGCACGCTTACAGATACTGGCGCGCAGTGGCGACGGCCTGCGCCCCGTACGAAGAACCGAACAACACCGCGTGAACGAGAAGTGGATGCAGCTGGTGCAGGCCCACGCGCTCGCGCCACTCCTCGTCGAGCGGATGCACTTCGTCGTAGGCCGCGATGATCGTGTCCAGGTGCGGCGGCTCGAACAGCGCCATCATCGCCAGGTCGGTCTCCCGGTGGCCGCCGTGCGCCGCCGGGTCGATCAGCCAGGCGCGGCCGCGGGTGTCCCAGTGGATATTGCCGGCCCACAGGTCCCCGTGGATCCGGGCCGGCAGCTCGGGCGGCCCGGCCAGGTCCTCGATCCGGTCGCAGACCCGCTCGATCACGGCCGCGCCCTCCGCGTCGATCGAACCCCGGTCGACCGCCGCGCGCAGATAAGGCAGCACCCTGCGCCGGGCGTAGAAGCCCGGCCACTCCTCTTCTTCCGTGTTGTCCATCGGCAGCGCGCCGATGAAACCGGGCCACGAGGCGCCGTATGACTGTGCGCCGCGCGCGTGCAGCGTGGCCAGCTGCCGGCCGAACTCCTCCGCGCCCTCCTGGGTCGCCCGCCCCGGCGTGACCCAGGTGGTCACCAGCAGCGAGTCGCTGATCCCGAGCACCTCGGGCACGAGCACGCCCTCCGCCTCGCGCAGCCAGCGCAGCCCAGCGGCCTCAGAGGCGAGGAACTCCGGGTCCTGCCCTCCGGTGGCCTTGACGAAGACGTTGCCGCCGTCGAGCAGCGAGACCCGATAGGTCCCGGCGCCCCCCGCGCCGGTGCCGAGCGCGGTCACCCCGGCTACGGCGCCCCCGAGCACCGCGGCCACCTGGTCGCCGATCACCCTGCCCTCGTCTCCAAAGCCAACCCGATGTGCGACAGCAGGCCCGGCATCGCGTCCTGCACCATCGCCAGGCATTCTTCGAAGCCTGCCAGAGAACCGTAGTACGGATCCGGTACGTCCAGCCGGTCGGGCCCCGCGGCCGGATCGAACTCGCGCAGCAGCCGCAACTCCGCCAGCCGCGGAGCGTCCGCGCCGGCGGCGTTTTTCACCGGATCGGAGGAAGAGGCGGCGACCGATGGAGCGCTAACCGATGGAGCGCCGACTGATGGGGCAGCCGCCCGCCCCCGGCCGCCGGACAGCGCCGAAGCCCAGCGCCGCAGGGTCCGCAGATGCCCGTGGTCCAAGGCGATCACCAGGTCTCTGTGCAGCAAGTCGGCCTGTTCGAACTGCCGCGCCACGTGCCGCGACGGATAGCCGTGGCGCGCGAGCACCCGCACCGTGCGCGGATCCGCGCCGTCCCCGACGTGCCAGTCACCCGTGCCCGCGCTGTCGACCTCGACCACGTCCGACAACCCGGCCTCGGCGATACGCGCGCGCAGCACCCACTCGGCCATCGGCGAGCGGCAAATGTTGCCCGTGCAGACAAAGCAGACCCGGTACGGTTCCCGGGCCTGCCTGCCGCCGGACGAGTGTTGCAGGGCACTGCGCTCGCCGCCCTGGTGGTCCGCACCGGTACGGATGTCCGCCTCGTTGTTCACTGGCCTTGTTCTTCGGTCATGATCGTGTACCCGGAGGTTGAGCTTCGACCGCTGTTTCCACTCCTACTTGCGCTTCTCGTCGGGCAGCACTGCGTGCAAGATCAGTGACACGGCGGTGATGATCAGCGAGCCGAGCAGCGCGTAGCCGAAGTTCTGAACGTGGAAGCGCACCGCGAAGTGGTCGGAGATCTTCGAGGTCAGCAACAGCATGAGAGCGTTGATGACGAAGGTGAAAAGCCCCAGGGTGAGCAGCAGGATCCCGAAGCTGAACAGCTTGACGATGGGCCTGATGAACGTATTCACCAGGCCGAAGATGAGCGCGACCAGCAGTACGGTCCACACTAGTTGGAAGCCCGTGCCCTGGAACGCGATGCCTGACTTGACCACGATTGAGGCCACGTACAGGCCCACCGCGTTCACCAGGATCTTGATCACGAATTTCTTCATGGCCGCATGTTCCCGCAAGTGGCGCGCTTCGGCCAAGAAGGTGTGGCAAGCTGTTGTAGAAGGGTACGGGTGGCGCTCGCAGAGCGTTGTGTATCACCCATCCGCGTCAGAGCCCGCCGCAAAAACGGGCATTTTGTGCGACACAGGATATGATCGACGCCATGACAGCAGTGGATGACCGGCTCGGCCACATGGTCAAGAGCCTTGAGCAAGAGCTCTCCGGAGCGAAGGACGCGGCACTGCGCCCGATGGGCCTGACCGTCCCGCAGTACTCGGCGCTGTTGGTGATCGCTGACACGCCGGGTATCAGCGGGGCCGAACTCGCCCGCCGGTGCCTGGTGACTCCGCAGACGATGACGACGGTTCTGGGCAACCTGACCGTCAAGGGCCTCATCGAGCGGCGCACCGTACCGGGTCAGGGCCGCGCGATGGAGACCAACATCACCGCGGCGGGCAAGAGATTGCTCGGCCGCGCCGACAAGAAGATCCTCGAGGTCGAGGAGCTGCTCAACGGGCAGCTCAGCAAGGCGGACCAGCAGTCGCTGCGCAAGCTGCTGGAGAAGTGCCGCAGCGCGTTCGCTACCGTGACCGCTCAGGTCGAGGCGGAGGAGACCCCCGCCCCGGCTGCGCGTCCGGCTCGCAAGGCGACCGCGAAGAAGGCACCGGCCGCCGCCAAGAGGCCCGCCAAGAAGGCCCCCGCGAAGCGCGCTTCGACGCGCGCCAAGAAGGCCTGATCCGCGATCCCGACAGCCGGTGTACATCACGGCCGTCACAACCGACCGCTGCGATAGTGCGGCAGCAGTCAATGCTCTGCCGTATCAGAGGTTTCAGTGCGACACTCTGGTATCAGCAGGTAGCAATAGCAACACGAGTAACGCGCGCAAGCGCTCAGAAACACCAGCCACGCCGCAGCACGCAAGGGCTGTGCGGCGAGGCGCTTGACAGCCCGCCGGGGTGCGCTAGGTCCCGGCGGGCTTAGGCGCGTCTGGCGCCGGGCATATTCCCACACGCTCCGCGGCCGCAGTCCGGCCGGTCTTCTACGTCGACGCGGCTTCTACTTCGAGGCGGCGGCTTCTGCTTCGAGGCGGCGCTTGCCTGCGAACGGCCCGCGCGAACGGCCGCAACGAGGGTCCAACGGACACTGGCGTAGCCGCCTAACGCGATATATCGTGGATCGGGAACGGGGGCGAGAGCCCGAACGTTCTTCCGGTAGACGCCGTGACGCGCGGCGTCCTGAGGCTCTTGAAGGGGTTGGGGAAGGCAGATGCCAACCTGGCTGAAGGCTGTGCTCGCGGTCGCCGGTGTGGTGATCGCCGCCAAGATCGTCATCGCGCTGGTCACCGCGGTGTTCAGCTCGCTGTTCTTCGTCGCGCTCGCCGTCGGGGCGGTAGGCGTGCTCTGGTACGGGTACCGGCGGTTCATGAACTCGCTGCCCGCCTACCGGCGTCGGCAGATCCGCAACCGCCGCGACTACTGATCCGCACCCGGCTCGTCCGGCGACGCTTTCGCCGCCGGACGGCCGGTCGGACTTAGGAAGCAATCGCTCCGCCCTCTCCTTGCGCTGCGCGCTGCCCGCGCTAGGGTGACCGGGACAACTAAAGACCGCGGGAGCTCGGAACCGACCGGGCTGAGAGGGCGACTGGCCAGGCTTCAGGCCTGCACAAGCCGTTGTCGCCGACCGCATGAACCTGTCCGGGTAATGCCGGCGTAGGGAGCGTGGGCGACTGTGTCCGAGATTCGCAAGACCTATCTGAGCAGCACAAACTCCTTTGGTGACATCCGCGTCCCGATGCGTGAGGTCGTCCTGTCGACTGGTGACAGCGTCGTGCTGTACGACACGTCGGGCCCTTACACCGACCCTTCCCTGAAGACCGACGTACGCGCGGGGCTGCCCAAGCTCCGCGAGCCGTGGATCACCGCGCGCCAGAACGGGACGCGGCCGAGCGGAACGCAGCTGTCTTACGCGCGTCGCGGCGAGGTGACCGCCGAGATGGAGTTCATCGCGCTGCGCGAGGGCGTCCCGGTCGAGAAGGTGCGTGACGAGGTGGCCGCCGGCCGCGCCGTCATCCCGGCCAACCTCCGCCACCCCGAGATCGAACCGATGGTGATCGGCGAGGCGTTCCTGGTGAAGGTCAACGCCAACATCGGCAACTCCGCCGTGACCTCCTCGATCGAGCAGGAGGTGGAGAAGATGGTGTGGGCGACCCGCTGGGGCGCGGACACCATCATGGACCTGTCCACCGGGCGCGACATCCACCAGACCCGCGAGTGGATCCTGCGCAACTCGCCGGTCCCGGTCGGCACCGTGCCGATCTATCAGGCACTGGAGAAGGTCGGCGGCAAGGCCGAGGAGCTGTCCTGGGAGGTCTACCGGGACACGGTCATCGAGCAGTGCGAGCAAGGCGTCGACTACATGACCGTGCACGCCGGCGTCCGGCGCGACTACGTGCCGCTGACCGCGCGCCGCAAGACCGGCATCGTCTCGCGCGGCGGCTCGATCCTCGCCGCCTGGATGATCGCGCACGGCCGGGAGAACTTCCTCTACGACCACTTCGCCGAGCTGTCCGAGATCCTGCGCGAGTACGACGTCACCTACTCCCTCGGCGACGGCCTGCGCCCCGGCTCCATCTACGACGCCAATGACGAGGCGCAGCTGGCTGAGCTGAGGACCCTCGGCGAGCTGGGCCGGATCGCCCGCGAGCTCGACGTGCAGGTCATGATCGAAGGACCCGGACATGTGCCGATGCACAAGATCCGGGAGAACGTGGAGCTGCAGAAGGAGCTGTGCGATGACGCGCCCTTCTACACTCTGGGCCCGCTGACCACCGACATCGCTCCCGGATACGACCACATCACCTCCGCGATCGGCGCGGCGATGATCGGCTGGTACGGCACCGCGATGCTCTGCTACGTCACCCCGAAGGAGCACCTCGGCCTGCCGGACCTCGAGGACGTCAAGCAGGGCATGATCGCCTACAAGATCGCCGCACACGCCGCCGACCTGGCCAAGGGCCACCCGGGCGCCCAGGCCTGGGACGACGCGCTGTCCGACGCCCGCTTCGAGTTCCGCTGGGAGGACCAGTTCAACCTGGCCCTCGACCCGACCACGGCCCGGTCCTTCCACGACGAGACGCTGCCGGCCGAGCCCGCCAAGCAGGCGCACTTCTGCTCGATGTGCGGCCCGCACTTCTGCTCGATGCGCATCACCCACCAGATTCGGAGCGCGGCCGCAGCCCCGGTCGGGTAAGACTGGTCAGGTGCATGAGCCTGGGTCCGTTAAGAAGCAGAATGCGGAGCAGCGGCGGCTGAAGGCGGCGGACGACGGAGCAGAGCCCTGGCGCGAATGGGGCCCCTACCTGTCGGAGCGCGCGTGGGGCACCGTGCGGGAGGACTACAGCGCAGACGGCGACGCCTGGCGCTACTTCCCGTTCGAGCACGCGCGCTCCCGCGCCTACCGGTGGAGCGAGGACGGCCTGGCCGGGCTGTGCAACCTCAACCAGGACTGGTGCTTCGCGCTGGCCTTCTGGAACGGGCGCGACCCGATCCTCAAGGAACGGGCCTTCGGCCTGGGCAACGCCGAGGGCAACCACGGCGAGGACGCCAAGGACTACTGGTGGTACGAGGACGCGACGCCGACCGGGTCGTGGCTGCGCTGGCGCTACCACTACCCGCAGGCCGAGTTCCCGTATCAACAGCTGCGTGAGCAGAACGCGGCGCGCGGTAAGGACGACCCGGAGTACGAGCTCGTCGACACCGGGATCTTCGCCGACGACCGCTACTTCGTCATCACCGCCGACTACGCGAAGGCGGCGCCGGACGCGTATGCCATCCGCGTCACTGTGGAGAACGCCGGGCCCGACGCCGCGACGCTGCACGTGCTACCGCACCTGTGGTTCCGGGACATGTGGTCCTGGGGGCGCGCGCCCGACATCGAGGACGCCGTTGACACATCAGGGCTGATGATCGTCGGCGAGTCCGGCAGGCTGACCGCGAAACACCCGCACCTCGACGGCGCCCTCGCGCTGTCCGACGCTTCCGGTCAGACACCCCCGGCGCTGCTCTGCGACAACGAAACGAACGCGGCTCTGCTGTTCGGCGCTGAGAACCGGACTCCGTACCCGAAGGACGGCATCGGCGACCACATCGTCGGCGGTGCCGACACCGTCAATCCGGAGCGCACCGGCACCAAGGGCGCGTTGCACTATGTGCTGGATCTCGCGCCCGGTGAACGGCGCGAGATCAACCTCTGGCTGGCCGCCGAGGGCGCCACTCTGTCCGACCACGGCTCGACGCTGGCCGATCGCGAGCGCGAGGCCGACGAGTTCTACGCGGGCCTCACGCCGGACGACGCCACCCCGGACGACGCCCGGATCATGCGCCAGGCCTTCAGCGGTCTGATCTGGTCCAAACAGTTCTACCACTACGACGTGCACCGCTGGCTGCGCGGCGATCCGGCGCAACCGCTCCCTCCCGACCACCGCGCTCACGACCGCAACGCCGGCTGGGACCACTTCTGGGCCCGCGACGTGCTGCTGATGCCCGATCCCTGGGAGTACCCCTGGTTCGCCTCCTGGGACCTGGCCTTCCACTGCGCCGTGATGGCCGAGGTGGATCCCGGCTGCGCGAAGGAGCAGCTCTACACCTACCTCTCGCAGCGCTATCAGCACCCGAACGGCCTGTTCCCGGCCTACGAGTGGGACTTCGACGACATGAACCCACCGGTCTTCGCCTGGGCCGCGATGCGAGTGCACCGGGCCGTCGGCGGCGACCGCGAGTTCCTCAAGGCCTGCTTCCACAAGCTGCTGCTGAACTTCACCTTCTGGGTCAACCGCAAGGACGAGGGCGAGGACAACATCTTCGAGGGCGGATTCCTCGGCCTCGACAACATCGGGGTCTTCGACCGCTCCAAGCTGCCGGTGGCCGGCGTGCTCGAACAGTCCGACGGCACCGGCTGGATGGCCTCCTACTGCCTCTACATGCTCGCGATCTCCATCGAACTGGCCGCCCAGGAGCCCATCTACGAGGAGATGGCCTGCAAGTTCGCCGAGCACTACGCCTACATCGCCAAGGCGATCAACGACTGCGGGCTCTGGGACGAGCAGGACGGCTACTACTACGACCGGCTGCGCCGCGACGGCGACGAACCGGTGGTCATGCGGGTGCGCTCGATGGTCGGCGCGGTGCCGCTGCTCGCCGCGATCGCCGTGGACGCCGACACCCTCAAGCGGCTGCCCCGCTTCACCGCGCACCTGGAGGAGTTCACCACCCGCCGCCCCGAGTACGCCCGCGCCGTCACGCGGCCGCATGCCGCCGGCGGCATCGTCTTCTCACTCGCCGACGACGTGCAGGCGGCCCGGATGCTGCAGCGGCTCAGCGACCCGGCGGAGTTCTTCTCCCCGCACGGCCTGCGCTCGCTTTCGCGCTACCACCTGGAGCATCCGTTCTCTGTCGACCTCGACGGCTACACCGCGAGCGTCGACTACGAACCCGGCGAATCCCGCTCCGGCATGTTCGGCGGCAACTCCAACTGGCGCGGCCCGGTCTGGCTGCCGCTCAACTACCTGGTGTACGAGGCGATCTGCCGAGTCGGCCCGGCCCTCGCGGTGACCCGGCACCCGGTGCCTGGCGTGCCGAACGTGGATCGGGCCGGCTTCGCGGAGGAGTTGCGGCAGCGGCTGATCGGCATCTTCCGGCTCGGCCCCGAGGGCACCCGTCCGGTACTCGGACCGGTCGGCGCCGACGCCCCGGAATCGGACGCGGCGTCGGCTGAATCAGCCCTCTTGCAGTCAGACCCGCGATGGCGGGACCGCCCGTGGTTCTTCGAATATTTCCACGGGGACACCGGCAAGGGCCTCGGCGCTTCGCATCAAACGGGGTGGACCGCCTTGATCGCTTCACTCATTCGTAACCCGCCGTCTGGTTTTCCTACCCGCTGACCTGGGCATGTTCCCGAAGACAGGGTGGGCAAGAGGCGCACTGGAGTGAAAGCAGCGCTCGAAGGCGCTTTCCCGTGGCCCGCGTTCCGCGTCTTGCACAAGGGGACGCCAGGATCATGTTCAAGGCTGCATTTTGACGACCAAGGCCGCGTTCTCGAGCAACGACAGGCAGGACCGCATCGACGGCCGGGGGCACACCGTCAGGGAACTGTTCACCGGACGCAGGTACGGGCTCGAACACTACCAGCGTGAATACGACTGGAGCCGCACGCACGTCGGCGACCTCCTACAGGACCTGTCCGGCCGCTTCCTTGAGCAGTGGCGGCCGGACCACGACCGGGAGGACGTCGCCGGGTACCGGCCCTACTTCCTCGGTCCCTTCGTCACCTATCCCGCCCCGGGTGTGTCATACCTCGTCGACGGCCAGCAGCGTTTCACGACCCTGCTTCTGCTGCTGATCCACCTGCGGCATCGGCTCACCGACTTCGAGGACCACGCCGGCGCGGCCGTGCTGGACAACATGATCTGCACCGTGCAGTACGGCGTGCCGACGTTCACTGTGCACGTAGACGAACGCGAGCCCGCGCTGCGCGCGCTGCGTGCCGGACGCGACTTCCCGGTCATCGAGCTGACCCCGCTCGCGGTGCGCACCATGTGCCAGCGCTACCGGGAACTGGTCGAGGACTTCCCGGCCGCGCTGCGCGGCGAGGCGCTGCCCTTCTTCGTGGACTGGCTCCTGGAGCGGGTGTTCCTGGTCGAGATCACCGCGCGCAACCGGGACCACGGCTGGGAGATCTTCGAGTCGATGAACGACCGGGGCGCCCGGCTGACCCCGCTCGACCTGCTCAAGTCCTTCCTGCTCTCGCGCGCGGACAAGGATCACAGCGCGCTGAACGCGATCTGGCGGCGCACCATGTCGCAGCTCGCGGTCACCGACGACCAGGCGCCCGGCGACTTCGTCAAGACCGTGCTGCTGGCCAGGTACGCGCCCGCGGAACCGGCTACCGCGGAGCGGATCTCCACCGCGTTCCACGAGTGGGTGCGGCAGAACACCGACGCGGTCGGCCTGGTGCGTCCGCGCGACTACCGGGTGTTCATCCGGGACACCATCAGGCCTCTGGCGGACCGCTACCGGGCGCTGGTCGAGGCCTGCGCCGCGCCGGCCAAGGGCCTTGAGCCGGTCTTCTACAACGCGGCCAACGGCTTCACCCACCAGCTCACGCTGATCATGGCGGCGATCGGGCCGAACGACTCGGACACCGTGTTCCGGGAGAAGGCCCGCCTCGTCGCCGCGTTCTGCGATCTGCTGCTGGCCCGCCGGATGGCCAACTACGCCGGGCTGCAATCCGGAGACCTGGCCCGGCAGATCGGCGCGTTGGTGGAGCCGCTGCGCGCGGCGCAGAGCCTTGAGTCGGTGCGCGCGCTGTTGGCCGCCGAGGTGTCCGGGCTCGAACACGACTTCGCCGGCCTGGAGACTTTTGGGCTGCGCTCGGACAACCGCAAGCAGGTGCGCTACCTGCTCGCGCGGATGACGCAGTGGGTGGAAACCCAGTGCGGGCAGCCGGATCTGATCGTGGACTACCTCGGCTTCGGGCCGTCCGGCCGACCGTACGAGATCGAACACATCTGGGCCGACCACTTCGGCCCTTACGCCGACGAGGTCGGCACGCCGGAGCGGTTCCGCGTCGTGCGCAACCGATTCGGGGCACTGTTGTTGCTGCCCAAGGAGATCAACGCGGCGTTCCGGGACGATCCTTACTCGCTCAAAGCAGAGCACTACCGTGCGCAGAATCTGCTAGCGCGCTCGCTGCATCCGCTGTGCTACGAACGCAATCCGTCATTCCGCAGGTTCGTGGTGCGCAACGGCCTGGCCGACCACTTCCGCGCGTACCCGCACACCTTCGGAATCACCTCGATCACTGAACGCCAGCGGCTGTACCGCGCGCTGTGCGAGCGGATCTGGGACCCGGAGCGGCTCGGCCTGACCCCGGCCGCCCCAACCGCCTCCGCCGTCGAGGTGCAACCCGCCTGAATCAACTGGCTTGAAGCCGTGACGAACGGGGTATCAGCGGATTCCTGATATCAGGATTGGCTTCGATATCAGGGAAGCTCTTTGGGTACGGAGGGAAGGCCGCACACCAAGCACGGGCCGCCGAGGAAGAGGCCGGTGTCGAGGTTGACCGCGTAGCCCCCCGCGTACACCAAGGGTCCGGTTACCGCGTGCGGCTCGATCCCGAGCAGCAGCGGGATCGGGGAATGGCCGTGGACGAGCTGCCTGCCGCCGAAGGTGCGCAGGAACTCGCGGGCAGCTATCCCGTCGTCGGAGGCGAAGGCGAAACGCTTGGTCATCAGGTGCGTGAGACGGTCGATCTCCTCGACGTCCACCGGGTCGCTGAGCAGGGCCGCGATGCTCTCGTTCACCGCCTCGACGGATTCGCCGAACTCGAGGTACCCGACCGTGTCCGCGTGCACGAGCAGGTGTCCGTTGATCAGCGCCATGGCCGGCAGCTTGGCGATCCACTCCAGGTGCGCGTCGGTCAGCCGGCTGGAGTCGGCGTCCTGGCCGCCGTTGCCGAACCAGCGCTCGCGGAACAGCGCGTGCACGTCGTCGTCGCCGGACTGCATCAGCCGCAGCTTGCGGCCTTCGGGCAGATGCGCGGCGAGCAGCATGAGCTCGTGGTTGCCGAGCAGGCAGCCCACCTCGCCGCCGTGGTCGGCCGCCTGCGCCTGCAACGACATGACCAGATCGAGCACGCCGATGCCGTCCGGGCCGCGGTCGGTGAGGTCGCCGAGGAACCAAAGCCGGGCGTCTTCACCGATCCAGCGCTCCCGCTCGTCGATGAATCCGGCGCGGTACAGCGCCTCACGCAGCGGAGCCACGCAGCCGTGCACGTCGCCCACTGCGGCCACCGAATCGGACAGGTCAACCATGAGATGTGAGGGTAGTGGGAGAAAGCGGTCTTCCGGTATCCCTGCCGCGTGTGTCTGTATGCCGCTAACGTGCTGAGAAGGGTTTCGACGGTCGCCGCGGGGACACGCGAGGCGGCGTCGACTACCCGTGGTTTCTAGGAGGTTGCCGATGGCCACGATCGGCCGGGCGGCACGTCGGGACGGTCCACCGCGCGCTGGTCAGAGCTTGCAAGCCGCTTATACGCAGCGCTATGGGGCCTGGATCGCGACGCGCCGGCGCTCTGCGGCGCTGTCGGCACTGTGGTGGGGCCCCTTGATCGTGGCCGTCTCCATCATCGCCGGCTACTCGACGCATTTTCCGCTGTTCGGCGTGCTCTACTTCGTGCTGGGCACCGCCGCGGTGCTCGACGTGCTGTTCCGCAAGCCGGACGCGCTCGTGCGCGTACGGGAGCGGGCCGCGGCCGAGTCGGAGACCGGCAAGGTGCTGCGCGCCGTGGAGATCCGGGGCCGCGCGACGGTGCTGCACGACCGGATGCTCACCGGCTTCGGCGAACCGTTCGAGATCGAGCACCTCGTGCTCTCGCCGCGCGGCGCCTTCCTCATCGACTCGAAGCAGTGGCACGACCACGACGTGCGGATGTTCGGCGCGGTGATGTACGTGAACCACGTCGACCAGGCGCCGATGTTCAAGCGGCTGGTCGAGCAGGCACGGGCGCTGGGCGAGGCGTTGACGGAGGCGGCCGCGCTCGACGAGGAGGTCGGCATTGTCACGGTGCAGCCGCTGCTGGCCGTGCACATGGACAAGCTGCCGGGCACGCCGCGCAACATGCTCGGCGTCACGGTGCTCACCCCGGAGCAACTGGCCTCGACGCTACGCAGTCCGGACGTGCGCTGGTCCGCCAAGGCGGTGGACAGCCTGATCCTCGCGGCCAACCGGCTGCTGGTGAGCAAGCAGTCGACCGGCGCGGTGTGAGAGCGCGGGGTGACGGCCTGACCTGACGCGGCGGTGTGACGGCTCAGCCCTCGGTGCGCCAGCGCTCCTCGATCCGGCCGAACTTCCACACCGCCAGCGCGATGACCCAGGTGGCGATGAAGAGGCCGACGATGACGAAGCCGACGGTGTTCAGATTCAGCCCGGCGATCCAGGACCAGAACGCCCCGGTGTAGTTGAGCTGCTGAGCGAGCAGGCCGAGCAGCTCCACGGTGCCGACGATCAGCGCCACGGCCACCGAGAGCCCGGTGATCGTCAGGTTGTAGTACACCTTGCGCACCGGGTTGGCGAAGGCCCAGCCGTAGGCGAAGTTCATGAACGAGCCGTCGATCGTGTCGAGCAGGCTCATCCCGGCCGCGAACAGCACCGGCAGCGAGAGGATCGCGTACCAGGGCAGCCCGGCCAGTGCGCTGGTCGAGGCCAGCACCAGGAAGGCGACCTCGGTGGCGGTGTCGAAGCCGAGGCCGAACAGCAGCCCGACCGGGTACATCTGCCACGGCTTGCGGATCGCCCGCATCACCCGGCCGAGCAGCCGGTTGATCAGACCACGGTTGGCCAGATGCTCCTCCAGCGCGGCCTCGTCGAACTCGCCGCGGCGCATCGCGCGGAACACCTTGAGGATGCCCCAAAGGATCACCACGTTGACCGCCGCGATCAAATAGAGGAAGCCGCCGGAGACCGTGGTGCCGATCACGCCGGTGTAGTGGTGCAGCTGGGAGTTGTCGTTCTTGACCGGCCCGACCACGGCCTTGACCCCGAATGCGAGCAGCACCGCGAGGCCGAAGACGACCGAGGAGTGCCCGAGGGAGAACCAGAAGCCGACGGAGAGCGGCCGCTTGCCTTCGGACATCAGCTTGCGGGTCGTGTTGTCGATCGCGGCGATGTGGTCCGCATCGAACGCGTGACGCATGCCGAGCGTGTATGCGGTCAGACCGGTTCCCACGCCGAACGCCGTATTGCCGAGCGAGTAGTGGCGGGACGCGACGGACGCGATGATGCCCCAACCGATCACGTGCAACAGCAGGATGAAGCCGCCCATCCCGGAGAGGCGATACCACTCCGCGGGAGTAAGGGCGCTGCGTACGCGGCCTATCAGGCTCGTCCGGCGCCCGGAGGGGGCCGCTTCCACCGCGGTCACGGATTGGCTCATGAGCCCACTATTGCAAACTATTCGCATCTGCGGCTAGTAGGCAGCTTCCTGGATGACCAAGACCCGCCGGCGTCGTACGCTGAGCCGGGCGGCGGATCCCGCCGGTTCTTGAACGCGGAGAAAGCGGGCTGTGGTGAGCGATTCGAGGGTGTCCGACACCAACGCGACCGATACCGGCGCGACCGGTACCAACTCGACCGGCGCTGCGTCCGAGCCGAGGCTGCGCGCGGCGGTGGCCGGGCTGCCGGCCTACAAGGCGGGCAAGGCGCCCGCTCCCGGCCAGGGGCCGTCCTACAAGCTCGCCTCGAACGAGAACCCGTACCCGCCGCTGCCCGGGGTGCTCGAAGCCGCGACCGCGGCCGCCGGATCGATCAACCGCTATCCCGACTTCGCCTCGTCCGCACTGCTCAACGAGCTGTCCGGCTACTACGACGTGCCGGTCGAGCACCTGGCCGTCGGCACCGGTTCGGTCGGCGTCGCGCAGCAACTGCTCCAGGTCACCGCGGGTCCGGGCGACGAGGTCGTGTACGCCTGGCGGTCCTTCGAGGCGTACCCGATCCTGACCCAGATCGTCGGCGCGACCTCGATCCAGGTACCCCTGCGCGACGAGAAGCACGACCTCGACGCGATGGCCGACGCGATCACCGAGCGCACCCGCCTGATCTTCGTCTGCACCCCGAACAACCCGACCGGCACCGTGGTGCACCGCGCCGAACTGGAGCGCTTCCTGGACCGGGTGCCCTCGGACGTGCTCGTCGTGATCGACGAGGCCTACCGCGAGTTCAACCGCGACCCCGAGGTGGTCGACGGCCTGGAGCTATACCGCGATCGGGCGAATGTCTGTGTTCTTCGCACCTTCTCCAAGGCCTACGGCCTGGCCGGACTGCGCATCGGCTTCGCGGTCGCGCAGCCGCCGGTGGCCGCCGCGCTGCGTGCCTGTGCGGTGCCCTTCGGCGTGAACCTGGTCGCGCAGGCTGCCGCGGTCGCCTCGCTGCGCGCGCGCGACGCACTGGCCGAGCGGGTCGACGCGCTGGTCGCCGAGCGCACCCGGGTGCTGGCCGCGTTGCGCGCGCACGGCGTCGAGGTCCCGCACACCGAGGCCAACTTCTACTGGCTGCGGCTCGGCGACGCGACCGAGAAGTTCGCCGCGGCCTGCGAGGAGGCGGGCGTGACCGTGCGCCCGTTCGCCGGCGAGGGCGTCCGCGTCACCATTGGCGAGCCGGAGGCCAACGACCTGGCCGTCGCGGTCGCCGCGCGCTTCGCCTGAGAGAGCGCTGCCTGAGAGAGCGCCGCCAGACAGAGCACGCCCGAGAGTGCGCGCCTGAGGCAGCACCAAGTCTGACCATAGTTCCGGGTGGGAAGGTGTTAAGAGTTCGCTCTTAACCCCACCGGACAAGTGTTGCGCTTCCGATTAGTCCGGTGGGCACTGTTCGACGGACGCAACCGGTCGGTAACGTGACCCTCGTCAACGCGTTCGCCGGCCGACACCCAAGGCGGCGGCGCGGCGACCCGGCAACGATCCAACCGCGCCCGGCGACCCCGGGAACACGGAGCGACCGACCGGCGACGATCGGCCGCGCACGGCGAGTGCGCGGTGCACGGCGCCGTGCCGGCCGCCTTGAGGACGCCACCGCGGAAGACCTCCGTGGTCCTCGCCGACGATGAGGAGTGAAGAACGTGACGACACGGACCCCGGCGCGCTCCCGCCGGTCCGCGCAGGCCCCGGCGCCTGATCCGGTACCCGTACCGGAGCCGGCCGCGGCCGATGGGCACGGAGCCGCAGACGAGCTCCCGCTCATCCAGTTGCTCACCCCTGAGGGTGAACGCCGAAGCCATCCGGACTATCCGCTCGACGTGGACGCCGAGCAGGCCCGCGCGCTGTACCGGGACCTGGTCCTGGTGCGCCGGGTGGACGCCGAGGGCACCGCGCTCCAGCGCCAGGGCGAGCTAGGCCTGTGGGCCTCGCTGCTGGGCCAGGAGGCGGCGCAGGTCGGGTCAGGCCGGGCGATGCGGCCGGGCGACTTCGCCTTCCCCACCTACCGGGAGCACGGCGTCGCGTGGACCCGCGGTGTCCCGCCGATCAACCTGCTGGGCATGTTCCGCGGGGTCAACAACGGCGGCTGGGACCCGAACGAGAAGAACTTCATGCTGTACACCATCGTGATCGGCTCGCAGACGCTGCACGCCGTGGGTTACGCGATGGGCATCCAGCGGGACGGCTCCGACGACGCAGTGATCGCCTACTTCGGCGACGGCGCCTCCTCGCAGGGCGACGTCAACGAGGCGTTCGTGTTCGCCGCCTCCTACAACGCCCCGGTGGTGTTCTTCTGCCAGAACAACCAGTGGGCGATCTCCGAGCCGACCGAACGGCAGAGCCGCGTGCCGCTGTTCCGCCGCGCCTCCGGGTTCGGTTTCCCCGGCATCCGCGTAGACGGCAACGACGTGTTCGCCTGCCTCGCCGTAACGCGCGCCGCCCTTGACCGTGCCCGCACCGGTAACGGCCCGACGCTGATCGAGGCATACACGTACCGCATGGGCGCGCACACCACGTCCGACGACCCGACCCGCTACCGCGGTAACGACGAGGTCGAACTCTGGCGTGCCCGTGACCCGCTCGCCCGGCTGCGCACCTACCTCGTGCGGGAAGGCCAGGCCGACGACGCGTTCTTCGCCGAGGTCGAGGCCGAGGCGGACGAACTGGCCGCCGAGATCCGCGCCGGCTGCCTCGCGCTGCCGGATCCGCACCCGCTGAGCATGTTCGATTACGCGTACACCGGCCCGCACGCGCAGGTCGAGGCCGAGCGAAAGCAGCTTGCCGCGTACCTCGAGAGCTTCAACGACGAGGAGGTCGCCCGATGAGCCCCACCGCGATCTCCGAAAGCCCCTCGACCGCACCGGTCACCCTCGCCAAGGCGCTGAACAAGGGCCTGCGCCGGGCCATGGAGCAGGACCCGAAGGTCGTGCTCATGGGCGAGGACATCGGAAAGCTCGGCGGCGTCTTCCGGGTCACCGACGGCCTGCAGAAGGACTTCGGCGACGCCCGCGTCATCGACACCCCGCTGGCCGAGTCCGGCATTATCGGCGCCGCCATCGGCCTGGCGCTGCGTGGCTACCGGCCGGTCTGCGAGATCCAGTTCGACGGCTTCGTCTTCCCGGCCTTCGACCAGATCACCACGCAGGTCGCCAAGCTCTACGCGCGTTCACTCGGCAAGATGCGCGTGCCGATCGTCATCCGGATCCCGTTCGGCGGCGGCATCGGCGCGGTCGAGCATCACTCCGAGTCTCCAGAGGCGCTGTTCGCGCACACCGCCGGGCTGCGCATCGTGGCCTGCTCAAACCCGGTCGACGGCTACTGGATGATCCAGCAGGCCATCGAGTCCGACGATCCGGTCATCTTCTTCGAACCGAAGCGCCGGTACTGGGATAAGGCACAGCTCGACGAAACGGCCGCCCCGTCGTACGGCTTCGACCAGGCCGTCGTCGTGCGACCGGGTACCGACCTGACTCTCGCCGCACACGGCCCGATGGTGCGTACCTGCCTCGACGCGGCCCGCGCCGCCGAGGAGGAGGGGCGCTCGCTCGAAGTCATCGATCTGCGCACCATCTCCCCGCTCGACGTGGACACTGTCGCGGAATCGGTCAACCGCACGGGCCGGCTCGTGGTCGTGCACGAGGCGCCGGTCTTCTTCGGCCTCGGCGCGGAGCTGGCCGCTCAGGTGACCGACCGCTGCTTCTACCGGCTCGAGGCCCCGGTCGGCCGGGTCGGCGGCTTCCACACTCCCTATCCGCCATCCCGGATCGAGGAGACCTACCTGCCCGACCTCGACCGCGTGCTCGACGCCGTCGACCGCGCCTTCGACCACTGACGAGAGGGGAGCCGAAGCATGGCGATCAAGCAATTCCGGCTGCCCGACGTGGGCGAAGGCCTGACCGAGGCGGAGATCCTGCAATGGGTCGTCGCGGTCGGGGACGAGGTGAAGGTCAACCAGACGCTGGTGGAGATCGAGACCGCGAAGGCGGCCGTTGAGCTGCCCTCGCCGTTCGCCGGCGTCGTGCGCGAACTGCTGGTCGAGCAGGGCAGCACGGTGGACGTCGGCACGCCGATCATCTCGATCGAGACCGCCGACGCGGAGCCGGGCGGATCGGCTCCGGCCGGCGCCGCGCCCGCGGCGAGCAACGGCTCGTCGAGCGGTGGACCGTCGCAAGGCTCGTCGGGCGGCGGCACGGAGGCCAAGCGCGAGCCGGTGCTCGTCGGCTACGGAGTCGCGCACGGCTCGACCAAGCGCCGTTCGCGTAAGCCGGCCCCGTCGCACGGGCATGAGTCCGCTGCGGCCCCGGCGCCCGTCGTGCCGACGCCGCCTCCGAATCCGGCCCCCGCGCCGACGCCGATCCGCGTGGAGCGGCCTGCAGCGCCCGAGCCGGTGACGACCCGTCCGACGTACGTCCTGGCCAAGCCTTTGGTGCGCAAACTGGCCAAGGATCTCGGCGTGGACCTTACGACGATCGCGCCTGAGCGCGAAGACGGTGTGATCACTCGCGAAGAGGTGGAACGCGCAGCGGCCCGCGCAACCGCGCCGCGCGTCGGATCACACCCCATGATCCCGGCTGTGGGCGAGACTCGCCGCGTACCGATCAAGGGAGTGCGTAAGGCCACTGCGGCTGCGATGGTCTCCTCTGCGTTCACCGCTCCGCACGTGACCGAGTTCCTGACCCTCGACGTGACCCGCACGATGAAGCTCGTCGCGCGGCTCAAGGCGCTGCCCGAGTTCGCGGACGTGAAGGTCTCCCCGCTGCTCCTGGTCGCCAAGGCACTGCTGCTCGCGGTGGCCAAGCACCCGGAGGTCAACGCGTCCTGGGACGACGCCGCGCAGGAGATCGTGATCCACGGCTCGGTGAACCTCGGCATCGCCGCGGCCACGCCGCGCGGACTGATCGTGCCCAACATCAAGGGCGCCGAGCGGCTGCCG
>Ga0070739_10002248_pt1 | contig 26434 bp, 20 predicted proteins | sample Coa_R1_7_FD_66445 | JGI IMG/M metagenome (GOLD analysis project Ga0070739, IMG submission 66445) | Surface soil microbial communities from Centralia Pennsylvania, which are recovering from an underground coalmine fire - Coalmine... | ecosystem: Environmental > Terrestrial > Soil > Unclassified ...
CATCGGGTCCCGCAGATTCAGCGGCAGCTCGGCCACACTGCGCGTCGAGATGATCTCGGATACCGTGGCATCGTCCGTCTTGATCGCCGACGCGACCGCCTGCACCGTCACCGACTCGACCACGTTGCCGACCTTCAGCACCACATCGTTCCGCACCACCTGGTTAATATCCACGTGAATCCCGGCGATCCGCGTGAGCTCGAAGCCAGGCTGCTTGACCGTCAGGATGTAATCGCCCACGGCGACGAATTCGATGTTGTAGTACCCCTGCTCGGAAGTCGTCGCCGTGTAGGTGTCGTGCGTGTTCGTATTCACGGCGGTGACGGTGGCGTTGGGCACGGTTTTTCCGGTGGCATCGGTTACCGTTCCGACCAGCGAAGTGGTGGTCGCGATCTGCGCGCGGCCGGAAAACGCTGCTGCGAACAGGCAGGCAGCGATGGCGACTGTTCTCATGCACCTCTCCTCCCAGGAATCGTCCTGGTATGGGTCCCGAATGTTGGGTGCAGTATACACCCCGCCGCATCGGGCCGGGCAAATCGAGCCGCGGCGGGCCTCACCTGCACCGGCCCCAAGAGGGGGCAATCGCGGTGAAGCCCCGAGGCGGCGTTAAGGCTACCGCGCTCTGGCAGCCGGCTTCTCGGTAACCTGCCGGAACACCCGCAGCAGATTCCCGCCGAGAAATTTACGAATCCGCTCCTCGGAGTACCCGCGCCGCAGCATCGCCTCCGTGATCAGCGGCAGATCGCGAATGTCGCGCATTTCGCGCGGCAACGGGGGGCCGCCATCGAAATCGCTGCCGAGCGCTACGTGGTCTTCACCCACCAGCCGGATCGCGCGGTCCACCACGCCGACCCAATCGTCCACGCCGGTGCGAACCTCCGGCGGAATCGGCGCGGGCATCATCGGGAATTTCGGCGCCACCAAGCGGTCGATCTCGTCGATCGGCAGCGCCGCGCGCTCGCTAATCCCGGCCGTGTCCCAGAACGGTTTGCCGGCGTGCGCCGCGGCCCACTCGAACGCCTGGCGGCTGTGAAACTCGCTGCCGAGTTGAAACCCGATCATCCCGCCCTTCGCCGCCAGTTTCTCGATCAGCCAGTCCGGCATGTTGCGCGGGATATCGTTGACCGCGCGCAGGCCGTGGTGCGTCGCGATGACCGGGTCGCTGCTGACGTCGATCGCCTGCGAGATCGCCTCGTCGGAAGCATGCGAAACGTTGATCACCATGCCGAGCCGGTTCATCTCGCGGATCCACGCGCGCCCGCGCTCGTTCAAGCCATGCCACTTCGCCGGCGAGCAGCAGGAATCCACATAGTTGCTCGTCCAGTTGTGCGCCGAAAGCTGCGCCGAGCGCACGCCCAGCCGGTACATCGCCCGCAGCACCGCCAGATCGCCGTCCAGATCGAAGCTGCCTTCGACGTCGAGCACGGCCGCGATCCGCCCGCCGCGCCGGATGCGCTCGATGTCGCTCGCGTTGTGCGCTACCTCGATCGTCTGCGCATTGCGCGCGATCTGGTCGAACGCGCCATCGAGCATCCGCAGCGCCTGCCGCGTTTCGAGCCGCCCCGGATAGTAATCCTCGGTCACGAAGATCGAAAAGAACAGCGCGCCCAGGCCGCCTTCCCGCGCGCGCGGCAGATCGAACTGCCCGTCGGACTTCCGCTCGCCGATATCGCCGCCGTGGTAAAACTCGCGATCGATCGCGTGAATGTGCGCGTCGAAGACCAGCGCCGCCCGGTGCAGCGCTGCCGCGCGCCCGGAGGCCGCGGATTGCGCGAACAACGCCGCCGCGGCCACCGCCATCCCCAGCGCCAACAGCACGGGCGTATAATCGCGAAAGCCATGCGCCCCAGACTTGCGGCGGTAGTCACCACATATTTCAAGTACTCGCATGCGCAGCATATCGTCGACCGCTTCCTCGATGGCTACGGCTGGAACGGCGCCCACCATTATCCCCCCATGGACCTGCTCTCGCTCTACGTCGACCAGGTGGGCGATAACGACCTCAGCCGCGAGCGCGCCGCACGCCACCCCGGCATGAAGCTCTGCCCGTCGATCGCCGAAGCCCTCACGCTCGGCACGGGCAAGCTGGCCGTCGATGGCGTGGTCCTGGTGGGCGAGCACGGCAACTATCCGCGCAACGAAAAGGGGCAAACGAAGTATCCGCGCTACGAATTCTTCCAGGAAATCGTCAAGGTTTTCCGCGCGAGCGGCCGCGCCGTGCCCGTCTTCAGCGATAAGCACCTCTCCTGGAACTGGGATTGGGCGAAAGAGATGTACGACACCGCGCGGCAGTTTCCCTTCGCCTTCATGGCCGGCTCCAGCCTGCCGGTCACGTGGCGGACCCCTTCGGTCGAAATGCCGCTCGGCGCGCGCATCGCCGAAGCGCTGTGCGTCTGCTACGGCGGCGTCGATAGCTACGATTTTCACGGCCTCGAAACCATCGAGTGCATGGTCGAGCGGCGCCGCGGCGGCGAGACCGGCGTCGAGTGGGTCGAGGCGTACCGCGGCGACCGGTTCTGGGATGCGCTGCGCGAAGGCGTATGGCCGCGCGCGCTCATGGATGCGGCGCTCACCCGCAGCCACACCCTGAAGCCCGCCCGCGAGGGATTCACCCACGTCTTCCCTTCCGTGGACGACATGCGCCGCCTGGTGCGCAACCCGGTCGCCTACCGCTATCAGCACACCGACGGCCTCAAGTGCACCATGCTGCTCATGAACGGCCTGCTGCGGGACTTCAATTTCGCCGCTTATGTGAACGGCGCGCGCGAGCCGTGGTCCACCCAGATGTATCTGCCGATGCCGGACGGCCGCACCACCCTCGCCAATTTCTTCAGCCCGCTCGTGAATCACATGGAGAGCCTCTTTCTGAACGGCCGCGCGCCCTACCCCGTGGAGCGCACGCTGCTCACCACCGGGCTCACGGCCGCCGGAGTCGAAAGCCTGTACCGCGGCCGGCGTGTCCCGACGCCGCATCTCCACATCGCTTACCAGCCGACAAAGGAATCGACCTTCTGGAGAACCTGACCATGCTCACGCGGCGCACCTTTCTCGAAACCGCGGCCTTTGCCGCCGCACCGCCGGCCCGGCCCATCCGCATCGCGATCCTTGCCACGGTCTACCGCCTGCAATCGCACGCGCAGCACATGGGCGACCGGTTCCTGGTCGGCTACCCCTATGGCGGCGTCTGGCGCAAGCCGAACGTGAAGGTGGTCTCGCTGTACGTCGACCAGAAGCCCGAAGGCGACTTGAGCGAGTCGCGCGCGCGGGAATTCGGCTTCACCGTGTATCCCTCGATTGCGGAGGCCCTGCGGTGCGGCGGGCGCGAGCTGGCCGTCGACGCTGTGCTGCTCATCGCCGAGCACGGCAATTACCCGCGCAACGAGAAAGGCCAGATCCTCTATCCGCGCTATGAATTCTTCGAGCAATGCGTGAAGGTGTTCGAGGCCGATAGCCGAGCCGTGCCCGTGTATAACGATAAGCACCTTTCCTGGAGCTTCGAAAAAGCCAAGGCCATGGTCGAAGCCTCGCGCCGCCTGCGCTTCCCGATGCTGGCCGGCTCCTCGCTCCCGGTCACGTGGCGCCTGCCCGCTATCGACCTGCCGCTCGATTGCGACATCGCCGAAGCCGTCATGATCGGCGAAGGCGGTTCGGACGCCATGGATTTCCACGCGCTCGAAGGACTGCAATGCATGGTCGAGCGCCGCCGCGGCGGAGAGCGCGGCGTCCGCGCTGTGCAACTCGTCGAAGGCGAAGCCGTCTGGAAAGCGGCGGACGAAGGCCGGTTCTCGAAGGATCTTCTTGCCGCCGCGCTCTCCCGCAGCGATACGCCACTCGGCCTCACCGTAACGGACGGCCGCACCCAGGATTTATTGGCGTCGGGCGAGCTCAAGAAGCTCGCGAAAAACCCAGCCGCCTATTTCATCGAATACCGTGACGGCCTCAAGGCCACCATGCTGATGCTCGACGGCGCGATCCAGGATTTCAACTTCGCCGCGCGGTTGAAGAACGGTCAGCTTTGGTCGACGCAGTTCCTCCTCACGCCCGATCCCAACGTGACCTATTCCGCCTGCCTGATGCACCAGGCCGAACAGATGTTCGAGACCAAAGTCGCTCCGTACCCCGTCGAGCGGACACTCCTCACCAGCGGCATCCTGGAGAGCTGCCTCACCTCGAAAGTGCGGAGCCACGAGCGAATCGAGACGCCGCACCTGGACGTCGCCTACCGCCCGCCGCACCTATCGCCATTCCCGCGGACATGAACCGCCTCAGTAGCGCAAGCACGTGCCAGGTGGATCATGATGAGCCAGCGCCCCCGCCTAACTGACTGATTTCATGAGGCCGGAATCGGCAAAGTGGCTCATCGTGAGCCGCCGGGCCTGAAAATCAGCCAGTCGCGGGCTCGCGTCGCCAGCGTTCCCGCGCATCTGAAGTTGGCGCCCGGTGAAGGCTTGCTCGGATCAGGACGGCTCCGGCATTGCCGGCGAACGCGATCGACGGGCGGCCGTCAAATATACGCGATTACGTCGATTTCGACCTTCGAGTTCCCCGGTACGCCCGCCGCCGCGATGGTCGTCCGCACCGGCGGATCGTCTCCGAAGCGGCCCTGGTAGACTTCATTCATCTCCGCGTAGTCCTTCAGGTCGGCCAGGTAGACGTTGACCTTCAGCACCTTGCTCATGGACGAGCCGGCCGCTTCCAACTGCTTCTCGATCTGGTCCAGCACTCCCTTCGTGTGGACTTTAATATCGCCCTCCTGGTGGTATCCCACCCCGGCGATGAACAGCAGGTTGCCATATGCCACCGTGCTGCTGAACAGCGGCGTCTTCTCCGGCTTCTTGCCGTTGCGGTAGATCACGCGCTTCGCGGGATTCGTCTGCGCCTTCGCCGCGGTCGCGCTCGCCGCAACCGCCCCGCCCGCGGCCGCCCCGCCCGTCAGAAACTTGCGTCGATTCGTCTGGCTCATGGTCCACTCTCCCTTTCGTTTTTATCCGCGCCCGAACACGTGCCGTTTGGCGCTCCATCGGCCACTCAGGTACTCACCCATATCGAGGTTGCCGGACATGCTGTCGCCCTCCAGCTTGCCCGTGAAATGGTAGGAAATCGACGCGCCGTGCGATTCGCCCACCGAGCTCGAAATCCGCACCTCGTTTCCCGAAATGGTGCCCGACAAATCGCGGCCGGTGAAGTCGCCCTGGTGCGTGCCGGTGAGCCGATTTCCCTGTTGCCGGATGTGCAGCGTATGTTCACCGGTGCCGGCGGCGTACTGAATCTTGACGTCCCACCGGCCGTTGAGATCGCCCGCCGGCTCGCTGAGCGTCTCCGGTTTCCACGCGGGCCGGCGCGCGGAGAGCACTTCATGCAGGCGGTCGGCCACGATCTTCACATCGTCCGCCTTCATCTGGTACGCCGTGATCGAGATTCCCGTCTGGCCGCCGCTCGCGCGCCCGCCGCTCACGGTCACGGCAATGCGGGGCTCAGTCGTCCACAGAAGATTCGCGAGGTCCTGGCCGGTCAAGCCGACTCTGGCCGTGTCCCATGTGATCGCGAGACTCGGGCTGTGATTGTCGATCGTGGGCGGCTGGCGGATCGCCGCAGTAACGCCCTCGACCTTGCCGACCCGGTCCGCGATCGTCTGCATCCAGCCGGTCCAGATCTCGTCTTCTTTGCGGTGGTCGCGCAGCGCCCACATTTCCACGGCGGCGAGCATGGCGACGATCTCTTCCTTCCCGATCTTCATCGCGCGGCCGTGGCCGTGGTGCGGCGCGCTGCATACCCAGGCGGCCTGCAGCAGGTCCTTGCGGCCGATCACGAGCCCCGCGCACTGCGGACCGCGCAGGCACTTGCCGCCGCTATAGGCGACGAACGTCGCGCCGCGGCGCAGGTGCTCGTTGGGGATCGTCAGCATTTCCGCCGCGGCGTCGTTCAACACTGGCACGCCCTTCTTTTTTGCGATGCTGTAAACCGCATCGTAGGTCAGCGGGCCGCTCTCCAGGCGCGGGCCGGCCATGATGTAGACCATCGCGACTTTGGGCCCGAGCGCGGCTTCGTACTCGGCGGCATCCCCCACTTCGATGATCCGCACCCCCACCGAACGCACCGCCTGGTCGTACTGATTGCGGCAGAACTTGGGGATGACCACCTCGTCCTTCGGGAATCCACTAAGATCCGGAACGCGCACCAACAGGTCGGGATTGCCGCCCGTCACGCACGCCGCCGTGGTATGCGCGATGCCCGCGGCGCAACCGGCCGAGACCAGCGCCCACTCCGCCTGCGTAATCTCGGAGATGCGCCGCGCCACGGCTTCCATCAACTCATCGAGGTGCACGTGATACTGCGCCGCGGCTTCCGCGGCGGCGCGGACCTCCGGCAGTTCGAGCGAGCCGCTGATGATCGTGAAGGTGCCGCGGCTGTTGATCAGCGGGCGGACGCCGATCGATTGGTAAATGGAGTCGGGGCTGAGCCTCAGCTTGCCGGCGGTGGCCGGCGCCGTGGGCGCGGCGTGCGCCGCCTGCGAATCCAGGACCGCGGGCGCAGCCGCCAGAATCGAGCCGCGGCGGAATAAGTCGCGGCGGCTCCATCCGGAAAGATATCTCCCCAGGGTGTTCTTCACCGAATGGTTCACAGGCACCTCCTAAGCGCTGATCTGGCCCTTTAGCGTATCACTTTGCGTGCTCTCAAAGAGCCCGCATCGTGCGGAAGTGCTCATGCCCGGCGCGCGCCATGAGCCCGCTCTCCAAGGCAAACACATTGACTGTGCTCCGTAGCGGGTTATACACTAACACGCGGTGGAACGGAGAGCTTTCCTGCACTTAGCGGCGGCTGTGCCGCTTGCAGCCGACCAGGGGGACCAGCCAGCATACCGCGTCGTCACGCACTTCGCGCCGGCCGAGCATCCCGGCATGCCCGGCCCCTTTCCCGGCCGCGTAGTCAAGGTGCATTCGGCACGGTCGATCGACGAGGAATCGCGCGCCGCGAATCCGGACGCGGTGCGCCAGATGCTCACCGCGGGGATGCTCGCGCTCACCGGCGAGAAGCGGAAAGAGGACGCCTGGAGGCGCTTCATTTCGCCGCGCGACGTGGTCGGAATCAAGGTGAATTGTTCCGGCGCGCCGCAGATCTGCACCCATCCGGAGGTAGTCGCCGGGATCGTCGAGAACCTGACCGCAATCGGCGTCCCCGCTAGCCAGATCTGGGTCTATGAACGCTTCGCCAACCAGTTGAACTCGGTCAATTACCCGCGCTATCTTCCCGATGGCGTCCACGTGGAGGCGGCCGAGGGCGAATACTCCCGCGGCACCGTGCTCGGCTACGACCCGCGCACATATGTCGAAACCAGCTTTTTCGGCGAGGACGATACGCGCTCGAACCTCGTCCGCATCGCCGCCGAGCGGTTCACCAAGATCATCAACGTCCCGAACTCCAAGGAGCATCAGGCGGCGGGCGTGACGGGCTGCCTGAAGAACATCGCCTACGGCAATTTCTCCAACGTGGCGCGGTCGCACAAGTCGTCGAAAACCTTCACGTATTCGTTTATCGGAACGCTCGCAGCGGTCGAGCCCATCCGCTCCCGCACGGTGCTGCAGATCATGGACGCCCTGGCCGGTGTCTGGCATGCCGGGCCGTTCAGCCGGTTTCCGCAGTTCCGCTTCTACCCCAAGCAACTGTGGTTCGGCACGGACCCGGTGGCGATGGACCACCAGTTGCTCGACCTCGTCGAGGCCAAGCGCAAAGCGGAGGGCGCGGTGTCCTTGTTCGACCGTTCGCCCGAGCACCTCGGCAACAATCGCGACCCGAACCGCAACGCGTTCATCCGCGAGCCGGGGCATATCGAGTACGCCTCGAGGCTCGGGTTAGGGGTCTTCGACGCGGCGAAGATCCAGGTTCGGGAGGTCGAACTCTGATGCTGCTGCTCTTGGCCGCGGCGCTGCCGAGCCTGCTCTGGGACGGCCCCCCGGACACGGCCGCCACCTTGCGCCAGGCGGGAATCGAGCGCATTCAGGTGCCCGCCGCGCAATATGAATCCTGGAAAAGCGCGGGCGGCCTGGCTGTGGAAGCGGCCCATCCGGACGGCGCCATCCAGCTTAGCTCGCCCGGAGTGCAGTACCGCGCCAACGTCGCCTCGGCGACTACGACGCCCTGGCTTGTGGGCAACGGCTGGCGCATTCTGCGGAATCCGCGCGGCCGCTTTATTTACGACGCGCCCGGCGCGAAAGCCGCGTTGGCCGCGGCCGAGGCGTCCTGTTTCGGCGCGGATGCGGCGGTCCACACGGATGCCGCGGGACTGAAGCCGTTCGCGGAGATCATCTCGATGCTGCGCGCGATCGGCCCCAATGGCCCGCCCGTGGCCGATATCGGTTTTATCGATGACGGGTCGCCGGCGGCCGGCGAAGTGATCAACCTGCTGGTGCGCGATAACCTGCTCGTCAAGTTGGTGGCTAAGCCTGACCCGGCCATGAAGCTGAACGTGGCCTTCGGATCGAAAGAGTTTCCCAAAGAAGAGGCCGGCAATCCGCCGATGATGGCGCACGATATCCGCGGGCATCTCACGGACGAGCGGCGCTCGCTGCGGATTTTCGGCAGCGCCGTGGTCGTGGCGCGCCTGACCGCAGCGCCGGACGGCGTTCGCGTTCACCTGCTGAACTACGCGGGCGCGGAGCGGAAGATCGATGGTCTGCGGGTGCGGGTGCTGGGACGCTATCCGAAGAGCCATGTGACGGCTGCCGGCAGCCCGGCAGACGAGTTGCTCGATTACTCGGTGGATACGGACGCCACCGAATTCACCATCCGGGAATTGAAGACTTATGCGGTCATCGACCTCGCGAGGTAGACTCATGCGTTCGAAACACGCTCTGATTCCGGTTGCCCTGTTGTGTTTCGGCGTTGCCGGCGCCCAGCCCCGCTACGATCTGCTGATCGCCGGCGGCCACGTGATCGATCCGAAGAACGGCATCAGCGCTGTGCGCGATGTGGCCATCGCCGACGGCAAGATCGCCGCCGTGGCGGCGCATATCGATCCCGCCCAGGCGCGCAAGACCGTCAATGCGGCCGGACTCTACGTCACGCCGGGGCTGGTCGATATCCACGTGCACGTTTATGCCGGAACCGGCGAGCGCGGCTCCTATGCCGGCGATAACAGCCTTTATCCGGATGGCTTCACGTTGCGCGTGGGCGTCACGTCGGTTGCCGACGCGGGCTGCGCGGGGTGGCGGAATTTCGAGGATTTCAAGCAGCGGATCATCGACCGCTCGAAGACGCGGGTGCTGGCGTTTCTGAACATCGTCGGCAACGGCATGCGCGGCGGGCGCTTCGAAAACGATCTGTCCGACATGGACTTTGGCCCGGCGGCCGATATGGCGCTGCGCTACAAAGGGCTGATCGTGGGGATCAAGACCGCGCATTACGCCGGTCCGGAATGGACCCCCGTCGAGCACGCCGTGGAGGCGGGAACCAAGGCCGGCATCCCCGTGATGGTCGATTTCGGAACCGATCATCCCGAGCGGCCGCTGTACGATCTGCTCACGAAGAAACTGCGGCCCGGCGACATTTACACCCACTGCTATTCCGGCCTCCGGCATGAGCTGGTGGATGGAAAGGTGAATCCCGGGATGATCGACGGCCGCAAGCGCGGCGTGATCTTCGACGTCGGCCACGGCGGTGGCAGCTTCGCGTGGCGCGTCGCCGTGCCGGCCATCCGGCAGGGCTTTCTTCCCGATTCCATCTCGACCGACCTGCACGTCGGCAGCATGAATTCGGGAATGAAGGACATGCTGAACCTGATGAGCAAGTTCCTGGCGCTCGGCCTCTCGGTGGATGACGTCATTCTCCGGTCCACCTGGAATCCGGCGCGGGAGATCCATCACGAAGAGCTCGGCAATCTCTCGGTGGGCTCTCCGGCGGATGTAGCCGTGCTGCGGCTCGAAACCGGGCATTTCGGCTTCACCGATATGTACGGCGCACGGATGGACGGCACCCGCAAGCTGACCTGCGAGATGACCGTCCGGGACGGCAAGGTGGTCTACGACCTGAACGGCATCTCCCGGCCGGAGTGGACGACGCTGCCGCCGGATTACACCGCCGTCGGCGACCCCGCCTGGGACGGCCTCAACCCGGCCCGCGGGGGCCGGGGAGCGGCAGGCAAGAAGTAAGAGCGCTGGGTGTTTACGCCGGAGCGGGCGGCCTCGCGGCCAGGAGCCGGATTTCCTCGCGCAGCGCGGCGAGCTCGGCGCGGAGCGCTTCGGCTGTTTCGGCCTGCTGTTCCAGCATCTGAATCCCGAGCGCATCGAGTTTCTGGCTGAGGTCGGCCACCGGTTCGTTTTCGTGCAGGTCGATATAGGTGTCGAAGGCGAACTGAATCCAGTTCAGCCACTGCGCGGCGGCGGCGGTCTTATCGACGAACCAGAAACCGTAGAGGCCCACGGCGATGGGCAGCAGTTCCTTGAGATTGATCGCGTTGCCGAAGGCCTGCTGCATCGACCGGTTCAAACCGTCGAAGGCGCGCTGAATGGACTTATCCGTCTCGGAAACATCGGGCCCGTTGGCTGCCTTTTCATAGCCCAGGGCGAACAGTCCGTGCCTTTCCGCATATTGCTCCAGCGTTCCGGGGAACCCGGGAAACTGAGCGGGATCGTACGCAATGACCACCGTGGCAGTCAAGGGCCGGGCGTCGACGCGCCGCACGCCGGCAAGCTCCGCGAGGGCGATGCGGATAGATTCCAATCCGGCCGTGTCCCCTTTGACAAAGGGAAGGCGCAGCCGAAGCCTGCCCGGGACGTGATGCTGGAGTTCGGCGATCCGGGTCATGGTTGCCTCCAGAGGCCACTTTACGACATCGACGCGCCGAGTGGCATGGTAGCTGCACTCCGCACAGTATGGCGAATACCAGCATCCCAGCCAATGGGAGGACCATGCAGGAGATTCCGATCGAGGAGTGGATCCCCTTTCTGGCCGAATTCACGCGGGAAAACCGCGGCGCGCACGCTCGCCTGGAGGTGATCGGGTGCGGGGACGAACCGTTGTACCAGGTCGAGACGGAGAACCGGCCGCTCGAGGGCGTTTCCTCCGACGTCAAAAACCACGACCGGACCGTCTGGATCAGCTTCAGCTCCAGAATGGGCGCCCACCTCACGCATGGCGTGCATCACGCGACGGCGGTTCACATTCTGCCCGCCACGGATACCGCGGGGATCGTGTTCGAGGTCGACTCGGAAGACGGCACGAAAACGATCCTCGAATTGACGAGCGTAGGGGCGTTCGCGCTCAAGGCATGAGCACGCAAGCGGCAGACTGGATGGCCAGCCTTCCCGCGGAGCTCCGCAAGCGCGCCCGCGCCGGCCCGCAGCCGCGCTGGATCGGCCCGATGCTGGCGACGCTCACGGCCGAGCCGTTTTCCGGCGCCGGTTGGATCTTCGAGCCCAAGCTGGATGGCGAGCGCTGCCTCACATTCGTGCAGGGCGGCCGTGCGCGGCTGCTTTCCCGCAACGGGAAGCCTCTGAACGGCACCTACCCGGAACTGGTGGAGCCGCTCGGCCGGCAGCCGGCCGGAGACTACATCGCGGATGGCGAGATCGTCGCGCTTCAGGATGGCGTCACCAGTTTTGCGCAGCTCCAGCAGCGCATGCAGGTCCGCGATCCGGCGGCGGCCCGCAGCCGCGGCGTGGAAGTCTTCTACTACGTGTTCGATCTCCTGTACCTGGATGGCCGCGATCTCCGCGAATTGCCGCTCGAACACCGGAAGGCGCTCCTGCGGCGGGCGTTCGATTTCCGCGGCCCGCTGCGTTTCACGGAACACCGCGAGCGGGACGGCGAAGCGTATTACCGGGAGTGCTGCCGCGATCGGCTGGAAGGAATGATCGCCAAGCGGCTCGATAGCACGTACATCTCGCGGCGGTCGCGCGACTGGCTGAAGGTGAAGTGCTGGAATGCGCAGGAGTTTGTGATCGGCGGCTATACCGACCCGCAAGGCAAGCGCACGGGCTTTGGCGCGCTGCTGCTCGGCTATTACGAAGACGGCAGGCTTCGGTACGCGGGCAAGGTCGGGACCGGATTCAACACGGGAATTCTGGAGGACCTGGGTGGCCGGCTGGCGGCGATCGAGACGCCGGAGTGTCCATTCGCGGGAGAGACGCCGGCGGAGCGGGGGGTGCACTGGGCGCAGCCGAAGCTAATCGCGCAGGTGCGGTTCACCGAGTGGACGAAGGACGGAAAACTGCGGCACCCGCGCTTTCTCGGCGAGCGCGCGGATAAGGACGCGAAGGAAATCGTACGGGAACGAGCCAAGGGAACGCGGTGAGCGGCTGGCACGGAGAGTGCAGACTCACAGGTTATGAGATTTTCGCTCGAGAAGAACTGGTGGTCGCTGGTGCTTCGGGGAATCATTGCCATCGCCGTCGGCCTCGGGACATTCATCTGGCCCAGGATCACATTGGCCGCGCTGGTGTTTCTCTTCGCAGGCTACGCGGTGTTGCAGGGAATCCTCAGCATTGCGGGCGCGGTCCACGCGATCGAGGCCCGGGAGCGCTGGGGCGCGCTGATGTTCGAGGGGATCATCGGAATCGCCGCGGGGGTGGTTGCGGTGGGGTGGCCGAAAATCACGCTGCTGACGCTGGTGTTGCTGCTCGGCGCATTCGCGATCCTCACGGGAATCTGCGAGATCGTGGCCGCGATGCGGCTGCGTCGGCACGTTACGGACGAGTGGCTGCTGGCGCTCGGCGGCATCGTGTCGGTGATTTTCGGGTTCCTGGTGATCGCCGCGCCGGCGGTTGGGGCGCTCGTGATCGCGATGTGGTTCGGCGGATTTACGCTGCTCGTCGGCGCGCTGCTGGTCGCGCTGGGGCTCCGGCTGCGGACGTGGGACCGGACGCTGCACGCGGGGCCGAGGATTCCGGCCCCGGTGCATTGAGAGATTCGCGGTCACAAGCCGGCCGTGGGCTGCTCTGCCGCATGGCTCCGCGCGCACCAAAAACCGCCCGCTACAGGCGGTCGCGCCTCAATACTGCCAATCACCTAGCCGCAAAATCCGCCTGTTGGGGGGCGGCTTTCGTTGGCCAAACGCACGTCGAGGTGTGAAAGCCGGGTCTCCGTAGCTGGAACGCGGCGCGCGCAGCCCATGGGCCTGCGCGACCGGTCAGGGGAGGTTGTTCGAGATCACGTTCGGCACATTGCGCTGCCGCAGCAGCGCGTTGAAATCCGCGAGATCCTTTTCGAGCAGCAGCTTCAAATGCTGCTGCTGAGTGGCGGCCTGTTCCTTCAGTTCATCATGGACGGCCACCTGCTGGGTGGTCGGCTGGTAGTCCGAGCTCTCCACGCCCGAGGCGAGATAGCCGATCTTCGATATCAGCTTCGGCGGGAAGCGCACGTCATCCTGCCCGCGCCCCGTAACCCGCAACTGGATCAGCTCGCCCTCGATCGCGATCAGCTTCTCCGAGAGCTGATCGGCCGCGCTGCGGATCGGAGCGCTCGCTTCCTCCGCGCCGAGCGCCGATTTGAGCTGCAGCAATTGAGCGCGCAGCGATTCGATCTGGTTCACCGCATCGACCATGTTGTTCATGGTGCCGGCGAGCGACGTCATCAGCTTCGTCTGGATCTGGATATCGCCCTCAGTGCCGTTGGAGTGCGGGTCCTTGAGGACCTTGAGCGGCTGGGTGTACTCCTTGCCGCCCACCGTCAGCTTGACGGTATAAATGCCCGGAGGCGCCAGCAGCGAGATTCGGCGTTCGCCGGGGGCCGGGCGCCAGCCTTCCGTGTTGAGCGTGATTTCGGGCGCGTAGAGCGGGGCGCTGCGCAGCCGGATTTCGCGGGTGGGCTCGAAGCGCAGGTCCCACCAGATGCGGTTGATGCCGGGTTGCGCGCTGGCGGCAAGGCTGCGGACGGTGCGGCCGCTTGCATCCACGATCGACAGGCGGACGGGCGCTTGCGGCCGCGACTGGACGTAATAGTCGAGCGATGCGCCGTAGGGCGGATTCTGGCCGGCCGTGGGATCGTTCGGCATGCTTTCCGGCTGGGTGGCATTGCGGAAACGATAGGCGTCGCGCGGCGGGAAGAGGTACGCATCGGACGAGAGGGCCTGCGGCGTCATCTGCTCGAGTGGAGTGATGTCGTCCAGGATCCAGAAGCCGCGGCCGTAGGTGGCGAGCACGAGATCGTGGAAATGCGGCTGGATGGCGATCCAGTAAACCGGCGCGTGCGGGAGGTTGGATTGCAGCGGCTGCCATTTTTCGCCGTCGTTGAAGGAGACGTAAATCGCATTTTCGGTGCCCAGGAAGAGCAGGCCGCGGCGCACCGGATCTTCGCGGATGCAGTGCGCGTAGCTGAGCATGCCAGGCGGAATGCCGTCCACGATTTTGGTCCACGTCTTGCCGTAATCGGCGGTTTTGTAGACGAAGGGATCGCGATTGTTGACCTGGTGCAAGTCGACCGTAATGTAGGCAGTGCCGGCGTCGAAGCGGGATGCCTCGATGTTGGAGACCGTGCCCCATTCCGGCAGGCCGGGGATGTTGGCGGTGACGTTGGTCCAGTGTTGGCCGCCATCGCGCGTGAGCTGCACGAGGCCGTCATTGGTGCCGGCCCAGATGACGCCCGCCTGTTTGGGTGATTCCGCGATCGCGAACACCACACCGGCGTATTCGACGCCGATGTTATCGCCGGTGAGTCCGCCGGAGAATTGCATGCGGCTCTTGTCATTGCGCGTGAGGTCGGGGCTGATGACCTTCCAGGAGTGGCCCTGGTCGGTGGTCACGTGGACGTACTGGCTGCCGGCGTAGACCTTGTTGTGATCGTGCGGTGAAATCAGGATCGGGAATTCCCAGTTGAAGCGGTATTTGAGGTCCGCGGCGGGAGCGCCGCCGGTGTGCTCGGGCCAGATCTCGACGTGGCGCGCCTGGTGGTTGCGCTCATCAAACACGGTGACGATGCCGCCCTCGCTGCCATTGCCCGAGGAGCTCGACCAGATGAGGTTGGGGTCCACGGGATCGGGCGTGGCGAAGCCGCTCTCGCCGCCGGTAACGGAATGCCAGGCGCTGCGCGGGATCGGACCGCCGGAGGGTACTGCGCCGGCGCCGCCGCGTCCGCCCCGTCCGCCGCGCCCTCCCTCGAGAGTGGCGGCAGCCTCGGCCAATGGCGCCGCTCCGGGAATCTGCGGGCCCGGCTCTGGCGGAGCGAAGCCGCCGCTACCGCCGCGTCCGCCGGAGAGGCTGTTGCTCGGGCCGCGAAACGAGCTGCTGTCCTGCTCGTTGCCGTAGACGAAATAGGGGATCTGGTTATCTACCGTGACGTGATACATCTGGCCGACCGGAAACTGGACACGCTGCCAGGTGCGGCCGCGATTGACGCTGATGCCGATGCCGTGATCGTTGGCAATCACCATGCGGTCGGCATTGGTGGGATCGATCCACATATCGTGGTTGTCGCCGCCGGGCGATGCGACGGCCATGACGGTGCGGCCGCCATCGAGCGAACGCGAGACCACGGAGGTGAGGAAGAAGATCTCATTTTCGTTGTCGGGCTCGACGGCGCAGCGGGTGTAATAGGCCGCGCGTCCGGCAAGCTGGCGGTCGTAGTTGACGACCTCCCAGGAATCGCCGGCGTTATCGGACCGCCAGAGCTGGCCGCGCTGCGTGGGCTTGCCATCGAGGGGAACGCCATCGCCGGTTTCGATCAGCGCGTAGACGCGGCTGGTCTTTTTGGCGATCGCAATGCCGATCTTGCCGACTGGCGGGTTGGGCAGGCCGTGGCCGGTGAGATGCGTCCAGGTGAGGCCGCCGTCGGTCGACTTGTACAGCCCGCTGCCGGGTCCGCCGCTCACGCGCTGCCAGGTGTGCAATTCAAGCTGCCACATGCCCGCGTAGAGGATGCGTGGATTGTTCGGGTCCATGGCGATATCGGAGCAGCCGGTGTTCTGGTCGACGAAGAGCACGTGCTGCCACGTTTTTCCGCCGTCGGCGGTGCGGAATACGCCGCGTTCCGGCTGCGGCCCGTAGGCGTGGCCGAGCGCGCAGGCGAGGACGACATCGGGGTTGCGGGGCTCGATGACGATGCGGCCGATGCGGCCGGTCTTCTCCAGTCCGGCACGAGTCCAGGTCTTGCCGGCGTCGGTGGATTTATAGATTCCGTTCCCGACCGAGATATGGCTGCGGATGAACGTCTCGCCGGTGCCGGCCCAGACGGTGTTCGGGTCGGAGGGCGCGACGGCGAGCGATCCGACAGAGGAGACGTCCTGGGAGTCGAAGATCGGCTGCCAATCCGTGCCGCCATCGGTCGTTTTGAAGATCCCGCCGGAGGCTGCGCCGACGTAATAGATGTTGGGATCGCCGGGAATGCCGGCGGCGGCGATGACGCGGTTGCCGACCGGTCCGATGTAGCGGTAGCGAAGCTGATTGAGCTGCCCGGACGCGATCTGCGGCGCCTGGGCGAAGGCGGCTACGGCGGCGGACGCGAGCAGCGCGGTCTTGAGAAGTGACATGCGGCCTCCTGAACTGTTGGGATGACATGATATCAGGGGTCAGGGGTCAGGGGTCGGGGGTCAGGGGCTGGCGGCGCGCTGCGCCCGGCTTGGGCGAGCTGTAGCGATATAGAATGGGAGAACCATGGCAATCACTCGTAGAGATTTGGGGAAGCTCGCGCTGGCTGCGCTGCCGGCGCCGCTGCTGCTCGCCAAACCGAATTCCAAGTTCGGCGGCGTGCAGGTGGGCATCAATGTGCCGTATAGCTTTCATGGGCTGCCGGGCAGCGCGGACGATGTGCAGAAGTTTGTGGTCGAGCTGGGATTGAGCGCGGTGGAGTTGCGCTCGCAGCCCGTGGAAGAATACTTCGGCTGCCCGATCCACTACAACACGATGCCGAATCCGCGGCCGAAGACTCCACCCACACCCGAGGAGCGCGCCAGGCAGCGCGCCGATGCCGAGGCAAAGGCGGCGGCAGTCGAGAAATGGCGGCTTTCGGCCCCGATGGACCAGTTCAAGGCGTTCCGCAAGAAGTACGAGGATGCCGGAATCGCGATCGAGATCGTCAAGTTCGATGGCGTCGATAAGATGAAGGACGAGGTCGTCGATTACGCCTTCCAGCTTGCGAAGACGCTCGGCGCTCGCGCGATCTCCTGCGAGATCCCGCTCAGCAAGACGCCGTGGCTCGGCGAATTCGCGGCCAGGCACAAGATGATGGTCGGCTACCACGGCCACACGAAGATCCACGATCCCGAGGCGTTCGGCGCGCCGGAGAGCTGGGAAAAGGCGATGAGCTATTCGAAGTACAACGGCATCAACCTCGATATCGGGCACTTCATCGCCGCAAACAACACGTCGCCGGTGCCGTTCCTCAAGAAATATGCGGATCGCGTCACCCACATTCACATCAAGGACCGGAAGATGGACGACGGCCCGAACATGCCGTTCGGCCAGGGGGACACGCCGATCAAAGATGTCCTTCAATTGATGAAGCGCGAGAAGTATCCGTTCCAGGCGACCATCGAGTTCGAATACAAAGTGCCGGAAGGCTCCGACGTGCTGCACGAAATCGCGAAGTGCGTCGAGTACTGCCGGAATTGCCTGGTCTAGCGATGTATTCGATGGAGCCGATCGGGTACGTGCGGAGCCCGTACCAGGCCACGCGCGAGATTCCGAAGGGATTGGGAGTCAGGCACGAGGCGGAGGGCGTGCTCGATATCCGGGCGGAGTTCGAGCCGGGGCTCGCGGATATCGAAGGCTTTTCTCACTTGTACGTGATTTGGGTCTTCGACCGCGCCGCCGGTGCGAGCCTGGTAGCCACTCCGCCGAGCGATAACAACCGGCCGCACGGGGTGTTTGCCACGCGGTCGCCGCGGCGGCCGAATCCGATCGGCTTGACGGTAGTGGAACTGCTGGGCCGCGAAGGGGCGGCCCTGCGCGTGCGCGGCGTCGATATGCTGGACGGGACTCCGATTCTGGATATCAAGCCGTATCTTTCGAGCGTGCCGCAGGAGCGGCTGCGGCGCGGGTGGCTCGCGGAAGCGGAAGCGCGCGGCGGGATGTAGTGCAATTGGGTCGCCAGCAGATGCTTCCTCTCTGAACGGGCGAGTGTCGGTCCGGGCAGGCCGGGCACCAAGTTGCTTTGGGTAAGTCGACGAAGCTGCGGTCGCTTCGCGCTCCCTATGGCGACACTGGAGCTCAAGGCCGGCGCCGATCTCCATCACGAACTTCGGACTGCACCACCGCCGCGACTCCACCACTTCTTTGAGAGGCGCGCAGACCGCGCGCCGGAGCATGCGCTGGCGCTGATCGCGGGCGCAGAGCGGCTGACGTATGCCGGGCTCGAAGATCGCGCCAACCGCCTGGCGCATCTCCTGCTGGCGCGCGGCGCGGGGGCCGGCTGCACGGTGGCAATCCTGCTGAATCGCTCGGCCCACACCTATGTCGCGCTGCTCGCGGCGTTGAAGGCCGGAGCCGCGTTCGTTCCCCTGGACCCTTCCTATCCGGCGGAGCGGCTCGCATTCATGACCGCGGATTCCGGCGCCACGCTCCTGCTGACCACTTCGGATCTCGCTGCCGCGCATCCGCGCCTGGGCTGCCCGGCGCTGTGTCTCGACCGCGAGGCCGCCGCCCTGAGCGCGATGCCCTCGACGCGGCCGGCGGCGCCGGATCGAAGCGATGCCCTGGCATACATCATCTACACTTCCGGAACCACGGGACGGCCGAAGGGCGTTGCGGTCACGCACGCCAACATCTGCCACTTCCTCTCGGCGTGCGCGCCGATTTACCGCGTCGGGCTGGGCGATCGGGTGTACCAGGGAATGACCATCGCCTTCGATTTCTCGATCGAAGAAATCTGGCCCACGTTCGCCGGCGGCGGAACGCTGGTGGCGGGGCCCACCGGCGAACGAAAGTTCGGTCCGGCACTGGCCGGATTCCTGAACGAGCAGAAGATCACGGTGCTGTGCTGCGTGCCGACGCTGCTCGCGACGCTCGATCGCGACGTGCCCTCGATCCGCACGCTGATCGTGGGCGGCGAACCCTGCCCGCGCGAGCTCGTGGAGCGGTGGAGCCGGCCGGGCCGCCGCATGCTCAATACCTACGGCCCGACGGAAACGACCGTGACCGCTACCTGGTGCGAGCTTACGCCGGGGCGGCCGGTGACGATCGGGCGGCCGATGCCGGGCTATCGCGTGTACGTGCTCGATCCATCGCTCCGCCCCGTTCCGCACGGCGAGACCGGCGAGATCTGCATCGGCGGCGCGGGGGTCGCGCAGGGATATGTGAATCGTCCGGACCTCACGGACGCGAAATTCGTGCCGGACCCTTTCGCGCCGGGCGAGCGCATGTATCGTTCTGGCGACCTGGGCCGGCTGCTGCCGGATGGCGAGATCGAGTATCTGGGCCGCACGGATAGCCAGGTGAAGATCCGGGGCCATCGCATCGAATTGGCGGAGATTGAAGCCGTCCTGCGCACGGATCCGGAAGTCAAAGAGGCCATTGTGGCGGTCCTTCCGGACGGCGCGCCGGCCGAGGACCTCGCCGCGTACGTGACGCTGCACGGGCCATCGCCCGTCGAGCCCCTCCGCCAACGGCTGGCGAGCGAATTGCGGCGGCGGCTCCCCGCGTACATGATGCCCGCATACATCGAGGTGCTGGATGCCATCCCGGTGCTGGCCAGCGGTAAGGCCGACCGGCGCGGGCTGCCGGCGCCGGTGCTGCCGCGTGTGACATTACAGGCGGGCTACGAACCGCCGGCCACGGATCTGGAGCAGAAGATCGCGGCGATCTGGCAGGCGCTTTTCGGGCTGGAGCGGATTTCGGTGGAGTCCGATTTCTTCCTCGACCTGGGCGGCCATTCGCTGCTGGCGGCGCGGCTGCTCGCGGGGTTGCGCAAGGAGCCGGAGATGGCGCGGCTCAGCGTGGCGGACGTCTACACGAATCCGACGATCCGCTCGCTCGCGGCGCTGGTGGCATCCCAGGATCCGGCGGCGCCCGCGCAGGCGGAGCAAGCGGCGGCGCGGTATTCGAACCGGCGGGTCTGGGCCGCGGGTCTGGCGCAATTCGCGCTGCTCTATGGCTTGCTGGCCGTTCTGGGCGCGCCGGTCTCGCTGTTGCTCGCCGCGCACCGGCATTCTCGCGCGCCAGGCCTGACGGAGCTCGACCTCTTCCTGCCGCTGCTGGTGGTGCTGGTTTCGTTCCTGATTCCACTGGCGCTCAAATGGACGCTGATCGGCCGCTTTCGGCCCGGCGAATATCCGCTTTGGGGATGGTATTTCTGCCGCTGGTGGCTGGTGCGCAAGGCGCTCGAGTTCTCACCCATGCCATTTCTGGCGGGCTCGCCGCTGATGCCGATCTACGCACGGCTGCTCGGGGCAAAGGTAGGGCGCGGCTGCCAGATTGCCACCTCTCAACTGCACCTGCCGGACCTGATCGAGATCGGCGACCGCGCCAGCATCGGCTATGACGCGGAAATCCAGCCGTTCGCGATCGAGGGAGGCCGGTTGCGCATGGCGCCGGTCCGCATTGGGGCGGACGCGTTCATCGGGACCAAGGCCGTGGTGATGGCGGGGGCTGCGGTCGGCGTGGGCGCGCGGATCGGCGAGCAGACGCTGGTAGCCGGCGGTCAAACCATCCCGGAATTCGAAAGCTGGGCGGGCTCGCCGGCACAGCGCACCGGTCGCACCGGTGGATTGCTCACGGAGATCGACGCGCGGGGCCAATCGCCGGCGAGCACCGGCATCCCGCTCTGGGCCGCCTTCGTGGCCGTTGCCATCCTGCTCGAGCTTCTGCCGCTCGGGGCGGCGCTGCCCGGCCTCGTGCTGCTCGCATGGGCGGATCGGGGGCGCGGACTCGCGGCCGCGCTGGCGCTCACGCCGCTGGCGGGCCTGAGTTTTGTGATCGCGATGTGTGCGGCGGTGTTCGCAGGCAAGCGCATCCTCCTGCCGCGTGTGCAGCCCGGCATCTATCCGCAGCACTCGTGGTTCGGCTTGCGGAAATGGGCTTCGGATCAACTGGTGTGCGCGAGCCTGGCGGTGACGAAGACGCTCTATGCGACGCTCTACACGCTGCCTTGGCTGCGGGCGCTGGGCGCGAAAATCGGCCCGCGCTCGGAAGTCTCGACCGTCTCGCACATCGACCCGGACCTGCTGACGCTGGGCACCGAATGTTTCGCGGCCGATATCGCCTCGATCGGAGCGGCCGTGTTTCACCGCGGATGGGTGGCGCTGGCGCGCACGGAAGTGGGCAGCCGGACGTTCCTCGGCAACGCGGCCGTGATCCATGCCGGCCGGCGGCTGCCGGATCGCTGCCTGATCGGCGTGCAATCGGTCGTGCCGCATGAGGGACTGCGGCCCGATTCCTCCTGGCTCGGCTCGCCGGCGCTGTTCCTGCCGCGGCGGGAGGCATCGCAGGCTTTTGCGGAAGACCTGACTTACACACCGCCCGTGCGGCTGGTCGCGTACCGGCTTTTCGTCGAACTGTTCCGCGTGGTGCTGCCGCCGGCGCTGTTTTACGCGGTGGGGGTCGCGGCCACCGCGGCGGGCTTCCGCATAGCAGCACACGGCTCAGCGGCGGTGGTGCTCGCGATGCCCGCGGTGTATCTGAGCGCCGCCGCGGCGGCGACGCTGCTGGTCGCAGCATTCAAGTGGGCGGTCGTGGGCCGCTATCGTCCGCGGGTCGAGCCGCTCTGGGCGCCGTTCGTCCGGCATTCCGAGCTGATCACGGGGTTGTACGAGAGCTTCACGGTGCCCGCTCTGGCCGCGCTGGCGACGGGCACGCCGTGGCTCGCTGCTGTGCTGCGCCTCTTCGGCGCCCAAGTGGGCAAACGGGTGTACTGCGAGACGACATTCCTCACGGAGTTCGACTTGGTGCGGGTGGGCGACGATGCCTCGATCGGCCGGGCCGCATCGCTACAGACGCATCTCTTCGAGGATCGCGTGATGAAAATGTCGAAGGTCACGATCGGCTCCGGCGCTCAGATCGGCACGCGATCCATCGTGCTCTACGATGCGACGATCGGCGCGGGGGCGACGCTCGACGCGCTTTCGCTGGCGATGAAGGGCGAAGCGATTCCGCCCGGCACGGACTGGCGCGGCATCCCGGCCCGCGGCGTTCCGGGCCGCGCGGGGCACAGCGAGGAGTCGTATACACTGGCGAGCTGATTGCGCCACCATCCAGGGAGGTTGCGGTGAGTACGATCCTATATGCCGATGACCACCACGCTCTCCGCAGCGTGTTCGCGGAAACGCTGCGAACCGCCGGTCACACGGTCCTGGAGGCCGGGACGCTGGCGGATGCGGAACACCTGATCGAGCGGCACCGCGGGGAAACGATCGATGTGCTGATCACCGAGGCCGTGCTGACCACCACGAACGGCGCGGAGGTGGCGCACCGGCTGCACCGTCTCTATCCGAGGATGCAGGTGTTGTACACGTCCGGTGAACCTGCGCGAAACCTGCTCGCCGAGGGACTGCTGCCGAACAATGCGCCGTTTTTGCGGAAGCCCTTTGACGCGGAGGATTTGATCGCAAAGGTCGAGCAGCTTGCGAAGGCCGCTCGGGCCGCAAAGGGGCGGGCGGCGCCACATCGAAGAACCGTGAAGGCTCTGCGGGCCGGGTCCGCGCGCCCCCGCGAATGAGCAAAGAAGAAGCGCAGGCCATGGGCCTGCGCCACCTTTATGCCCGGGCCACCGCCGGTCTGGAGATTTTGCCTACCGTCTGGGCCGTCTTCTCCGGCTCGGCAACGCGAGTCGCAATATCGGCCTGCGCGATGATTCCGACGAGCTGCCCGTTTTTATCGACGACCGGAATCCGGCGTACCTGATGGGTCTGCATGGTGTTGAGGGCCTGTAGCAGATCGTCATCCGGACGGCACGTGAACGGATTTTTGGTCATGACATCCTGCACGAGGACGCTCGAAGGATCGCGTTCCTCGGCAATGATGTTGAGCGCGAGATCGCGGTCCGTCACGATGCCGATGAGATTGCGGCTCTTGCGGCTCTCGCAAACGGGTACGGAACCGACATTTTCCGTTTTCATGATTTTCGCCACTCTGGCGACATTGTCCCCAGGAACACAGCAGGCGGGGTCTTTCGTCATCACATCTGCACACGTCATAACAGTCCCCTCTCTTGAGAAGCTTGTCCTCTGTAGTTGTGCAGTTTTGGTGCCAAGCCGTCAGATCTGCGTCGCGAGGGCATGGGCGAGGCCGGAAGCGCCGGCGTCCTCGAGATTGGAGAGCACCACGGCGGAGATGCCGCGATCCAGGTAGCGCACCATAGAGGTGCTGTAGCCCTGCCAGCCGCCATCGTGCTCGGCCACGCGGCCGCGGGGCGTGGAGCTCAGGAACCAGCCGAGGCCGTAGCCGCAGCCCGCTCCGTTCGCCAGCCGGGTTTCGATAAACATTTCGCCGATCGCGCGGCCCCAATCGCCGCACAACGCGGCTTCCCATCGGGCGAAATCGAGGACGGAGAGCGTGAGTCCGCCATCGGCGAGCCGGTTCAGCGTGGGGGAGACAAACGGGGCGGCCGCGACGCTTCCATCCTCACGGCGATAGTAGCCAGGGGCCGTGTCCGCTGCCGTGACCGCGGCGGTAGTCATCCCGAGCGGCTCCCAGATGCGGTCGCGAAGCAGCTCGCCGTAGAATCTGCCGGTCAAGCGGCCGATCGCGATGCCGGCCAGCACGTAACCGGCGTTGGAGTATTCCCATCCCGTGCCGGGCGGAAAATGCAGCTCGCCGCCGGAAGCGATGGCGGTTGCGATGGCGGCGTCGCTGTAATCGGACGAGAGATCGAGGCCGTCGTAGCCCGCGGCCGGGATGCCGGCCGTGTGGCTGAGTAACTGCTGGAGCGTAATTTCCCGCCACGTTTCAGGCAACTCGGGGAAGCATCGCAAGACTGGCGCATCGAGCCCCGGAAGTTCGCCGGAGGCCGATAGCCGCAGTGCCAGCGCAGCCGTGAAGTGCTTGCCGAGCGAGGCGGTCTGGTACACGGTTTCGACGGATGCCGCGCCGTATCCGGCGGCATGGAGCAGGGCGCCGGAGCGAAAGACCGCAACGCTCACCGATGGCGCGCCGTTGGCCCGCTGCCACCCGGAAACGAGCCGGTCGTAGATAGGTTCGCGGGGTTGCATCGATCCGATCGTATCAGCTATTTGACTATATGCGAAAAATCGAATATTCTAAACTCTCATGCAGAGCCTTCTCCGGTCGTACAAGGCCAGCATCTTTCAGGCGCTAGGCCACCCGACGCGGATCGCGATTCTCGAGATCCTGCGCGACGGGGAGCTTTCGGCCGGCGCGATCCAGGAGCGGCTCGGGATCGAGCAGGCGAATCTCTCGCAGCATCTGGCGATCCTGCGGAACCGGCAGATCGTGAGTCACCGAAAGTCCGGCAACCAGGTGCTGTACTCCGTGAGCAATCCGGTTCTGCTCGAGGTGCTGGACATCATGCGCCGCTATTTCCAAAGCCATCTGAAAGAAGCCGTGAAGATGCTGGACGAGATCAAAGCCGAGGCCAGAGCGCGGTGAGCCCTCAGCCGGACGGGGAACCCCGGGAGAAGCTGCGGCGGGCGATCGAGCGGGCCGCTCATCTGCTGCCGCGGCAGGGGCCGATCGGCGTCTTCATTCACCACAACACGCTGCACGCATTCCAGGACCTGCCGTTCGAGCAGGCGGTGGTCGAGGCGGCGAATCGCTTCGGCGCTGAACCCTATATGGCGGAAGCCGCGTACCGGGCCGAGCTGGCGCGGGGCCGCATACAGCCGGCGGATATCGACGCGGTGCTTGCGAGCGAACTGGACGCCGCGATCTTCGAGGGCCTGAGCCGCCGCTCGCTGCGGCGCGCCATGATCATGCCGGGCGTCCGGGAGTTCGATGCGGCGACGATTCTCTGGCGCAGCGAGCAGGGCGATCTGGCCCGCGACTTCCGCCAGCCGGCGCTGCGGGCGCTATTCGAGGTGTGTCTGGAGCGCACCGATCCCCTGGAGCCGGAGCCGGTGGACGCGCGGCCGGTGGACGAAGTGATCCATCCCTGGCTGATCCGTCTGTGCTCCGTGTTTCTGGACCAGGGGATGGCCTATTGGCCGATGCCGAACCGCGACCAGGGATTCTACGAGAGCGTCCGGATGCTGTTGGCGCCGCGCGGCGGCATCTTCCCGCGATATTTGCGGGGACTGGACGAGGAATTCGCACGGCAGCAATCGCTCGCGTTCTCTTCCTTCGATGCCATTCTCGATTGCCTGGACGCGGCGGGTGTCCCGGAGCCGGCATGGGAGGGCGCGCTCGAAGCGGAGATGCTGGCGCTCCCGGGTTGGGCCGGCCTGATGCGGACGCTGGAGGAGAATCCTGCGCTCGCGCCGCACGAAAGAGTCCCGTGCTCGCTGGCGGATTTCCTGGCGGTGCGGCTCACGATGGCGCGCGCCGCCTCGCGGATGGGAGCGGCAGAGGACGTGCCGGAGGAGAGCCCGCTCAAAACGCAGGAAAAACGGCGGCTGAGCCGCGCGGCGAGATCGTACGATGCGGCGCGGGTGCTCTCGCTTTCCGCCGGGGAAATCCGCCGGCTGGAGCATGCCGAGTGGCGGGCGTTCGTGCGAGAGGTGCGGAGCGCGAACGGAGTGGAGCGGCGCCGCATCCTGCACCTTGCCTACGAACGCCGGCACGAGCGGGAAATCCTCGGCGGCCTCGCAAGCCACCGGCGATACCGCGGCCTGCACACGGTTTCCGGAAGGCCGTCGGCGCAGATGTTTTTCTGCATCGATGAGCGCGAGGAGTCGCTGCGCCGCGCGCTGGAGGAAGCCGATCCCTCGGTTGAGACCTTCAGCGCCGCCGGTTATTACGGCGTGGCGGTGGATTATACCGGCATCGACGATCCGCACGGGGCCGCGCTGTGTCCTGTGGTGGTCAAGCCGCAGCACGAGGTGCTGGAACAGCCGCGGGACCAGGATCGCAAGCTGCATGAGCGGCGCCGCGCGCGCCGCCGCGTTCTGGGGACGATCACCCGCAGCTTTTCGGTTTCCTCGCGGACGCTGGTGCGCGGCTGGCTTGCGACGAGCGCTCTGGGACTGCTTTCGGCGGTGCCGCTGACCGGCCATCTGCTCGCGCCGCGGCGGTACGCGCGGCTTCGCGAGTGGTTGAACCGGGCGTTTCTCCCGGAGCCGCGCACGGAGCTGACCCTGATGCGCGACGCCGCGCCATCCCACGGCGGAACGACGGGGCTGCTGACCGGATTCACGGCGGCCGAGAAGGCCGATGCGGTGGCGAGCGTCCTGCGGCCCGCCGGCCTGACGCGCGGCTTCGGGCGGCTGGTGGTGATGATTGGCCACGGATCGAGCAGCCTGAATAACCCGCACGAATCGGCGCACGATTGCGGAGCCTGCGGAGGGCGCCGGGGCGGCCCAAATGCGCGCCTGTTTGCCGCGATGGCGAACCGGCCGGAGGTCCGCGAACTGCTGCGCGAACGTGGGATCGACATCGACACGGATACGTGGTTCCTCGGCGGA
>Ga0070739_10002249_pt1 | contig 26432 bp, 26 predicted proteins | sample Coa_R1_7_FD_66445 | JGI IMG/M metagenome (GOLD analysis project Ga0070739, IMG submission 66445) | Surface soil microbial communities from Centralia Pennsylvania, which are recovering from an underground coalmine fire - Coalmine... | ecosystem: Environmental > Terrestrial > Soil > Unclassified ...
GGCGTCGTGCACCTCGAGCAGCTTCGCCGCCGCCTGCCACAGCTCCGGCAGCGGGAGGAAGACGTTCCCGTCGGCGGCACCCTCGCCGAGCGCGAAGAGCAGCCCGGCCCGCAGCCGCTGCGGCGCGTCGAGCTCGATTCCCAGCGAGCGCGCGACGCGGTCGGCGACGCGGAAGCCGATCCGCGGCACCTCGGTCAGGCGGTAGGGATCGTCCTCGAGCACCGCGATCACGTCCGTCCCGTACGTGCGGACGAGCCGCGCGGCCAGGCCCGCGCCGATCCCGTGCGCGAAGAGGAACGTCTCGACCTCGCGGATCGCGGCCACCTCGCGCCACGCCTCCACCGCCCGCTCCATCGCCTTGCGCGAGATCGCGCGGCCGGCCTTCGTCCGCACCTCGCGCAGCCGCTCGGGATCCCGGTCGAGCTCCGCGAAGACGTGCTCGGCCCCGAAGTGCTCGACGATCGCGCGCGCGAACGTCGGCCCGATGCCGGGGACGCGGCGGCGCAGCCACAGCGCAACGCCTTCCGGCGTCTGCGGCAGCGCCGAGCGGAAGGACTCGACGGAGAACTGCCAGCCGTAGCGCGCGTGCCGCTCGACGGCGCCCGCGACGACGAGGCTCTCGCCGGCCGCGACGTGGCCGAGCGCCCCGCGCAGCGTGAGCGCCCGGCCGTTCTCGAGCGAGGACGACCAGATCGCGAACTCGCCGTCGGGCGAGACCCAGCGCGGGCCGCCGGCGGCGAGGGTGACGGCGACCTCGCGCGTCTCCTCGTCGAGCGGCGGCTCGTCCTCGAGCGTCCACACGCTCCCGAGGCTACTCGGGCGGACGGAGCGCCTCCAGTGTCCGCTTCGGCGCCACCACCGCCCAGGCGTCCTCGACGATCCCGGCGACCTCGTCCCAGTCGACGTCGCGGTCGAGGCGCACGCCGAGCCAGCCGCGGTGGCCGACGTAGGGCGGCCGGAAGAAGCGCTCGGGGTCCGCGCCCACGAGCAGTTCCTGGTTGCCCGGCGGAGCCGCCACCCACAGGCCGAAGATCCCGTCGCCGTGATGGTCGTCGAGCACCATCACGAAACAGCGCTTCTCGTGGACGAAGAAGCTCGGCGCGCCGTGGCTGAGCCGCTCGCTCGTCTCGGGCAGCCCGAGGCAGAGCCGTCGGACCCGCTCCGTCAGGTATTCCTTGTCCATGGCCAAGATCCAGAAGTCCGAGCAGGAGTGGCGCGCGGAACTGACACCCGAGCAGTACCACGTCCTCCGCGAAAAGGGAACCGAGGCGCCGTTCAGCGGCGAGTACGACCACGTCTTCGAGCCCGGCACGTACCGTTGCGCGGGCTGCGGCGCGGAGCTGTTCGAGGCCGACGCGAAGTACGACTCCGGCTGCGGCTGGCCGGCGTTCTCCGCGCCGGCCGGCGACGACGCGGTCGAGGAGGAGAGCGATCGCAGCTTCGGGATGGTGCGCACCGAAGTGCTGTGCGCGAGCTGCGGCGGCCACCTCGGCCACGTCTTCCCCGACGGGCCGCACCCGACCGGCCTGCGCTACTGCATCAACTCCGCGGCGCTGAAGCTCGACGAGCGCTAGCGGTAGCCTTCCCGGGCGAGCGGGCGGTTAGCTCAGCTGGGAGAGCACCTGCCTTACAAGCAGGGGGTCGGCGGTTCGATCCCGTCACCGCCCACATGCCGCTCGCGGTTTTGTGGTTACATGAACTTCTGCCTGCTGGCGTTTGAGGCCGTGGCACACCCACAGCGACCCCGAGCACTGGCCCGCATGTCGGTCCATGTCGACAAGGGAGTCCTATGAACGTCGTGCCGCACGAACGGCAGGACTCGAAGCCTCTTGAGCAGCCGAGGCTCGTCTTCTTCTACTCACCGCAATCCGGGCGCTGCCGCCGCGTCGAGGCGTTCATCGCCCAGGTGCTGCAGCGCCGCCGCAACCACGAGACGTTCCGGCTCGTCCGAGTCTCGGTCGAGCAGCGTCCCGACCTGGCGGAGAAGTTCGGCATCGAGCAGGTGCCGACGGTCTGCGTCGTCGAGGGCCGCAAGCTCAGGCGGCGGATCGTCACGCCCCGCGGCTGCCGCGAGCTCGAGCGCGAGCTCGAGCCCTGGCTGCACTAGGGATTAGCCGTGGTCCCGGCAGGTATAGAGCGGCAACCGATGAGTCAGCGTCAGAGCATGAGCGGCCACGACGTCCTGGACGCCACGGCGACGCTGGTCCGGAGGGGCTGGTGCTGCGGCGCTGCTGCACGCGACTTCAGCGGCGAGGCCGTGGCCGCCTACGACCCGGCCGCGACGGCGTGGTCGCTGACCGGCGCCCTCGCGCTCGTGTCCGAGCGGGCCGACGCCAGCCTCGGCGCCCTGAGCGACGCGCTCTGGGGAATCTCGGGCGTGATCGAGGAGAGCTCGCTCGACGCCTGGAACGACAGCACCGGCCGCACGCAGGTTCAGGCGCTCCGGATGCTCGACGAAGCCTCCTGCAGCCTCACGCGCGACCCGCCTCCCGACGGCGCCGTTTCGCTGAACTAGCCCGCGGCCGGAGGGCTACCCTGTCGGGCCCGTGCGCCTCGCGACCCTCGTCCTCGTCCTGACGGCGGCCCTGGTGGGCTGCGGCGCCGGCAGCGGCGCGAAGGCGACGACCACGACCCGTCCGGCGAGCGGGCCGTCCGCCCTCGCGGCCGCGATCGAGCGCGAGCAGGCGACGATCGACGACGCCTCGGCGCCGGCGGCGAGCGTGGCGGAGGCGGCCAAGGCGCAGCAGCTCGCGCTGCGGGAGCTGGCCGAGCGCCCGGACCTGCGCCGAGCCACGCTGGCGCGGCTGGCCGATCCACGCGCGCACGCCGCGGCGCTCGCCGCGGTCGGCGCGGCGGGCGCGCTCGCGCGCATCGTCCCGCCCGCGCACCGCCTCCCGCACTGGCGGATCGTCTCCCCGCCACGCCCCGGTGTGCTCCTCGGCTACTACCGTGCCGCCGCCGCGCGCTACCGGATCCCGTGGCAGTACCTCGCGGCGATCGAGCTCGTCGAGACGCGCATGGGGCGGATCCACGGCCTCAGCAGCGCCGGCGCCAGGGGGCCGATGCAGTTCATGCCAGCCACCTTCGCCGAGTACGGCAACGGCAGCATCGAGAGCCAGCGCGACTCGATCATGGCCGCGGCGCGGTTCCTCGTCGCGAACGGCGCCCACCGGAACATGGGCGGCGCGATCCTCCACTACAACCCGACCCGCTGGTACGTCGTCGCGGTCGAGGCCTATGCGCGCGAGATGCGGAGCGACCCGCGCGCGTTCTACGGCTACTACTGGTGGCAGGTGCTGTACAAGACCGCCGGGGGGACCTTCCTCCTGCCGCTCGGCTACCCGCGCGTCCGGCCGGTCCGCCTCTCCGGCTAGTCGACGAGCCGGGCCAGCCGCCGCAGCACCGAGTCCGCCGGGATCAGCAGGCCTCGGCTGGCCAGCCCGACGATCCGGTCGAGCGCGAGGAGAAAGGCGTCGGCCAGAGGCGGCTCGCCGCGCAGCGCCCAGAGCGCCTGCCCGTTCGTCCACGCGGCGTCGCGCGCGCGATCGACGTCCCACATCGCGACCACGTCGTCGAGCCGGTGGAGCCGGTGGACGAGCCGGTCGAGCCACGCGAGCCAGCCCGTGACGTACGTCCGTTTCACCCGCGTCTCGACCTGCGCCAGGAGCAGGTCGACGCGCTCGAAGGCGCCGTGCTCGGGCGAGGCGTCGCCCAGGCCGACGCCGAGCTCTCCGCAGGTCGTCACGAGCGCCACGGGCAGGTCGCGGTTGATGTGCGCGTTCATCCCCGCCAGCGCGAACTGCAGCGGCGCGACGCCCCGGCTCGACCGCCCGGCGAAGAGCGGCACCCAGGCGCGTGGCGCGCTCCCCGGGTCTCGCTCGTACGCCTCGAGCGCGGAGAAGAACAGGCCGGCGAAGGCGACGTCGAGGCGCTCGAGGAAGGACGCGTCCGCGACGCGGTGCGTGTCCAGGTCGGAGCGGACGCTCTCGGTGACCTCCCGGTAGAGATGCGCGAAGCAGGCGACGCCGTCGCCGCGCGGGCCGGCCGCCTCGAGCGCCCGCAGCCGCTCGATCACCTCGGGAATCGTGGACGGCGGCGTCGAGCTCACGCGCAAACCGTATGCCACGGCCGAGCTGAAAGACTGCGCCCCGTGGAAGCCGCGCAGGTGAGCCTCCTCCGCTGGCTGCGCCGCCAGCTGCGGCAGCCGATTCCGGCGCGCGAGCACCTCGAGGCGGCGGTGGAGAACGACGACGTCGCCGAGGCGCGGCGGCTGCTCGCGGGCTTCGAGTTCAGCGACGAGCAGCGGCGGAACGTGGAGCAGCTGCTCGACGCGTGGGAGCGCCAGCGCGCGGGGTGACGGCGTGCCACGCGGCGGTCGCGAGCGCGACGGCGATCAGCGTCCCGCCGACAGCCTCCACTGCGGTGTTCAGCGAGAACAGCGAGCCGAGCAGGCCGCTCGCCACCACGAAGGTCGCGACGAGGAGGTAGATGCAGGCGATGAACGCCGCCGTCACCTCGCCGCGGCGTTCGGCGGGCGCCAGCTCGTTGAGCTCCTGCTGCGCCGTGAGGAACGCGAGCCCGTGCCCGAGCCCGGTGACGAACGCGCCCGACGCGAGGAGCGCGAGCGACCCGGTGGGCGCCGCGGCGACCAGTCCCCCGAGACCCAGCGCGAGCAGGATGCACCCCATGGCCTGATCGCGCCGATGGTCCACCTCCTGCCGTTCCGCGACCGCCTGCGCGGCGAACGAGGTGAGGAGCGCGAGGGCGCCGAGCGACGCGACCAGCGCGAGGTTCCGCGTCCGCAGCAGCGACTCGGCGTAGGACGGGACGATCGAGAGGAAGAGCGCGACCGCCGCCCAGACGGCGCCGGCGGTGAGACCCAGACGCAGGAACGGCCCGCGGATCTCCGCCGGCACACGCGGCCACTGCGGGCGCCACGGCTCGCGCGCTCCCTCGCGCCGCTCGTCGAGCCGGAGCACGAACGCCGCCGCCGCGGCCGTCAGCGCGAGCGTGACGAGGTAGCCGAGGCGCAGCGGGTCGGGCGCCCACTCCGCGAGCACGCCGCCGCCGAGGGGCCCGAGCGCGCTTCCGCCGGCCTGCGCCAGCCCCGCGCCGAGCGCCGCCCGCCGGCGGCTCCCCCTCGGGTCGAGCTCGACGAGCGCGGCGGTCGCGGCTCCGCTGATCATCCCGACCGCCAGGCCCTGCACGGCGCGGGCGCCGAAGAGCCACCACTCGCTCCGGGCGGCGGCGAAGAGCGCGAGCCCGAGGCACGCCGTCGCGAGGCCGGCGACGACGACGGGCCGCCGGCCGAAGCGGTCGGAGAGGCGCCCGAAGAGGACGAGCGCCGGGACGAGCACGACCGCGTAGGTCGCGAAGATCGCCGTCAGCACGAGCGGCGAGAAGCGGAACCGCTCCGCGTAGACGGGGTAGAGCGGCGTGGCGAGGTTCGCGCCGGCCATCAGCACGAGCCACGCGAACCAGATCGTGAGCAAGCGGCGCACCGGATGCGCCGTACCCGCTCGGGCCTAGTAGAACCCGTCGCGCCGCCGATATCGCGCGGCGCGCGCCTCCTCGTACTCCTCGACGTCGAGCGCGGGATCGGCGACCGAGCGGAGGATCTCGCCCGAACTCGGCAGCTCGGAGCGGTCGACGTGGCGCTCGGGGTTCCAGAGATCCGAGCGAAGCATGGCCTTGGGGCACTGCGTGTACGCCTCCTCGACCTCGACGAGGATGCCGAGCTGCGGCGCCTTCCCCTCGACGACGCTGTCCGCGAGCAGCCCGGGGTCGTCGACGATGCGCGCCCGGCCGTTGACCCGGAACGTGTCGTTGACGCCGGGGATCAGGAAGAGCAGCGCGATCCGGTCGTCCTCGAGCAGGTTCGTGAGCGTGTCCGCGAGCTTGTTGCCGGGACGGTCGGGCAGGAGCAGCGTCCGCTCGTCGAGGATCCGGACGAAGCCCGCGGGATCGCCGCGCGGCGACACGTCGAGCCCGCCGTCCGGCCTGCCCGTCGCGACGACGACGAACGGCGAGCGCTCGACGAACTGCCGGGTGAGCGGGTTGAGCTCGCGGGCGATCTTCTTGCGGACGAGCTCCGCCGGCTCGCCGAGAAGGTCGCGCAGCTCTGACCGGTTCATGTCGAGAACCTAGCGCGGCGCTTCTCGCGGATGGCGGCGACCCCCTCGCGCACGTCCGGCCCGGCCATGTCCATGAACTCGAGCGCGAGCGAGGCGTCGAAGATCGGCCCGGCCGCGCGCAGCCAGTCGTTGAGGGCGAGCTTCGTGTGCGAAATCGCGGCGCGCGAGCCGGCCGCGAGCCGCCGGGCGATCCCGAGCGCGCGCTCCTCGAGCTCGTCCTCGGGCACGCAGAGGGAGACGAGCCCGATGCGCTCGGCCTCGACTCCGTCCACCTCCTCGCAGAGCAGGAGGTGGTATTTGGCCTTCGCCATCCCGCAGAGGAGCGGCCAGACGATCGCCGCGTGGTCGCCCGCGGCGACGCCGAGGCGCGTGTGGCCGTCGACGATCCGCGCTTCCGGCGAGGCGACGGACACGTCCGCGAGCAGCCCGACGACGAGGCCGGCGCCGACCGCCGGGCCGGTGATCGCGGAGACGATCGGCGTGGGGCAGGCGAGCAAGTTGTAGACGAGGTCGCGCGCCTCGTGGAAGACGCGCCGGCGCGTACCGGCGTCGTCGGCGATCGCGAGCACGAGGTCGAGGTCGCCGCCCGAGCTGAACGCGCCGTCCGCGCCCCGCACGAGCACGGCGCGCGTCTCCTCGTCCCGCCCGACGGCCTGCCAGACCCGCGCGAGCTCGCCGTGCTGCGTCTCGCTCACCGCGTTGAGGCGGCCGGGAGCGCGGAGCGTGAGGCGGAGGATCCCCTCCTCCGGGCGGTCGAGGTCGAGCGACGGGAACTCGCTCTCGTACGGGTACGGCGCCACGGCGCAGATCCTACGGCGCGGCTACCCTCGCACACGCACGGGCCGGTAGCTCAGTTGGTAGAGCAGGGGACTTTTAATCCCAAGGTCGGAGGTTCGATCCCTCCCCGGCCCACTCTCCGAAGCGCGGCTACTGGAACGGGTCCTGCGCCGTCACCTGGCGGAGCACGACGGTGTTCTCCCGCCGGGACGAGATCTGTAGGTTCGTCGGATCAAGCGCGCGGGTGGGGACGGTCTGCCGCTCGGCGATGTGATCGATCGTCGCCTGCATCGTCGAGCCGTCGGAGAGCTGCCTGACCGGTGCGCTCGTGTCCGAGCCCTCGAAGCGAAAGCCGGCGTCCTCGAACATCTTGCGCGCGGCCTGGTCCTGGCGGACGGCCCGCCAGAAACGTGCTCGCTGGTTGTCGAAGAGCCGGCGGCTGTTTCCCAGGGTCAGCTGGCCGGGCTCGCCGGGGTTGGTCACGCGCCGCCAGATGCGTCCGATGGGGCCGATCCCGTCGATGCGGCGGCCGAGAAGCCGGCGCGCCGCCGTTACCTCTGTCCGAGTAAAGCCGAGAGCGATCTCCGGCTCGACGACCGGTCCCGCGGTCTCCAGCTCGGGGTCCGGCTCGGTGAACGTGTCCTGGAAGGAGCGGTCGAGCTCGGCGTCGAGTGGATCGACCACGCCCTCCGTGGGGCGGATGCTGCCGGACGGCCTCGGCGCCGTGCCGGCGAGCCAATCCCCCGGGCCGACCGCCCCTCCGAGCTCGGCCAACGCGATCTGGAAGCTGAACACCGTCTCCGCGCTGACTCGCCGGTCGCGCTGCGCCTGCGCGATTCGCTCGGAGACCAGCTCCGCCCCCAACACGATGTTCGGCGTGTTAGTCGCGTCGAACGTCTGCACCCCGTCGAGCAGCGGGTAGAGGATGCCCCGGGTCAGCTTCCACTCGGTCGCCTCCGGAAGGTGCTCGAAATGGAGCTCGTCCCACGGAATCGTGAGCTGGGACCCGTTGCGATAGCGGAACGTCACGCTCTTCAGCTCGAGCGTCCAGAACTCTCCGTTCGGCTTGACGGAGGCGAGGCCGTTGTCGACGTTCTGCGGCGACGCCGCGAGCTCCCACGACCGCATCGTCGTGACGTTGTTGTTGTCATCCAGGATGCGAACCTCCTGCCCGGCTGCCTTCGGCGCGGACCGCTTCGGCGCGTCGGTGGGCCCGACCGCATAGCCGGCGGCGCGGAGATCGTCGGTGTTCACGAGCTGGATGTGCGCCACCCGATCGTCCCGTGCGAGGACCGTCGGCCCGCCGCGCATCCGTTGCTGGAGCACATGCGCAAGCTCGTGTGCGAGGAGGCGATCACCCCGTAGCGTGCCCGGGCGGTACCCGGCGCCGAGGACCACGTCGTCGCCGATCGCAAAGGCATTCGCTCCCACGGCCTCCGCGGCGTGCGACGCCGCCTCGCCGGTGTGGATCCGCACGGTCGAGATGTCCAGACCGGGCGGGACGACTGCGCCGCCGGCGAGTGCGGACGCGGCGATCGCGTCCGCCTCGCGCTCACGCGCATCTCCCGGCCGCGTCATGGGAACGCGGGCCGGCTTGAGCGCGGGCGCCCGCGCGGCGCGCCTCCCGGTCGTCGGAGTCGCGTTCGTCGCAGGCTGACGCGCGGCGAACTTCACCGCGGTTTTCGGCCATTGACTCGGAACGGCGCTCCGTGCGACGCTTTGCGCACAGGGGAGGTGCGTAAGCCGTGCGGGACAAGTCCACTGTCCTGCGGCGCCAGTACCCGCCTCGGAAACCGACGAGGCGGGAGTCGAGCGAGGACGGGGTCGTGCGCGTCGGCCTGCTCCAGGGCTTCGAGCTCTTCGTCCGCGGGCGTCCGGTCTCGCTGCCGCTCTCCTCGCAGCGCGTGCTCGCGTTCCTCGCCCTCCACGACCGCCCGCTGCAGCGGCTGTACGTCGCGGGCACGCTCTGGTTGAACTCGACCGACGCGAGGGCCGGCGGCTCTCTGCGCACGGCTCTCTGGCGCCTGCGGACGCCGAGCCTCCGCCTGGTCGAAGCGTCCGCGACGCATCTCGAGCTCGCGGAGCACGTCGAGGTCGACGTCCGCGAGACCCGAGCCGCGGCCGAGCAGGCGATCCGGCACGAGATCGCGCCCGACGGCGAGGCGGCCGCGTCGCTCTACCGCGCGGGCGAGCTCCTGCCGGACTGGTGCGAGGACTGGATCCTGATCGAGCGCGAGCGCTTCCGGCAGCTGCAGCTGCACGCCCTCGAGACGCTTTGCGCCGACCTCACGGCGGCCGGCGCCTATACGGAGGCGACTCGCGCGGGACTCGCCGCAGTCGAAGGCGAGCCGCTGCGGGAGAGCGCCCACCGCGCCCTGATCGGCGCCTACCTCGCGGAGGGAAACCCGAGCGAGGCGCTCAGGCAGTTCCGGCTCTTCCGCGGCCTGCTCCGGGACAAGCTCGGGCTCGAGCCGTCGCCCCTGATGGTGGAGCTGATGGGCTCGCTCCCGCTCCGCTGAGCTCACCAGTCGACCGTGATGAAGTCCGCGCTGCCGACCTGGACGCCGCGGTTGCACATGTCGAACGCGAGCACCATGAACGACCACCTGCCGGCCAGCGCGGCCGGCCAGTTGTCGGGATTGTCGTTCCCGTGGTACGTGGCGCCGTGCAACTCGTCCTGCAAACCGGCCGCATTCGTGTACTCGTCGCCGCCGACGATCGGGTCGGACAGCGGCCCCCAGCGCCGCCCGTACCGCTTGTTGTGGGCGTCGCGGTCCTCGATCCAGACCCCCGCCGGATGGCCGGCCGGAAAGCCGCCGTGCGGGACGTCGGTACCGAACAGCGCCTTGAAGCTCGCGGCGGCGGCCGCGTTCCACTTCAGGTCCTGGTGGACCTCGCCGCACTCCGCATAGATCCCGTGCGCCGGGTCGTGCTTGAAGACCGCGTCGAAGTCCCAGGGGCCCGCGCTCTTGCGGCCTCCTGCGACCGTGGGCGCGACGGAGCCGTGGGGCTTGTAGCGCGGCCCGGACTTGAGCTCGGCGCGTCGGTGCTCGTGAGGCGGCCCCGCCGCGACCCGTCCTGCCGCTTCGCCGACCTCGCGGGCACCTGTCGCAGCACCGCCGCCGGACGGGTTCTGCGTCGACCGCTCGTCGCTCGAGCCGCGATTCGGGTTGCGCGCGTGCAAGACCGCGTTCAGCTCGTGGCGGCCCTGCCCGGCCGCCGCCCTCGTGGCAAGGCGGCGCTGCCGGCAGGCCGCGCACTCGCCGCCCGCCCCCACCTTGCCGCCACAGGCGCACGTCTTCGTGGTCCGCGCCGCAGACGGCGGCGTGCCGCGCTTCGCCGGCTCGACGGCGAACGTGCTCACATCGGGTTCCTCTGCTGCTCGACGACCGGGGGAGCGTCGACCATCGGCGCGGCGCCGTCGGCGAAGGTCTCCGCCACGAGCCACATCCGCGACTTCGGCACGGCCGGGAGCGGCACCACGCGCACGCCGATCTGGAACCCGGCGAGGCTCGACTGGCGCACGCACAGGAACGGGCCGAGCACGCCCTGCACCCTGATCCCCTCGACCGGCGTCGGCGCGGCGCCGGTCGCCACCGTGCCGAGGCGCCGGAGCGTGGCGACGGTGTCGAGGATGTGCGTCGAGCGGCAGTTGCCGACGAAGACGCCGTGCCGGTCGCGCGGATACTCGGCGGGGACGAGCGAGTGGACGATGTTGCCGCTCAGGATCACCGTGTCCGCGCTCTGCCGCAGCCCGAGCTTGGCGTCGGAGACGCCCACGTGGATCCCCTGCACGGTGCCCTCGACGAGGTTCCCGTCGATGCGGACGGCTCCGACGTTCGTCCCGGCGACGACGATCCCCTGGCCGGCCGCGCGCATCGTGAAGACGACGTCGCCGACGATCGCGCGGATGGGCTCGGCGACCTCGGCGACCTGCTTTCCCTGCGCGACCGTGCCGGCGAACTTGAGCACCGCCTTCTCGACGCCGCCCGCCCGCTTGATCTTCGACGCCGTCGTGCTGGCGACGAATTCGCGCGCGATCGTCTCGGCGTCCGATCCCTTGAGGACGAAGAGCGGCTCGTCGGAGCCGGCGGCCGTCACGCGAGTCACGCCCGCGCCCGCCTTCGTGCGCAGGCCTGCGCGGAGCCGCTTGACGAGCTCCGCGCCGACGGTCGGGTTGGTCGCCACGGGCTCCTTGGCGACGATGCGCGAGAGCTGCACCGCGTTGTCGGAGATCGTCTGCGACACGGTGTCGACGACGAGGATCCCGGTCTGCCAGGCGCCGACGGCGAGCCGGTTGCGCTCGATCCGCACCGCGTCCGACGCGCGTCCGCCTGCCGCCGAGCGGACGCTGAGACACGTCTGCGTCTTCGCCGTCTGATCCGGGCAGCTCAGCTCACAGTCCTGCACGACGACGCCGAGGCACGAGAGGAACGTCAGCGCGCCGTCGAGGTCGGGGTCGCCGCCGTCGCTCGGGACGCCGCCCTGGACGGAGACGTCGCGCACCTCGACGTCCTCGCACGTGTCGAAGACGATCGCCGCCTCGCTCTCCTCGGCGACGACGATCGAGGCCGGGCCGGCGCCGTTGATCACGATCCGCTCTCTTCCCACGACCCGGACCGGCTCCCGCAGACGGTAGACGCCGGCCGCGAGGCAGAGCTCGCCGCCGCCCGCCGGCAGGGACTCGACCGCCGCCTGGAGGTCGTCGCCCGGCTTGACCGAGACGGTGCAAGCCCCGGCGTCGAGGTCGATGTCGACGAGCGGCGTGAAGGTCGGCCGGCAGTCCGAGAGGACGGAACGCGCGGTCAGGTCGACGAGCGCGAGCGGCGCGAAGGAGTGCCGGATGCCGTCCGGAGCCGCGTCGGTGCGCTCCTCGATGCCGTCGCCGAACTCGGAACGCAGCCGCTCTCCCCACCAGTCTCCGACGACGTAGTCGCCCGCGCCGGCGGTGAAGGTGATGCCCAGGTCCCGACCGTCCCAGAGCGCGTCCGTGGCCGCCGCGGCGCCGACTGCCTGGCCGTCCCAGCGGCGCGCGCAGAGGCCGTCGAGCACCGTCGCCGGCGCCGTCGGCGCGGGCAGGCTCGGCGCGGTGTGAAGGGTCAGCGTGTCGCCGCCGGCCCCCGGCGTGACGTTGTCCACGACGAAGAGCGGGCCGTGGTCGACACGGTCGGCGCGCCGCGCGAGGTAGGAGAGCTCGATCACGTCGCCCTGGCCGAAATGGAGGTTCGAGGGCGCGAGCTGGACGCTCGTCCCCGACGGCATCTCGACGATCGGAACCGCGCGCGCTCCGTCCTCGAACGACCACGCGAAGCGAGCCGTCGCCTGCGTGCCTCCGTCCAGCACCTCGACTCGGAGCAGCCCGTCCGCGATCTGGGCCAGCGGATCCCCCGGCGGCGCGCAGGGATCGGGCGTGCCGGCCGAGCTGCGCGCCACGCTCAGCAGGCCGGTCGACTCTGCCACCGTCGTCAGCCCCGCCCACGCGTCGGCGCAGGTCGTGGCGTCGGTGGGAGCGACGCGCACGCGATAGCCGACGCGCGTGCGGCCCGTGGTGTCGATGGTCCCAAGCGCCGGGTCGACGAGCTCCGACGGATCCTCGGCCGGCTGGACGTGCTCCTCGAAGACGTCGAGGTAGACGAGGACGGTGCCGCCGGTCGGCAGGGCGGCGATCGCGTCCTGGCCCAGGTAGTTGAAGGCAGCCGGCGCGTATGCCTCGAGCCCGTCCACCCAGAAGTGCCCCGGCTGGAGATCGAGGTCGAGCGCGCCGGACGTCGTGACGGAGACCAGGAACGCGTCGCTGCCGGCGACGACTCCCGCCCAGCCGATCGCATCGCGCACGGCATCGCGCAATCCGCGCGCCGAGGCGTCGAGATTGAGGTTCCAGTCGTGGTCGAGCAGCACCCGCCCCTGCTGCATCCGCGCCCCCGTCCAGCGGTCGCTCGGCCGAAGCGGAACCTGTGTGTAGTCGCCAGTCATCTATTCCTCCCAGGGAGCGAGAGCGAGCCCGGCACGGAGTCCGAGCGGGACGAACTCGTGGACACGCTGGCGCAGGCGCTCGATGCGGGCGCCGCGCCGAAGGTGGTTGTAGGCGCCGACCTCGCCGCCGTCGCTCGCCGCGGAGAGCAGCGCCTGCGGGCGGTCGAGGTCGAGCGCGTAGTAGCCGGCCGCCTCGAAGCCGGTCGAGGCGAAGATCGGGGGCGGGAAGGGCCCGCAGCGGTAGTACGCGGGTAGCGGCGGCGGCGAGGGGACGTCGGGGCCGAGGTAGCAGTGGCGCAGGCAGCCCTCCTGCTGCTGCACGGCGTCCACGCCGTCGACGAACAGGCAGTCCGCGGCGTCGATCGACTCCGTGTGCACGGCGCCGACGAACGTGACGCCCGAGCAGACGAGCGCGGGCGCGAACCGGACCTGCGCCGCGACCGCGTCGCGCAGCGTCCCGCCCGGGGCGTCGCCGCAGGTGCGCAGGCGCGCGCCGAGCCCGTCCACGATCGAGTCCTGCACCGTCAGCGGCTGGCTCGACAGCTCAGCGCGGAGCGGGCCGAGGATCGACCGGCGGGCGGAGAAGGACGTACCCCAGGCATCGGCCGCGAGCTCGACGGTGCTCCCCGCCGTCGGATCCATCGTCACGAACGAGAGGGAGACGCCGTCGAAGCCCTTGCCCAGCACGAGGTTGCCGGTCAGGTAGAAGCCGTCGAGCTCGAGGCAGCAGCCCGTGAGATCGAGGTCGAGATCGCCGACGATCGTCGGCGTCATCGTCCGCTCGGCGACGATCCGCCAGCGCGGGAGCGTCGGCGTGAACGACTGCGGCGGCGGCGCGTCGAGGCGGTCGGACGTGCGGAGGCGGATCTCGACGTCGGGACGACCGGGCTCCGACTCGGCCGGATCGAGTCCCGCGGACTGCGTCTGCGCCTTCGCAATCCCGTCGGCCAGCGTCGCCGCCGTGACGGCGTCGGGCCCGGCGCTCGGATCCACGACGATCACGACGCGGGCCGACGGATCGCCGTCGAGATCGCTCGCGAGCGGCCCCAGGTCGCCGGTGAGCGGCCGGTGCCAGGTGGCGCGAAGCGTGCCGCCCAGACTGCTGCCGAGCTCCACCCTGCCGCGCGCGACGTCCACCACCGCCTGCGTCGCAGTCGGCGGCGCGGGCGCCGCCGCGCCGGGCGGCAGGCTGCCGAAGCGCAGGCTCGACCACGGGATCTGCGTGCCGTCCAGCGTCAGCTCGAGAAGGACGGGCTGGAGCGGCGCCGGAACCTGCGCGAGCGGATGCGCAGGGTCGATCGTCCAGTTCGTCCCGTACGTGATCTGGCCGGGCGCCGCGAGCGCCTCGAAGACGCGATAGGTCGCGCGCACCGGCGCGTCGAGCTCGTTGCCGGTGCGCGCGCGCAACGCGCCCGACGCCTGGTCGGCCGCGCTTCTGCCGGTCTGCGGCGCGACGTAGGGCGGCGCCTCGGCGCCGAGCGGGTGGAGCGAGTAGCGGCGTGGATCGGTCGTGGGCGCGGCCTGGGCGGCGACGAACGAGCCGACCTGCCACGGCCAGACGACCGCGGTCGCGCCGAGCGGGTTGTACGGCCCGGACGGCGTGACGCTGTGCCGCACGCGGTCGAACGGCGTCCCGATGCGGAAGCGCGAGGCGTCGGCCAGCGACATCGACGCCACGCGAAGCGGCGGCGGATGTCCGAGGCGCTGCGCCCAGAGCGTCGACTGCCACCCCTCCACGACGCGCGCCGTCAGTCCCGTCGCGATCTCGGCGAAGTCCTCGAGCGCCGCCGGCGTCCCCTTGCGCCGCCGCAGCGCGACCGCGTACGCGACCTCGAGGCGGCCGGCGTCCGGCGGCAGCCCGACGAGCGCGCCGATGTACGGCACCGCCCAGTCGGCGCAGCTCTCGATGAAGAGGTCGTCCCAGATCGTGTCGATGTCAGACGCGAGGAGGTCGACCTGCTCGTCCACGCCGGCGAGGAGCAGGTCGAGCAGGCGTGGGACGCCGTCGACGTCCCACGGCGTGTCCCGCACGGCGCGCGGCAGCCAGTTCGCGACCGGAGGCATCACGCTCATGCCGGCGCTCCCGTCACGACCGGCGTGGCCGAGGGGACGAGCAGCTCGTACGGCTTCGCGGCGAGGCGGCCGAGCTCGGCGTCGGCGCCTGGCAGGTCGAGGCTGGCGACGCCGACGACGCCGGCGACCTCGTGGATCACGGCGAAGACGTCGGAGCGGTCGAGCGGCTGCCCGAGGACGCGCGCGCCGGGGCCGAGCGGCCCGTCCGGGTCGGCGAGCGCCGCGGTGACGGCCGCGACGACGGTCGCCGGGTCGCGCCGCGGGTCGGTCGCGAGGACGGCTGTCAAGGTCGGCGTCGTGACGACTCCCGCGCAGACGCAGAGCGGGACGGCCGCGTCGCGGACGGAGTCGAGGTAGCCCGAAAGCTGGTCGATCTCGGCGGGCAGCGGCGGACGCGGGCCGCTCGTCCCGCTGCGGATCAGCGCGAGATGGAGCCCGCTCCCGCACGTGCAGCCCGGCGGGCCCTGCCCGCTCCAGGTCGCCGCGTGCGTGACGCCCGGATAGCCGAGCGCGAGGTCGACGAGGTCCTCGGCCGAGACGACACGGCCGAACGCGCGCGCCCGTGTGGGAGCGAGGCGGCGGAGATCGCTCTCGGCGTCCTGGTCGGCGCCGCCCTCGGTCGGCCCGGCGCCCTTGACCTTCTTGACGCCGCGGATGCTGCCGAGCAAGGTCGTGATCGCGCCGGACTCCACCTCGCCCTGCCGCCCGCCGCCGACCCGGTAGGTCGCGGCGACGTTCCCGCGCCCGGTCGGCAGCCTGGCGCCCTCGACGCCGTCGCCGAAGACGAGCGTCTCGGCGCCGGTCGGCGCGCGCCGGACGGAGAAGACGTCTGCCGGCCCGGCGCCGTAGAGCGTCGGCGCCTCGTCCCACTCCAGCCCGTCGACGCGGAGCAGCAGGCTCGGGACGGGAGTGCCGCTCTCGTCGAGGTCGTAGGCGATCGGCGAGTCGGGCGTGGTGAGCTCCTGCCCCGCCTGCGAGGCGTCGCCGCTCCCGAGCACGACGCTCGCCGTCTTCCCGTGATGGACGCGCAGCAGGTTCCCGCTGGCGGGCAGGAGCCCCGTCAGCTTCTCGGGCGCGCCGTTCGGGAGATCGACGATCAGGCCGCTGGGCTGGCCCCCGTCGTCGGTCTCCTGCAGGGCCGCCGGTGTGCAGTCGTACACCTCCCAGTCGGCGTCGGCCTGCGTCGAGGAGGCGACGGCGACGCGCTGCGGCGCCTCGGTCGGGCGCGGATAGAGCCTGAGCTGCGGCGGCGACGACCCCGGATCGTCGTCGGGGAAGACGTAGTGCCGCGCGACGACCCGGCGGTCGAGCACGTAGACGGTGATCGGGCCGGACTGTCCGAGCGTCGCGACGCCGCTCGCGAACTGGAGCTTGGAGACGCGCGTCGGCGTCCCCGGGACGATCTCCCAGTGCGTGAAGGAGTGGTTCGACACCTCGACGACGTCGCAGCTGCTCGACGCCCAGTCGACGACCGCCACGAGCTGGTTCTTCGAGAGATCCTCCAGCGGGCGGTCGAGGATGATCTGCGTTCGGTCCCCGGAGATCGCGTCGGGCTCCAGCTCCCCCGTCGTGGGGACGTTGGCGGTCGTGGCGTCGCCCGACGCCGGCACCCGAAGCACCTCGCTGATCTGGCGCGCGACCGACGCCGTCCCGAGCACGCGGTACGCCGCGTACGGCGCCGTGGTCGACTCGCCGAGGAGCTTGTCGAGGTCCCGGTCGAAGCCGACGACCGTCGTGCCGAGCTCCGCCGAGGCGGAGCCGACCGTGGTGAGCGCGACCGCCTGCGCCTTCGCCGGGCTGACGTAGTCCCACGACAACGCCACGAGCTCGAACAGGTAGCCCCAGAAATCGGTCCAGGCCGGGCCGACCGCCGGCAGCGAGGCCTGTTGCTCGAGCACGAAGAGGACGCGATCGGCCGCGCGGAAGCCGGGGTCGCCGATGAAGCGGATACTGCGCCCGGAGGGGATCGCGGGCTGCGGCACCCAGGTCGCGGTGAGGCCCGCCCACTCGGCGAGGAGCGCAGTGTCCGCGATCACCTCGAACGTCTGCGACGCCCCGCCGGGCTTCGCCGGCGCCTGCACGCGCGTCCCGGCGGGGACGACAGGGCTCGTCGTGCTCTCGACGTCCGCCACGACCCACCCCTGCGCCGCGATCGGCGGGCGCGGCGCGAACCCGACGAGGGCTGCGATGCGCCGCAGGTCGGTCCAGTCCTGCGCCGTCGGGAGGTAGGCCTCGCCCGCGGTCAGCTCACCGTACGCGGCGATCGTCTCCGCGACGTACGCCCAGAGCTCGACGAGGCGCAGCGCGGCGGGATCGGCCTCGATGTCCCACTTCGTGCCGAGCGTCGCGCCGTCGATCTCCTGCCGCTCGACCGAGGCGACGAGATCCTCGACGAAGCCGTGGAACTCGCCGACGCGGCGGCGCAGCCGCGTCTCGCCCGGCGGAGGCGGCGTGAGCGCGAGCACGGGCGCCCCGCAGCCGCAGGAGCAGACCGGCTCGCAGCTCATTCGACCCCCTCGACCTTCACGTCGAGCCGGCCCCGCTCGGGCCGAGACGGATCGTCGTCGAGCACGGCGACCTCGTCCGGCGCCACGACGATCACGTCGTGCACCGTCCCCGTCGGCTCCGAGAGCCGCCGCGCGTCCGTCGGCTCGACGGCGTCGACGCCGGGAAGCTCCGCCACCGCCGCCAGCACCGCGGAGAGGTAGACGGAGGCGCCGAGCAGCATCCGCGAGTGGTGGAAGAGCCCCGGCGACGCGTCGGTCCCGGGCCGCAGGCGCTGCAGGATCTGCACCTGCAGCGCGGCGGGGTCGAAGCCGGGGCTCGGGCAGACCTCGAGCGCGATCGCGAGGCCGACCGGCGTCCCTTCCACCACCGCCGACTCGATCCCCAGCATCCGCAGTCCGTCGAGGGTCGAGCCGAGCCGGGTCAGCGCCTCCCCGGCGAGGTCGTCGTCCTGGACCTCGAGGTCGACGACCGTGGTCATCAAGGGCCAGGAGCCCGTCCACGTGCGCCGCGCGATCGCCCGCTGCACGGCCGGGTCCTTGTCGGCGGCGGTCGCGTAGTCGGCCGGGATCACGGCGCGGAGCAGCTCCGCCGCGAACGCCTGGGGAGCGTCGCGTCGCGCATCCGCGAGCGCGACCGCGTCCGCGCCCCCGCTCGCGGCGGCGGGATTGCGGGCCGCGACCGTTCCCCCGCCTCCGAGCTCGACGTGGTCGAGCGCGTTCGCGGGCACGTTGCCGATCGCGCCGCCTCCAACCTCGTACGAGGCGGAGACGGAGCTCCCCTCGGGCGGCTCCAGCCCGACGCTACCGGTGCGGAAGCCGAGGATCGGCGGCTCCTGCTCCTCGACGTCGACGACGTACGGGAAGTCGGTGACCGAGACCTGCGGGTCGAGCAGCGTGTCGACCCAGAGCGCGCCGACGGCGGCGCCGGAGGGGAGCGTCACCGTGACGTCGAGCCGGTGCGGCCGTCCAGTCTCGTCGAGCGCGAGGCCCGGGCCGTCCGTCGCCGGAGCCCCTGCGGAGACGAGCGACCAGCCGCCCTCGTCCCGCGCGACGAAGCCGCCGGGATCCACGTACAGGCCCTGGTGCGCCGCGACGAGGTTCCCGCGCACGACGGTGACCTCGTCGGTTCCGAGGTCGTCGTCCACGCCGACCTCGTACGGCTCGGCGAGCGCGTCGTCCGCCGACCAGGCGACGCGGTAGAGCGGCAGGCCGGCGCCGAGCAGGGGGTCGACGATCTTCTCCACGTCGGTGAGCCGGACGACCTGCGCCGTCCTGCTCGCGACGGGGTCGCGGAAGGCCGGAGCCGGAGTGACGACCGGCCAGTCCTGCTGTCGCGTGGCCCACTTGGCATGAGCCGCCGGGTCGCCGGCGTAGACGACCTCGAAAACGATCCGGTCGCCGGGCGCGAGCCAGCCGTCGCCGAGCGGGTCCGCCGGCTTCGGACGGACGAGCACGCACTCGGTCGCGCCGGCGGGCAGGCAGCACGCGTCCTCTCCCCAGTCGTAGATCGGGATCTCGCCGAGCGAGTCCTGCGCCGTCCGCGCCTCGTCGAGCGTGAAGGCGATCGGCGACTCGTCCGCATCGCGGGCGACGTCGCCGACCGAGACCGCGACGCTCCCGTCGGTGGGAGCGACCGCGACGTGGACGAAGGCGCGCGCCGAGACCGCCTCGCCGAGCCGGTAGTCGACCAGGCGCGTGTGCCGCCGCACCGACCTCCGCAGGCGGGCCGTCTCGAGGTAGGCCTCGGTCGCGACGCGGTCGAGGCGGTAGTTGAGCAGGTCGCCGACGTGCGCGAACAACTCCAGCACCGTCACCGTCGGATCGGCGCTCGACAGGTCCGCGTCGGGGTGCTCGCGCAGCAGGTACTCGGCCAGCGCCTGCCGCAGCGACCGCCAGTCGCGCGCGAGGTAGTCCTGCACCGGCGAGGGCGGCGGCGGAGGCGGCGCCGGCGGGACGGCGAAGCACGAGCCGAGCGCCGTGCACTCCGGCCTCAGCCGCACCGGCAGGAACGAGCGCAGCGGGTCGAAGTCGACCGGCGGCGGGTCGACGACCTCCAGCCGGTAGAGCGCGGGATCCGGGGCGCCGTCGAGCGGGAGCTCGAGGTGCGGCGTCGGCGCCGCCACGATCGTGACCGGATCGACGATCGCGACCGGCGTCGTGCCGCGGCTCGCGGTCAGCGTCCACGCGGCGGCGTGGGCGAGCGCCGGCGGCGGATCCTGGTAGAGCCAGACGTCGAGGAAGAGGCTTCCGCCGGACTTCCGCACCTGCGCCGCCCGCAGACCCTGCACGGTGGCGCCGGTCTGGAAGAGCGCCTCGGGCCGGTGCAGCGGCGGGCAGGTCGGCTCCAGCGTGGTGGGATCAGACACTCGTCCGCACCTCCAGCTGCTGCGGCTCGCCGGCGGGCGTCAGCTTGTACGTGAGCGTCGCGGCGAGCTCGGACTCGCCCACGACGTCGACCGCGACGGCGACCACCTGGATCCGGTCGCCGAGCGCCTGGTCGAGCGAGCCGCGCAGGCGCATCTCCACGAGGCTCGCCACCGCAGCGTCGAGCGGCTCGAAGACGGCGGTGCCCAGGCCCGCGCCGAAGTCGGGCCGGTGCAGCCTCTCCCCCGCTCCCGTCAGCACCACGAGCCGGACGAGATCCGCGATGTGCCGCTCGTCGACCGCGAGCCCGAGCCGGCGGCCGGCGGTCAGCCGGTAGGGGTGACGCGCTTCGGTCACTGGCCCTCCACCCTGGTCTGGAAGCCGGTGAGCGTCCCCGGCCCCTGCGGCACGGCCGCGGCGTTCGTGCAGAGCGCGACCGACGTCGAGAGCAAGGCCGGGGTCCCGTCCACGGTCACGCGGGTCGCCGGCGCCAGCCACTGGACCGTGAGGCAGGGGGACGGCGCGCCGGACACGTTGAACGAGCAGCCGGCGATCGTCACCTGGTCGGTGGAGACGAGTGCGGGACTCCCGCCGAGCAGCACCTTCTGCTGCGACGGCGTGGCGATCCCCTGGCCGCCGTGCGGGCAGATCACCTGCGTGGCGGCGTCGAGCAGGAAGGCCATCACATCACCTCGAGCGCGCCGTCGTTGACGGAGACCGAGCTGCTCGTGAGCGCGATCTTCGACGAGCCGAAGGAGATCGAGACCCCGTTCGAGTCGAGGACGATCTGCGCGCCGGAGACCGCGCTGATCTCGATCGACTCGCTCCCCGACGTGTCCTTCAGCTCGATCTTGTGACCGGCTGGCGTGACGAGCACGAGCACGTCCGGGCCGGCGTCGGGCACGCCCTCGCCGTCGGGCCAGGAGCCGCCGGACCAGATCGGCACCCGGCTCGTGTCGCCGGCCGGCCACTCGACGTAGACGAGGCTGCCCACGGGCGGAACCGCGGCGAGGCCGGCGTTCTGGGCGGAGTATGGGCTGCAGGCGACCGCCCAGCCCGTCGTCTCGTCGCCGAAGACCTCCGGCACCTGCACCTTCAGGCGCGCGAGGCCGCGCGGGTCGTCGTTGTCGACGACGACGGCCGGGTACTTGCCGATCAGGCGGTCGGTCACAGCAGGCCTCCCAGCCCGGACACCGAGTCGAACGGCTCGCTTCCCGTCAGCCCGAGCGCGTTGCGGACGAGCGTCACCTGCTGGCGGTGGCGGTCGATCGTGACGATGTGGCGGACGCGCCGGACGAGGTAGCTGCCCGAGAGCAGCGTCCCCAGCCCCTTCACGAGCACCGGCTTCCGCGCGCGGAGGAGCAGGTCGGAGCTGTCGGCGTCGATCTCGAGGTGCAGCTCGGCCGCGAACGCCGACTTCCGCGCGAGCGCCTGCGCGGTGGAGGTCGGGTCGAGCTCGCCCGACACGTCGCTCGGCGCGAGCAGGACCGTCGTCTGCGCGGCGAGCGACGTCGCGCCCTGCTTCTGGTCGTCGCCGCTCTCGTCGGCGTCCTGCGCCGAGTCGGAGAGGGCCGGGATCCGCGAGACCTTCACGCGCTGCCCCTCCTTCAGGTTCACCGACGCGTCGACGTGCTGCGCGTCGTCGCCGAACCCGAGCGCGAGCTCTCCCTGCGGGTCGGCGAGCGGGTCGATCGGCTCGAAGTGCCCGATGATCTCCGCTTCGGTCGCCTCGAGGAACATCGCGAAGCCCCACTTCGCCGCGAGCGCGCGGAGGAAGGCGAGGTCGCTTCCGCGCTGCAGGACGATGTGCACGTCCGGGTCGGGCGAGTCGGTCGTCGTCTCCACCTGCGGCGTGAAGCCGTACGAGGAGAGGATCGACTCGGCGATCGCGCTGTCCTGCGTGCCGGGCCAGGCGACGACCTTCTCCTCCGCGTCGAGCTCGAGCGTGCGGTCCTGCGCCTGGACGGAGATCTGCGACGAGCCCTCGGCGGCGACCGTCCACGACGCCTGCACGGGCTTGCCCTCGAAGCGGTAGCTCGCGTCTCCGCGCGAGACCTGGATGACGAGCGGCGTGGTCGGGTCGAGGAGCGGGTCGAGCACGGACGTCCAGTCGCCGGTGCCGTCGGGCGTCAGGTTGGCGACCAGCGTCGCGGCGTCCGCGAGGTCGGAGGCCTCCTCCACCTGGATCTCGGCGATCGCGCCCAGGTCGTCGGAGGAGAGCGTCTCTCCGTCGATCTGCACCAGGAGCTGGCTGTCAGGCACGGGGCAGTCCGATCGTCTGGCCGGGGATCTCGAGCCGGGTCGCGTCGGGCCACGGGTTCGCGTCCGCGAGCACCCACCAGCGCGTCGTGTCGCCGGTCGCCGCCCGGCCGAGCAGGTCGAGGCGGTCGCCCGCGACGACCTGGTAGGCGCCGTTCAGCGCCGGCCGCGGAGCGATGCGCGGCGCGCCGAGCACTCGCGTCGAGCCGTCGGGCGCGGGCACCGAGATCGTCGGCAGCCCCGCGTAGCGCGACGTCGGGTCGACGGCCATCAGAGCAGCTCCGGTGTCTGTGCGAGCTGCAGGGCCGCCTTGACCTCGCGCGAGCCCTGGTAGTACTTCGCCGCCGCGATCGCGACCGTCTGGTTCGCGGCGAGGTCCTGGACCCGGAGGACGGTGAAGCTGAGATCCGCGGTGGCGAGAATCGGGTTCAGCAGCTCGTCGAACGCCTCCTCGTGGATCGACAGCGTCTTCAGGCGCACCGGCGTCACCCGCTCCGGCCCCCAGACGAAGAGGCAGAGCGGCAGTCGCCCCGGCGGGATGCTGGCGCCGCCGCCCCCGAGCAGCCCGCCGGTGACCGCGGAGGCGAGGCCGCCGAGCAGCGACGTCCCCACCGGCTGGACGAGCATCTCGAGCGCGGCGAGGCGCGGCGAGATGCCCATCGTCGTCGTGATCGGCCCGCCGCGCTCGAGCCCGTCGGTGGCGTCGAACTCGAGCTTGACCGTGTACTCCTCCACGGCCGGACGCGCCACGTTGAGCGCAGAGCCCGTCGGCTGGCTGCCGGGCTGCGCGTCGTCGACGCTGCTGTCGACCTGCAGGACGCGCGTGATCTCGCTCGGGTTGTACTGGAAGGCGACGATCGTCGGCACGATCCCGAGCAGGGGGTCGGAGTACGACATCAGCACGCCCTTGACGAGGCTCACCGCTTCGCCCTCCCTGCCGCGACCGCTTCGGCCACGGCCTTGCCGATCGCGTCCTCCGGGCCTGCGGGGAAGGCGCGTCCCGCGAGGCGCCGCTCGATCGCCGGGCGGAGCAGCCCCGGCGCAGGCGCGGCCGCGACCTTCACGCGCACGCGCAGCCGCTCGCCTCTCACCTCGCCGCCTCCAGGAACAGCCCGGCGAACGACTTGCCGAGCTTCTCGTGCTCGCGCCGCAGCGCGTGCTCGACGTGCGTCGGCTGCACCGTCTCGTCGCGCGCGGCCGCGAGGTATGCGGCGGCGAGCGCGGCGTTCTGGATGCTGCCGCCCGTCAGCTCCGGGCCGGCGAGCACGTCCCACTCGAGTCCCTCCACGCGCGTCTCGCCGGGGAAGGAGCGCCGCCAGAGGTCGGCGCGCAGCGCGCGGTCGGGATGCTCGAAGCGGATCACGAAGCGCAGCCGGCGGGCGAACGCGTCGTCGAGCGCGGACTGGCGGTTGGTCGCCAGCAGCACGAGCCCGGTGAACGTCTCGACGCGCTGCAGGAGGTAGTTGACCTCGAGGTTGGCGTAGCGGTCGTGCGCGTCCTTGACCTCGGTGCGCTTGCCGAAGAGCGAGTCGGCCTCGTCGAAGAAGAGGACGGCGCTCGCGCGCTCGGCCTCGTCGAACGCGGAGGCGAGGTTCTTCTCCGTCTCGCCGATGTACTTCGAGACGACGGCCGAGAGGTCGACGCGGTACAGGTCCTGCCGCAGCGCGTGCGCGACCGCCTCCGCCGCGGTGGTCTTGCCCGTCCCCGGAGGGCCGGCGAAGAGCGCGATCACGCCGCGACCGCGCGGCAGCCGCTTGCGGAATCCCCACTCGTCGAGCACGACGTGCTGCAGCTCGACGTGCGCGACGAGCTCGCGCAGCTGCTCCAGCCGCTCCTCCGGCAGGACGAGGTCGTCGAGCGTGAACGCCGGCGGGACGAGCGCCGCCAGCCGCTCGAGCGCGTGCTCGGGCTGGCGCCTGGCCGCCTCCCACACGTGGCCGAGCTCGAGCGGGCGGCCCCGCCACTCGGCGTCCGACCGCGCGCGCGCGACGGTCTGCGCAATGTCCGCCTCGGTGAATGCGAACCTCGCCGCGAGCGAGTCGACGAGCGACTCGCCCGGCAGCGCCTCGGCGTCGAGCGCAGCGCTCCAGAGCCGCTGCCGTTCCTCGAAACCGGGCGAGGGAAGCTCCACGAGGTACGCGCCCGCGACCGACTCGCCCGGCGCGGCGACCGCGACGAGCGGCCCGTCGGCCTCGCTCCAGCGCAGCTCCTCGACAGCCGCTGCGTCGACGAGCGGCAGGGCGATGCCCGTGCGCGCGAGCAGGCGGAGCTCGGCTCCCGTCCGCTCGCCGTCGACCGGGACGAGCTCCGCGCGCTCGGCCGCCGCAGCCGCGACGGCCCGCCGTCCGACACCGCTCGCCCCGCGCAGGACGGTCACGCCGCCCACACGCGAGCCGAGCCGCCGCGCGAGCGCGTCGACCACCTGCTCGAACCGCTCGGGGACGACCTGTCCGGGCTGCAGCGGCGCGGGCAGCTCGCCGGCGAGCAGCAGCCGCGCCGTGGGGGTGAGGCGAAGGGCGCCGTTGGCGCCTGCTCCCGGCTCGAGCACGCCGTTCACCACGAGCGTCGAGTAGTCCTCGACCGAGACCGGGCACTCGACCCCGTACGGCTCCAGCAGGAGGTGGACCAGCGAGGCGGACGCGTAGCGCCGGGCTGCGTCGTCGTGCGCGCAGCCGAGCACGATCGCGAGCTGGGGATCGGTCTCCGACCCCCACGCCGACGCGACGAGCGCCTCCTCGCCGGTCGAGAGCCCGAGGGCGGTGGAGATCCGCGCCAGCGGGCTGCTCGCGGGCGCCGCGAGCAGCTCGCCGACCCGCTCCACGTCGGGCTCGCTCGGCGCCGGCCTCGCGCCCACGCCCGCCAGCAGGCGCCGGATCTCGGCGTCGGCCCCGTCCTCGGCCGGCGTGTTCCAGCGCCGCCGCAGCTGCATCAGATAGCTCTCGACCGCAGTCGAGAGGACGGCGAGGTGCAGCTCGAGGCGTGCGTCGGTCATGCGATCGTCACGCTCCCCGCGGGCCCGGCGACCTTGCCGGCGCGCAGCACGACGTCGGCCGGCCCGGACGGCGTCGCGCTCGGGAGCACGACCTCCACCTTCGTCGGCGACACGAAGGTGACGTCCGTGACCCGCTTGCCGAGGACGAACACCTCCACGTCCGGCGCGGCGTGCGCGGTGTGGAGGCCGACCGTGACGTTCTTCGGGACGGGGCTCGGCGCGCCGGTCAAGACGGGCACGACGGTCAGCCCGATCGAGTCGTGGCCGAAGGGAAGGCCGTTCTCGGTGGCGACGACCTCGAGCTCGCGGAGGCCGGGCGCGATGTTCGGGTCGGGCAGCGTGAGCGTGACGTGATCGGGCGGCGCCCCGGGGACTGCAGTCATCGCCCAGTCCGGCCCGGGCGGATCCGCGGGATCGTGCGCGAGCGCGAACACCGACCCGTTCGTGAGACCCTCGACCTCCACGTCGATCTCGTCGCCGAACGACGCCCGGGACGGATCGACCGAGACGAGCCGCGGCCCGAGCGAGGGAGCGAGGCCGATGCGCCGCGTCTTCACGGGCGGTCCCGCCAAATACTTCGTGTCGGGGTCGATCATCACGACGCTGACGCCGTAGCCGACCGAGAGGCGGATCGGCTTCGATGCCGCCGTCCAGATCTTCGTCACCGCCTCGAGGTCGAGATCCTCCAGGACGATCCGGATCGGCTCGACGAGCGGGTCGACGAAGGTCGCGAGCGCGGGCGTCAGGACCGGCGAGCCGTCGCCGACAACGGCGTTCTCGTACACCGCCTGCATCACGGCGGCGAGACCGACGTGCGCGAACTGCTCCTGGTCGCCGCCAACCGTCTTCGCGGCGGGGAACGCGGAGAGAAGGTACGAGAGCCGCAGCGCGAGCGGCGGGTTGCCGCGCGCCGTGCGCCAGCCGGTGTTCGGCGGCTCCATGTTGCGGTACGTCGGGTCGGGACTGACGCGGTAGAGGAACCAGTTCAGCCGCAGCGCCGGCTCCTCCACGTCCAGCGGCCCGACCGTGATGTCGGGCTTGGGCGAAAGGCCCGACACGGCCGCGCTCGAGAGCGCGTAGAGGATCTCGTCCACTCCCTGGATCGCGGTGACCGTCGACATCAGCGGGCGGCTCCGTGCCGGGAACGGCCCGCCCGCCGCTCGGCGAGTGACGCGAGCGGATCGGCCGGAGCGGGACGTGCCGGCGGCGTGATCACCTCGATACGCTCGATCACCACCGGAGGCGGCGCTGGCGCGACGCGAGCCGGAGCGGGCGCGGTGGCCGTCGCGGCGTCGCGTGCGGCGGGAGGCGGTGCAGGCGGCGGCGCCGGAGGAGTCACCGCCGCCACGGGCT
>Ga0070739_10002250_pt1 | contig 26419 bp, 20 predicted proteins | sample Coa_R1_7_FD_66445 | JGI IMG/M metagenome (GOLD analysis project Ga0070739, IMG submission 66445) | Surface soil microbial communities from Centralia Pennsylvania, which are recovering from an underground coalmine fire - Coalmine... | ecosystem: Environmental > Terrestrial > Soil > Unclassified ...
GCTCGCCCTGGCCACCCTCCAGCAAGCTGAGCTAGGCACCCTCAACACGCGCTACTCCAACGCCGCCTACTTCCAGACCGCCGCTGCTACCTGGGCCGGCGCCTACGCGACCCAGGCAGCAGCGGTCTTTGCCCGCGCCAAGGCGTCCTGCCAGCAGCCGGCGGCCGCGCTGCCCGGCCGGCCTGCAGCGACCGACGGATAGCGTGCTCGTCGCCTGGCGCGACTGGCACCCACTACCTACAATCGGAGCTGTGGCGAGGGCCATCGCGGCGGCCCTCGCCACAGGCGTGAGCCAGGTCCCGGGCCGCATCTCTATCTCAGGAGGAGGGCAGCATGGCACGTCCCTTAGCCGACAAGGTCGATCCACGGCAGGCGGCGCTCGTCATCGTCGACGTACAAAACGACTTCTGCCACCCCGATGGCGCGGCGGGGCGGCGCGGCCGGGACCTCAGCCAGGTGGCAGGGATGATCGAGCACCTGACCCAGTTCCTGGCCGAGGCGCGGCGCGTGGGGCTACCGGTCATCTTCATCCGGACCGAGCACGGCCCCTGGACGGACTCCGCCACCTGGCTCGGGCGGGCCAAGACCCCGGCCGAGCAGCGCATCCCGACCTGCGTCGAGGGCACCTGGGGGTGCGACTTCTACGGCGTGGCGCCGCAGGCAGGCGAGCGCGTGGTAGTCAAGCATCGCTACAGCGCCTTCATCGGCACAGACCTCGACCTGATCCTGCGGGCGCGCGGGGTCCGCACGTTGCTCATCGCGGGGATCGCGACGAACGTCTGCGTCGAGTCGACCTTGCGCGACGGCTTCATGCTCGACTACGATATCGTGCTCCTCGCCGACTGCTGCGCCGCCTATAGCCGCGAGGAGCACGAGGCGACGCTGCGCAACGTCGCCAACTACTTCGGTGAGGTCGCGCGTGCGGCCGATGTGGCGGCGCTCTGGGCCACCGCGGCGGCGCCCGCCGCGCCCTAGTCTCCAGCAGGCTGCACGGCGCTGGCGCGGCCAGCTCACCGCTCGACCGGACGGGCGTAAGCCACGACTCTCCCATTTAGGTCGCGGATGGGCACGTCGCCAGGGCGCGGGGACGCGGAGGCGTCGACCAGCTCCCAGACCCTGGTGGGCTGCTCGCGGAACAGCCGTACGATCTGCGCGACGATGAGGGCCTCGAGATCCATGCTGCCCTCCCTCGCCCCTCAGCTTGGCACGCCGCGATTCAGGCCGGGCTGCGCCCGGATCGAGATCCGGTCAAGGAATGGTCCCCGGCGTCATCGCCCGCACAGACGCCGCTACCCGGTCTGTTGGGCGCCCAGAGGCGGGAGCCGCGCGAGGCGCCTCGCGGCGGGGCCTGGGGAAAGCGGGCTGGGGATGGTACGCGTAGATCGAGGGCGCGGCCAGCGCCGCACTCTCACCCTCATGATGGGGCTGCTTGCTGCCGCCTTCCTGCTCCCCTGCGTCTGCTGGGTCGCCATTCCCCGCGCGCACGCCCAAGACTCCGCGGTGATCGGGCGCGTGGTGCGCGACTTCGCCGCCGTCCATACCGGCCCCGGGCCCCACCACGCGGTGATCTGGCGCCTGTACGCAGGAAGCCAGGTGGCCATCATCGGCGAGACGCTGGACGCCAGCGGCGCGCTCTGGTACCGGATCCGGCTGTGGAACAGCGAGGAGGGCTGGATCGAGGCCGCCGCCGTTTCCTTCGATCTCTCCTCGCTGCCGTGGGACGCCGTCATTGACAGGAGAACACTCACGGGCTACGCTCTCCCTGGCCGGGAGCAAGGCGTTCACCGCCAAGGCAGGAACGGAGGCGGGTAATGACCACTCCTCTTCGCGTCACGGGGATCGACCACGTCGTGCTCCACGTGCGTGACTTGGCGCGCTCCAAGCGCTTCTACACCGAGCTGCTGGGCTGCGAGGTGGGCCATGAGAGCGCCGCGCAGGTCTTCCTGCGCTGCGGCGACCAGCTCATCGGTCTGTTCCAGGTGCGAGAGGGGGCGGAGGTCCATGCCGGCAGCGAGGTGAACCATGTGGCGCTCCGGCTCGCGGCCGGTGACTACGCCCAGGTCAAAGCAGCGCTGGAGGCCGCTGGCGTCGAGGTGCATGGCCGCACGGGCGACCCCCACTGCATCTACTTCAGTGATCCCGATGGCCACCGGCTCCAGCTCCTCCCGCCCGCCGCGCGGCACTAGCTACTAGGCCCTGGCGGCGCCCTGGCGGCCGGCAGCCCTGGCTGGTGCAGATCAGAGGGCGCGTGTTGACAGGGTAGCGGGAGCGTGGCATGCTAAGCCGCGAGCGAGAGGCCCTGGGTCGCGTGGTGGCGCGGCCTGGTCCAGGTTGCAGCGAGGAGGCGAGCAAGATGAGCGCGACGTCGGCAGTGCAGAGCGTGTCGCCGGAGGCCCGGCCGGCAGAAGTCATCATCTCCGCCGACTCCCACGTCATGGAGCCTCACGATCTCTGGGTCAAGCGGTTGCCCGCGGCGTTCCGGGAACAAGCGCCCCGCTTCCCCGAGCCCAAGCTCGGGGAGGGGTTCCAGGCACATCCCGGTGGCCACGACCCACACGAGCGCGTTAAGGAGATGGCCGTCGATGGGGTGAGCGCCGAGGTGCTCTACCCCACCCTGGCGCTCAGCCTCTTCGGCCTGGACGACGCCGCGCTCCAGGAGGCCTGCTTCCAGGTCTACAACGACTGGCTGATCGAGTACTGCCAGGTGGCGCCGGAGCGCCTCGTCGGCATCCCGGCCATCGCGGTCTACGACGTGGACCACGGCATCCGCGAGCTGGAGCGCTGCCGGAAGGCCGGGCTGAAGGGGGCGCTGATCTGGATGGCGCCGCATCCCGACCTGCCGTTCCACTCCGAGCACTACGAGCGCTTCTGGGCCGCCGCACAAGACCTCGACATGCCGATCAGTCTCCACATCCTCACCGGCCACAGCTACTTCAAGAACGTCGATCTCCACACCAATACGCGCCGGGGTGTAGAGCACTACCGCGGCAGCGTCAACCTGAAGCTGCTGGACGCCGCCAACGCCCTGTTCGACTTCATCTTCTACGGCATTCTGGAGCGCTACCCACGGCTCAAGGTCGTGATCGTGGAGACGGAGATCGGCTGGCTCCCCTTCTACCTGCAGCAGTGGGACTACTATTTCCGGCGCTTCCGCAAGACGAACCCTCCGCCCATCGACAAGGAGCCGAGCGAGTACTTCGCGCGGCAGATCTACGCCACCTTCTTCAACGATGCCGTGGGCGGGCGCAACCTCGCCTGGGACCGCGTGGACAACTACATGTGGTCCAACGACTTCCCGCACCCCAACTCCACCTGGCCTAACTCTCGCAAGGTCATCGAGCGGGACCTGGGCCATCTCCCGCCAGAGAAGCGGGCGAAGCTGGTGCGCGAGAACGTCGTGCGGCTGTACAACCTGGCCGTGCCCGAGCCCGTGTAGCCCCGACCACGCCCCTCTCACTGCCACGGGCGGGTAGAGCGTGCGCTCTACCCGCCCGTGGCTCACTTCCGCTTCGGCTGGCGGCTATCCTGGCCGGGAGGCAGCCCTGCTGCAGGGGTCTGGAGGTGCGCGCGCCCGCCCCAGGGCGCTGCTCGCCCAGTGACTCGCCGGGGGCCCACGCCCCGGCGGGAGCGCCAGCGGTGCGCCGCCGCAGCGCTGAGGGCTATCTCCAGGTTGGCGGTGTGTAGCGGTACGAGTCCTGCACGCGATGTGAGCCGAGTCCGCACGCCGCCTGGAACTACACGGCTAGGACGGAAAGGAGTGCCCTCCATGACCGCAGCCCGATCCACCCCCAGCAACGGGAGGTCCCCTGCCGGCTGGCGCGGCCAGTTCGCCTGCCCGACAGGTCCGTTGGGCTGGATCGCTGGCCAGCTCATGGCACTCGGCAACGAGCCGCTGAACCGGCTGGCCGCTGAGCTATTGGACGTCCAGCCCGCCGATCGCGTGCTGGAGATCGGCTTTGGGCCGGGCAAGCTGATCCAGCGCCTGGCGCGCCGCGCGACGCAGGGCCTCGTAGCCGGCATCGACCTCTCGGCCGTGATGGTCCGGCAAGCGACGCGCCGCAACCGCCCCTTCATCCGGCAGGGCCACGTGGCCCTGTACCAGGGTGCGGTCTCCCACCTGCCCTTTCCAGATCAGCAGTTCACCAAGGCGTGCGCCGTGAACAGCTTCCAGTTCTGGCCCCGACCGGAGGACGACCTGCGCGAGGTACGCCGAGTGCTGCGGGACGGCGGCCTGCTGTTGCTTTGCCTACGGCAGCACGACCCTACGGCACGGATCCAGCTCGTGCCCGGCTTCACGGTGCAGGAGATCGCAGCGATTCAGGAACTGGTCCGGCGCGCGGGCTTCCGGGACGTGCAGGTGCAGGAGCGCCGTGCCGGACGCCAGCGCGTGGCCGTAGTTACCGCAAGGCGCTGAGCGATTCCTTGACGGGGCGGCCCGTGACGTCCATACTGGCGGCGGATTATCGGCTGTCCTCAGACTGCTCGTGGTGTCGGAGCCGGCCGCTGGGATCGCGGGGGCGCGCCGCAACCCTGCCGGCGGTGAGGACGGGCACCGCAGCGACGCGAAGGGCCGCTATGGTCCCGCCACAGCGCAAGCTCACCCTGCGTGTGACGCTGGTCGTGCTGACGGTAGGCCTGCTGCTGACCACGGTCGGCGCCATCAGTGCCGTAGTGTTTGTCAACACGCGGAGCGCTCTCGAAACCCTGGCCGCCCTCCACTTTGCCACCGTCGCCAGCGCTACAGACCGCATCGAGCGCCTCACCCTGGAACAGGCCCAGAACGTGCTCGAGGAGCTGGTGGCGCAAGCCCAGCGCGGCCTGCTGCCCCTAGACGCGCCGGACACGCTTGGGCTTTACCTCGCCGAGCGGCTGCGCTACCAGCCCGACCTTGCCTGGATCAGCTATAGCGACCAAGCCACAGGGCGCTTCGTAGGCGTCTGGCGTCGCGAGGACGGGGCGATCGTGCTCAACCGCTCTCAACCTGATCGCGACGACGGCCGCCCCACCGAAGTCGTCGTCGCGCCCGACGGCTCCCTCACGCCTTTCCAGCGCGACGTCCCCTCGGGCTATGACCCGCGCGAGCGGGCCTGGTACCAGGAAGCCATCGCGCAGTCGCGCGTGATCTGGACCCCGCCATACGATTTCTACGAGGGGCGGGCCGGCCTCACCGCCGCTCTGGCGCTCCGCGATCCCGCAACGGGGCAGCCGTCCGGCGTGTTCACGGCTGACTTTTTCCTGGACGACATCTCACGCTTCCTTGCCAGCCTCACTATCGGCCAGACGGGACGCGCCTTCGTGCTGACGCGCACGGGCCGCGTGATCGCCAGCCCCGAGATGGGCGCAAGCGACCGGCCCGAGCCCGTCCTGGCGGCAGCGCTCCAGGCGCTGCCGCAGCCGCTCACGCAGCTCGCGGCCGATCAGGTTGTCTCCTTCGCTTTCGCCTTCGAGGGCAAGCGGTACATCGGGACGTTCCAGGTCACCGCGCTGACGGAAGACCTCGAGTGGGTTACCGCTATCGTGGTGCCCGAGATCGAGTTCCTCGGGCTCGCGTTGCAGAACATGGAGGCAGCCGCCGTTATCTGTCTGGTCGCCCTGGCCCTGGCAGTAGCGCTGGCCTACCTCCTGGCGAACCGGGTGTCCAGCCCGCTCCGGACTATGGCTCACGACCTGGAGCAGGTCGGCCAGTTCAAGCTCTCATCCGCCCCCATGCCGACCTCGTTCGTGAAGGAGATCGACATCGTCAGCGATTCGGTCAACCGCATGAAGGCCAGCCTGCGGTCGTTCAGCCGCTATGTGCCTGCCGACCTGGTGCGCGAGGTGCTGGCCAGCGGGCAGGAGGCGCGGCTGGGCGGGCAGCTGCGCTGTCTATCGATCCACTTCTCGGACATCGAGGGGTTCACCGCGCTCAGCGAGCAGCTGTCCCCGGCCGAGGTGGTGCAGGCGCTGGCGGAGTACCTGGAGATCATGACCGCCGCCCTGCGCGAGCACCAGGGGACGCTGGACAAATTCATGGGCGATGGCATCCTCGCCTTCTTCAACGCGCCGCACGAGGTGCCCGGGCACGCCGCCCTGGCCTGTCGCGCCGCGCTGCGCGCCCGCGAGCGGCTAGCCGCCCGTGCGGCCGCCGGGCGGCTGCCGTTCCGCGCACGCATCGGCCTGCATATCGGCGAGGTACTCGTGGGCAACATCGGCACACCCGAGCGGTTCGCCTACACGATCATCGGCGACGCCGTGAACCTGGCGAGCCGCCTGGAGGAGCTTAACAAGAGCTACGGGACCACGATCCTGGCCAGCGAGGCGCTGCGGGCGGCGGCCGGGCCAGGGTTCGAGTGGCGCCGGCTGGACCGGGTGGCGGTCGTGGGCCGGACCGAGAGCACGCTGGTCAACGAGCTGCTGGGGGAGGAGGGCACTGTAGCGCCCGCTGTCCTTGCGGCTCGCGACGCCTACGAGCAGGCACTCGCCGCCTACTTCGCCCGCCGCTTCCCCGAGGCGGCGGTGGGCTTCCGCGCCGCGGCCCGCCTCCTGCCCGGCGACCGGGCGGCCGCGCTCATGCAGCGCCGCGCCGAACTCCTGACCGAGTACCCGCCGCCACCCGACTGGAACGGCGTCCACCTCCAGACAGTGAAGTGACTCGCGCCTGCCCGGGCACGCCCGGCCGCTGGAGAAAGCCGAGGGCCTCTCTCTAGAGCGCAGCTCTCGCAGCCACCGGCGCCCCGCCGGGGCGGAGGGCCTCCCGGCCGGCCCTTGACGGCGCCGCCCGGGCCGCCTGACAATCACGCCGCAGCCACCCCGCCGGCCGCTGTCACGAGGAGCCTACTCATGACCACGTCGTTTCCGCTTGTGGGCGCCACGATCGTCGACCTGACCTTGACCTTCAGCCCCGCGATCACGCCCGTGCCGGGCCACCCCTGCGCCGAGATCATCCCGCTGCACGAGCACGCCACCCATGGCCGGTCGAACTCCATCGTGCGCTTCAGCATCCACACCGGCACGCATATCGACGCCCCCTACCACTTCTTCCCCGACGGCGCAACCATCGATCGCGTGCCGCTCGACCAGCTCGTGCGGCCGGCGGTGCTCTGCGACCTGCGCCCCTACGCCGCGCCACGGCGCGCCTTCACCCAGGCCGATCTCGAGGCGGGCGGCCTCGCGCCCGGCACGCTGGCCGGCCGCATTCCCGTGCTCTTCTCCGGCTGGTCGGCCGCGCACTCCTGCGCGCCGGACTTCTACACCGCCAACCCTTACCTGGACCCGGCGGCAGCGCGCTGGCTGGTCGCCGAGGGCATCGCCGCGCTCGGCCTGGACTTCGCGGTGGACCCCGCCGAGCCTTATCCCTGCCACCAGGTGCTGCTGGGTGCGGGCATCCCGCTGATCGAAAACCTGATCGGGCTCGACCAGCTCGAGCGCCGCGAGTTCACGCTCGTCGCCCTCCCCATGAAGATCGGTGGGGGCAACGGCGGCCCGGCGCGGGTCGCGGCGCTCTACACCTAGATGGGCCGCCGCCGGCCAGGGTCTCCCCGGGCGCGCTACGGTCCCCTCCGCTGCCCTCTCTGCCATAGTGCGCGCCGGCTCTTGACAGGGCCGCCGCGAGGGCGCATATCCTGGCACTAACCAGTGCTCGGGGCTGTGCGGTGCGCTACCAGGGGGTGGGACTATGCTACGGCAGTGGTGGCAGGGGGCCATGGGGAGTGTGCTGCTGGGTGCGGCCCTGGCGTGTGCCGGCCCACCTGGCGGGAGTGCGGGGGCGAAACCGCCGAGCGCAGGCGCGGTGGGAGCCGGCGCGCAGGAGGCGGCCCCCGCTCCCGCGCCCCGCGCGCCGGTGCGCGTGGTCGTCGGGCACCTACCGGCCACCCACAGCGGCGGGCTGTACATCGCCCAGGAGCGCGGCTACTTCCTGGAGCTGGGCATCGAGGCGGAGCTAGTGCCCTCCTTCGCGTCGGCGGAGTCGCTCCTGGCGCTCAACAGCGGCCAGATGGATGTGTACGGCGGGGCGACGGGCGCCAACCTCTACGCCGCGGCGGCGCGCGGCATCCAGGTGCGCGCCGTGGCCGACAAGGCGCACTCCGAGGCCGGGGTGAAGTACAAGGCCATCGTGGCCCGCAAGGACCTCTGGGACAGCGGGGAGATCCGCACGCTGGCCGACCTGCGCGGGCGCCCGCTGGCCGGGTTGCCCGGGGGCGGCAGCACCGAGTACCAGACAGAGAAGCTCCTCCAGACCGCCGGCCTCACCTTCGCGGACATCCAGTTCAAGCCCATGCCTATCCCCGACCAGCTCGTGGCGCTGGCCAACAAGAGTGTAGACGCCGTCTTCATGTTCCAGCCGGCACTGTGCACTGCCGAGCGGCGGAACCTCGCGGTGGTGATTCCCCCGCTGATGGACGACATCGCGCCCGGCCTCCAGGGCGGCGTGATCAACTACGGGGAGCGGTTCATCCGCGAGAAGGCGCAGGCCGCGCGGGACTTCATGGTGGCCTACGTCCGGGCGCTGCGCGACTACAACGATGCTCAGCTCTACAACATCAACCGCGCCCTGATCATCGACATCCTGCAGAAGTACGTCAACCTGCCCGACCTGAGCTACTACGACGAGTGCGAGTGGGGCCGGCTGAACCCCGACGGGCGGATCGACCGCCGGTGGATCGAGGACGAGATGCTGTGGAGCGTGCGGGCCGGCCTGCTCGACCGCGTGGTGCCGGTCGACCAGCTCGTCGACGACACCTACGTCGACTACGCGCTCCAGGTGCTCGGGCCCTACCGCCCAGGCGGCTCGTAGCCGCTGCAGGCCGCGATCCGGCCGCGCCCGGCCGCCCTACGGCGCTCTTTCCGGCCCGCCTCCGGGCGCGATGGCTTCCGCTCCAGCCACCACGCAGGAACGCCAGCGGGAGCCTAGCGTAGCGCAGGAGCGTGTACCCCTAGGTTCCCCTGGGATCGGCAACATCACCACACCGTAGATAGCCGCGCCACCGGCGTATCGCTGTGGCGGACCGCGCCGCGCCAGCCCACGCCGCCATGTGCGCCCCTGGCGCGCGGCGCCCGTGTGCTGTATTCTTGTCCTATGACGACTATGACAAATAGCGGTCCGCAACCCGTCTACCGCGTCATTGCCGATGAGATCGTGCGCCGCATCGCGGCGGGCGAGCTCGCGCCGGGCACCCGGCTGCCGCCCGTGCGCGAGGCGGCGGCGCTCTGGGGCGCGCACCCCAACACGGTCGCCCGGGCCTACGCCCACCTCGCGGCGCTGGGCATCGTCGAGGCGCGCCCTGGCGCCGGCACGCGGGTGGCGGCCGGCGCGCCTGGCGGGGCGGCGGCGGTACGTGCCGCACGGCTGCAGGCCCTGCTCGCCGAGGCCATCGGCACCGCGCTCGGGATGGGGTATGCCCCGAGCGAGGTCGAGGCCGCCTTCGCCAGCCAACTCGCCCGCTGGCGGGAGGCGCGGCGCCGGGCTGCCCTGCAGGAGGGGCCAGCGGCGGCGCGGCGGTTCCGTGCGGACCGCCTCGTGCGCATCGGCGGCAGCCACGACCTCGGCTTAGAGCTACTCGGCGGCCGGCTGCGCGCCGGGCCCGCACGGGTCACGCTCCGCTTCCAGCTCTCCAGCAGTCTCGGCGGGCTGTTCGCGTTGGCCAGCGGCGACTGCGACCTGGCCGGCTGCCACCTGCTCGACGGCGAGACCGGTGACTACAACGCGCCCTTCGTGCGGCGGGTGCTGCCCGGTGAGCCGGTCGACCTCGTAACCCTCGCCGCGCGCGAGCAGGGACTCATCGTGGCGCCGGGCAACCCGAAGCGCCTCGGCACCGTGGCCGACCTCGCGCGCCCCGGGGTGCGCTTCGTGAACCGGCCCCGCGGAACGGGCACGCGCGTGCTCCTGGACCACCTGCTAGCCATCGCGAGGGTACCGGCGAGCGCCATCGCCGGCTACGCCCACGAGGAGCCGACACACCTCGCCGTGGCCGCCGCGGTGGCGGCCGGCACGGCCGACGCCGGCCTGGGCATCCGCGCGGCGGCGCGCGCGCTGGGACTCGACTTCGTGCCGCTGGCGTGGGAGCGCTACGAGCTGGCGCTGCGGGCCGCTACAGCCGAGCGGCCGGCCGTGCGCACCGTGCTAGCGGCCCTGCAGAGCCCCGCCTTTATCGCGGCGGTCGAGGCGCTGGAGGGCTACGACACGCGCGAGACGGGGCATGTGCGGCGGGTGGAGTGAGGGGCTGCCGGCACGCGGGCAGCTTGGTAGCCCGAGGAAGGAGGAGAGAGCGTAACTCGCTGCTCCGGCTGAGGCATCCGCCGTGCATGCGGCGCGCGAGGAGGTAGGGATGAAGCGCGGACACCTCGAAGCCTGGTTGATCGCCGGGCTGGCACTATTGCTCAGCGGCTGTACAGCCACCGCCGTCACGCCAGTAGGGGAAGCGTCGCCGCGCTCGACAGGAGGGGAAACGCCCTCCCGCCCGGCAGTGCTGCTCGCCACCACCACCAGCGTCCAGGACTCCGGCCTCCTCGACGTGCTCGTGCCGCAGTTCGAGCGCGCCACAGGCTACACGCTCAAGCCGATCGCTGTGGGGACAGGGCAAGCCCTGGCACTCGGGGCGCGCGGCGAGGCCGATGTGGTGCTCGCCCACGCGCCCGAGGCCGAGCGCGCCTGGATGGCCGAGGGCCACGGCACGGCGCGGCTGCTGGTTATGTACAACGACTTCCTGCTCGTCGGCCCGCCTGACGATCCAGCCGGTGTCCGGGCCGCGGCGACGGCGACCGAAGCCCTGCAGCGCATCGCCGCCGCGCGGGCGCTGTGGGTGAGCCGCGGCGACCAGTCGGGCACCCACCAGCTCGAGCTGCAGCTCTGGCAGGCCGCGGGCCTCGCACCCGCCGGCCAGCCATGGTACCAGGAGGTGGGCCAGGGCATGGGCCAGACCCTGAACATCGCCAGCGAGAAGGGCGGCTACACCCTCGTGGACCGGGGCACCTGGCTGGCGCGGCGGAGCTCGCTGGCACTAGTCGCCCTCCGCGAGGGGGGGCCTGGCTTGCGCAACCTCTACCACGTGCTACTGGTGAACCCAGCCAAATCGCCGCAGATCAACGCCGCGGGCGCCGCCGCCTTCGCGCAGTGGCTGGTCAGTCCCGAGACGCAAGCGCTCATCGGGGCCTATGGACAGGATCGCTTCGGCGAGCCGCTGTTCGTGCCCGCGGCCGGACGCAGCGAGGCCGAGCTCGCGGAGTAGGGCGCGATGGACGTCCTGGTTGCCGCGGTCGTGCAGGCGGTGCGCCTGCTGCTGAGCGGAGACGCCGAGGTGTGGCAGGTGACGCTGCTGTCGCTGCGGGTGTCGCTCGCGGCCACGGCGATCAGCCTGCTCGCCGGCGTGCCGCTGGGCGCCTGGCTGGCCTTGGCCCGCTTCCCGGGCCGGCGGCTGCTGCTTGCGGCGGTGCACACCGGCATGGGCATGCCACCGGTGGTGGCCGGGCTGGTGCTCACCGTGCTGCTCTGGCGCACGGGCCCGCTGGGCAGCCTGGGGCTGCTGTACACCCCGACGGCGATCGTGCTCGCCCAGGTGGTGCTGGCCCTGCCCATCGTCACCGGCCTGTCGGCCGCGGCCATCCAGCAGCTCAACCCGCTCCTGCGCCTCCAGATCCTCGCCCTGGGCGCCACCCGCACCCAGTACCTGTGGCTGCTGGCCCGCGAGGCGCGGCTCCCCCTGCTGGCCGCGGCCATGGCCGGCTTCGGCGCCGTCATCTCCGAGGTAGGGGCGGCGATGATGGTCGGCGGCAACATCCAGGGGCAAACCCGGGTGCTGACCACGGCGATCGTGCTGGAGACGAGCAAGGGCAACTTCGACCTAGCGCTGGCGCTGGGGCTGCTCCTGCTCGCGCTTGTCTACGCGGTTAACCTCGGGCTCACCTGGGTGCAGCAGCGGGGGCGGCCGCTGTGAGCGCGACCGGGCAAGAGGCCACGCCGCTACTGGCGCTGCGGGGGGTGCGCGTGCGGCGCGGCAGCCAGGTCGTGCTCGAGGTGCCGGCGCTCGACGTGTGGCCCCGCGAGGTGCTGGGCATCGTCGGTCCCAACGGTGCGGGCAAGAGCACGCTGCTCCAGGTGATGGCCCTGCTGCTCGCACCCGAGGCGGGGGAGGTGCGCTTCCGGGGCGCGGTGGTCGACGCGCGGCACAACCCTGTGCCGGTCCGGCGGCGCCTGGCAGTGGTGTTCCAGGAGCCCCTGCTGTTCGATACCACGGTGTTCGAGAACGTGGCGAGCGGCCTGCGCCTACGGGGCGTGGCGCGGGAGGCGCTGCGCACGCGGGTGATGGCCTGGCTGGCGCGCCTGGGCATCGCCCAGCTCGCTGAGCGGCCAGCGCGCACGCTGTCGCTCGGTGAGGCGCGGCGCACGAGCCTGGCGCGGGCGCTGGTGCTGGAGCCGGAGCTGCTGCTGCTCGACGAGCCCTTCAGCGCGCTCGACTACCCGACGCGCCAGGCGCTGCTGAGCGAGCTGCCCGGGCTGCTCGCCGCCGCCCGCACCACCACTGTGCTGGTGACCCACGATCCCCTTGAGGCGCGGGCGCTGGCGACCCGCGCCGTGGCGCTGCAGGCCGGCCGCATCGTTGCCACGGGGCCGGTTGATACCGTGCTCGCCGCCGCCGGCCTCGGCCCGCTCGCCGGGGCGGTGAGCCTGCCGGCGCCCGCCGAGCGCTGCTGACTGGCCTCCTGCGGGTGAAAGCTGAGAGCGCCGCACCGCGGTGGGCGCTCCCGTTCCCCTTCCGGTGCCGCGCTGCCACGCCGCTGGCTGGCGCGCACCCTCGCCCTCCAGGGGGCGGGGCGGGAGTAGCGCGACACAGGCGGCCACAGCCCGCTGGAGAAGTCGATGACGGAGCGCGGCTGCCAGTCGCAGCCATCGCGGCTGTCCACGCCCCAACGGAGGGCGGCGAGGTCGAGCAGGACCAGTGCTCCCAGGATGACTAGCCATTCCATCGTGGTGCGCCTCCGGTTTTCCCACATCATAAAAACCGTGAGCGCTGATGACTATCGGTTTGCTAAAGTAGATCGTCAGTATAGCTTGCCTTGCTATGACATTTGGGGAGAAACGCTTTATTTCCCAAAGCGCCGCCACCGGCGCGCCGGAGGGGTGATGGACGAGGTCGATGCACAGATTCTAGCCATCCTCCAGGCGGAGGGACGGATCAGCATGCGCGAGCTAGGGGCCCGCGTGGGGCTGAGTGGACCGGCCGCGGCGGCACGGGTGCGCCGTCTCGAGGAGCGAGGGGTTGTACTAGGCTACCGCGCCGTGGTGGCGCCGGCCCAGCTGGGGCGGTCGCTGAACGCCTTCATCGCCGTGGCGCTGCGCGAGGGCTGCCCGGAACGGGAGTTCGAGGCCTTAGCGCGGACAATACCGGAGATCCAGGAGTGCCACCGCATTACGGGCGAGGACTGCTACCTGGTACGGGTGGCCCTGCCAGACGTCGCCGCGCTCCAAACGCTCCTCGAGCAGCTGAGCCGCTATGGCCGCACGCGCACGAGCATCCTCCTCAGCTCGCCTGTGGAGAGCAAGCCGCTGAGTCCCGTTGCCGCCACCAGCCGCCGTCCGCCGGCAGCCGTGGCGCCCCGCGGCAGGCCGCCCGCTAGATAGCGGCTACCTCTCCAGCCCGCGGCCGCGCTACCCCCGGTGGACGGAGGTGCGCTCCGCCGCGTGCCGCTCGGTGTGGGGCGCAACGGTGCCGGTGTCAGCCGCCTGGTGCGCCGGGGTGTGTGCCTGCACCACCGGCGGGTAGGGGATCACCTTCCAGAACAGCGGCGCGTAGGCGTCCCAGCGGTCGAGGATCTCGCGCGCCCGCGCGCTGTCCGTGGCCGCCACGTGGTCGTGGAGCAGGGCGGTGAGGCGCTCGAAGTCGCCCTCCTCCGTGAGCCGCTCGAGGTAGACCAGCTCGGTGTTCACCTTGCGCGGGAAGTCGCCCGCCTCGTCGAGCACGTAGGCCACGCCCGCCGACATCCCCGCCGCGAAGTTGCGCCCGGTCGGCCCGAGCACCACCACGATGCCGCCGGTCATGTACTCGCAGCAGTGGTCGCCAGTCCCCTCCACCACCGCCACCGCGCCGCTGTTGCGCACGGCGAACCGCTCGCCGGCGCGCCCGGCCACATACAGCCGGCCTGAGGTGGCGCCGTAGAGCACCGTGTTGCCCACGATCACGTTCTCGTGGGCGACGAAGCGGGCCTCGGGCGGCGGCCGCACGATGATCTCGGCGCCGCAGAGCCCCTTGCCCACGTAGTCGTTGGCCTCGCCGGTGAGCACCAGCGTGAGGCCCCGCGCACCGAATGCGCCGAGGCTCTGGCCCGCCGTGCCGTAGAGGTAGACCTCGATGGTGCCGTCGGGCAGGCCCTCGCCCCCGTAGCGCCGCGCGATCTCGCCCGACAGCCGCGTGCCCACCGCGCGCTGGTCGTTGCGGATGGGGTAGTGGAGCCGCACCGGCTCCCGCCGCTCGAGCGCCGGGGCGGCGTCGCGGAGGAGCTGCTCATCGAGCGGGCAGTCGCCGGGGCGATCGTTCCGGTCTTGGAGGCACTTGAGCGGCCGGCGGCCCGTGGGGTCGGGATGGGCGAGGATGGCGCCCAGGTCGAGCAGCGCGGCGCGCGAGTCGGGCTCGGCCGCCGCCGGCACCAGCAGGTCCACGCGGCCGATCGCCTCGTCCAGGCTGCGCAGGCCCAGCGCGGCCAGCAGCTCGCGCACCTCCATCGCCAGGTGCGTGAAGTAGTGGACCACCATCTGGGCCTTCGCGTCGATGATCGCGCGGTGGCGCGCCGGATCGGCGTGGGGGTCGCCGAAGGCCTTGAAGCGCAGGTCCTCGCGCTGGGTGGCGATCCCGGTCGGGCAGGTGTTCAGGTGGCACTGCCGGGCCATGTCGCAGCCGATCGCCACCACCGCTGAGGTGCCGAACCCGTACTCCTCGGCACCAAGCAGCGCGGCGATCATCACATCGCGGCCGGTCTTCAGCCCGCCGTCTGTGCGCAGCCTCACCCGCCCGCGCAGGTCGTTGAGCACCAACACCTGCTGCGTCTCGGCCAGCCCCAGCTCCCAGGGACAGCCGGCGTTCTTGATCGAGCTGAGCGGCGAGGCGCCCGTGCCGCCCTCGTGGCCGCTGATCAGGATGTAGTCGGCGTAGGCCTTGGCCACGCCCGCGGCGATGGTGCCCACGCCGGCCTCAGAGACGAGCTTCACGCCCACGCGGGCGCGCGGGTTGGCCTGCTTGAGGTCGTAGATGAGCTGCGCCAGGTCCTCGATGCTGTAGATGTCGTGGTGCGGCGGCGGCGAGATGAGGGCGATCCCCGGCACGGCATGGCGCAGCCGCGCGATCAGGGCGCTCACCTTGTGGCCGGGGAGCTGGCCGCCCTCGCCGGGCTTGGAGCCCTGGGCCATCTTGATCTCGAGCTCCTCCGCCTGCGCGAGGTACAGGGCGGTCACCCCGAAGCGGGCCGAGGCCACCTGCTTGATCTTGTTGTGGGCCTTCACGCCCCAGCTCGTGTCGGCGTACCAGTCGGGGTTCTCCCCGCCCTCGCCCGAGTTGCTGCGCGCGCCCATGCGGTTCATACCGATGGCCAGCGTCTGCACGGCCTCGGGGCTGAGCGCGCCGAGCGACATCGCCGTGCTCACGAAGCGGCGGCGGATGGACTCCACCGGCTCGACCTCCTCGAGGGGCACCGGCGGCCCGGCGGGCCGGAAGGTGAGCAGGTCGCGCAGCGCGGCCGGCGGGTGCTTGCGCAGCACCGCCAGGAACTCCTTGTAATCGTCGTAGCTCCCGCTCTGCGCGGCGCGGTGCATCGCCTTGACCACGTAGGGCGCGTAGCCGTGCAGCTCGCCGTCGCCGCGAAAGCGCACGAAGCCGTAGTCGCGCAGGCGCGGGCTCGTCTCCTCGAACGCCTCGCGGTGGCGGCGGAGCACCTCCTCGCCCAGCTGGCGCAGCCCGATGCCACCGATCCGCGAGGGGGTGCCGGTGAAGGCGCGCTCCACCAGCGCCGGGTCCAGCCCCACCACCTCGAAGATCTGCGCGCCGCGGTAGCTGCTGAGGGTGGAGATGCCCATCTTCGAGCAGATCTTGAGCAGGCCGGCCTCCACCGCGCTGCGGTACTTGAGCAGCGCCTCCTCGACCGTCAGCTCCTCCAGGCCGCGCTCGGCCGGCAGCGTCGCCACGGTGGCGAGCGCCACATAGGGGTGCACCGCGCTGGCGCCGTAGCCGATCAGCACCGCGAAGTGGTGGATATCCCACGTCTCGCCCGTCTCGGCGATGATGTCGGCGCGCATCCGCTTGCCTTCGCGGATGAGGTGGTGGTGCACCGCGCCGACCGCCAGCAGCATCGGGATCGGGGCGTGCTCGGGGTCGACGCCGCGATCGCTCAGGATCAGGATGTGGGCCCCCTCGTCCACCGCCCGCACCGCGGCGGCGCACAGCGCATCGAGCGCCCGCTCCAGCCCCTCGGGCCCCTCGCGGGCGGGGAAGAGCGTGGGCAGCGTGGCGCTCCGGAAGGCCGGGTCGTGGCCCAAGGCCCGCAGGCGCTCCAGGTCGTGGGCGAGCAGTACGGGTGTGGGTAGGTGGATGAGGTGCGCATGCGCCTCGCTCTCCTCGAGCACGCTGGGCCGCGCGCCCACATAGGTGGAGAGCGACATGACCAGCTGCTCGCGCAGTGGGTCGATCGGCGGGTTGGTCACCTGGGCGAAGCGCTGGCGGAAGTAGTTGTAGAACGACCGCGGCTGGCGGGAGAGCACCGGCAGCGGCGTGTCGTCGCCCATGGACCAGACGGCGTCGTGGCCCTCGGCGCCCATCGGGCGGATGATCAGGCGCAGGTCCTCGGCCGTGTAGCCGAAGGCGCGCTGCTGCTGGAGCAGCGGCGGCACGGCCGGGCCGTTCGCGCGAGCCCCGTTGGCGCCGTTGGGGTGGAACCCGTCGGTGTACAGCGCGGCGTGGGGCGGGGGCGGCGTACCGAGCCGCTGGAGCTGGCGCTCCAGCCACTCGCCGTAGGGCTGCTGCGCCGCCACCCGGCGCTTGATCTCGTGGTTGCGCAGCAGCACCCGCTGCTCGGTATCGACCGCGATCATCTGGCCCGGGCCCAGCCGGCCCTTCTCGACCACCCGCTCGGGCGGCAGGTCGACCACCCCCACCTCGGAGGCCATCACGCAGAGCCCGTCGCTGGTGAGCGTGTAGCGCGCCGGCCGGAGGCCGTTGCGGTCGAGCGCGGCGCCGACGATCACCCCGTCAGTGAACGCCAGCGCCGCCGGGCCGTCCCACGGCTCCATGAGGCAGGCGTGGTACTCGTAGAACGCCCGCAGCACCGGGTCCATGTCGGGCATGTTCTCCCAGGCCTCGGGCACGAGCATCATCATGGCGTGCAGGATGTCGCGGCCGCTGCGCTCGAGCAGCTCGAGCGCGTTGTCCAGGCTGGCCGAGTCGCTCCCCTCCTCCCAGATCACGGGCCGGAGCAGCTCGCTGCTGCCGTTCCACAGGGGGGAGGCCAGCTCCGGCTCGCGGGCGCGCATCCAGTTGCGGTTCCCCTGGAGGGTGTTGATCTCGCCGTTGTGGGCGAGCATGCGGAACGGCTGGGCGAGGAACCAGTTGGGGAAGGTGTTGGTGCTGTAGCGCTGGTGGAAGATGGCCAGGGCGGTCTCGTAGAGCGGGTCGCGCAGGTCGCAGTAGAAGCCGGCGAGCTGGGGCGCCACGAACAGCCCCTTGTAGACTATCGTGCGGTGCGAGAGGGAGGGGATGTAGAGCGTGTGCAGCCCCTCGGCCGCCGCGCGCCGCTCGACATCCTTGCGGACGAGGTAGAGCACGCGCTCGCCGTCGCCGCTCGCGAGCGAGAGGTAGTGCGGTAGGGCGATGAGCGCCTGCTCGATGCGGGGCTGGGTAGCGAGCGCCTTGTCGCCGAGCACGCTGGGGTCGACGGGCACCTCGCGCCAGGCGAGGAAGTCCAGCCCCTGGCGGGCTACCGCCTCCTCGAGCAGCTGGCGGCCGCGCGCCTGCCCGGCGGGATCGCGCGGCAGGAAGACCATCCCCACGGCCAGGCGGGCAGGGTCGACGCGGAGGCCGCGCCGCGCCAGCTCGCGGGCGAACAGCGGGCGGGGGATCTGGGTGAGCACGCCCGCGCCATCGCCCGACTTGGCATCGGCATCGACGGCGCCGCGGTGGGTGAGGTTGACCACCGAGGTGAGCGCGAGCTGGAGGATCTGGTGGCTGGGTTGGCCCGAGACATTCGCGACGAAGCCGACGCCGCAGGCGTCGTGCTCGAAGCGCGGGTCATAGAGCGGCGGCACCGGAGGCCGGCCCCCTTCAGGGTAGGGGAATGATCCCTGGCGAGCGGTGCTTCGCGTCATCGGCTTCCTACGCACTGGAGGCTCGCCCGGCCGGACTACAGCCTGAGCGGCGGGCGGCAAGAACTTCCTTGACTACAAAAGCAAAGCCGGCCCTTGCGGCCGACTTCATTGTCGTAGCGACCAGACGCCCCAGCAGAGCAACCGGACGCTAGCAATGATAGCACAGCATCCCGCCCGGCGCACACCGTCGTGCCCGGGGCTCGGCTGTCTGTGGGGGTGGTTCGTTAGCGCCGGTCTTGTGCCAGGATACCAAGCACGGCCCGGCAGCGCAAGCGCCGGCGTAGGATTTAGCTACGCTGCCGGGCCGTGCGGGCGGGGGATAGCCTAGAGCCCGTACCACTCGGCCAGCCAGCGGGTCATCTGCTCGATCTCAGCCGACTGGCTGCGGATGATATCGGCGGCGAGTGCCTGGAGCTCCTCCCGCGCGGTGCGGTCGGGCACCAGGCGGGCCATGTCGAGGGCCCCCTGATGGTGCGGGATCATCAGGCTCAGGAAGACCACCTCTAGCCGCGAGGCGGGCAGCGCCGCGAAGTCGCCCACCATCGCCAGCGCCTGGTGGTGGAGCAGCATCGGCAGGGCGGCCTCTGCGGGCGGCTGCGGCGCCTCGCCCGGCGGGCCCGGTTGCCGGTCGCCCCTCATGCCCTGCGGCATATCACCCATCATGCCCGGTGACATGCCGCCCATCATCCCGTGCGGCATGCCCTCCATCGCGTCTTGCGGCATGGCGCCCATCGGCATCTGACCGGCGGCCATGGCATCCATCAGGGCCACCGGATCGGGCATCTCGACCCCGTACCAGGCGCTCAGCCAGGCGCGCATCTGCGCGATCTCGCGCGACTGGTCGGCGATGATCGCGCGGGCGAGGTCTCTGAGCTCCGGGTGCACCGCGCTCGCCTCCACCGGCCGTGCCATCAGCACCGCCATGGCGTGGTGCACGGCCATCGCCTGGAGCCACGCGCGGTCGAAGGCATCGCCCGAGAGCTGCTCGAGCGGGGGGTGCATCGGGCCCATCTGGGCGGCCGCGGGGATAAGCGGCCTCAGCAGCGCACCGAGGCCAAGGGCGAGCGCCAGGCCAGCGCCCAGCAGCAGCGGTCTACGCATGGAGAGCACCTCCGCAGGATTGCCTGATCTGGTATTGTACGCCTCCCAGCGGTGCACGCGGAGGGGATTTCTTCCCCGTAGGCCGCCTTTCAGAGACGCAGCGAGGCCGGGCTCACACGTCGAGGTTGCGCACGTTGCGGGCGTGGGTCTGGATGAACTTGCGGCGCGGCGGCACCGCGTCGCCCATCAGCATGTCGAAGATCGCGTCGGCCGCCACGGCGTCCTCGATATCCACCTTCAGGATCGTGCGCGTGGCGGGGTTCATAGTGGTCTCCCAGAGCTGCTCGGGGTTCATCTCCCCCAGGCCCTTGTAGCGCTGGATGGTGATCTCCTTGTTGCCGTGGCGCTTCTGGAGCTGCTCGACTAGCTCGTCGCGCTCGCGATCGCTGTACACCCAGCGGTACTCGTTGCGGCTGATCTGGATCCGGTATAGGGGCGGCTGAGCGATGAACAGGTGGCCGTTGGCGATGAGCGGCTCCATGTGCCGGAAGAAGAAGGTGAGCAGCAGCGTGCGGATGTGCGAGCCGTCGACATCGGCATCGCACATCAGGATCACGCGGTGGTAGCGGAGCTTGTCGAGGTTGAAGCGCTCGCCGATGTCCGTGCCCAGGGCAGTGATGAGCGCGCGGATCTCCTCGTTGGCGAGCATCTTGTCCTCGCGCGCCCGCTCGACGTTCAGGATCTTCCCCTTGATCGGCAGGATCGCCTGGAAGCGCCGGTCCCGCCCCTGCTTGGCCGAGCCGCCGGCCGAGTCGCCCTCCACGACGTACAGCTCGCACTTGCTGGGGTCCCGCTCCGAGCAGTCCGCCAGCTTGCCGGGCAGCGTGAGCCCCTCCAGCGCGCTCTTGCGGATGATGAGTTCCTTGGCCCGCTGCGCCGCCTCGCGCGCCCGCGCCGCAGTGAGGCACTTCTCGACGATCCGGCGGGCGTCGGCGGGGTTGTTCTCCAGCCAGTGCGCCAGCTCGTCGGCTGTGACGGTCTGCACCTGCACGCCCACCTCGCTGTTGCCCAGCTTGCTCTTCGTCTGGCCCTCGAACTGCGGCTCGCGGAGCTTCACGCTGACGATCGCGGTCAGCCCCTGGCGCACGTCCTCGCCGGTGAGCGAGAGCTTGTCGTTCTCCTTGAGCACACCGATCTTACGTGCGTAGGCGTTCAGGGTACGCGTGAGCGCAGCGCGGAAGCCGGTGAGGTGGGTGCCGCCATCGACGGTGTTGATGTTGTTGGCGAAAGAGAAGACCGACTCGGCGAACCCGTCGTTGTACTGGAGCGCGATCTCGACCGCCGTGCCGTTGACCTGCTTGTCGATGTAGATCGGCCAGGGGTGGATGGGCTGGCGGTTCTTGTTTAGGTGGCGCACGAACGAGACGATGCCGCCCTCGAAGTAGCAGGTGTGCTCGCGATCGTGGCGCTCGTCCACGAAGGTGATACGCAGCCCCTTGGTGAGGTAGGCCATCTCGCGAAAGCGCTGGAGCAGCGTGTCGAACTGGTAGTCCAGGGTCTCGAAGATCTGCCGGTCGGGCAGGAAGCGCACCGTCGAGCCGGTGCCCTCGGCCGGCCCCACCGCCCGCACCGGTCCGCGCGGCACGCCGCGGCTGTACTCCTGGACCCAGAGCTGGCCCTCGCGGCGGACCTCGGCGCGCAGCCACTCGGACAGGGCGTTCACCACCGAGACGCCCACGCCGTGCAGGCCGCCGGAGACCTTGTAGCTGCTGCCGCCGAACTTGCCGCCGGCGTGGAGCATGGTCATCACCACTTCCAGGGCCGGCTTGCCGGTCTGCGGCTGGATGTCGACCGGGATGCCGCGGCCGTTGTCCTCGACCGTGACGCTGTGGTCGGCGTGAATGGTGACGCGGATCGTGTCGCAGTAGCCGGCCAGCGCCTCGTCGACCGCGTTGTCTACCACCTCGTAGACGAGGTGGTGGAGGCCGCGCACGTCCGTGCTACCGATGTACATGCCCGGGCGGCGGCGCACCGCCTCCAGGCCTTCGAGAACGGTGATATCGGCGCCGCTGTAGCTGGACTCGGGCGAACGCGTCCGTTTCGCTGCTTGCTCAGCCAACGTCACTCCCGCGCTGGGCTGTGAGTGCGGCAGGGCTCACCCCACCGAGCCGCCGTGCCCGGTCGCCGGCAGGCGAAGCGCGCTCGCGGAAAGGGCAGGATATCGACACGACGGGTGAGCACACCCCCGGACCACAGGGGAATGGCCAGCATCGCGCCCGGCGCTAGGCCTGCCGCGACGGACTCGTCCCACCTCTGCAGGGACTGCGGAGCACTCAGAGGCATCGAATCGCGTGTGCTCACAACCGCATTGTAGCAAATTGGGGCGGCCGGGCGCGCCCGTCCGCCCCGCGCTCTTCCCTTAAGCAGGCGAGGCCGCCCCGCAGCGGGGCGGCCTCGCCTCGCGCGGCTCGGTCTCGCAGCGCCCCGCTACGCCGCCTCGCGGAACAGGCCGAGCGCCCGCAGCACGGGCGCATCGGTGTAGGAGAACAGGATCGCCGGCGCACTGCTCGACGTGTTCACGTGCTGGTGCGGCGCCCAGCTCGGCACGCAGAACACGTCCTTCGCCTGCCAGTCGAATCGCTGGTCGCCCACGAGCGAGTAGCCCTCGCCCTCGACGACGTGGTAGACGACGCTGCTGGTGTGCCGGTGCGCGGCCGAGGCGAAGCCGGGCGGCAGGAGCTGGATGTAGCAGCCCATCGTGGGCATAACCGGCCCGCCGGTCCGCGGGTTCACGTACTCCATGATGACCCCGTCGTAGGGGCTGCCGGCGCTCTCCGCCGCGAGGGCCACCAGCGCGGCGCGCGTGCGCTCCCAGGTGTAGTTGAGCAGCGGCGAGTAGTCGCCCAGGTGGCGCTCGTAGGTCGGCACCAGCGCGGGCGCGCCGTACTTGCGCAGCGAGTCGTCAACCGGCTTGTGAAGTGGCTGGCGCACCTCCGGGTAGTTCTCGAAGAAGATGGCATCGAGGTGGGTCACCAGGGGCAGATCGAGCCCGTCGAGCCAGACCATCGGCTCGTCCGACTCGTTGCCGTGGTCGTGCCAGGTCCAGTTCGGCGTGAGGACCAGGTCGCCCGGGTTCATAATCGTCTTCTCGCCGTCGACCGCGGTATAGGCGCCGTGCCCCTCGACGATGAACCGCAGCGCGGCGGCGGTGTGCCGGTGCGAGCGGGCGATCTCGCCCGGTAGGATGAGCTGGAGACCGGCGTAGAGCGTGCCGGTGATGGCGCACGCCTCGCGCAGGCCGGGGTTGACGAGCATCACCACACGGCGCTCGGCCTCTTCGGTCCCGATCAGCTCGCCGGCGCGGTAGACCAGCGGGCGCATCTCGGCCCAGCGCCAGTGGTGCGGGACCGCCTTGGGCCGCGGCTCGGTCGTGAGCAGCCGGCGGAGCTCGGTCCACAGCGCCCCAGCGTGGTGCTGCTCCAGCTCGCGGTAGTAGGCCTCCAGTGCGGCGGCGCGTGCGGGCGAATCCTGTAGCAGTGCCATGATACCCCTCCTCGCCGACGACCTGCTCGCGCGGTCGGTATCTACCGGAATTTTATGCTGCCGGCCCGCGCTTCCACCGCTGTAGCGGCCCCGCCGCGCTGCTGCCGTGGAGGCACGGGCCGCCCTCGTGCTGTTACCCGGCCCCGTACCTTCAACCAGATAGCCATCCAGAGCCAGCGGAGTCGCTCCACTATGCCACGGGTCTAGGCCGGTCTGCCAGGTGAGTGTCGTGCCCTGGCGCGGCGTGCGCCGGCTTGGTGCCGCCCGGCGCCCTCGCTGGCGCATAGTACGCGCCACGGCTCTGCACCCGAAGGAGGGAGGATGTCCGGAGCGGTCCTGCGCGCCATCATCGTCGTGGTCCTGGGGACAGCGCTCGTCGGCTGTGGACCGACGCCCAGCCCGCCGCGCGCGGCGGAGGGCGCGGGGCCTCCGCCAGCCGTGAGCGCGCCCGCGCCGAGCCCGCCCCCGCCGGCGGCTGAGCCGGAAGTCGTGCGCGTCGGCACCGTCCGCAGCATCAACGCCGCTCCCTTCATCGTGGCGATGGGGCGCGGCTACTACCAGGAGGAGGGCATCCTCCTCGAGCCTGCGGAGTTCCGCAGCGCGGCCGATATCGTCTCGGCCCTGGGCACGGGGCAGCTAGATGTGAGCATCGGGACGATCAGCGCCGGCACATTCAACGCCTGGCAGCGCGGCGTGAAGCTGATCGTGGCCGCCCCCACCTCCCTCTACCCGGCCGAGGGGCTGATGCCCCAGAACGTCGTGGTACGCAAGGAGCTGGTCGACAGCGGCGCCGTCCGCTCGGCCGCCGACTTCCGGGGCCGCAAGGTAGCGCTGAACGTGCGCGGGGGCATCAACGAGCTGGTGGTGATGCGCGTCCTGGCGCGCCGCGGGCTGACGCTGGACGACGTCGACGTCCAGACGATGCCCTTCCCCGACATGATCCCCGCGCTGGCGAACGGCTCTATCGATGTCCTGACCGCCTCCGATCCGTACGGCACTATGGCCATCCTGCAAGGCGTTGGGGTGCGCCTCGAGGAGGACCAGCGCTCTGTCGGTCAGCTCCAGCCTACGCACTTCCTGTTCAGCGAGCGGTTCACCACCGCTCGTGCCGAGGCGGCGGTGCGCTTTCTCATCGCGACGATGCGCGGCGCGCGCGAGCTCCAGGGGAACTGGCTTGCCGACCCGACGCTGGCGCAGATCATGGAGGACGAACTCGGGTTCAAGCGCGAGGTGCTGGCTCAGGCCATCTTGCCGACTTATCCCCCGGACCTGATCACGCGACCGGAGGATGTGGAGCTCTTCCAAGACGCCTTCATGCGTCTGGGCCACCTCAGCTATACAACGCCGCTCGACGTGACACCGTTCGTCAACAACACGCTCGCCCAGCGCGCAAAAGAGCGGCTCGACGCGCGCCGCCGCTGACCGCCCGGGGCGCGCTGGCGAGGCTACAGCCCTGTAACAGCCTGACGGCCTCCCTCTTGCTGCCGCCTGCCAGCGGGTGTTACGCTCCCTCCCAGAACGCACACGGAGTTTTCGCTGCGCTGTCCGCTAGCGCGAGGTGAGCGCTGATGACCGCCTCAGGCGCGGAACGGAGCGCACGGCAGCCTGTGCGGGAGGAGCACGGTATGAGGGCCACCGCGCCGGACGTCGATGGCGTGGGCGAACCGCAGGCCTCGGCGTGGAGAAAACCGGTGGGGCGCAAGGGCGAGACGCTGTTCTTCGTCGGCCAGGCACGGCTCCCCGAGAGCCTGGCGAGCCGTGAGACGGGCAACGTGCTCGTCCTCGAGCTCGAGGTGGATGCGGCCACGTTCACGATCGTGAACCTGGCCTGCGCCCAGCTCTCCCCCCTCAGCGAGCGCTTCCTCGTCGACCTGCTTGTCGGCCACAGCCTTCAGGACTCGATCGCCGGGCCGGTCCGCGAGATCGAGCAGCGCTACTTCGGCGCCGCCCAGAAAGCCATCCTGAGTGCGCTGGAGAACGCCTACGAGCGCTACTGGCGCTACCGGACCGGCCAGATGGAGCTGCTCCGCGCCCGCACGTGAGCTGCCTGCTTCATCGCTGCCGGGCGCCCGGGACCCGGCGTCTGCTACAAGCCCGTCTCTGGCCGAGCGACCCGCGCTCTCCCTATGTTCCACGCCTCCGTATTCCCAAGACCACGCCGCTACTCTCCCTTCCGAGGGGAGGGCGCTTCCACCCTAGCCAGCGCCGGCCGCCGGATGCTAGGCTAGATTTGAACAACTGATCGCGAGATGTCGCTGCGCCATCTCTGGCCGCGGGAGTTGTGCCTCTCGCCGCTGAAGGAGATGGTTCCCAGCGTGTGGCCTCGCCGCTGCGCCGCGCGGCAGGCGACACGCTGGGTTTTTTCTTTGGAGGCGAGTGCGCGTTATGGAAACCGAACCGGCGCCGCCGGCGACACCGGAGTCCCGGGAACGCCGTGCACGGCCGAAGGCCTCGGCGCGCCACCGGGGCCGGCCCCGCACGGCGAGTGCGGCACTCGCGCTGGCCGCGCTGCAGTGGCACGAGCGAGCGCAGCGGCGCGGCCGGATCCTCACGGGGCTCGCGGCGCTCGCCGGGGCGCCGCCGGAAGGACGCGAGCTCACGCGCTACTTCCGCCAGCTGTGCGAGGCCGTGGCCGAGGTGCTGGGGGCAGCGAGCGTCTGTCTCTGGCGGCTCGACCCGACCGCGCAGCACCTGCAGCGCGTCGCCGTCGCACCCGCCGCGGCGCCGGCGAGCGAGCGGCTGCTCCCCTGCCAGCGGGGACTCGCCGGGGTGGTGCTGGCCCGCCGGACCCTGCTCGAGGTGCTCAACGCCCCCGCCGACCGGCTGTGGCGCGCCCGAGCGCTGGCCGAAGGGGTGTCGCAGCCGCACTACGCGGGGGTGCCGCTGCTCCTATCCACCGGGCCCGCGGGCGTGCTGGCCCTTCAGCGTTCGACGCCGACTCCGCTGGACCCCGACGAGCGCGCGGCGCTGTGGCTGTTCGCTCAGCAGGCTAGCCTGGCTATCGAGCAGGCCTGGCTGGTGGACACGCTCCGCCACCGGGCGGCCGAGACCGAGCACCTGTACCAGATCGGCCGGCAGCTCGCCCGCTCCCTTGAGCTAGACGAGGTGCTGCCTCAGGTCGCGGCGGCCGCGCGCGCCACCCTGGATGCTGACCGCGCCGTCGTGCTGCTCCTCCGTCCCGACGGCGAGACCCTCTACCACGCCGCGGTCGCTGGGCTGCCGCTGCCGCAGCCGCCGCGCGACCTGCACCGCCGCGAGGGGCTGTGGGACCGGGTGCTCACCACCCGCCAGCCGGTGGTCGTGCAGAACGTGCTCCGCGTCACGGGAGTGTATCGCTCCCTGACGGACGCGGTGGGGATCCGGTCGTTCATCCACGTGCCGATTCTGCTCGACGAGGTGGCGCTGGGCATTCTCAACTGTGCCTGGACCCGGCCGGGCGCGGTGCCGCCGGATGCGGCGCGGCGGCTGGGGGCGCTTGCCGACCAGGCGGCCATCGCCATCCGCAACGCGCAGCTCTAC
>Ga0070739_10002253_pt1 | contig 26390 bp, 27 predicted proteins | sample Coa_R1_7_FD_66445 | JGI IMG/M metagenome (GOLD analysis project Ga0070739, IMG submission 66445) | Surface soil microbial communities from Centralia Pennsylvania, which are recovering from an underground coalmine fire - Coalmine... | ecosystem: Environmental > Terrestrial > Soil > Unclassified ...
ACGCCAATCCCAAGGCTCGCATTTCGGTGAAACTGGTCGCCGAGGCCGGCGTCGGCACGGTCGCCGCAGGCGTGGCGAAAGCGCATGCCGATGTGGTCCTCATCAGCGGCCACGATGGCGGAACCGGCGCCAGCCCGCTCACTTCCATCCGCCACGCCGGGATTCCCTGGGAACTGGGCCTGGCCGAAACCCAGCAGGTTCTGGTCCTCAACGATTTGCGCAGCCGCATCGTCGTGCAGACCGACGGCAAGCTGCAAACCGGCCGCGACGTGACGATCGCCGCCTTGCTGGGCGCCGAAGAATTCGGCTTTTCCACCATGCCCCTGGTGGCGATGGGCTGCATCATGATGCGCAAGTGCCACCTGAACACCTGCCCGGTGGGCATCGCCACGCAGGACCCGGTGCTGCGCAAGAAATTCGCCGGTACGCCCGACCACGTGATCAATTTCTTCTTTTTCCTCGCCGAGCAGGTCCGTTCCTACATGGCGCAGATGGGCTTCCGGCGGTTCGAGGAAATGGTCGGCCGCGTGGACATGCTCGAAATGCGGCCGGCGGCCGATCACTGGAAAGCGCGCGGGCTGGACTTCTCGCAACTGCTCTTTAACCCCCAGGTGCCGCGCCGGGTCGGCCGCCGCTGCCTGATCGCTCAGGATCACGGCATCGAGAAGGCTCTGGATACGAAGCTGATCGATTACGCCCGCCCCGCGCTGGAGGACGGCGCGCCGGTCGAATTCGTGCTGCCGATCCGGAACGTGGACCGCACGGTGGGCGCGATGCTGTCCGGCGAAATCGCGCGCCGGTTCGGGTCCAAGGGCCTGGAGCCGGAAACCATCCGGTTCCGGTTCAGCGGCAGCGCGGGCCAGAGCTTCGGCGCGTTTCTGGCCCGGGGCGTCACGCTGGAACTCGAAGGCGACGCCAATGACTACGTCGGCAAGGGCCTTTCCGGCGGCAAGCTGATCGTCTATCCGCCGCGAAACTCCTCGTTTGAGCCGGAAAAAAATATTTTGGTTGGCAACGTGGTTCTCTACGGCGCCACCTCCGGCGAAGCCTTCTTCAACGGCCGCGCGGGAGAGCGCTTTGCGGTCCGGAACTCGGGCGCGACCGCGGTGGTCGAAGGAGTGGGCGACCACGGCTGCGAGTACATGACCAAAGGACTGGCGATTATTCTCCACGATACGGGCAAGAACTTCGCCGCGGGCATGACGGGCGGCATCGCCTATGTGCTGGATGAGACCGGCGAATTCGCCGGGGTCAAGTGCAACCGCGCCAGCGTGGATCTCGATCCTCTGGACGAAAAGGACGTCGAAGAGCTGCGGTACTGGATCGCGCGCCATGCCGAGCACACCGGCAGCCCGCGGGCCAACTGGATTCTCGACAACTGGGACGATCTTTTGCCCAAGTTCGTCAAGGTATTCCCGCACGAATACAAGCGCGTTCTGGGCGTAAAACGCACGGCGGTGGCGGCCCATGGGTAAGGTGACCGGTTTTCTGGAATACCCGCGCGAGACTCCGGCGCGGCGCCCGGTGGAGGAGCGCGTCAACGACTGGTTCGAAATCTATCGGGATTTTTCGCTGGAATCGGTGCAGAAGCAGGGCGCGCGCTGCATGGACTGCGGCGTGCCGTTCTGCCATACCGGCTGCCCGCTGAACAACATCATTCCCGATTGGAATGACCTGGCCTTCCGCGGCCGGTGGCGGGACGCCATCCGGGTCCTGCATTCCACCAACAATTTCCCGGAGTTCACGGGGCGTATCTGTCCCGCGCCTTGCGAGGCGGCTTGCGTGCTCGGCATCAGCGAGCCGCCGGTGGCCATCAAAGTGATCGAGCGCACCATCATCGATTACGCCTGGGACCAGGGTTGGATCGTCCCGGAGCCGCCCGCCAGCCGTACCGGCAAGCGTGTGGCGGTGGTCGGCTCCGGCCCCGCGGGGCTCGCGGCCGCGCAGCAATTGGCGCGCGCGGGCCACTGGGTGACCGTGTTTGAAAAAGCCGACCGGATCGGCGGCCTGCTGCGCTACGGCATCCCGGATTTCAAAATGGAGAAGCGCTGGATCGACCGGCGGCTCGGCCAGATGGCGGCCGAGGGCGTCGAGTTCGTGGTCAAAACGCACATCACGTCGCTGGCGGATCTCCAGAAAGAATTTCAAGCCGTGATCCTGGCCATGGGGGCCGAGGCTCCCCGCGATCTGCTGGTGCCCGGCCGCGACCTCAAAGGCATTCACTTCGCGATGGAGTTTCTGCCGCAGCAAAACAAGCGCTGCGCCGGCGACACCATTGGCGAATCCGAGGCCATTCTGGCCACCGGCAAGCGCGTCGTGATTATCGGCGGCGGCGATACCGGCGCGGACTGCCTGGGCACTTCGCACCGCCAGAAAGCCGCCTCGGTCTATCAATTCGAAATTATGCCGATGCCTCCCGTGGAGCGTTCGCCGCTCACGCCGTGGCCGTTGTGGCCGCTGCAACTGCGCTCAGAAAGCTCGCACGAAGAGGGCGGGCAGCGCGAGTGGGCCGTCGCCACCACGCACTTCACCGGCGATGAAGCCGGCAAGGTCCGCAAGCTCCACGCGGTCCGCGTCGGCCCGCCGCCGAAATTCGAGGCCCTGCCGGGAACCGAATTCACTCTGGACGCCGATCTCGTGTTGCTGGCGATGGGCTTCACCGGCCCGGTCCGCAACGGCCTGATCGAATCGGCCGGCTTGAAGCTCGACAATCGCGGGAATCTGGCCACCGAGAACTATGAGACGTCTGTTCCTGGAGTCTTCGCTGCGGGCGACGCCCGGCGCGGGCAATCGCTGGTTGTCTGGGCGATCGCCGAGGGACGCAAGGCGGCCGAAGCGGTGGACGGCTACCTGCGCGGAATCGGTTCCTGATCCGGAATCACTCCCAGCGCCGCGCCCGCATCGGATCCGCGCGGCTGGCGCGCACGGCCGGAACAGATCCGGCTGCGGCGAGTCCGGCGGCCGCCGACGTGATGGTCCAGGGATCGTCCGGCCCGACGCCATCGAACTTCGCCCGGACCAGCCGGGTCATACGAAAGCGAATCCTGTCCTCCGCCGCGAAAGTTTCCTGAACACCAGCTTGGCTTGGCGATCGGCGGCCAAGCCCCATTGAATCGAAACAGGGGTGGACGGCGAGGGCCGCGATACTGTGGAGCCGCGGTAACTTCTGCGGTCCGGGCTGCGCCATAGCATCGAAGCGTGACAGGTGGGTAAACTTAGGATAGACTTACGACTTAGCGATCTCGCAAGGCCGGGCCGTTCCCCCGAGGGGCGCCGGCCGCGGCTGGCACTGGACCCCGCAAGCGGTCGCCCGAGGAATCGTGTCGATGGAGGTTTTCACTTGAGCAAGAAGTTCAATTTCGTGGCGGCGGGTGTGGCCGTTGTCGCCAGTTTCTCGTTGCTGCCGGCGCCTGCATTAGCCCAGCGCGGAGGCGCCCTGCAAGGCGGTCCCGATTATCTGGGTGGATGCGTGGCGGGAGTGCCGGATCCCCCTCCGCCGAACGCCGCTGCCCGCGGAGGCGGCCGGGGTGCGGCGCTGGCTCCGGAAAATGGAGGCGGTCCGGGCCGCGGCCGGGGCCGGGGAGCAGCGCAACCGGCGGCCGCTCCGGCGCCGCGCCTGCCCGATAACAAAGAAGCCTATGGAGTCAACGCCGGCAAGCCGGACTTCGGCGGGCTCAGTAAGGGCATGTGGACCGTGCCCTACATCATCAACATGGCCACGCAGGGCCGCAATCCCGATGGCAGCGCTCCGGTGGTGCCCCCGTGCAAGCCCGAAGCGGTGAAGCTGTTCCAGGAGCGCCAGGCCAACCATATGAAGGACGATCCGGAAGGCTTCTGCCTGCCGCCGGGCGTGCCGCGCATGATGTACACTCCGTATCCCACGGAGATCTTCCAGATGCCGGACCGCATTCTGTTCATCTACGAAGGCGGCGCGCATGTGTGGCGCATCATCTGGATGGACGGGCGGGAGCTTCCCAAGGACCCCAATCCGACCTTTCTCGGCTATTCCGTGGGGCACTGGGAAGGCGACACGCTGGTGGTCAATTCGCTGGGGTTCAATAACGAGACGTGGCTGGACGCCGCGGGCCATCCGCACGGCGAGCAGTTGAAGGTCACCGAGAAGTACACCCGGCCGGACATGAACACGCTGCGTCTGGAAGCCACCATCGACGATCCGGAATACTATACGAAACCGTGGACCGTGGTCACGACGGCTCGCTGGACTCCGGGGCAGGAACTGATGGAGTACATCTGCCAGGAGAATAATCGCGACCTGGGGCACATTGGGGCCGAGCGCGGCAAGTAAGTCAAGGCAGATCCCCACGGATTCACGCAGATTCCGGTTCAGCCGGCGGGCTTCTCCGCGATGGCGAGGAGCGTCTCGAAGTGCGGGGCCTCTTCCTCGCAGTGCACGACAGAGGTGGCGATCTCCTGGAAGCCCGCCTGTTTCAGGAAGCGGCTCACCTCGAGTTCGGTGAAGCCGAGCCAGACATCGGCGTACAGTTCCCGGGCCTCCTCATAGTGGTGGCGCACTAAATCCAGGACCACGATGCGGCCGCCGGGCTTGAGGATGCGCCAAGCCTCGGCGACGGCGCGCCCGGGGTGCTGGGCGTGATGCAGAGCTTGGCTGAAGAAGGCCAGATCGACGGAGGCGTCGCGAATGGGCACCTCCTCGATATCGCCCTTGCGGTATTCGAGATTCTTCAGGCCGTGCCGGCGCGCAAGGTCGGAGCCGTACTCGACCATCTTGTCGGAGTTGTCGACGGCGATGACCTTCTTGGCGCCGCGGGCCAGCAGTTGCGAAAAGGCGCCCTCGCCGGCGCCGAGGTCGGCGATGACCATGGGCGGCAGCAGCGCGAGCGCGGTCTCGGCGAGGCCCTTCCAGGATCGGCCCGGGACGTAGTGGCGCCCGAATTTTCCCGCGAGGCCGTCGAAGTAGGCGCGCATTTTGTCCTGGCGGCGGCGCAGAGCCAGGCGCAGGGCTTGGGAGTCGTCCTCGGCATCGGGGATCTCAGCGGCGGCGGCGCGCAGGAGCTTCATAAGCTGGGCGAAGGCGGGGCCGCGCTGGGTCGCCAGGCGGTAGAGGATGCTTTTTCCGTTGCGGCGGTCCTCGACCAGGCCGGCCTGTTTGAGCTGGGCGAGATGGGTGGAGATGCGGCTCTGGCCCATGGCGAGGATCTCCTGAAGCTCCGCCACGGAGAGCTCTTCGCGCTCCACTAACAACAGGATCCGGAGGCGGATGGGATCGGCGACCAGGCGGAGATTCTTGAGGATTGACGCCATCGCGAGGGATATACTAATATATCAACATATCTTGATTCGTAGATACAATCTTGTTCAACAGGAGAACGAATGAGCACTGCCACGATGAACACTCTGGCCACCGAGTACAAGGTCGCCGACCTGGGGCTCGCGGACTGGGGACGGAAGGAGATTTCGATCGCCGAGCACGAAATGCCGGGCTTGATGTCGATTCGCAAGAAGTACGCGCCGGGCAAGCCGCTGAAGGGCGTGCGCATCACCGGCTCGCTCCACATGACGATTCAGACCGCGGTGCTCATCGAGACGCTGGTGGAGCTGGGCGCGACGGTGCGCTGGGCGAGCTGCAACATCTTCTCGACGCAGGATCACGCGGCGGCGGCCATCGCAGCGGCGGGCGTTCCGGTGTTCGCCTGGAAGGGTGAGACGCTGGAGGAATATTGGGACTGCACGCTGAACGCGATCAGCCATCCGGGCGGCAAGGGGCCGGAGCTGGTGGTGGACGACGGCGGCGACGTGACGCTGCTGATCCACAAAGGCTACGAACTCGAAGAGGGCGACGGCTGGGTGAACACGCCTTCGGGCAGCCACGAAGAGAAGGTGATCAAGGACCTGCTGAAGCGCGTGCACGCGCAGAATCCGAAGTACTGGCACAACATCGTGAAGGACTGGCGCGGGGTTTCCGAGGAGACCACGACGGGCGTGCACCGGCTCTACAAGATGCAGGAGCAGGGCAAGCTCCTGGTGCCGGCCATCAACGTGAACGACTCGGTGACGAAGTCGAAGTTCGACAATTTGTACGGCTGCCGCGAATCGCTGGCGGACGGCATCAAGCGGGCGACCGACGTGATGGTGGCGGGCAAGGTGTGCGTGATCTGCGGCTACGGCGACGTAGGCAAGGGCTCGGCGCATTCGCTGCGGGGGATGGGCGCGCGCGTGGTGGTGACCGAGATCGATCCGATCAACGCGCTGCAAGCCGCGATGGAAGGCTTCGAGGTGACCACGGTGGAGGATACGCTGGGGCGGGGCGATATTTACGTGACCTGCACGGGCAACGTGGACATCATCACGCTGGAGCACATGAAGCACATGAAGGACCAGGCGATCGTGTGCAACATCGGCCACTTCGATAACGAAATCCAGGTGGACGCGCTGAACGCGGCGCCGGGCGTCAAGAAGCTGAACATCAAGCCCCAGGTGGACATGTACACGTTCCCCGACGGGCACAGCATCTTCCTGCTGGCCGAAGGACGGCTGGTGAACCTGGGCTGCGCGACGGGCCATCCGAGCTTTGTGATGAGCAACAGCTTTTCCAACCAGACGCTGGCGCAGATCGATCTGTGGAAGAACAAGGACACTTACAAGGTGGGAGTGTACACGCTGCCCAAGAAGCTGGACGAAGAGGTGGCGCGGCTGCACCTGGAGAAGATCGGCGTGAAGCTGACGACGCTCAGCCAGAAGCAGGCCGATTATCTGGGCGTGCCCGTGGAAGGGCCGTACAAGCCGGACCACTACCGGTACTAAATTCAAACCCAGGCGCAAGCCTGAGGAAGGCCCGCGGCGTTTCGCCACGGGCCTTTTCGCGTTTTCAAAGAACCTTTTGTTGGGAGCTCCCATCCGGAGTTTTCCTTCGTCCGGCCGGAAGTCCGTTTCTTTCACCCGCAACGGCGAGGGACCCGGTTTAACGTCGGATACAGACGGCTACCATACGCACACGTTGCAGGCGAGAGCCCGGGGTGGCCCGCGCGGTGGAATTGGCCCTCTGGTAGCGAGCGCGCAATCTCCTCGGCTCCAAGGTAGAGGAGGGCGAGGGAGTGTGGAAGGGCGTCAGAGGGGCAAGTGCAAGGAACCAGCGGAGAAATAAATTCGGCCCGTCCATCGGCAGCGCGGCCCGGCGGCGCCGCGCGCCGAGAGGTCCGGCCGTAAGCGACCCGATGAGGAATCGCGGGTATACATCTTAGAAAAGTGGACGAAGGGACGGCGAATTTTGTAAAGGTTCGAGCCTGCCCCGGCTTTGCAGGCCGAGGCGGCGCTCAGGCAGGTGAGCTATACTGGCGCGAGTCCGGATCCAGGGCTTTGGCGCGAGGGAGGGACCATGCGGGATGAATCGGCGCCGCGCCTGTTGTGCGCGGCCGTGGTGGCGGTGCTGGTGTGGTCGGTGATCGGCTGCCAGGACCTGTTCACGTGGTTTCTGGAAGTTCTGCCGGTGCTGATCGGCCTTCCGGTCCTGATTTGTTTATCTCCGCGGTTCCGCTTCACCAACCTGGTCTATGGCCTTTTGGCAGCGCAGGCAGTGGTGCTGATGGTTGGGGGGCATTACACCTACGCGCGGATGCCCGTGTTCGAGTGGATCAAGAACGGGTTTCACCTTCAGCGGAATTATTACGACCGGCTGGGGCATTTTGCGCAGGGGTTCGTGCCGGCATTTATGGCGCGGGAGGCGCTGCTGCGGTGGACTCCGCTGAAGCGGGGGAAACTGGTGGCGTACCTGGTGTTCAGTTGCTGCATGGCGGTGACCGCGCTGTATGAATTGTTCGAGTTCGCGGCGGCGAAGCTGACGGGAACGGCCGCGGATGCGTTCCTGGGCAGCCAGGGCGACGTGTGGGATACGCAGTGGGACATGACGTGGTGCCTGATCGGGACGGTGTGCATGCTGGCGCTGTTCCGAGGGGTGCACGACCGGGCGCTGGAGAAGGTGAAGGGGGCGGGCGTTACGGCCAGGGCCATGACATAAGCAGCAGGAATCTCACCCAGCGGCTCCTGCGGTGCTTTTTTCGCCGGGCTTGGGAGTCGCGGGACGGCTCAGGCGAAGCTCTTCCAGTTCTTCACCAGATACTCCGCCGTCCGCCACGCGAGGGCCTGGACGGTGAGCGTCGGGTTGCGGGCGCCGCTGGAGCCCATGGTGGACGCGCCGAGGATGCCGAGATTGGGGACCTCGTGGGAGAAGCCCCAGCGGTCGACCACGCTGGTTTCGGGATTCCCGCCCATGCGCGTGCCGCCGTAGGCGTGGGTGGTGACGGCGGGTCCGGTGGGCAGATTCTTGGCGATTTCAATCGCGCCGGCGGCGCGGAACCACTCCTCCATCTTGCTCTGGGCAAACCGTGCGGCGCGCTGCTCGTTGGGCTTGACGCCGCCGGTGGTGAGGCGGCAGACGGGATCGCCGAGCGGGTCCTTCACCTCGGGGTCAAGATCGAGGTAGCTCGATTCGTAGGGGAAGGACGAAGTCTGCAAATAGGTTTGCGCGTAGCGGCCGGCGTTCTGGTGAATAAACGCCTTCCAGCGCGAGCCCCACAGGGGGGCGCGGCCAAAAGTGGAGGAATCGGCGGCCTCGATGGGATGGCGCTCGCAGCGCACATGCAGGCTGGTGCCGCCGACGAAGCCGGAATGCGAATGATCGTAGTTATCGTCGGCGAAATCGTCGACGCAGATGCCTTGGGCGGGCGTGCCGTACCAGCCGTTCACCTCGAAGGGGAACAGAGCGCCGACGGCGTCCACCCAATGGCCGAAGTAGTGGCGGCCGACCTGGCCGTGGCGGTTGGAGAGGCCGTTGGGGAAAGCCTGGGATTTCGAAAGCAGCAGCAGGCGCGTGTTCTCGTAGGTGTAGCCGGCGAGCAGGACCACGCGGGCCGGCTGAAAATATTCGCGGCCGCCGCGGATGTAGGCGACGCCGGAGACACGGCCGCCGTTCGAGGCGACGATCCGGCGCACGTGGGCGCGATCGAAGATGGCGAGGTGTTTGGTTTTGAGGGCTTCGGGGATGGTGGTGACGGCGGTGGAGTTCTTGGCGCTGACGTGGCAGCCGCCGCGATCGCAGTAGCCGTGATAAGCGCAGGCGCCGCGGCCCTTGTAGGGGACGGAGTTGATGGCGGCGGGGGGATGGAAGGGCTTCCAGCCGAGCTGGCGGGCGGCGTCGCGCATGTGGCTGGCGAAGCCGGTGGAGCGCAGGGGCGGCATGGGGTACTCGCGGCGGCGGGGGCCCTCGAAGACGTTGCCGCGCTCGTCGAGCACGCCCTGGAGGTTGCCAGCTTTGCCAGAGACGCCGATTTCGTACTCGACCAGGTCGTAGTAGGGCTCGAGCTCGTCGTAGGTGAGGGGCCAGTCTTCGAGCGTGGAGCCCTGGGGGATCGCGCTCGCGCCATAGCGGCGAATGATTTCCGAGCGGCAGCGGAAATCCCAGGGCTTGAGGCGCCAGCTTTGGGCCCAGTAATGGATCGAGGTGCCACCGATGGCGTTCATCATGGGATGAAAGGGAGCCTGCACGGCGCGCTGGGAGGGATCGGCGCGCACGGTGGGGCACTCGCGCTGGGCCTTCCGCGTGGAGGTGAGCAGGTGGCGGACGTTGTTGTGGATTTCGTCGGGGCGGAAGGCGCGGGGATCCATCCAGGTACCGGCCTCGATGCCGGCGACGCGCAAACCCGCGCGGGCCAGGGGCAACACCGCGACTCCGCCGGCCGCGCCGAGGCCGATCACGGCGACATCGACGGCTTTGAGGGTGACCGCCATAATAGAATCGGTATTTTATTACGCCGCCACCGATCATGCCAATTTTTGAGTACCTCTGCGACGCCTGTGGAAAAAAGTTCGAGAAGCTGGTACGGAAACCCGCCACTGACGTGGTCACGTGCCCGGCCTGCGGCCAGGACCGGCTGACGCAGCAGATTTCGAGGTTTTTGTCGCCGGTGGAGGGCAAGAATAAGCCGCCCGTGCGGCAGCATTCCGAGTTTCCGGACGGTCTGATTGCGCCGCACGACGATTAGGACGGTTTCGTCCCCGCCTACCGTCCGGGGGATGCCCAATCTACCCGATCACAGGGATTTTGAAAAAGGGCCAGGTCTCATAGACTGAAATCACCTAAGTCCCCCAGGGCGGGCGCCGTCCACTCCGCACCATCGTAGGCGCCCGCCCGCCCCCAACTACAGGCAGGCAGGAATACCGGGCAAGTTTACTCGGAGGCGCGCTGGAGCGGCCAGAAGCGGAAGAACTCGGCGTGCAGGACCAGGAGTGGAAACGTCACGGCGAGAAGCGCGGAAGCGAGCCAGCGCTCGAAGTCATAGCCGGGAGGGCCTGCGGTCATCCTGCCGGTGAGAAGCGGAGCGAGGGCTCCGTACATCAGGGAAAGCAGGGTGCCGATGACGGCGGCGGAAAGCGCGCTCAGCAGGCCTCGCAGCGGCTGTTGGAATTTCTGGAAGACGGAAGCCTGCAACATGTTCAGCATAATGATGGTGCCAAAGATAAAAGCTACCGGCACCTTGATCAGAAACGCCACCACATCCATGCCCAGGGCGTAGACACCGATGTAGAAGGCGATGCCGCCGGCGACCAGAGTGATCAGTGTCCAGACCAGGCCGAGCACGGGCTGCTTCATGATGGCCGGGCTCTTCGTGAGCGGCCAGAGATCGAAGTGCAGCATCAGGAACATGACTCCGATAACGGCCATGTAGAATACCAGGGCGTACCAGGCATTGAACATTCCGTGCGGGTCGAGCGAGGGCACGTACACGGGCGCGCCCTGCATGAACTCATAGCTGAAAAAGATGCGGAACAGGAGGTAATTGATCGCGTAGCAGGCCACCAGCAGCGCGAGTCCGGCGGCGAGCGTGTTCTTGAACCAGGCGGTGAAGGGCCAGCCGCCCCACATGATCGCCATCCAGAACATGATGATCACGGAGACGATGCCGCACATGGCGAGCATCGGCGTGGGAGGGCTGATGCCGCCGCCGGCCAGGTAGAAGTAGGCGGCGCCGGCCACGGCGCCGATGAGGGCGAGCAGGGCGGAGAGCAGGAGTCCCTTGACGGGCTGGCTGCGCTTGGCGGCGAAGGCCGGGTATTTGCAGGCCCAGGTGACCCCGATCACGATTTCCATGGGAATGACGGAGATGAGGGCGTAGGTGACCCACCCGGAAAAGGTGTCGAAATCGAACAAGGCGATGAAGCCGAGCGAGATGGCGATACAGAGGGCGGTGGCGACGAGGCCGGTAAGGGGCTGCTTTAGCACAGGGTATATTCTATGCCAGGAGTTCGGGGCGGCGCGAAGTCCGGCTCTTCGGGTTCAGGCGATCAGATGCAGCACGACCGAGCGGCGCTGCGGAGCCGAGCGGTGCTCGAAGAGATAAATTCCCTGCCAAGTCCCCAAGGCCATACGGCCGCCGATGACGGGGATCGACAAACTGGATTGCGTGAGCGTGGCGCGGATGTGGGCCGGCATATCGTCAGGGCCTTCGGTATCGTGGCGATAGCGGGGATCATTTTCCGGCGCGAGGCGCTCGAAAAAGTCGGCGAGGTCGAGGGTGACGTCCGGGTCGGCGTTCTCCTGAATCACCAGCGACGCCGAGGTGTGCTGCACGAAGAGCGTCAGCAGGGCGGTGTGAACGTTGGTCGAGGCAACCCAGGCCGCGACCTCGCTGGTAATGGGATACAGGCGCTTGCCGCGCGTGCGAATCTCGACCCGATGCGTGAACTGGGGCATGGCGTCACCGGGTCAGAGTAACGATGGCCTGCGCCTCGGCCGATTTGCCTTCGCCCACCGGGCCCACCCGCTCGGCGGTTTTGAATTTCACGGAGACTCGATCCACGGGCAATTCCAGGGTAGCCGCCAGGGCCTGGCGGATCGCAGTGCGGTGATCCTTCAGCTTGGGGCGCTCCAGGATTACGGTGGAATCGACGTGGGTGATGTGGAATCCCTGCTCGCGGACGAGCTTGGCGGCGTGGGCCAAAAACCGCATGCTATCGGCGCCCTTCCATTGAGGATCGGTATCGGGAAAATGCATTCCGATATCGCCCAGGGCGGCGGCGCCCAGCAGGGCGTCGGTGATGGCGTGCGAGAGAATATCGGCGTCGGAGTGGCCCTCCAGCCCGAACTGGCTGGGGATTACGACGCCGCCCAGGATGAGCGGCCGGCCGGGCGCGATGCGGTGCACATCCCAGCCGAGGCCAGTGCGCAGCTCGCTCACGAAGCCGGTTTACCTGCCAATTCTTCGGAGAGGAACAGCCGCGCCAAGTCCATATCCGAGGGCTTGGTGATTTTGATATTGCGGTCGCTGCCCTGCACGACGCTGACCTCGACCTGTTCCAGGCGCTCGACCAAGCTGGATTCGTCGGTGGCGATGAAGGCGTCGTTGTGCGCGGCTTCGAAGGCGCGTTTCAGCAGATCCAAGCGGAAGACCTGGGGGGTCTGGGCCAGCACCAGATGCTCGCGCGGGAGGGTGGCGCGGATCTTATTTTTGTGGACACGCTTGACGGTGTCCACGGGAACGATGCCGACGATGGCGGCGCCCGTTTCGGCGGCCTCGGCGATGACCTTATCGACGAGCGCCGGCTCGATGAAGGGCCGCACGGCGTCGTGGACGGCCACCAGATCGGTATCCGGAGCGATGGTCGCCAGGGCATTTTCGACCGATTGCTGGCGCGTTTCACCGCCTTCGACGATGCGCACGGGTTTGGAAGGATGCTCCTGGTGGATGAGCCCGCGAGCCCAATCCATGTCCTCGGCACGGAGAGCCACCACGATTTCCGAGACCGGGGCGCAGGCCAGAAATTTGCGGATCGTGTGGATGAGGATCGGCGCGCCTTCCAGGAGCATGAACTGCTTGCGGCTGGTGCCGGCCTTTTCGCGCCCCATCCGCGTTCCCAGGCCCGCGGCGGGAAGGATTACAGAGACTTTCATGAGGCGAAGTACGATTGTACCTGTTCCGGCCGCTCGGCAAGCGCCGGCAGGCGCGATGCAAAGGCGCGCCTGAGACCGGCACGGAACGGGTGGTGGGCGGCTTGCCCCGGCCAGGCACCGATTCCCGAATGGCCTGCGCCGCGTCAGAGGCGCCGGCGGGAGCGTTTGAACATGCCCAGGGAGACGAGCGCCGCGCCGACCAGTCCCAGGGTTGCGGGCTCGGGCGTCTGGGGTGCGCCAGAATATGTATCGGGCCGGGCGACGAAATCCTGGGTATTCGAATCCAGGTGATTCAGATTGCCGAGGTTGTACACATACTGCTGGCCGCCCTTGAGATAGAAGTCGCCCCAGACGGGCACGTGCGCCGAGTTGAAAGTGATGATCACCGGGCCCGGCGAGGCCGGCATCGACTCGAATTTTACCCCGTCAAAGCCGCTGGGTAGCCCGACGTTACTCTTTCCCTGGCACCCGGCGGACCCATAGCAGAAATAGCCGAGGGTTGTGGAAGCGGGCGATCCGTTCACTTCGGGATTAGTAACGCAATCCTGGCCGGGGGTCAGGCAGACAGGGCTGAGTTCGAGAAGGAAGTGGCTGAGCAGAGGCGTGCTCACGCCTGCGATGGTGTAAGTGTAGTCGTAAGTCGAATCCGGCAATTCAACGATACTCCACGACAGCGTCAAATTATTGAAGCCCGTACCGCCACCTTGGGCGAGGCCGCCCGAGAGTCCGATCGACCGGGTGCCGGTGAACGGGGCTGCGGTATTGTAGACCGTGGCCGCGCTCAACGAGAATCCGCAGACCGCCAGACAGATCGAATATTTCACGAGGGTGAACTCTGACTCTCTGCCGGCGGGACGGTGAGTCCCGAATCGGCAATTTTTCCAATCTGGAAGAGTCAGAATATAGTGGGGCGGCGATGGGAAAAATAGCGTACCAATCTGGGAAGTAACAAGCGGATTGTGCTATTCGGTACGGGTTATGGAGGAATAGATTCAGGGAGTAGAGCTGGGCTTCGGGTTAATCCCATCAAAGGCTGAATCCGGGGCGCTGCACGTGACGGCGGCACGGTTTATCATAAGACCTGCGACGAGACACTGCCATGAGGAAAATGTATAGAAGGGCTGCCCTGGCGCTATCGGCGGCGCTGGTGGCGGCCGGCGCCGCACGCGCGCAGGTGACGCTGAACTCGGTGCGAGTCGGGGCGAAGGATTCGGTCGCTCTGGCGAAGTTTTATCAAGCCGCGTTCGGGATGCAGGAGGTCAACCGGATTGATTCGCCTGCCGGACCGGAAATTTTCGTGAACTTCGGCGCGACCACGGACGCCGCCAAGGCCAACAAGAGCGAGCCGATCGTGATCCAGCATCGCGATTCGGACGAGCTGAAGGACCCGATCGCCCATGTGATCCTGAACGTGAAAGACATGGCGTCGACGGTGGCGGCGATCAAGGCAGCCGGAGGATCCATGGCCAGCGAGCCGCGCCCGTTTCGCAACAGCGGGATCGTGATCGGCATCGCCGTGGATCCGGCGGGGAACCGGATCGAGTTGATCCAGCGCCCGTAAGAGGGCGGCGCTGGGAATAGAGTGTGCAGCGAGCCAAGGGAGAATCGCGATGAATGCGGCCGCCGTTCCGTTGCAGAAAAAGACCGCCAAGCGCTGGGTTCTGTGGCTGAGCTGGGCGGTTTCGTTGTGGCCCACGTTCGTGATCGTGTCCAGCGCCACCTGGAAGCTGACGCGGAACGCGTGGTACGTGAGGGAGTTCGCGAGAATCGGCTGGCCGGAAAGCGCGCTGACCGGACTGGCGTTGCTTCAATTGGGCTGCCTGTTGCTGTACCTGATCCCGCGGACCTCGGTTCTGGGCGCGATCCTGCTGACGGGCTATCTGGGAGGCGCGGTGGCCAGTTATGTCCGGATGGGCGAGCCTTATCCGCTGCTGGTGCCGCTTTCCACCAGCATGATCGCCTGGCTGGGAATTTTTCTGCGCGACGAGCGCCTTCGCTCGCTCCTTCCGCTGCGGAGATAGCGGGCGAGCGCCCGGCCTGGCAAAACGGGGATTATTTCCCTACCAGGTGCTGGACGTCCCGGTTGTTCTCCTGGCAGATGTACTCGATCAGTTCGCCCTTGAGCAGCGAAGGATGCGTGGTGAACGTCCACGGCTTGGAGAAGGTCTTCGGGTCGTCGATGATGTGCTCGATCGTCAGGTGGCCGAAGTCCGGGCGGCTGATGCGCTCGGTCACTTTCATGTCGCTGGAATGGGGGATGCCGGACTCGTCAATCCAGGTAATATCGTTTTGGCCGACGGTCTCGACCACCAGGGTGTCGCCCTCCCAATGCCCGATGGAATCGCCGAGCCAGGTGTCCTGCACGTTGGGGTCGTGCGGCCGGCCGTCCATGAAGATTTTGCGCCAGATGTGGGCTCCGCCTTCGTAGACGATCCAAATCTCATCCTTGCCCCCCACCTTGCCCTGCATGATGCTCCAGGGGTACGGAGTGGTGCTCATGCGCGGAACGCCGGGAGGCAGGCAGCGCGCTTCGGGATCGTCCTTGCTAAGACTGGCCCGATGCTTCTCGTACACCTCCCGGGCGGCGGGAAGCAGCGGGACATCGACGCCGGAACCGATCATGTCCACATTCTGGCGAATCGCGTTGGGCTGCCAGTTGCCGGAGAGATCGGGATGACCGTCGGGGGTGCGGGGCGTAGGTCCTTTAGGCGGCCAGTTGGGGTCCTGCCGCGGGGCGGCCGCCGCGCGAGTCCGGCTGAGTTGCAGGTCTTGGGGTTCGCGTTTCTCAGCGGGCGGGGTTTGACCCGCCGGGGTTTGGGCAGATACCAGAGCGCAGAACGAGATCAGGAGTGCGGTTTTCATCCAAGGATTAGAATAGCGCGGATCGGGCCGGAGCGCATATGCCAATCGCACCAGCTACGGAGATTGCTTCTTGATGTCACGCGGCCGGCCCCGCCGCATCCGCCCGTTTCCGGGGATGGATCACTTTCACGGTGCTGGCTTGCGGGCCCTTGTCCCCCATTTCCTCGGCGAACCGCACCCGCGCGCCCACACGCAATTGGCCAAAGCGCCCACCGAGGACACTGGCCCGGTTGAAGTAGATCTGGCGGTCTTCCGCCGCTTCCAGGAACCCGTATCCCTCTTCGGGGAAAATCTCCTTCACCGTGGCTCCAGCCATTTTGTGGCTCTTCTTGACGGAGCCTTCCTGCTTGCGCTTGTAGTCTTGTAAGCGCCGCGTCATTTCGTGGAAGGCTTCACGGATCGCGCGCTCCGGATTTTTGTGAACCAGCACAGCCTCCGCCTCTTCACGGGATTTTCCAATCCCGGCATCCTGCAAGCTTGCGTGAAGCGATGGCGTGTGCTTGACCACAAGCTCTCCGTTTGGCAGGCCCAAGTCGATTCGCACGTGATAGAGCTTGCTGGAGGGCGCGCGCTGAGGGCGTTCGACCACGACGCGGCAACTGGTAATCCGATCGTAGAACCGCTCGAGTTTGGCGGCCTCCTCGCGCACCAGTTGCTCCACCCCCCCCTGGTTCCTTCATGTTCCGAAACGTCACCTGAAGTAACATGGCATGGCTCCTTAAGAACCCGGCAAGTGCAGCTTTCGTGCCAGTCGAAGGTGCGCTAACCAAGTAGCTCCAGAGCGCTCGAAGAGGCCGGGAATGTTGAAGACTCTTCAGATCCTTGGCCTTACCGCCGAAGCCGTGGCGCCGAGTGGAACTGGCGGTGGCGGCGCGCCTTGAAGCGCCCGTGGTTTGGAGGCGGGAGCGCTTCGTCCTCTCCCGCACTCCGGCGATTGTCCGGTCATCGCCAGGCCGCGGGGCGCCGGCGGCCAACGCCCGAATACCGGAAGAGCGGCCAGTCTGTGGATGCAACAGGCCCGGTCATTCCCGGCGCTCTTCGGATGGCGCGATATCGAATTCGGCTTGCTCGAATTCGGCCCGCGACATTTCAAAGCGGCCGCAGTCAGGACACACGATCTCCACGGTTTGTTTCGCTGCGCCGAGGAGCTGCCAGTTGGCTTCCGCTGCACAGCGGGGGCAAATCGTTTCGAATGAGTTTTCCAGGAAATCGTTCATGCGTACATCCTTTCTGTTACAGCCGGCAGGCTTCGGGGTCACATTTGGCAAAATGTTCGCGCTGCTCCGGTGTCTCTTCCAAGCCGAGTTCCAGCATGGTCTCGGATTTTGAACCGTAGCGAAAAACCGTTACGCCCTTGCAGCCGAGCTCATATGCCAGGCGGTACGCTTTCGCCACATCTCCGGGAGTGGCCTCGGCAGGCAGGTTGATGGTCTTGGATACGGCATTATCCACGTGTCTTTGAAAAGCGGCCTGGACGCGAAGATGCTGTTCGGCGGGGATCTCTAATGCCGTTATGTACAGACCGCTTCCGGGGATCTCCGCGCCGAGGCGTCCCGTGGAAGCAATCTTTCGGGCAAGCTGCGATGTATCCTGACGCAGGCATTCCAGGCGCCGCAACAAGAGCGGATTGAGTTCGGCAAAAACCTGGCCGCCCAGCACGTGCCGGCGATAGGCCAGGGCGAAAAGCGGCTCGATGCCAGAGCTGGTTCCCGCGATGATGCTGATGGTCCCGGTGGGCGCAATCGACGTCTGCGTCGCGTTCCGGAGCCGCAGACCTCCAGGCGCGTAGATGCTGGCGCTCCAGTTGGGGAACACGCCGCGCTGTCCGGCCAATTGGGCCGATGCGAGTCTGGCTTCCCGCGCAATGAATTCCATCAGGCTGCCGGCTAGTTGAACTGCCGCAGCACTGGCGTAGGAGATGTCCAGCAGAATGCAGAGTTCCGCGAAGCCCATTACGCCCAGGCCGATCTTCCGGTTGGCTAGCGTTGCCGCTGCGATCTGTTGCAGCGGGAAGCGATTCGCGGAGATTACATCATCCAAAAAGCGGACGGCGTCGTGAACCTGTGTGCGGAGCCGTTCGTAATCCACTTCGGCCCGGCCCTTATCCAGGCGCACGAAATGAACCAGATTGATCGACCCCAGGTTGCAGGACTCATACGGCAGCAGCGGCAGTTCCCCGCAGGGATTCGTGGCTTCGATCTGGCCCGCGCCGGGAACGGGATTCGCGCGTGCGATGGTGTCCAGGAAGATGAGTCCGGGGTCGCCCGTGGCCCAGGCGGCTTCACAAATTTCATCAAAGAGCTGACGCGCAGGCACCGAGCGCACCACACGGCCATGGGCAGGGTGCCGTAGCCCGAGGTTGCCGCCGGACTCCACCGCGGACATAAATTCGTCGGTGGCGCCAACGGAGATATTGAAGTTGCGGAAGCTCACGCCGTCCCGCTTGGCCTGAACGAATTCCTCAATATCGGGATGATCCACGCGCAGGACGCCCATATTGGCTCCCCGGCGCCGGCCGCCCAACTTGATGTTTTCGGTCGCGCAATCGTAGATCCTCATGAAGGACACGGGACCGGAGGACTTGCCCCCCGTCGAGGCGATCACGTCACCGGCGGGACGTAGACGTGAGAATGAGAATCCCGTGCCGCCCCCTGTGCGCTGGATCAAGGCCGCGTCGCGCAGTGTGCCGAAGATCGATTCCATGGTGTCTTCGACGGGCAGGACGAAGCAGGCGGAAAGCTGTCCGAGAGATGTGCCCGCATTCATTAGCGTGGGCGAATTCGGAAGGAAATCGAGCGATGCCATCATGCGATGAAAACGCTCTTCCCAGAACCGGGCATCGGCGGCCGTGCCATGCAGCAGTTCTGCTCCGGCGATCGCGCGAGCGACGCGTTCGAACAACTGTGCGGGCGTCTCCACAATCTTGCCCTCGGGATCGCGGCGCAGATAGCGAGCTTCGAGGACACGCATTCCGTTTTCGCTGATCCTGCCCGGGCCACCGCCCAAAGAGCGCGCAAGCGCCGTCATGGCCGCCCCGATAAGCTGCCTGCGCTCTCCGTTTTAGGGGCGGCAAGTACGAGCGTGTGCAGTTCCTGTTCAAGTAAAGGAACCGCGGAGAGCCGCACGATCCGGCCTTCCTTCGAGTCCGCGTGCCGGGGAAGGGAATCGGTGCAGAAGATCCGCTTGACTCCGAGGCGCCAGAGGTTCTTCCACCGTTCGCCGGTGAAGAGAGCGTGGGTCACCATGACAGTGATCTCGTCCACTCTGGCTTCGCGAAGCCTTTTGCAGGCGGAGATAAGTGTGCCGCCGGTGTCGAGAATGTCGTCGACAAGCACAACTTCGCGGCCCACATTCCCGAACAGGCTGCCGTGAAGAATTCCCGCGGCGGTGCGCCGCTTTTCGAAGTACGGAACCGCCCCTTGCGGCATTGCGGCGGCTTTCTTCAGGTCCTCGCAACGGGCAATTGCCCCCTGGTCGGGAGCCACAATCGCGGCGTGTTTCAAGCCGAATTGGGCTAAAGCCTCCGCAAACAATGGCGCGGGCGAGAGCGACGCCACCGGAATCGCAAACAACTTCCTGGCTCGCTCGCTGTGCAGATCCGCCGTGATCACGATGCCGATCCCGGATGCCTTCGCGACCGCGCCCAGCCATGCCGTGGTCAAGCTCTCGCCGGGCTTGTTTTTGTCGTGTCTGGCATACGCCAGATACGGGAGAATCGCGGTCACGCGGTGCGCGCCTTCTTTCTTTAACGTGTGGGCGAGGAGCAGAACGGAGAACAACCGGTCATCCGGCGGAGCGCACGAGCCCAGGATGAAGCAGTCCTCGCCCCGTACCGGCGTCTGGATCTTGACATTCAATTCGCCGTTATCGAAACGCGCCATCGAAAATCGCGCCGGCGCCAGATGGGCTGCTTTCTGAAGCGCTGCCGCCATGGCCTCATAAGCTTCGAAGGCGAATAAGATCATTGTGCGCTCCTCCTGCGAATGCGCCGGCAAAGCAGATCTGCAGCAAGCACGGACAGGAAGCCGGGTACTGCGCAGAGTCAGCCCGGCGCTCCGGGCCATCTGGCCGCGCCGCGCAAGGGAAGGGCCATCTCAACGAAGTCAAGCAGCAGCTGTGACTTCGACCGGTTTCGGCTGCGTCTTTGCCATCTTCGCCGCGGTGATGTGAAGCATGCCCTTATCCAGGCTGGCCGTGACCTTGTCCACGTCGATGGCATCGGGAAGCTCAAAGCGGCGGTAAACATCGTTGGATCGGAACTCAGTCCACAGGCACCGGACGTCTTCGGCCTTTTTCTTCGTTTCGACCTGCGCATGGACAATGATCTCTGACGGTGTAACCGTGACCTGTACGTCCTTGGGCTCGTAGCCCGGGAGCGTCATTGCGAGATCGTAGTTCGAGCCGGTTTCCGTTAACTCGGCCGCCGGCCATCCCATCACCTCATGCTCGGCTTTGAGCCAATCTTCGAGGGCGTGGCCGAGCTCCCGCCCGCGCTTCTCGAATAGCCCAAAGGCGCGGCGCCGGACTTCCTCGAGCTGCCTCTCGATCTCTTGGAACAGCGGAACCGGTTTTGCGTTCTTGTTCTCGACCTTTTGCACAGCAACGTTTGCCATGGCCGATTTCTCCTTTCTTACCCAGGCAAGTGGTCACTCGGGGATTAGCATTCCAAATGCCAAGAGCCGGTGTTTGGTTGCTTTGCGCAGCGCTGTCCGATGGCAACGAGAATGCTTTCAGGAGATTCGAGGTCTTCGAGGCGGATATGCGCCAATTGGCGCAGTCGATCCGCGCGATTCCGGCTCAAAAGCCGGGCCGATCGCCCGGTTGAACTGCCGCGCTCTGCCGGTTATGGAGAATCGTCCGACCACGGAGAATGAAATCAGGAATCCCGATGCCGGGGGGCAAGAGATCACGCCCGCCGGAGGGTACGCGTAAGTATGAATCTGCGGGTTGAATGCTATTCGGGAACTACGGCAGAGGAGCGGCCCGTCCGCTTTTATCTTTGCGGCCGCGCGTTCCTCGTCGAGGAAGTACTCGACCGGTGGTATGGGCCTGATGATCTGTTCTTCAAGGTGCGTGCCGATGACGGCAATCTTTACATTCTCAGGAATCACCGGTCGAGCCCGGAAGGTGAGTGGAGCCTCGAGTCTTTCCGGGAAGTCCGGCGCTCAGGTGAATCCAGATGAAAGTTCTGTTAACGTCCGGACTGCGGGATTTGACGCAACAAACGGCCGCCGCGCCTGGTAACGGAATTGCCGGGGGCTTTCTCGTGAGTTCCGGCGGCGTCACCCTGTTTTTATATGGCGATGTGATGACGGGCCGGGGCATCGATCCGATTCTGCCCCATCCCTCGAATCCAGGCGGAGCATGCGATGGGCGGGAAGCGGTCCGGCGATCTGGTGGTGATGTCGCTGCATTGGGGCGAGAACTGGGGTACGAGATTCCCGGGCAGCAGCGGGCGTTCGCCCACCGGCTGATTGAGCTGGCGGGAATCGACGTCGTGTACGGGCACTCCTCGCACCACCCGAAGGGGATTGAGGTTTACAAGGACAAGCTGATTCTTTATGGCTGTGGCGACTTCCTCAATGACTACGAGGGCATTGCCGGATACGAAGAATTCCGGAGCCATCTTGTGCTGGCATATTTCCTCACGCTCGATTCCGGTAGCGGCCACCTACTGCGTCTTGAGATGGCCCCGTTCGAGCTCAAGCGTTTCCGGCTACAGCAGGCCGCTGCCGCAGACGCGGCCTGGCTGAGTGACATGTTGACACGGGAAGGAAGACCGCAGACAGTGTTGGATGCCCGAAACCACCTAATCCTTTCCTGGCGGCGGAAATTCCTATGAATCGCAAGAACCGTCTTCGGCCATCCGTTCACGCGCTCACCGGCAGGACCGCCGGAGGAAGGCTACCGGGCAACCGTTCCAGTGCCGGAGCATAGGGGCGCGGCCGGTTTCGAAGATTAGCCCCGCACTTCGGCTTCCCGCTTTTGCTCTCGCGAAATCAGCTTGGCCAGTTCCGCCAGTTCATCGGCCAGGAGCTCGATGAAATCGTCTGCGGAGATAATGCCGACAAGGGCTCCTTCCGTATCCAGTACAGGAGCGCGGCGAGCGCCCTTGGCTCGCATTATCTGAATCGTCTGAAAAACCCCTTCGGATTCCCTGACGGTTATCAGATCCTGGCTCATGATGTCGCCGACCGAGAGCCGGCCGGCATCCACTTCTTGCGCCATCACCTCAAGCACGAGATCCCGGTCGGTGACGATGCCGACGGGGAAGCGCTTCCCGCCGCGCTCATCGGTGACGACAATGTCGCCAACATGATATTGCCGCATCAGCTTTGCGGCGTCCAGGACGGGCGTGTCACGCGAAGCGATCACGACTTGACGGACCGCGAGTTCTCCAACGGGCATGGCTGTTTCTCCCGGCCTTGTATGGAGCACGGCCCGGGCCAGAGTTCCGTGTGCACAGGCTGCCTCAAGGTCAAGGCCAGATTCGGCAGATTGGGGCCGCGAATTCGTCGTGCGCGGGCAGATGGAAGGAGATGCGATGACGCGCCGGAGTGCGTCAAAACGCTGACTCTGGCCAGGCTCCCACAGCAAAGCGGCTGGATCAACGTTCATTGGCCGGCGCCGCCGGAACGGCGGGCTCGTGCTGGCAATGTAGTTGCCGGAGGCGGCCGGCGCCGCGCGCTCTCGAAGAGCCGAGGCGCGCCGAACGCCAGTTATCGTAAAATAGATCGTTTCCATTGGGAGGGAAAGTGAACAGAACACGCTGGATCGTTGTCTCCGGCTCCCTGATGCTCGGTGCGGCCTGGACGCTGCTCGCGGCCAAGGTTGATAAAGGCTTCACGGCTGGCCAGGATGCTTTTGTGGGCGCGGTGGATCTGAAGCCCGGCTCCTTCCGCCGCATCACGGTGGCCGACCTCAAGGAGCCCACGCAGCCGAAACCGTTCCTCGGCAAGGTTCTCCCGCGGGCCGAAACGATGATGCCGCAGGCCCCCGCCGGCTTCAAGGTCGAGCTGTACGCCAAGGAAGGCCTCCGCGCCCCGCGGCAGATCCGGCGGGCTCCCAACGGCGATCTCTTCGTCGCCGAGACCAACGGCGGCGAAATCAAGGTGGTCCGCGATAACCGGGGAAAGGCCGAAATCTCCGTGTTCGCCACCGGCCTGAACCGCCCGTTCGGCGTGAACTTCTATCCTCCGGGGCCGAACCCTCAATACGTGTACGTGGGCAACACCGGCTCCATCGTGCGCTTCGCGTACAAGAACGGCGATCTCAAGGCTTCCGGCTCGCCCGAAACTCTGGTCAACGATATTCCAGCGGGCGGCAATCACTTCACCCGCGACGTGATCTTTTCCAAGGACGGCCGCCGCATGTTCGTGAGCGTCGGCTCCGCCGATAACGTGTCCGATCAACAGCCGGTGCAGGAACACCGCGCCAACATCCTGGAATACACGCCCGAGGGCAAGTTTGTGAAGATTTACGCCTCCGGTATCCGCAACCCCGTCGGTATCGAGCTGAACCCCGTTACGAACGAAATCTGGACGTCGGTGAATGAGCGCGATAACCTCGGCGATAATCTGGTGCCCGATTACATCACGTCGGTCAAAGAGGGCGGATTCTATGGATGGCCGTGGTTCTACATCGGGCAGCACCAGGACCCGCGCGCCAAGATGGCGCGGCCGGCCGACAAGACGGAGGCTTCGGTGATCGTGCCCGATGTGCTGGTGACGCCGCATAGCGCCTCGCTGGGGCTGACCTTCTATGACGGCACGGCGTTCCCGGCTGAATACCGCGGGGATCTGTTCGCCTGCGAGCATGGCTCCTGGAACCGCTCCCAGCGCTCCGGGCTGGAGGTGGTCCGCGTGCCGCTCGATCAGGGTAAATCCAATGGCGTGTTCGAGGACTTCCTAACGGGATTTGCCACTCCAGACGGCAACTCGTGGGGGCGGCCCGTGGGCGTCGTGACGGGCAAGGACGGCGCGCTGTACATCACCGACGACGGCTACGGCGCCATCTGGAAGGTGAGCTACACGGGGAAATAATCATGCGAAAACTCTCCATTGCGGTTGTGGCGATCTCGGTGGCCGCGTCGATGGCCTGGGCGCAAGAGAAAGGCAAGGGTAAGGGGAAAGGCAAGGGTGGCGGCGGAATCCCTGCCCCGATCACCATCACCAGTCCGGCTTACCCCGACGGAGGCAAGATCCCCGCCAAGTACGGCTGCGCGGCGCAGGGACAAAGCGGTGGCGTCTCACCCGCGATTTCCTGGAGCGGAGCGCCGGCCAACACGGCCGCCTACGCGCTGATCATGCACGATCCCGACGTCATGTTTAACGGCGCGGACGTTCTGCATTGGGCCATCTTCGATATTCCGGGCGGGACCGTGAGCCTGCCGGAAAATCTCGATAAGAAACCCGAGCTCCCGGATGGAAGCAAGCAGTTGAATAACATCGCCGGGATGCCGGGCTACTTCAATCCATGCCCGCCGCCGCCGACCACGCACCACTACATCATCGAGATGTACGCGCTCAATCAGAAGCTGGATCTGCCGGCCAGCACTTCTCGCGCCGACCTCGAAAAAGCGCTCGGCATGCACGTGATCGCCAAGGGCGTGTACGTCGGCACGTACAAGATTCCCTAAGTTAACGTACCCATACAAGCCCGCCCTGGCGCTCAGCAACATTGCCGGGGGAGCCACAATTCAGGAGGAAATCTTCGGACGGCAGCGCTGCTGGCATCTGGACGTCCACCTGGTAGATCCCGATCAGCCCCGGCGCAAGTCCCGCAAAGGGCACTCGCACAGGCGGCCCGCCAGAGCCGAAGCCGATAAAACAGTCAAAAGGGTCCGCGAGCGGGTGCAGCGGATCGCCCGGCGTCACGATGCCCGTTTGCATTGGAGGCGTTACCGCGCCCAACCCTACCGCATAGGCATGAACAATCTCGCCCGGCGTTACGGGTGAATCGTGCGTGACCAGACTGCCGAAATCCTGGTGAGCGAGCGTCAAATACCCGGAACTTTGCACGAAATAGGGCTGCCGCGCCACGATCGGAACCTGTACCGCGGGGCAGCCTTCGAATAACGAGGAATGGTCGAGCCGCACGCTCACCGTGGGTCCAGGGCTGAGTTCGAAGGGCACCTGGAACCAGATCTGCCCTGGCGCAACGCTGAGGATAGGCAGCGGTGTTGCATTCATCAGCACTCGAACTCCGGCAAGCGAAGTCGGAAGCGGGGTGGGCGCCGTCTGCGCCGAAGTGACCACGCCGGAGGCATTGATCGGAAGAATCGATCCAGGGATCAGCGCTGTGAAACCGGCATTGCACACCGGCGTCCGGCCGATGAGTTCCGTGACGGCTCCGGTTTTTGTATCGATCTTGACCAGACGCCCGCCAGTGGCGGCGATCACCGCAGTGCCCAGCCCGTTCAGCACCGCTTCGTCGACTCCTTCCTCGAAGCTCGTCAATTGCCGCGGGCTTCCAGAATCCGGCTGGTAGAGCCAAGCCTGAACCGCCTGGCCCGGCTGCGGCGCCGCCAGGTACAGGATGACGGAGCCGTCGTTGCTGATTGAGGGAAACGCGGTGGTCGCGGAGCTGGAAATTAGAGTATCGGCTCCGCCGAGCAAATCAAGGCTGCGAAGATGGCAATTCCCGTTCCCGTCGCAGGAGGCCGTGTATACGATGCGGGTGGCGGCGTCGTTGATCATGGCAATTTGCGCAGGCTCGGCGGGAGCGATCTTGCGGATCCGGGTCGTTTGAGGCCGCCAGAGGAGCAAAGTCCGATCGGGCTGGATTCCCAGAACGCCTCCGGTTGAAGTCAGCGCCTGCCGGTTGCTGGCCGGAGGGAAGGACAACTGGACGTTCCGTCCGGTCTGAAGATCGAAGAGATCGTCGTAGACCACGGATCCGGAAGCCATGGAACTCCATGCGCCATAGCTGAAAACGTAACGGCCGTTGCGGCTGATTTGCGCCGATCCTCCCCGGGGGCCGTCCCGTTGTTGCCCGTTCACAAAGAGATATGAGAAATAGGTCGCCGGGTGACTCAGAAAGCACGAGCTTCCCCCCACACAACTTTGGGTCACGGTATAGGAAACCACCGAGCCGTCTCCGCTGAGCTGCGGATTTCCGTGCGAGACGGGTAGAGCGCTGTCGAACGGAGGGGGCGTGCTAAAGCGCTCCACTGTGCCATCCGAAGTGATGCGATAAATGGCCTGCGTGGGCGGAAGATTCAGCGAAAGTTCGGATGCAAGTCTCAGCGACGTGGCGAAATACACCTGTGAGCCGTCGTCGCTAGCGGCCAAATCATGGAATTGGGCGTACGAATTTGCCGTAAGAACAGACAAGCACAAGAGCAGCCTTCGCATTGCTGGTTTAATAAACTCCGGAAAAAAAGAAAAGGACGCGGATTCACATACAGAATACCATCAAAATGACGGGCTTACTAACGCAGCAGCCAGCTGAAACGTGCGGGCCGGGGGATGTCCGATTCTTTGTTGGTAACGGCGGCTCCCCAGGGGTAGTTTAACTCAAGCGGTGCGGCTGATCGCCTTCGAGGAACCGAACTGCGCAGCGAGGATATCGATCAAGCTGGGGAGTTCCCGATAGCCGTCGATGC
>Ga0070739_10002254_pt1 | contig 26381 bp, 21 predicted proteins | sample Coa_R1_7_FD_66445 | JGI IMG/M metagenome (GOLD analysis project Ga0070739, IMG submission 66445) | Surface soil microbial communities from Centralia Pennsylvania, which are recovering from an underground coalmine fire - Coalmine... | ecosystem: Environmental > Terrestrial > Soil > Unclassified ...
CGGTCGGCGGCCGCCTCGTAGAGGAAATCGACGCGGGCCATGCCTTCGCAGCTCAGGGCCTTATAGCTTTCGACGGCGCAGCGGCGCAATTCGTAAGTTTTCTGCTCGGGGAGCTCAGCGGGGAGCGCCGTGCGGGCCTGATCGAGCAGGTATTTGTCATCGTAGTCGTAGAACTCGCGCGAGGGCAGGATCTCGCAGGGCAGCGACGCCTCGGGCTCCTCATTGCCGAGGACGGCGCATTCGAACTCACGGCCCACGATGGCGCGCTCGACGAGGATCTTGCCGTCAAACTGCGAGGCCAGCTGAATCGCTTCGCGCAGTTCGGCGGCATCGCGAGCGCGGGAAATGCCGACCGACGAGCCCAGGTTCGCAGGTTTGACAAAAACCGGCCAGCCGAGCGGGTCGACGAGTTGCTCGGCAGCGGCAGCTTCCGTTGACCGGAGCACGACGTACTCGCCCACCGGCAGCCCGTTCTGACGAAGAAGACGCTTGGTGACGTCCTTGTCCATGCTGGCCGAAGAGGCGAGAACTCCGGCGCCGACGAACGGCAGCGCGGCCAGTTCGAGCAGGCCCTGTACGGTGCCGTCCTCGCCGAAGGTGCCGTGGAGCACCGGGAAGACCACGTCGATGTCGGGATTGGCTCCGGGCTCGGGCACGATTGGCCGCGGCGACCAGCGGCCTTCTTTGGAGATGAGAATTTCGGAGACCTGATAGCGATCAGGGTCGAGGGCCTCGAGGACACTGCGAGCGGAGCGCAGTGAGACTTCGTGCTCACCGCTGCGGCCGCCGTAGAGCACGGCGACGCGGAGCTTCATGGGATGCGCTCCGGGGACGCCAGGGATGGCGGATCCGACGGCAGGCGAAACCGCCTGCCCCACGTTTCAGCGAACACCAGAATCAGACCAGGCGGGCTGAGAGCCCGCCGCAGGCCGGGGGCCTGCCGCCCCAGAATCCGACGCCAACAATTCTTCACAGGATTCGCTTTCCCAGGGCGGACAAAATCAGTTCGACGGCGAGAGAGGCGGTGCGGTTTACTTCATCGATGACTGGATTCACTTCAACCACTTCCAGGGAACACATTTTTCCGCAGTCGCAAAGCGTTTCCATGGCCAGATGCGCTTCGCGATAGGTGATTCCTCCCTTGACGGGAGTGCCGACGCCGGGCGCTTCCTGCGGGTCGACCGCGTCCATATCGAGCGAGAGGTGGAAGGCGTCGGCGCCGGACATGGCGATGCGCAGCGCTTCTTCCATGACGTCGCGCAGGCCGCGCTCGTCGATATCGCGCATGGTGAAGGCGCGCACGCCGGACTGGCGCACCGCTTTGCGTTCGCGCGTATCCACGGAGCGAATGCCGATGAGCGCGACGTTGCGCGGGTCGACCTTCGGCGCGTAATCGTAGATATGCGTCAACTCCGGCGGACCGTTGCCGAGACAGCAGGCCAGCGGCATGCCGTGCACATTGCCGCTGGGCGAGGTTTCCGGGGTATTCATGTCCGCGTGCGCGTCGATCCAGATCAGGCCGATGCGTTTGCCCTGATCATGGAAATGCTTCGAGGCGCCGGAGACGGTTCCGACGGCAATGGAGTGATCTCCGCCCAGCACCAGCGGCGTTTTGCCCTGCCCCATAGCGTCGCGAACGGAATCGGCGAGGTGGCGGCAGGTTTCGGCGATCTGCGGAAGATAGCGGGCCTGCTGGGGGCCTGCGGGGGTGGCCTCGGGCTGAACGACAGGGACGTTACCGAGGTCCTCGACGCCGTAGCCCATGGCCACGAGCCTGGCGTTCAACTCGGCGACGCGGACCGCGGACGGGCCCATGTCTACGCCGCGGCGACCGGCGCCGAGGTCGAGGGGAGCGCCGATGATGGCTATGGTCGGTTCGGGCATGGCTCAGGGGCGGGTGCGGTACAGCATGCGCGGGAAGGGGATGGTTTCGCGGATATGCTCAATTCCGCACATCCACGCGACCAAGCGCTCCACGCCCATGCCGAAGCCGCCGTGGGGCACGGTTCCGAATTTGCGCAGGTCGATGTACCAGTTGAAGGCCTCGCGCGGGAGGTTATGTTCTTCGAGCCGCTTCAGCAGCAGATCGAGATCGTGGATGCGCTGCCCGCCTCCGACGATTTCGCCGTATCCCTCGGGGGCGATGATATCGGCGCCGAGCACGACCTCGGGCCGCTGTGGGTCCGGCTGAAAGTAGAACGCTTTAATCTCGGTGGGATAGCGATCGACGATTACCGGCCGGTCGTAGTCCTGGGTGAGCAGCGTTTCGTCGGTGTTGCCGAAGTCTCCGCCCCACTGGATTTCGCTGCCCTTCTTTTTTAGAATGTCCACCGCTTCGTCGTAGCTGATGCGCGGGAACGGCGCTTTGATCGCCTCGAGCTTACTGAGGTCGCGGTCGAGAGCGGCAAGCTCCGGGCGGCGGTTTTCGAGCACTCGGGAGACGACGAAGACGATAAGCTCTTCGGCGACGTTCTTCACGTCTTCCAGCGTGGCCCAGGCCATTTCGGGCTCCACCATCCAGAACTCGGTGAGGTGGCGGCGCGTTTTGGATTTTTCGGCGCGGAATGTGGGACCGAAGCAGTAGACCTTGCCGAATGCCATGGCATCCGCTTCGTTATAAAGCTGGCCGGACTGCGTGAGGTAGACCTTCTCTTCATCGAAGTAGTTCACTTCGAAAAGCGTGGTGGTGCCCTCGCAGGCCGCGGGCGTAAAGATCGGAGTGTCGATCAGGACGAAGCCGTGGGAATCGAAGTAGTCGCGAATGCCTTTGATGACTTCGTGGCGGATCCGCAGGATGGCGTTTTGGCGGCGGCTGCGGATCCACAGGTGGCGATGGTCCAGCAGGAAGTCGGGGCCATGCTCTTTGGGCGTGATGGGGTAGGGATCGGATTCGGGCACGCGCTGGACAACCTGGGCGGATTCAACGTCCATCTCATAGCCGCCGGGCGCTCGCTGTTCAGCGCGAATTTTGCCGGTAATGGTGAGCGAGGATTCCTGAGTGAGGCTCTTCAGTTCATTGAAGAGCTCTTCGGGAAGGTTGCTTTTCAGGGCCACGCACTGCATGATGCCGGTGCCGTCGCGCAGCAGCGGGAAGACGATCTTGCCGGATTTGCGAAGGTTATACAGCCAGCCCTGAAGCTGAACCGTTTCGCCTTCGTGCTTTCCGGCGTCGGCGATGGTGATGTGAGGAATGTCGGACATTCAGGATGAGGAGCTTCCTCTATTGTCCAACAGGCGGGCTACGAGCCCGCCGCAGGCTGAGAGCCTGCCCCCATCGAGCGGGTAGTTTCCGGAAATCACCTTGAAATCGATGTGCAAGCCAAAGGCATGCACCACAATCGGCATTTCAGGAGAATGTCCAAAGTTCAGAGGCGGGCTACGAGCCCCCCCAGGCTGAGAGCCTGCCCCACATTTCGGCTGCTCTACAGGCTTTCCAGCTTGTCGAAAATCTCCGCCACTTTGTCAAATGGGTGCGGGCCGAGCGCCGGGTCTTCCTTCAGCTCCAACAGCAGCGGATACTGATCCGGACGCGAACCGAGCAGCTCCATCGTGCGCTTCCAGTCAATGGTTCCCTTGTTCATAGTGGGGAAGAGGTGCTGGTCCTCTTTCCCGTTATTGTCGTGCAGGTGCGTGGAGCGAATGCGCTCCTGCATGATCTCGTACGAGGCGGGAATTCCCGAGTCCATATGCGCGTGCCCCACATCGAAGCAGAACCCGAGCTTCATGTGCGTGGCCCCGAGAAACGCGTTGAGGCGCTCGGCCGAGGCCAGGCGGTTGGGGATGTTCTCCAGCAGCACCTCCACGCCGCGCATCCTCGCGAAGTTGCTCAACTCGTCGAGGGAATCGAAGCCGGCGTCGAGCCGCCGCTCGTCGTATTCCTGACCGCTGACGCCGAGATGCTGCACCATGTACTGGAACGGAATCGATTCAGCGATCTCCAGCGCGCGCTTGATCTCGTCCACCATGGCGATGCGCTTCGCTTTTGCCGGCTCGGTGATGTCGATGACCGCCTGCGGCCCGGAGCGGCCCCAGTACTCGTCGTTGTACATCGGCGCGTGAATGGAGTGCAGCTTCATGTCCGCATCTCGAAACCACGCGGCCAGCTCGGCGATCTGGGCGCGGTTGCGGTAATCGAGGTGCTGGCGCGCACAGAAAATTTCCACCGCGGGGATGTTGCAATCCCAGATGCGGTCCAGCCAGACCGTACTCAAACGGTGATTGACGAAGAGATGCGTTGACAGAACGTGGCGCATGCTTCAGTAACCCGCCGCCTTTCCAGAACCTCGGCCGTCGACCGCGCCTTCGAGCCAGCCGTCACGCACAGCGACAGCCTGCACCAATGCGACTGAGCCGGAGCGCTCCACATGGTAGCCCATGTGCTCCAAAGCGTGCACCGTGTCCGGCGAAACGCCGCGCTCCACGAAGAGCGTGTCCGGCTTCCACTGGTGGTGAACGCGCGGCCAGTCCACGGCATCCTGGATGTTCATACCGAAATCGGCCATGTTGACGATCACCTGTAGAACGCCGTTGATGATTCGGCCTCCGCCGGGCGCCCCGAGAACGAGGGCCAGCTGGGCATCGCGGGTAAGTATGGTGGGGGTCATGGACGACAGCGGGCGCTTGCCAGGTTGAATGGAGTTGGCCTCGCCCTGCACGAGCCCGAACATGTTGGGAGCACCCGGTTTGGCCGCAAAATCGTCCATCTCGTTATTCAGGAGGAATCCCGCGCCGGGAACGGTGATGCCGCTGCCAAAGCCGCCGTTCAGAGTATAGGTCACGGCGACGGCATTGCCCTGGGCGTCAACGACATTGAAGTGAGTGGTGTCGGAGGACTCACGTACGCCCGGCGGCGCGCCGGGTCCGATGACGTTGCTGTCGCTGGCTTGATCCGCCTGGATCGAGGCGCGGCGGGAGGCGATGTATGCGGGGTCGAGCAGCCGGACCAGCGGGTTCCTGGTGAAATCGGGGTCGCCAAGATTCGATCGATCGGCGTAGAAGCGGCGCATCACTTCGGCCAGGTAATGGTATTCCGAAGCGGACCCCGCGCCGCCGGCATCGCACTCCGTGCCTTCCAGCATGGCCAGCATCTGCAGGATCCCAACCCCGCCGGAGCTGGGCGGCGGCGACGTGATCACCTCATAGCCCTTATAGCGACCGGTCAGCGGCTGCCGTTCGACGGCGCGATAGAGCTTCAGATCTTCCAGTGTGATGGCGCCGCCATTCTGCCGCATGGTGTCCGCGAGCAGATGTGCGGTCCTGCCCTCGTAGAAATCGCCTGCGCCGCCATCGCGAATGCGCGCCAGGGTAGAGGCCAGCTCGGGCTGCACCAGTTTGTCACCGGGGCTCCTGCCCAGGAAGATACGCCTGGAATCGGGATAACGCGCCAGCAGTTTGGCGTTGTCCTCAATCTGTTTTGCGCCGTACCAGCTCAATGGGAAGCCGTCGCGGGCAAGATCGACGGCGGGCTGGACCAGATCGCGCCAGGGCATTCGGCCGAATCTGCGGTGCGCCAGCTCCAACCCTCGAACGGTACCCGGAACGCCCGAAGCACGCCAGCCGGCGACACTGTCACGCGTGGGACGGCCGTCCGAGTCGAGGTACATGTCATGCGTCGCGGCAAGCGGCGCGCGCTCACGGAAATCGATAAAACCGGCGTGGCCGTCGGCCAGGCGCACGAGCATGAATCCGCCGCCGCCCAGATTGCCGGCGAACGGATAGGTGACCGCGAGCGCGAAACCCACGGCGACGGCGGCATCGACAGCATTGCCGCCCGACTGCAGCACGCGAACGCCTGCATCGGCGGCCAGCGGCTCCTGCGCGACCACCATGGCGTGCCGCGCGTGCACCGGCTCGCGAGCCAGCGCAACCACAGCAAGCGAAAGGGCGGGCAGAATGGAAATTTTTCGTGTCAAAATCGTGTTGGATCCGGTTGCGGAATGCCGGCTGATGCGCCGGCGGGGTACAAGCGGGCGCGCGTCCGCTCCACGTCCGATTTTACTCCGATTATCCGAAACTTCAGCCGCACGCGGCGCATCAGTTCTTAGAGGTTTTCATGGCGACGGCTGCGACGCAGTTTCGCTGTCTGGAACTGATTCCGCTGCGCTGGCCTGACGGCGGCGGGGAATACTCCGAGTTCGCCGTACTGCACGAGATTGGCTCGAATACCGGGATCTTTCAGGTAGAACAGCCCGCACCCGCAGGAACGGCCGTATCCATGACTCTGCCGCACGGCGAAATATCCGGAGTCGTTCGCACCTGCACCCCCGAAGAGTCCGGATATATCCTCGACATCGGTATCGAATGCAGGCAGGACTGGCTGGATGGCCGGTATCGTCCATCCGTGCTCATCCCCCTGAGCCGGGAGCCCGGCATCGAATTACCTCTCGCCAGTTAAGGCGGGTTTTCCCCGGCGCTGCTCTATGATGAAGAGTTGAACACGCAGGCCCTGAATTCCGGCGCGACACCCGAGCGCCGCGAGGGGCAAAAAAACACCCCGAGAGCCGCATTCCGCCCCACCGAACCCTCCGACCAGCCCGCGATTGCGGCATTTCTCGGGCGGGTTTTCGATTGTGACAGCACTGATCCGCTGATTCAACCGGCGAGCATGCAATGGCGGTACTGGAGTTCGCGACCGTCATGGCCCGGCTCGCGGGGATACGTGATGGAACGGGACGGCGCGATCCTGGCCCATGGCGCGGCGTGGCCGGTGCAGATTCTGACCGGCGCAGAACCTGTTTCCGCGTTCCAGCTCATCGACTGGGCGGCCGATCCGGCTTCCGCCGGGGCTGGCCTCGCCCTCGCAAGTAAGATGTTCCAGCTTGCGGATGTCGCCTATGTGCTTGGAGGCACGGCGGAAGCGCGGCGCATGCAGGCCCCGATGGGGTTTCGTCCCCGCAATCGCGTGCACCTCATGGCGCGGCCTCTGCGGCCCTTTCGCCAGATTGCCGTCGATCCGCGCTGGAACTGGAAAACTCCCGCGCGGCTGGCCAGGAATATATGGTGGAGCGCCTCGGGCGGCGGGCCCTCGGACCCGCGCTGGAGCGCTTCGCCCTGCGCGCTCGCCGATCTCATGGATAACGTGCCCGTTGTCGATGAAGAGCCCGGCGAAATGCGCTTCGGCGATTTGCGTGAACTGCTTGCGTCACTTGCGGAGTGCCCGTCTGTGCGATGCGCGTTGTATCTGGTCCGCAGGGATGGGCGGCCGCACGGGTATTTCTGCATGACGTGGGCCCCGGGACAGGCGCGGATCGTGGCCTGCTCGGTTCGCGGATCTGCGGCGGAGTGGGCGCAACTCTATCGGCTGGCGCTCGATCAGGCGCGAAGCGACCGTCGCGTGAGCGAGATTGTCACCGCGGCGGCGACCGATGCGCAACGACAGGCGCTCGAAACCTGTGGCTTCCATTCGCGATATGCGGACGAGATCGCCCTGTACGACCGCCGCGGACGTGTACCCGCGGATGCGCGGCTGCACTGGGAGATGATCCACGGCGATGCGGCGTACCTGCACAGCGGCCGCCCGCAATTCCTGACCTGATGGATTCTATCCGTCCGGACAGGCTTCGCGCACGTACTCGAGGAGCCCGCGGTAAGAAGTAAACTCCTCGAATCGCTCCATGTCGGCAACCACGCCGAACTCCTCCTGCACCAGCATCAGAAGCGTCACGCTGGCGATGGAATCCCAGGCGCCGACCGAGGCGGCGGAGGCGTCGCGGATCTGGTCGCGGCTCAGGTCAGGGAACACCTTCGAGAAGCATTCCTGAAGTCGCGTTTCGGTCCGATCCATTTCCAATCCCCCTTACGGCGTGCGGCAGCGCCGGACGCCGCTCCTCGAATATCCCTGCGGTGATGACGACGGTCGCGGCGCAGGCCGGCAGCTCGGTGAATGATCGTAGAAAATCGCTGAGCGGACCATTGCGCTCGGTTGGACAGTAGTCAAGCTCGACCCGGTCGGCGGCGAAATGGGCCAGCAGCCGGTCGAGGGTATGATGCTCGATGCGGCGCGAGAACGCGCGGCAGCTCATCACCCAATGCGACACCGCGACCGCCCCGTCGCGCGTCGTTCCTGTGACGACGGCGATCTTGCCCAGCGGTCCGAATTTGTCTTCATAAGAGACTACCGCCAGGAAACTGCCTTCGGCAGCGAGATGGATGCGCCATTCGCCTTCCGTAATCCGCCGGCCGTTCAGATTGAACTGATTGGTTTTATTGATCAGCTCGAGCGCGCGCGGGTCGGAAGCGCGTGTGGTGAAGTCGATGGTAACGGTTCCATGCAGGCCGCTCAGAAACTCGTCGGGGGCGGCCGCGCCAGACTCCTGCCGGAAGGCTTCCGCGCCCCGCAAACTCGCGGCGCGCAGGCGGTCCTCTTCCACCAGGTGCTGCCGGCCGAAGAGGTCGCGCAAGCGGCGCAGCAGCTCGGGCACTCGTCCTGGCTGGCTGCGCGGGAACGCCAGGCAAGTCATATCGGGGTGAGCGGCCTGCACCTCGGCGGCCTCCATCGGACTGTCGTCCACGAAAACCACGTCGGACGCGGCGATATTCCAGGCGCTCAGGATGCGGCTCACGGCGGCGGATTTCGCGCCCCAGCTTACCTCCACCGGAAACAATAAATGCTGCGGCGCGAGCAGATCACTGCGCCCCAGAGCCTGTGCGACCAGCGCCGGATCGTTCTTCGAGGCGACGGCGATCAGCACGCCGCGTTCAGCCAAAGCGGCCAGAAACTGCTGGTAAAGGCCGTGGTGCTGGGCATGGTTCTGCAGGTCCCAGCAGACGCCTTCCACGCCCACTTCGCCTACGATGCCGCGCCAGAAGGTATCGTCCAGATCCGTGATAAGTCCCTTCTTCGCGGGTGGCGGGAAGAGCGCCTGAATCAGGAGCTTCGCCAGGGAGTCGGTGTGCGGGACCGTGTATGGAAAGCCAGTGGCGAGGTCCATTGCGGCGTCCAGGCGTTCTCCGGCTGGCGACTCGAGGGCCAGCTGCGCCTGGCTGAGGACTCGCACGCCCTGGATATCAGCCGCCCGCGCGAGGAAGGAAGCGGCGGCGGCGCGCAACCGCAACTCGAACGCGGTCTCCTGGGAAGGGGCGGTGTGCCCGATGGGAGGCAGGGGAAGGGTCGGACCGCACAGCGCCACGGCGGATGTTTCGGCCAGGGCGGCAATGGCGCGTATCAGGCGGTCGATCTGCCTGCCGGCCTCGGATTCGATGTCCCTCGTCAGCGATGGTCCCCAGCCGCCGGCGTGCCGAAAGCCTAGCCGCGGGTCCAGGTCGGCCCACTCGACAATTACGGCACATTCGGCAGGCTTATCCGCGGTGGCGAGGGCGAGATTTCCGGGCAGATCCCCGAATACACCGGTTCGGATATCCAGCGCTTCGCGACGGCTCGTCAGGGCCCGGGCTTTGAGGTAGGTGACTAAGTGCAGCGGTGTAAAGCCGCAGGCGAGCCAAACCCGCCGCACCGTCGGATTCCCGTCATGCCGAGCCGCTGCGAGTGACAGAGCCTCCGCAAGCTTCAGATGGGCGCCGTCCGCCTGGTCCACGCGAGCCAGCATAGCATTCACGGAATTTCGCCGCCTGATCACCCTGATCCAGTACCCAGGCCCGCTACTACCTGACGGAAATAAAGGTCCTCAAACTGCGGGTCCGCCGCGATTCGGCGCAGCCTCAAACTATCGGAGACGTGGAGGTTCACTCCCCCTCCGGACAGGACTGCGCCCTCGAAGCCAGCGCGGCGCACTGTTTCGACGGCGGCGTCGCTCACGTCCACGGCGCGGCCATTTGGATAGCAAAAGCTCAGCGCCGGGCGACCCAGCTCCTGCTCGATACGCGCTTTCGAATGATTGACTTCGAAGTACATCTGCTGATTGCTGGCGATCTGGGACAGAATGGGATGCGTGACGGTGTGGGCGCCGAAATCCACGCCTTCGGCGGCCAGCCGGCGGACATCGTCCCAGCTCAGGGGCGCGTGGGCCTCAGGCGCTCGGGCTGGCGGCTTTACTTGCAAACGGCACCCCAGTTCACACATCAGGTCCGCTCTCGCGTCCGGCTCGAGGTCGGGCATGAGGTTCACCACGCGATCACAGGCCGCCTCGCGCAGCGGCTTAGTCGACAAATCGAAACGCATCTTCTCCGTTCCGATGCCGATTTCCAGATCGGTGGCCGGGGTATTGGTGAACATCCACTGCACCTGGTCGAACCAGGGCCACAGCTCGCCGTCGGTGAAGCCCGAGATCAGGTAGACGGTTGCGGTCAGTCCGTAGGACTTTAGAACGGGCCAGGCATACTCAAGAAAATCGCGATGCCCATCGTCGACCGTGATGACGGTGGCTTTCGGGGGCATTTCGCCTCCGCTTTTCAATAGCTTACAGATGCCGGGAATGTCGGCCGGGGTGTAATAGCGGCGGATATGCGCGCACTGCCGGGCGAGGGCCTCCCGGTCCCGCGCCGCGAAGCGATGATACATGAGGATGCGCAGGCCGCGCCGGTTCCAGCGCACCAAACGCAACCCGCCCAGATGATGGAATGCGGCGCGCGCCGCCCGTTTCAGCATGGTCAGTCGCCGGACGTACTTCGATGTTAGCTCAGGGGTTTCGGGGCTCTACGGGCGGGCCTGGATGCAAACAGGAACTGCGGGGTACCACGCGTACCATCCGTGATATCCTTCTGCTTCGGGATTGCAGAAACTTCGCAGGCCTTGTCCGCCGATACGAGGTCGCACTCCCAGGTTCACGGCACAACCCGGAAATCATCATGGCTTGTGTTTTCTGTGAGATAGCGCAAGGCCGCGTACCCGCGCCCGTGGTCTTCGAGGACCACGCCTCGCTGGCGTTCCTCGATCACCGCCCGCTCTTCGCCGGCCACGTGCTGCTCATTCCCAGAGATCATGTCGAAACGCTGGCCGAACTCCCGCGAACGCGGAATGGCGATTTTTTGGGAAATGTGCAGGTTCTTTGCCGGGCCCTCGAAGCGGGACTGGGCGCGGAAGGCACCTTCGTCGCGGTAAATAACCGGGTCAGCCAAAGTGTTCCCCATCTGCATGTGCATATCGTTCCACGGCATCGAGGCGACGGTCTGAAAGGCTTTTTCTGGCCTCGGCGCAAGTACGCCAATGAGCAGGAGCTAAGCGAAGTTCAGCAGAAAGTGCGCCAGGCGGCGACCCTGATCTCAGAGGAGGAGGTTAAACGAAAAACTTAGTACCGTCCAGGTTGTTTAAAACCCATTTTCTGAGCGTTACCTGAATTTGTTCCCGTACTGGTACCCGGCGGATTCCTCGCAGAACCAGTCGATTAGATGTTCATGAACGAAAGCGCCGCGACAATAAACCCCGAAACCCGAATCCCTGCCGAGCGGAAAGGACCGATCCGCATCGTCATCGCGGACGATCACCCGATTGTGCGCGACGGGCTGCGCAAGCTGCTGTCCCTGGAGGACGATTTCGAGATTGCCGGCGAGGCCAACGACGGACGGGAAGTTCTGGACCTGATCCAGGAGCAGGAGCCCGACATTCTGCTGCTCGATCTGCGCATGCCCAACCTGGATGGTCTGGCTACGCTGCAGGCCATGCAGACCACCGGCAAGCGCACCAAGACCATCATTCTCACGGCGTCGGAAGACAAGAATGAATTCGTGCAGGCGATGAAGCTCGGCTGCTCCGGAATCGTTCTGAAACAGACCGCCCCGGAACTGATCGTAAAAAGCATTCGCAAAGTGTACGCGGGCGAGATCTGGCTCGATTCGCACACCACCGCCGCGGTCATGCGGCAGTTCGCGACGGCGGCGGACGCGGCGATTAATGGCGGGAGTTCTCGGGCGCGCGAGCGGTCGCCGCTGAGCCAGCGCGAGCGCGAAATCGTGCAGCTGGTGGCGCAGGGCTACAAGAACAAGGAAATGGCGGAGAAGATGTTCATCAGCGAGCAGACGGTAAAGAACCATTTGCACAACATCTTCGACAAGCTCGGGGTATCCGATCGCCTCGAGTTGGCGCTGTACGCCATCCACAAAGGCCTGCATCTGGCCGGCGAACGCTAACAGCGGTTTTTTCGGCGGGCGTTATCCTTCAGAGCCGCTTTGCTCTGCTGAAGGCTGCGCCGCCTCCACAGGCGCTTCCTTGCGGGCGTGCTCGAACAGGAAGCTCATGGTCTTGTCATTGCGGATAGCCAACGCAAGCCGCCCGAGCGCGCCGCTGTCCTGCAGCTTTTTGCGCACGGCCGCCACGGGCTCCCGCTCCTGCCGCGCGATGCGCTGGACCTCGCGATCGACCTCGTCCTGAGTGGCGTTGATGGCCTCCCGCTGCGAGATGCGGTCCAGCAGCAGCGACGCCTTCACCTCGCGCTCGGCCTTGTCTTTGCGCGCTTCCTTCAGCTTGTCCCAGTCCAGGTTCAACTTTCGGGGATCCACTCCGGCGCCGGCGAGCTGCCGCAGCTGCTGTTCGAGATCGCTCTCGATCTGCCGGTCCACATACGCCTGCGGCGCGGCGAACTGGTACAGATCCACGAGCTTCTCCATGATCTGCTCTTTGGTCTCGTTCTGCGCGGCCTGTTCGCGCTCGCGGAAAAGCCCATTCCGCACCGCCTGCTTCAGTTCCTCGAGATTCTGGTAATCGCCCACATCCCGCGCGAACTCGTCATTGACCTCCGGCAGTTCTTTGCGCCGCAGCACCTTCAGCGCCATGTGAAAGCGCACTTTGCGGCCGGCGAGCTTGCGCTGGCCGAAATCCTCGGGATACGCGACCTCGACCTCTTTTTCGTCGCCAGGCGACATGCCGATGAGCGCTTCGTTGAACGCGGGCAGCGTCTCCGAATCGCCGACGTGAATGATCATTTCATCCTGCTTTACGGGCTCGGCGAGGCCGGACAGGCTCTGCAGGGAGACGACGGCGTAATCCCCGTCTTCCACCGGACGCGGGTCGATGTTCACGTACTCGGCGCGGCTCTCGCGTATATTCTGCAGGCGCTCCTCGACATCGGCGTCCGTCACCACCGGCTCGCGATAGGTGGCCGCGATGCCGCGATACTCGTCATTCAACTCGATCTCGGGGACAACCTCGAACTCCGCCTTGAAGCGCAGCGGCTCGCCCTGGTCGTAATGCAGGTCGGTAATGTTCGGCCGCCCGACGACGTTGAGGTGGTCCTCCTCGAAGCGCCGGGTCAAAGCCTTTGGAATGACGCTCTCCAGCACCTCCTGCCTCACCTGGCCCGCGAACCTGGTTCGAATCAGGCTCACCGGGGCTTTGCCCGGACGGAAGCCGGGCAGCCGCACCTTTTTTTGAAGATCGGAGATGACGCGCTCGGTTTCGCGGTCCACCTCCTCCACCGGGACAGTGATTTCGAGTTCGTGCTTGCAACCTTCAACGAGCATGAGTTTTACAGGGTCCGTCGCCAAATGTGGCAAGGGCCGGGATCGCCTCCCGGCCCTCTTTCAGTTTACCGGATGCGGACCGGAGATATATACGATTCGGGAGCGTCGCGAGCCGGCAACATGACGCGGATGCTATGTTTTGGCGCATGGATCCTGTGGCATAATCCCTGCATGGCCGCCGGCGCCGCTCCGGCCGAATCCCCCGAACGGTCCGTCACGGCGATGCTGGACATCGTCGAAGCCGCACTCCACGCATCGGCGGCCGAATGGCTGTTTCTTCGGGAATTGCGCGTCGGCACGGGCATGCGAAACGGCAGTCTGCAGCGGCTGGATGCCTTCGCCCTCAATGCCCTTCCCCACACCGGCATGAAGCGCGTCTGCTACGAAGTGAAAACCTCGCGCGCCGACTTCCTGTGCGAGATGCGCAATCCGCTGAAGCGCCGCATCGGGATGCGCTATTCCAACGAGTTCTATTTCGTCACGCCCGCCGGCCTGACCGAGGCGTCCGAGATCCCCGCCGAATGCGGCCTGATCGAAGCTGGGTTCGCGACTCCCGCGCAATGGCGAGAGCTTTTCCCGCGACACTCCGGCTTTTTCTCATACCACGCTGACGTGCAGGCCTATTGCATGGTCACCATCCCCGCGCCGTGGCGCGAAACGCCGGGCCCCACCTGGCAGCTTGTTGCGGCGATGCTGCGCAACCAGCGTCGGGAGTTCGAAGGCCGGCCGCCGGCGCGACCGTCACAGCAGCGCTTCACCTTCGGCGCTCCTTAGTGACGTCGGCGATGATGGTCGATGTGAGAACGAAACCGGCAATCGCCTTCGCGCTGGCGCTGGCGTCCGTGTGCTGTGGCCATCTGCCATCGCGCAACGCGCGAGTGGATCCGTCACTCGGAAAATTCATCCCGCCGGATACGACCATGCTGCTCGACGCGCATCTCGATCGACTCCGCAACACCGCCGTTTATCGAAAATATGCGGACCAGCTCGCGCCGCGGCAGCAGGTGGCCGGCGTCACGCCCGACGACGTTGCCGAGGCGCTGGTGTGCTCCGACGGCAAAAACACGGAAGTCTTCACCCGTATCAGCAGATCCGACGTGGGCGCCAAACTGCGCTCCAGCGGGCGCGTTCTTACGCATTACAACGGCGCCGACATCTATGGCGATGGCAAAGAGTCGTTCGTATTACTCGAGCCGGACGTCGCCGCGGCCGGCGCTCTCTCTTCCGTGAAGTCGGTCATCGATCAATCGAAGCGCGGGGAGGGCGGTATTCCCGCCGCGCTCCAACCGGTGCTGGCGAATCTGCCGGCCCAGGACCAGATCCAGGCGGCCATGGTCGGCGGCATTCCCGGACTCGAGGGAATAACCGCGGACAACCCGAACTTCGGCAACCTGGTGCGGCTGGCGCACAGCATCGAATCGGCTTCTCTCGGCGTTCAGGCCGACAGCGATATTCGGATCCATGCACGCGCCGATTGCCATTCCGAAGAGGACGCGCGGCAGGTCCATGACGCGCTGCGCGGCTTCATCGGCCTTGCCCGTCTCACGGCTCCAGCGAATCGCCCCGAGCTGGTGAAGATCTACGACGCCATCAACGTCACGCGCGAAAAGGCGGTGGTCAATGTGACCGCGCAGTTCGCCGCGCAGGATCTGGATGCTCTTAGCGGCCTGCTGAAGAACCGCTGAGGTCTACTTCACCGCTACCGTGACGCCGGCCTGCGAAGCAACGCCGTTTACCTTAACAACGAGGGGCTGCGCGCCCGTCGGCGCATTCGACGGGACCTGGATATTGATCTGCCATAAGCCGGTGATCAACCCTGGCGAATTGCCCGCATAGGCGACGGTAGCCGGAACTCCGCCGATCGTCGCGGTAACGCCGGCCTTCATATTCGGGCCGGCGCCCGCGACCGTTCCCGCGTCGTAGCCGTAGAAAAAGCCGTCGCCGGTCCCGTAGGCGACAATCGTGCCGCCGCGCGCCGCCGCGTGTGCGGAGGTGTTCAGGCTGGCGCCCGTTTTCGGATCCCAGTTGAGAATGGACCCCGGCCCCGTTCCCGCCGAGGAAACAGTAAACAAGCCCGGCACGGTGGAGATCACCGGGATCGATACCGCTGTCGAAGCTGCGCCGTTATACGTAACCACAACGTTCGAGGCGCCGGAAAGGCCGTACGGCACGATTCCGCTTACCTGGCCGGCGAGGGTGTAGATCAGCGGCGCGGGAATGCCATCAAACAGCACCTGCGTGCCGCCCAGCGTGGTCGGCAGACGATTCTGGGAATCGAGCTGGAACAGGGCCAGGCTCGAGGGACCCAGATTGCTTCCGAACAGCGCGAAGATCTCGCCGGGCGCGACCGTCCCGGCCTGATAACTGGCCGCGTTCTTCATCCCGGCAGCGGTGAACGACGGCGCGTTCGAATTGCCCGCCGCGCTCGGCGCGATCACCAACCCACCGGAATACGCGGCGACTTCCGAGCCCCTGGTCACCACGATGGTGTCCGTCGCGCGCGTGCTGCGCGGGGCGATGTCCACCGTAACAGCGAGCGCGGGAAGCCCGTTGATGTTCACGCCGCTCGGCTTGACCGAACGAACCGTAACGCTGGGCCCGAGAATCCTCACGTCGGAGGCGGTTATGCTCCCGTCGATGCCGCTTCCCGTCAGGAGAAGCGTCAATGTTTGCCCCGCCTGCACGGTGTTGCCGGCCCCGGTCCATCCCCATACCGTTAGGTTCGCGTTACCGATGGCCACCAGCGGCAGTTCCAGGGTGGGCGCGCCGGCCACGACGGAAATCGACGCCTGGCTCACCGAGCCGGGTGATACGGTGAGTTGCGCGGGAGCGGCGTTACCGCCGTAGAACGCCATGCGGAAACTGGTGTTCACGGTCACGCCCTGCAGCGAATACAGGTTCTGCGGCAGCACCGGCCCGGTGAGCGGCTGCGCATAAACGAGATAGGTGTCCGGCGGCAGCGCGTTGAGAGTGTAACTCCCATCGGCTTTGGTCAGGGTACAGATGCTCTGCCCGGTGCTCGGGCTAACGGCGAACACCGTGGCCCCGACCACCGCCGCCGCGCCCGCCGTGACCGTGCCCTGAATGGTTCCCAGTTGGCTGGACGCCGAGGACGAGGGATAAACCCCGGAAACGAACGAGATGTCGTCAGCCGAGAGAGCGTCGGCCAGAGGTGTTTTCGGCGCGCCCACGAACGACCCGTTCGGTGGCGTGGTTTGAAACATGGTGGACGACAGCAGGCCCGAATGATCGGCTCCCAGCGCGTGTCCCATTTCGTGCGACACCACCGCCTGCAGATCGAAGGAGCCCGCGGCGTGCGTGGTGGAGAACGGCGCCGCGTGCCCATTCATGGTGATGGCTGGGTTGAGTACGATGTCCGAGTCGGTGATCACGCCGGAGGGCATGTATTCGTACATGGTCACCGCCAGCGCGTCGCCCACGATGCTCCGTGTTTCCGCGGTGTCCTCAATGGTGATCACATTCACGCCATCGCTCGGGCTGATTCCCGTCGAGCCGCTGCCCGGAGGCGCGATGTGCACCGCGGCAGTGGCGACCGCGTTCCATTCGGCCGCGGCCTGGCTTATGGCCTGCATCGGATTGCTGTCCGCGGTGATGCTCAGCGCGCCACTGCTGTTTTTGGCCCCCGCCTGCACGCTCGTGTTCACCACGAACTGGAGGTTTCCGGCATCCTGGCGGTAGAGCGGCTTCGCCGAACCGAGCGTCGTGTGCACCGCCGCCTGGGCGCTCATGCCGGCCAGGACGACGGCCAGGCTCGCAAACAGCCCGGCTCTCATTGCGTCACCTTCATCGCCGGGTGCATGGCCGCGGTGGACCGGACGCGCGCCTTGAAACTGTCGAGCGACATGCCCGAGAGATGGCGCAGATCCGTTCCGGCCGAAGTCGATCGGACGACGCCCGCGGCGCTCAGCCGCACGCGACCATCGCTGCCGATACGCGCATCGCCCTGCTCGCCGCCGGTCACGCGCAGGTAACCGTTGGGCACGTGGTGCAGAAACAGGACGACGTTCTCGCCAGGAGTCCATGCGTTCATGCCGCTGAATGCCTGCGAGACGCCATCGAGGGAGCCACCCGGTTCACTGACGACGAGGGTCTGTTCACCGCCGCGGATGGAGTCGGTGACGCGCATCTGGTAATGGGTCCAGATGTATTTGTGCTGGGCGTCCCAGGCGGGCCAGGAGTTTACCACCTGCGCCTGAGCGATGATCTCCGACCGCGAGACGAGGTCTTCGAGTGAAAAGCGCGGCACCGTGGCCGCGGCGGCGGTGAGGGCAAAAAAACCCGCGCACCGGATGAGTTTGCGGAAGAGCAGCAAGGCCATTTGAAAACGTTCGGGCGGACGCGAGAGAAGGAGGAGGAACCGCCCGTCAGCAAGAATCTCCGGTTGATATATCGTGCGAGAAAGGAGAATTCTTTCTATACCGGTTTATTCGGGAGACGCCGACGCGGGCGGGCTGGTTGCGCGCAAGCGCAATAAAATCCAGTACTTAGGAAAACCCCTTAGGCATGCCAGGGCGAAGAGCGTAACCGGCTTGAGGAGCAAATTGCCACGAGCCAGGAGCGGCGACAACCGGCAATTATCAAGTGAATTGCCTACGCCCGCGACAGTCGCGGTACTATTCGGCTCCCATCCCGTTATGAATGCTCAGACGCATCTCTTCCGGAATTATCTCGAGGTGAAGCGAAGCACTGCCGCGCGCCCGCAGTTCGAAAAGATGATGGAGTGGATGATCGCTACAATTCGCGCCGCGAGGACCGGCGTGATGCCTGAAGGAATGCCTGGCTTGGAATTCTGTCTCTCCTGACGCGAATCGGCGTTCATCGGCGGCCGTTGCTTCATCCGCGGCCACCGACAAACGCCGACCCCAAAGCGTGTGTGTGACTATGCCAGCGCGACCGTCACGGTCTTGACTTCCGTGTACTGCTGCAGCCCGTACTCGCCCAGCTCGCGACCGATGCCCGACTGCTTGAAGCCGCCGAACGGAGCCGCCGCGTCGAACACGTCGTAGCAGTTCACCCACACGGTGCCGGCGCGGACCGCTGCCGAGATCGCGTGCGCCTTGGTGACATCGCGCGTCCAGACCGCCGCCGCGAGACCATACATGGTGCGATTGGCCCTCTCCACCACGTCGTCCAGCCCGTCGAAGGGAATGATGCTCATTACCGGCCCGAAGATCTCCTCCTCGGCGATCTTCATATCGTCCTTCACGTCGGCGAAGACCGTCGGAGCGATGAAGTACCCCCTGTCGCCCACGCGATCGCCGCCGCACATCAGCTTCGCGCCCTGGCGCTTGCCGGCGTCGATATAGGACATCACCTTGTTGAACTGGTCCTGATCCACCTGCGGACCCTGCTCGGTCCTGGTGTCGAAGGGATCACCGACGGTGCGTTTCTTCGCCCGCTCCGTGCTGCGCTCCACGAACTCGTCGTAAACCCTGCGCTCCACGAACAGCCGCGAACCGGCGCAGCAGCACTGGCCCTGATTGAAGAACAGGGCGAAGTGCGATCCTTCGACGGCCTTCTCCATGTCCGCGTCGGCGAACACGATGTTCGGGCTCTTGCCGCCCAGCTCCAGGGTCACGCGCTTGAGGTTGGTCTGGGCAGCCGCTTCCATGATCAGATGTCCGACTTCCGTCGATCCGGTGAATGCCACCTTATCCACGTCCATGTGGCGCGCGATCGCCGCGCCCGCGGTCGGGCCGTAGCCCGGCAGCAGATTAACCACACCTTCGGGGAAACCCGCCTCGACGATCAGCTCGCCCACCCGCAGCGCGGTCAGCGGCGTCTGCTCGGCCGGCTTCATCACCACCGTGTTGCCGCAGGCAAGCGCCGGCGCCAGCTTCCACGCCTGCATGAGCAGCGGGAAATTCCATGGAATGATCTGCCCCACCACGCCCACCGGCTCGAGCCGCGTGTAGCAGAAGTAATTCCCGGCGATCGGAATGGTGCGGCCCTGCACCTTGTCCGCCCAGCCGGCGTAATAGCGGTAGCAGGCGATGGTGAGGGGCAGATCGGCGGCCGCGGCCACCGCGTACGGCTTGCCGTTATCCAGCGATTCGAGGCGCGCCAGCTCGTCGGCATTTTTCTCAATCAGATCGGCGAGGCGGTTTAGCAGACGACCGCGCTCCGCCGCCGCCATACGCCGCCATGGACCATGATCGAAGGCCACCCGCGCCGCCCGCACGGCGCGATTCACATCTTCGGCGTCCGCTTCCGCCACGCGACAGATCTCGTCGCCGGTGGCCGGGTTGATGGTCGGAAAAGTCTTGCCCGAAGCCGCTTCGACAAACCGGTTGTCGATCAGCAGCTTCGTGGCGGTGATCGGAACGTGGCGCTCGGTCGGGCGCACGGCGGTACTCATGAGCATCCTCCTGTGAAAGTCGATACTGGCGTCAAACAGTATAAGCCCGAGCGCCGCGCCCAAAGACCGCCACTCTTGCTTCATACAACATGAGCCTGAGCGCGAAGCGCTGCTCGCAGCAACACCTATATCAGCAGCATGCAGTCCCCGTAAGAGTAGAACCGATAGCCGGCGTCCACGGCATGCCGATATGCCTCCAGCACAAAGTCCGTGCCCGCGAATGCGCACACGAGCATCAGCAGGCTGGACTTCGGCAGATGGAAGTTGGTGAGCATCGCGCCGGTGGCAAGAAACTCGAAACCCGGGGAGATAAACAGGTCCGTCTCGCCCTGACGCCCGCGCCACGCACTCTCGACCGCGCGCACGCTGGTGGTGCCCACGCACACTCGCCTGCGCGCGGCGCGCATGCGGTCCATGTCGGTCTTCTCGATGAAAAACTGCTCGGAATGCAGGTGAATCCTTTGCAGGTCTTCCTCGTGCAGCGGCTGAAACGTGCCCAGACCCACGTGCAGAGTGACGTACGCAATGTCAGCGCCTGCCGCGCGGCAGTGTCCGAGGATCTCCGGCGTGAAGTGCAGGCCCGCGGTCGGCGCGGCTACCGATCCGCGCTCGCTCGCGAACACGGTCTGATAGCGGTCCCGGTCCTCGGGACGGTCCGCGCGGCGGATATACGGCGGCAGCGGCACGTGGCCGATCGCGTTCAGGGCATCGTAGATGTCGCCATCGTAATGAAACAGGATCGTCCGCTCGCCGAACTCGCCGCGGCCTGTGATCTCCGCCTCAAGCTGATCGGAGAACCGAATGCGCTCGCCGGTGCGCATCTTCCGCCCCGGACGCACCAGCGCCGTCCATCTCTTCGCGTCGTCGGAAGCCGGGCGCAGCAGAAAAACCTCCACGCGCCCGGAGAGGTTCTGCCATGCTTTCGGATTGTGCCTGCCGACAGGCATCGAGTGTACGCCCGTGCGATGGCCAAAGAGGCGCGACGGAAACACGCGCGAGTTGTTCAGCACCAGGCAGTCGCCGGCCTCGAGGAACTGCGGGAGCTCGCGAAAACAGCGGTCCTCCCACCGGCGCTGCGCGCGATGAAGGACCAGCATGCGGGAAGCGGCGCGGTCGGCCAGCGGCTCCTGCGCGACGGATGATTCGGGGAGCCGGTAATCGAAATCAGAGGCCTTCACCCGGCTCCTAAAATAGCAATGTGAGGATTCTGGGCATCGAGTCGTCGTGCGACGAGACCGCCGCCGCGGTGGTGGAGGATGGCCGCCGCGTGCTGTCCTCCATGGTCGCCTCGCAGCTCGATACCCATGGCAAGTACGGCGGCGTCGTTCCCGAGCTGGCCTCGCGCGAACACCTGCGGGCCATCGTACCGGTGGTGCGCAGCGCCCTGGAGCAGGCACGCGCCGACCTGCGCCACCTCGACGCTATCGCCGTCACCTATGGGCCAGGCCTCGTAGGCTCGCTGCTGGTCGGCATGACCTACGCCAAGTCTCTGTCGTTCGCAACGGGCGTGCCGCTGATCGCGGTGAACCACATCGAAGGCCACATTCATGCTGTCGTGCTGGAGGCGGGCGACGCAGTTGAGTATCCGGCGCTCGCGCTGGTGGTCAGCGGAGGCCATACGCATCTGTTCGAGGTCCGCGCAGGCTTCACCTATCGACTCCTGGGCAAGACACGCGACGATGCGGCCGGCGAAGCGTACGACAAGGTCGCCAAACTACTGGGCTACGGCTATCCCGGAGGCCCGATCATCGACAAGCTCGCCCTGCGCGGCGATGCGCAGGCCGTGCGCTTCACGCTGGCGAAAATGAAGGGCAACGCGCTCGACTTCAGCTTCAGCGGCCTGAAAACGGCCGTCCTGCGCTGGGTGGAGCAGCACGACATGGCCGGCGAGATCGCCGCTCGGCGGGCCCTCGGCAACAGCGCCGATATCGAGCAACTCCTCGCCGCAACCCCGCAGCGCACGCTCGATCTGCTCGCATCGTTCCAGAAGACCGTGATCGATGAGCTGCTGCGCCGCGCCATCGCTTCGGCGGAACAAATCGAGGCTCGCAGCCTGATCATCTCCGGTGGCGTGGCCTGCAACTCCGGGTTGCGCGAGGCAGCATTGCGCGAGCCGCTTCCGTATCCGGTCTTCTTCCCTGGTCCCGGGCTCAGCACCGACAACGCGGCTATGATCGCCGCCGCCGCGTTCCCCAAACTCCTTCGCCGGGAATTCGTCGATTTCAGCCTGCGCGCGCAGGCCGGCCTGGCGCTGGCGTAGAATCCAGAGCATGCCCGCACGCCTGCTCAGCGCGCTTGTCTTGTGCGCGTCGTCACATGCCGCGGTAACACGTGTCGAACTCGTGGATCGCACGGACCTTCTCGGCAACACGGCGTTCGGCGCCGCCGGGCCATACGAGCGCATCGTCGCTCGCGCGTACTTCGCGATAGATCCCAAGGCAGCCGCCAACGCGGGAATCGCGGACATCGGGCTCGCGCCGAGAAACGAAGACGGTCTGGTCGAGTTCTCGTCCGACATCTACGTACTCAAGCCGCGGGATCCGGCGAAGGGCAACGGCACGGCGCTGGTGGAAATCTCCAACCGCGGCGGCAAGGCGCTACTTCCAACGTTCGATTTCTCACACAGTTCGCAGGACCCGCAGACGACCGACCAGCTGGGCGACGCCTTCCTGCTCGAGCGCGGCTTCACCCTGGTATGGATCGGATGGGAGTTCGACGCGCCTCGCGAAGACGCGACTGCGATGCACTTGTTCGCGCCGATCGCGACCGATCACGGTAAGAGCATCACCGGCCTCGTCCGGTCGGAATGGACCGGCGACAAGCCGGTGAAAACGATTTCTCTGGGCGACCGCAGTCAAATTGGCTATGCGGCCGCGGACCTCAGCGAGCCCGGCGCCGAGATGTTCTTCCGCGACACCGTGGAAGGCCCCCGTACCCGTATTCCCCGCGACCAATGGCGCTTCGAAGATGCGCGCCACGTGACGCTGAGCGGGGAAGGGTTCGCGCCGGGCCGAATCTATGAGGTGATCTACACGGCGAAGGACCCCGTTGTGGTCGGCCTCGGACCCGCCGCGATTCGCGATTTCGTATCCTTCCTGAAGTTCGGCGGCCCGGAAACGCTGCTGGGCGACCAGACCCTCAACGTGCGGCGCGCCCTCGGCTTCGGCATCTCGCAGAGCGGCCGCTTTCTTCGCGAGTTCCTTTATGAGGGATTCAACGCCGACGAGCAGGGCCGGCCGGTGTTCGATGGCGTTTGGGCGCACGTCGCAGGCGCGGGCCGGGGCGCCACGTTCAACATGCGATTCGGCCAGCCCTCGCGCGATGGGCATCCCTTCCTGAACGTGCTTTATCCGGTGGACGTGCCGCCGTTCAATGACGAAGGACTCCTGGCGCAGGCGCGCGCGGCGAAGGTTGTGCCGAAGATCTTCTGGACCAACGGTTCGTACGAATACTGGGGCCGCTGCGCCTCCCTGATCCACACCACGGAAGACGGCCGCGCCGACGCGCCTCCCGCTCCGGGTACGCGCATCTACTTCATCGCCGGAACGCAGCACGGTCCCGGACATCTGCCTCCGCCGTCGCTGCCGGTGCGCAACACGCCGAATATCAATGATCAGCGATACGTGCTGCGCGCGCTGTTGGTGGACATGAACGCCTGGTTGAGCGCCGGCGCTGAACCGCCGCCCTCTCGATATCCGGCGATCGCCGGCGGCGACCTCGTAACCGCGCACGGCATGGCTCCTCGTCCCGCGTGGAAGCTCGATTTCTCCGTGGAGCCTCCAAAGATCCTCGGCTCATATCCGACGCTCGTTCCTCGCGTCGATGCCGATGGCAATGAAACCTCCGGCGTGCGCCTGCCGGCGATTCAGGTTCCGCTCGGCGCCTACACCGGCTGGAACCTGCGCGATCGATCCATCGGCGCGCCGAACCAGATGTATTCCATGGTCGGCTCTTTCATCCCGTTTTCTCGCGCCGCGATTGCCAAGCGCTATCCAGACAAGAGCATTTATTTGGACAGGATCACGCGAGCCGCCGAACAGCTGGTCTCGGAGCGCTTTCTGCTCGACGAGGATATACCCGCTGTCCGCGACCGTGCCGCGCGAACGTGGGAGTACGTCCTGAAATAGAAGGGCCGAACGGAGTCGAGGAGGATTGACCCCGTTCGGAAACGGATCAACGCCGTTTTAATGATGTGACGCGCGCAGCCGATCCATCACGTAACCGTGGTCTCAATTGCGGTATCCTCATCTTCACCGCCCGAGGAGTTGCCGTGACCGCCGCAGAGAAGAACCGGAAATGGGTTTTGTCAGACGAGGCTTTTGGTGCGCTTCTGGATGCCCTTTCGCCGGACCGCGACAGCGCCGCCGCCCGCTATGAAACGCTGCGCGCGCGCCTGATCCGCTTCTTTGGCTGGGAGCGCTGCGCGGCATCGCCGGATCTGGCCGATGAGGTCCTGAACCGCCTCGCCAGGCGTCTGCTCGAAGGCGAGCGCATCGAGGCCATCGACAAGTACGTTTACGGGATTGGCCGGCTGGTGCTGAAAGAGTCCGGCGCGCGCACGCAGCGGACCGCCGCGGCCATGACGGACTTGCGCCTGTTTGCCGAACGGCAGCCGGAGGACTCGCCGGAAATGCCATGCGTCACCGGCTGTCTGGGGCGGCTCTCCAGCGAGGAACGTGATTTCATTCTGGAGTACTACAGCGGCGACGGGCGGCAGCGCATCGAGACGCGGAAGCGGATCGCCCGACGGCTGGACCTTCCGCTGAATGCCGTCCGCAATCGCGCCCTGCGGCTGCGCGAACGCCTGGAGCGTTGCTGCCGCGACTGCCTTGGCGGCGGCCCGCTGTGATAGTTTCCCCGTTTCGCGCACTCTTGATTTGAGTGGCGCCGGACAACCCCGATGACCTTCGGCGAAGACGAACTCCTCGCGAAGTACCTGCTGCACCGCCTGGGCGAGCAGGAGCGCGACGCACTTCGCGAGCGGCTGTTCACCGAGCCGGAGTTGTTCGAGCGCCTGCGCGAGGTGGAGGCGGACCTCATCGACGCGCTGGCCCGCGGCAGCCTGAGCACACAGGATGCGGAAGCCGTTGCCGAATTCGTGCTGACCACGGGGCAGGAGGAACGGCTGGCTTTCGCGCGCGCACTGGCCCGCCAGGCCAGAACGCGGGCGGCGCGCCCGGCGCCCAGCAGCCTGCCCTTCTGGATCGCAGTGGCGGCGTGCATTGTGCTGGCAGCGGCCACCGCCCTGCTCTTCTCGGCAAACCGGCGGCTGAAGACCAACACCGCGGCGCCGCACGCATCCGGAACGGTGCTGGCGTTCGATGTTCTTCCCGTTACGCGTGGCGCCGGCGGCATTCAAAGCGTGCGCCTGAGCAGCGCGCAGCTGGTGAATTTTCGCATTTTCCCCGAGGGTTTCCCGCGCTACATCGTATCGCTGCGTAACAGCGCTGGCCCGGTTTGGTCGGCGGAAATGCCCGCGCAACGGGTACTGCAATTCGTCGTTCCGGCGGAGGTCCTCCGGCCCGGACGGTACCAGATTGCGGTCCGGGGAGAGCGTGCGGGCGCGGCGCCGGAACTGGTCGCCGACACGGACATCGACGTGACCCGCTGAAGATCACTGGCTGCTAAACTAGCGGACTAGCCTGCCGCTCGTATGGAGTTCTTCCGAGCCAGCTTTTTCGCTGTTGCAGCTCTTGCGATCTCCCCAGCCGCAGTGCGTGCGGGAACGGTTCCCGAGGCGCCGCTGCTCTCGCATGCGGGCGACAGCTTGCAGGTGCAGGTGGCTTCCGGCGAGACGCGCAGCGTCATGATCGCAGCCGATGCCGGCGAGTTCATCCGCGTGATCGCGCAAGCTGACTCGGGGCTGGCCGTAAAGACGACGCTGTTCGACGCTGCCGGAAAGGTAGTGGATGCGGCCCCAGGCCTTGGCGGGACGGGAGGGCAGGCGACAGTGGCTGCGGCCACGGAGTCCGGAGGCGAGTTCCGGCTCGACGTGCAATCGCAGATGTTCCGGCCGGAGAAGCGGACCTGCACGGTTCGCCTCGAAGTGCGCCGTCCGGCCACCGCCGAGGATCTCGCCGATGCGCGGGCGCACCGCGCTTTCGTAACAGCCGCTACCCTGCCTGGAGCCGCCAGCGCCGCGCATGATCGCGCCGTAGCGGCGGCTCTCGATGACCCGCTGCGCCTCGCGCGGCAGGCCCACGATTCGCTGCTGGAGGCGCGCGCGTTGTTCGGGAAAGGCCAGTTCCTCGCGATGGCAGGGGATTTCCGTGCTGCGCTGCCGTGGTTCGAACGGGCGGCGCCAGTCATCCGCGGCCTCAACGATCCACGCGCCGAAGCGCACCTGCTCTCTGTAATGGCCCTCGTCTATACGAACCTCGAAGAGCACGCCCGCGCGATCGAGTTGTACCGGCAGGCGCTGCCGCTGGAGAAAGCGGCGGGCCAGGAATGGGAATCGGCCCTGACGCTGAACAACCTCGCCGATTCCGAGTCGGCGCTGGGACGGGTCGACCTGGCGCTGGATTATCTGCGCGAAGAAAAGGCGCTGCGCACGGCGCTGGACGACGAACTGGGCCTGAACCAGACACTCGTCGGCATGGCCAGCCGCTATCTGGAAATGGGGGATTCCGAGAAAGCGCTGGACGCGCTGATC
>Ga0070739_10002255_pt1 | contig 26378 bp, 28 predicted proteins | sample Coa_R1_7_FD_66445 | JGI IMG/M metagenome (GOLD analysis project Ga0070739, IMG submission 66445) | Surface soil microbial communities from Centralia Pennsylvania, which are recovering from an underground coalmine fire - Coalmine... | ecosystem: Environmental > Terrestrial > Soil > Unclassified ...
GGCTTCGCCATTCATTCGCAGCACATTCGCGCGTCTAACCCACGCCTCTCTTCCAGGGGTCCCCAAAGGACCCGTCCTTTGGGGCAGAAGGGGCGGGGAATGTGCCCACAAGTAAGCAAGCGCGAAGCGCCTCTACTCACATCGTGAGCGAGAGCGAACCATGCGACGCGCGTGCGTGTTCAAGACAAGATGGGACGCAAGAGCAACGTGCTGAAGTATCAATTTACGGTGGTGGGACGGGAGACGATTTGAGGAGAAGGCGGCGGCCACGCCCACCCGGCTCTTTACGGTTTTCCCGCCGCTTCTTCTGTTTCAGGAAGGGCAATTTCGATTCCCCCTCTTCCCCTGCAAAGCTTTCCTTTGTCCTCACGAATGAAGATGGAGTCAGGTATGGTGCTCGTCATTAGGAAGGCTTGGCCCGCATCTTCATTCACTTCATAAATGAGCCGTTGGATTTGACCGGCTTTCATGACTCCAATTAAATATTCGTTTTTACCATTTCGGTTCGGATCGAATCGGCTGATCGGCCGGCTATAAAGGATTTCTGAAAATGCCCAAGCAGGCGGGGGCCGCTTTCGGTGATTTCTCCGCGGTAGAGGGCCGGGTAAGGTTCGGCGCCCCAGGTCCGGGTCTGAGAGAGGATCAGGAAAAGAATTGCCAGCGGAAAGATTCGTTTCATCTTACGCTCGCATTGTCATTGTCTGTCTATCAATGACGGGAGGAAGAGCGCCGCTTGTGGGCTCTCTTCAAGGTCGCCTCCAAAATTCCGATCTTACCATCAACCTTCGTGCGACGGAACCGTGAGAACCCCGCTTCCTTGAGCCAACCCGTCACCTCCTCCCAGGTATAACAACGTCCCTGCTCTGTGAAGAGAAACATCATCAGATTGAAGGAAGAGACGTCGGGTGGATGGGCGTGGTCTTTGTAGAGAAAATACTCGACGATGATCAATCGGCCGCCTGGCTTGAGCGCTTTTTTAATTTTTCTCAGGATCTGGCGGTTTTCTTGGGGAGAGTAGATGTGGATCACGTTCGAGTAGAAGATGACATCATAGGGTCCGCCGTAATCATCGGTAAAGAGGTCGCCGCCGATCACGTCGACCTGTTTGGCGAGGTCGGCGCGTTTGGCTTCGGCGAGGGCTACCTTGACGGCGGCCGGGCGGTCGAAGATCGTGGCGTGGAGGCCTGGATATTTCACCAGCAGCGCGAAAGCGTAAGAGCCGGCGCCGCCGCCGAGATCGAGAAGGGTTCGGGCGCCGCGCAGATCGATCGGGCGGAGGATTTTGGGGGCGAGATAAAAGCTTCGCTCATGCAATGCCTTCGCAAAGCGTTTGCGGAAAATGGGATCATCGGGAGGAGGGCGCTTTCTCGACCGGCGGCCTTTTCGAATCGCCTCCGTGAGACCGATCCAGTCTTCCCAATGCCGGCCGGCGAGCCAAATGAAGTGGGTAATCGACTGGGTGCTGGCGGCGTCGAGATAGGTCCGGCTGAGAGGGGTATTCCGATACCGTTCTCCTGATTTTGAAAGGAGGCCCATCCCGGTGAGGGCGTTGAGGAGAAATCCAACCCCTTCGGCGGAAGCGTTCGCCTTGCGGGCGATCTCTTTCGCCGTGGCCGGTTTCTTTCCGAGGTGGGTGAAGAGGTCGAGCTCCACGCCGGCGATCAGCGTGCGGGAGTCGGTGAAGGCGTCGGCGGTTTGGAGAAGCTCTTCGTAGCTTCGGATCATATTCTCCTAATGAGAAGGGGGGAGAGCTGTCTTGCTTCCGGCGCAATGTTCCGGAAGCGGCATTCACCAACTCCTTTTTAAAGTCCCATTTTGCGCTTCAGGTACAGATAGCCGAGCGAGAGGAGGCTCATCCCGATGACGGCGCCGAGAGTGAGGATCAGGATGCGCAGTTTGGTACGGATTTCTTTTTCGATCAGCGCGTCGAAGCGACGCTCGATCTCCTCGATCTTGGCATCGACTCTCGTTTCAATCAAAAGCATCTGCTCCGCCACGAACTGCTCCGCTTCGGTTCGGGCGTGAGAGACAAATTCATTTCGCTTCCGATCAATATAAAGATCGGTCTTCTCCCGGACCCTATCCACCACGCGGGCCGCCATAAAAGGACTCAGCACCTTTCCGATATTGATCCAAACTTGCCAGGCCATCGATCACTTACCCTTTCAACAGAAGCATCGTGAGCCATCCCTGAATCGCCAAAAGGATCACGATCAATGATAATTCCACCTTCAGCGCGCGGGAGCGAAGTTGAAGAAACTTTAAGAGGACGATCCGCTGAACCCATCGCGGAAGCTGGCGGTACCAAACCCCCAGCGCGATGAAGTCGTACAAAAGGGTTCCGGCCAACAGGATCGCAAAGATCGATCGAAATGTCACATAGGGATCGAACCGCATCGATTGAAGCTCCTTTGAAGATGACTTTGACTATGGTAGCGTGTGTTTGAAAAAAGATCAAGCGGTGAATCGATGCGGCCGGTCGCTCGGAGAGATTTTGGAAGGGCGGAGTCGGTCGGTCGTTACTCTCCGGGCGAAAATAGAGATCAAATCGGCAAATTTCTCGAAAGCCGAGCCGGGCATAAACCGAGATGCCGATTTCGGAACTCTGCAAGGTTCCGGTCCGGCACCTCGCCTCGACGCGGTCCGCGCTGTGATCGAGCCCGCCTGAAGGAGGGCGTCGGCCAATTTGGTTTTCACCTGCGAGAGGCGGCTTCGGACGGTTCCCACCGGGATGCCGAGAATGGCGGCGATCTCGTCATAGGCCTGAAAGCTTCCGAAATAGCGAAGCATCGCCGTGACCCGGAGCGTTTCGGGAAGAGAAGAGATCGCGGTCCAGACCCAATCCCGCAGCGCCATCCGGTCGATTTTCTCTTCCAGGGCGAACCATACCCGATCAGCCCCGAGCGCCGCCGCGTGAAGGCGCGGGCGGTAGCGCTCAAACAAAGCTCCCAGGCCGGCGCTGTCCCTTTGTTGGGCGGCGATGAGCAGCGTTGCGTCGGACGGCGAAAGTGTTTGCATCGAGGCTCCTCCTAAAAAAGTGTCGTGACAGGCAGAAGATGCATGACAGGGTCAAAAAGTTCGACCGCCTGAGTATGTGCAGATGAGAAGAGAGAATCAAGGAGCAAAGCGGCGAGTGAGATCATAGAAGCGGGCGCCGTTTGCAATTTCCCTTTTTTTCGGCTTCTTGATCTGTTTTCTTCAGGATGCTTATAATGAAAATAGGCTTTTGTGTCCGTCGAAGAGGAGGGAGGTTTAAAGACGAAAAATGAGTGCGAAAGCGTTAGATCACACGATCGATTTCGGTTCTCCAGGGGTGGACGGAGGATGGGGAAGGCTGTTGGGATCGCTCGGCCACATCCGTCCGAGTGGCACGGCCTTGAAGCGGATCATGACCGGATGGCCCGGATGGACCCTTCTGGGATTGCTTCCGGTGGTGGCCGGAGCGGTTTATCAAGCGACGTCGGCCGCGAGGGAAATCAGAAAATATGCCGCTCCCGGAAAACGGATCGATATCGGCGGCCGGCGGCTTCATCTGCGAGACATGGGAGAGGGGAGCCCGGCGGTCATCCTGGAAGCAACCGGCTTCGGCTGCTCGGTCGATTATGCATCCATTCAGAATGAATTGGCGCAAACGACCCGTGTCTGCGCTTATGATCGCGCGGGGATGGGATGGAGCGATCCTTCATATCGGCCGAGGAGTGTTCAGGCGCTGGTAGATGACCTGAGAACGCTTCTCCAACGCGCTGAGGTCCCGCCGCCTTATCTGCTCGTCGGCGGTTCGGCGGGGGGGCTGATCGTCGAGCTCTTCGCGCGAAAATATCCTGATGAGGTGGTCGGGCTGGTGCTGATCGATGCGCTCGACGAGGAGGCGCTCGCGCAGTTGCCGCGTGCGAGCACGCATGTGATGAAGATGGTCTTGCTCGGTCAACTCTGCGCCCGTTTAGGGGTGCTCCGGATGCTGGACCCCTTCGGACTAAAAAAGCTGCCGATCGACGAGGGAAGTATTCGCTCCGCCCTGACCTATCGCGCCGCGGCATGGGAAGCGGCGCGATTTTTCATCAAGGCGATCAAGCAAAGTGAAGCCGATCTGCGCGCAGCGCCGCCGCTGCGATCCGATCTGCCGGTGACGGTTCTGACCCACGGCATTGTCGGAGATCTGCTGGGACCGCGGGCCAATCCGGCGTTGTTGCGGGAGATCGAGCCGATCTGGCAGGCGCAACAGGCCTCTCTGGCGCGGCGCTCTTCGCGGGGGAAGCAGATCATCGCGGAGAAGAGCGGTCACCGGATCATCGCGGAGCAGCCGGAGCTGGTGGTGGAGGCGGTTCGGGAGATTCTTTCAGAGGTCCGAACCAACTAATCACGATGCGGGCCCGCTCGATCTCAACTTCTTGGTTTGACGGTTCATCTCGACAGAGTCGTCCTCGACCTCTCTGCGGTGCCGGGCGCAGGGAACCGGGAGTGGACTCGCTCGGTCTCTTACGGCGTGGTTTCCCGGCAATAAAAAAGCGAGGGGGCCTCGGCCCCCTCGCATCTTCTCTACGAAAAAGAAATTAGCTTTGTCGGTCCTGAGCTGCTGCCGGATGAGGGAACATTATTTTTGCGACGGAGCGCTTCCCTTTCCGCTTGTCGCGCTTCCGGCGAGCAGAGTGGCCGCTTGGGCAAAATGCTTATTCGCCTCTTCCGTTTTTCCCTCACTTGCCAGGGCCAATCCCAAATTGACATGGATTTCGGGCGCATTCGGATCGGCCTGTTCGGCTGCGGTAAAGTGCGTGACTGCTTGGTCGTACTTTTCCTTATTGAAGGCTTTGACACCTTCTTTGAATTCTTTTTTTGCGTCTTTGTTCTTAATCTGATGGGCCTCCATCGGTTCGACGGGGGCTTTTGCGAAAGCGGTGGCAGAGCCAAGCCCGAGCGCAAGGGCCATCACAGGTATAATCCATTTTTTCATCTTCTCCTCCTTATGATCCTTGTGGAAGCTCACTCTCAGATAGAGCGCCACAACCCATTCTAGTCTGATGATTTGTTCAGAAACAATTCGCCGATGGGATTAATCCCATCGTGTTATAGTCAAGATGAAACGGGTCACTGAGTAAATGAGCCCAAAAATGGGGAGCACCGACTCTTCAGATCGGTGCTCCCCATTTGATGATGTAACGATGGACCGGTTGCAATCAGAAACGATCTACGCCGCTTTCTTCCGACCGGTCTGCGTTTTGCGCGCTTGCACTGTGTCCCGACGGACCAGTTTATTGAAGTTGCTCCGCTTTCCCCGGCAGCTCCCTACTTCGATGGATACCCGTTTAAAACGGCGTCTCTGTGTAACTTCTTAATAGATTTTAATTCGGCTACCGATATGGTTTCAATCCCCTCTCAATCTAATCCTTTTGGATTACCCCTTTTGGGGGATCGCAATTGGAGTGGAGGGCTGATAAGATAAAGCTGTAATCTATACTAAAAGAGCATCTGATAAGTATTGGGGTGAGCAAATGAAACGGGTGGCAGTCGCAGTTCTCTTTGGAATCTGGGCGGTAGGAAGTTTTCTCTATTCTCCGTTTCAGGCAGAAGCGGAGGAGAACGGGACATTCGCCGGTTTGGCCAAACAAGTTCAATCGGAGAGGGATCTCGGCGCCGGTCCGTCATCGACGTTAAATAATATGGATCGTAGCGCAGATCGTATCCACCTCGATAGTCCCGATACCACGCTTCGGTTCGAAACGGGGAACCGACAGAAAGCAACCCCTTCGGATCGTAAGGCCGACGCGCTCCGATATCATCAGAATACCGTTCTTAATGAATTCGGAAATGCCGATGCGCATGGACAGGTGGCATTGACCTTCTCGGCCGATCGGTTAGAACTGAAGCTTCGGAGCATCACGGGAGAGGAAGCGCCGATCGCCAGCGCGGACCACCTTTCCAAAAAATGAGTGGGGAAGCGCATAAACGTCGGTGTTAGATGGAACCGAGCTTCTTCTCCCAGTAAGGAGCAGGGAGCCGAGAGAACGTTTCGCGGAGTCCCTCGGCCCACCGGCGTTTGATCTCATTGAAATAGGGATCTTTGTGATCGATGCTCTGGCGGACATCGACCCGTAGCCGATCGCGCTCGTAACAGAGGAGATCGATCGGAAGGCCGACGGAGATATTGCTTCGGATCGTCGAATCGAAGGAGAGAAGGGCGCACCTTGCCCCCTCCTCCAGGGTGCTTCCACGGGTGATGAGGCGATCGATAATCGGTTTGCCATATTTGATCTCGCCGATTTGGAAGTAAGGGGTCTCCGGAGTCGCTTCAATGAAGTTGCCGGCCGAGTAGATGTTAAAGAGCCGCGGCTGCTCCCCCCGAATCTGTCCCCCCAGAATAATCGATGCGTTGAACTCCTCTCCATGTTGCTTCAGGTAGCCGCCGTCGATCTCGTAGATTTTTCGAAGAGCGCTTCCGACCAGCCGCGCCGCGGCGAACAATGACGGCACGCTCCAGATCGTCTCTCGTCCGATCTCCGCGGCGGGATCTTCATCCAACAAATTCACCACCCCTTGCGTGATCGACAGATTGCCAGCGGCCATCATCACTAAGACCCGGTCCCCCGGTTTTTCATAAACGGTCATCTTCCGAAAGGTGGCAATATGATCGACACCGGCATTGGTTCGGGAGTCTGACGCGAAAACCAATCCCGATTCGAGCAGCATCCCGACACAGTAGGTCATTCATCTCTCCTGGTTGATAAGAATGATCATCGATTCCCAAAGAACGAGAGCATTATAGTCTCCATCCTGGGATGTGTAAAGCGTTTATTGCTGTGCGTTCATCACCTGGACCTGCACCGCCATTGTCTGGACGCTGCCGCCGGATGGAACCCTGCGCACCGGGCAGGCATCGAGATCATCCCGGCCGATCGCGAGGCGGAGAGAGTTCCCCTTCGCCGGATGGGCATTCGAGATATCAAAGTCCAGCCAGCCGATTTGATCGACCCACGCCTCCGCCCAGGCATGCAGGGTGAGTTTCGGATCGGCCGCGCTGCCGGAATAAAGATAGCCGCTTATATAGCGCGCGGGAATTCCCAGGATGCGGCAGCAGGCGATGAAGAGATGGCTGAGATCTTGGAAGGTGCCGCTTCCCTGAGAGAGAACATCGGCGGCGGTGGTTTGAACGCCGGTCGCTTCACTGCTGTATCGGACGGCGCTTCTGATCCGTTCCGTTAATGCCTGCAGCGCGGCAAGAGGGGAAGAGGTGATCTGATCTTGATGCTTTTCTGAAAAAGCATACAAACGCGGATCGGCGGCCGTGAGCGCCGTCTCCCTGAGAAAGATCAGCGGTGAGAGTCCCCCTTCCCGCCGGTTGGGAATCGGCTCTTCTGCCATATCGACAATCCCATCCACTCCGATCCGGATTTCCGTATGGGACCCTTCCACCGTCAATAGCTGTGTGATATTTCCAAAGGCATCGATAAACTCGGTTGCGGTTCCCGGGAGGTCGAGCTGCCATTTCACCACCCGTTGTCTTTCGTCCGAACCGGGGGTGAGTCGAAGCGATTGGACGCTTCGCGCGACCGGCGCGCTGTAATTGTAGATGATCTGATGGTTGATCTTCAGGCGCATGTCGGCGTCCGAAGTCCCTTGTCGATCTCTTCGCCGAGTCTTCGCAGGGCGGCGGCAAAATCGATCAGGTATTCTTGCAGCGAATTTAGAAGGATGGTCCGGGTCCGGTCGTTATGGAGAAGAAAGTGCAAATCGGCGGCGACGCGGACCGCCTCCGGCCCGATCCCTCCCGAGAGTGGGCGAAGGAGATCGTTGATCCGATCGAGGCAGGCATGAAGCGAGCAGGGAATTTCCTCACGTAGAATTAAAAGCTCGGTAATCCGCTCAGGGTTGATCGAATCGTGATAGACCCGCCGATAAACGCCGAGGGCGCCGACCGATCGGAGGATCGCCACCCACGAAGCATAGTGGGCCTCCTGCCCTCTTTCTCGAAGCAGGGAAGAATGCCGGGCGCGGAGGGTCCGAACGATATGATCGGCCCTTTCCAGGAAGGTTCCCAGATCGATGAGCCGGAAGACCTCCTCCTCCGCGAGGGTGGTATGAGCGGCGCCGAGAAGAAGATGCACCCCTTCTTTAAATCGGTCGATGAAGGGGAGCACCCCGCCCGGGAGGAGATGGTTTTCTGCGGCGACCTCTCGCAGATCAAGCCAAAGGGTGTTTAAGCTCTCCCACATTTCGGGAGAGAGGGTTGCGGAGACGGAGCGGCCATTCTCCCGGGCGGCGCGAAGCGAGGCGAGGAGACTCGAAGGGTTCTCCAGATCAAAGAGGATGAAGCGAATAATTTTCGCAGGGGAGGGCGAGCCGTTCCGCGCAACAAAATCGTCCCTCCGGCCGGTCATTGCAAGAAGGCCTTCCCATTCGCGATCAGCCGAAAACGCGCCATTCGGCAGGGTCGGATAAATCGCCTCCACGGCGCGGGCGGTATTCTCCGCCCGCTCGATATAACGTCCCATCCAGTAGAGGTGGTCGGCGACCCGCAACAGCATCGGCTAATCCTCCAAGACCCAGGTGTCCTTCGTCCCTCCTCCTTGCGAAGAGTTCACGACCAGGGAGCCGTCGCGAAGCGCGACCCGGGTGAGACCGCCGGGGACGAGGTGGATCGTTTTTCCGCTTAATACGAAAGGCCGCAGGTCGATGTGACGCGGAGCGATTCCTTGCTCCACGAAGGTCGGGCAGGTTGAGAGGGCAAGGGTCGGCTGCGCGACGTAGTTCTCAGGGGTTTGAAGAATCCGCTGACGAAAGATCTCCCGCTCTTTTACCGTGCTGGCCGGACCGATCAGCATGCCGTACCCTCCCGAGCCGTGAACCTCCTTCACGACCAGCTCGTTCAAATGAGAGAGAACATAAGCGCGCTCTTCGGGATTGCGGAGTTGGTAGGTCGGAACATTTTTCAGAATCGGCTCCCGGCCGAGATAAAAGCGGATCATCTCCGGAACGAATGTGTAGATCGCTTTGTCATCGGCGACGCCGGTCCCGACGGCGTTGGCAATCGCGACCCCGCCGGAGCGATAGACGGAGAGAAGCCCCGGCACCCCTAAAACCGAGTCGGAGCGAAAGGCAAGCGGATCGAGAAAATCCTCGTCGATCCGTCGATAGATCACGTCGACCTGAATCGGTCCTTCGAGCGTTCGCATATAAACTTTATTGCCTCGGACAAAGAGATCTTGCGCTTCGACAGTCTCGATCCCCATCTGCTGCGCCAAAAATGTATGTTCGAAGTAGGCGCTGTTGAAAGGTCCCGGCGTGAGAAGGACGATCGTCGGATGACCGATCGCTTCCGGGGCGGCGGCGCGAAGCGTTTCGAGCAGCAGTTTAGGGTAATGTTCAATCGGAGCAACGGCGTACCGGGAGAAGAGTTCCGGGAAAAGCCGCCTCATCATTTGCCGGTTGACCAGCATGTAAGAGACGCCGGAGGGGGTTCGCAGGTTGTCTTCGAGGATATGAAACTCTCCCTCGCCGGTATGGACCACATCGACACCGGCGATCTGAACGTAGATCCCGCCAGGAAGATCGATCCCCTGCATTTCGACCCGATACTGGGGATTCCGGAAGATCATCTCGGCCGGAATGCGTCCCGCTTTAAGAATTTCCTGGCCATGGTAAAGGTCGTGAAGAAACGCATTGAGGGCGCTGATCCGTTGCCGAAGACCGGCCGCCAGCAGGTGCCAATCTTTTGCCGGGATTATCCGCGGGATGAGATCAAAGGGGATGAGGCGCTCGGTGCCGGCCGATTCTCCATAAACCGCAAAGGTGATGCCGAGGCGCTGAAAAAGGCGTTCTGCTTCTTTCCTTTTTTCCTCAAATTGTGTGGGAGGGATCGCATCCAGCCAGTCTTTAAGAGGAACGCAATCCGATCGGATTGCGCCGTTTGAATCATTCATCTCATCAATGGGAAGCGGCCGAAAAGGGGGCTCTGACTTGCGCGCCGTCGTCATCCTCCCGACGACCCGAGGAAATGAAAGCCGTTCCGGTTTCATCGCATCCTCCTGGTCTTTGTCTTGCTTCATCTTGCGGAGGTCCATCCGGCGAGTGGTTCAGAACGGACTCTCCATGGACTGATTCTTCGCTTGGAAAAACAAAAAGGCCCCCCTTCCATAAACCCACCTCATTATGGGAGAGGACGCCTCTTGCCGATCCGAAGAATACAGCGCTGTATCCGATATGGCAGAAAAGCAAACACCATGCCGATGATACACTGAACGAAGCGTTGCGGACCGGATTGTTTTATCAACAGATTGAGAAGGGGCACCGGTTGATCTGCATCGACTCAATCTCCGGCGGATGACGGAATTGTCTTCTCTGCGACAATTTGGATGGAAAAGAGCGGCTTTTCTCCGAGATCTCAGAAACGATCAAGATTCGATTCCTCTTGATTTCTTGATGAGAAGAAGGGTAAATGAATAGGGCGAAGCGGGAGTTTAAACATGAAACTGGATGCGGCGGCAATTTTAAATGCGATGAGCGAGGGGGTCTTCGCGGTGAATACCGATAAGAAGATCGTTTTTGCCAATCGGGCTTTGGGACAAATGTTATTTCATGATGATGAAGCGGCTCCTGATCTCCAAGCCGTTCAACAGATTCTCAGCGACAGCATTTTTGTCCCCAAACATGCCGCGCTCCTTGACCGGCTAATGTTCAATCGCGAGCGTGCCTCGCATTATGAAACAGTTTTAAGGGATATCAACGGAACGCCAATCCCTGTTCAGATCCACATCGATCTTCTCCTCGATGAAAGGGGAGAGGTGGTCGGCGCGGTAGAGATCGTCCGGAACCTCGCGCCCCTTCCGATAGAGCCGGGAGAAAAGCAATCGCGCCAGTCCGGCCTTCGCTCGCTGGTGGGAAAGAGTAAGAAATTATTGGAAGTGCTCGATCTGGTCGCCTCGGCCTCTTCATCGACCGCCACCGTTTTATTGGAGGGGGAAAGCGGGACAGGGAAAGAGTTGATCGCCCGCGCGATTCACCAGATGGGACCCCGGCGAGAAAAGCCGTTTATCGCCGTGAACTGCGCGTCGCTTCCCGATGAGCTTCTCGAAAGCGAACTTTTCGGACATATGAAGGGGGCTTTTACGACCGCCATCTACGATCGGCCCGGCCGGTTTGAATTGGCCGATCATGGGACCCTCTTTCTTGACGAGATCGGCGACATGAGCCCGACAGCACAGGCAAAGGTCCTTCGTGTATTGCAGGAGCATGAGTTTGAGCGGGTCGGCGGAACAAAGACGATCCAGGTCGATGTCCGCATCATCGCGGCGACGAATAAAGATCTGGCCGAAGAGGTCCGCGCCGGGAAATTCCGAGAAGATCTTTACTACCGTATCCGCGTCTTCCCGATTCGCGTCCCTTCATTGCGGGAGCGGAAAGACGACATTTTCCCGCTGATTAAACATTTTATGGCGAAGTTCAGCCGGGAGACCGGAAAACAGATCACGAACATCTCACCCGAGGCTCTTGAATATCTTCTCTCATACGATTATCCTGGAAATGTGAGGGAATTGGAGAATATGATCGAGCATGCCTTTGTCACCTCCCCAGGTCCGACGCTGTTGATTGAGCACCTTCCGAAGCCGGTTTCTTCTCTCTCTAAGCAGGTGCTTCCTTCTCGAAGAAAGGAGGGGACGCTGGCGAATCAAGAAAAAGAGCTAATGATTAAAGCGCTCGAGAGAACGAAGTGGAATCAGGCGAAGGCGGCGGAAGATCTCGGCATCAGCCGATCGACCCTCTGGCGGCGCCTGAAGGAGTTTGGTATTAAGATCCCCAAGTAGATCTCATCCTGAAACACTCTACTGTGTCAATCTGAAACACCAAGACGCTCCCGCAGTGACAACTAAAATTTAATACACTGAAAAATAAGAAATTTTTCAGAGCATCCGTGTGGCATCTCCTTTGCTCTACCTGTATGGCACTTACCTTTTAAAGGAGGGAAGCCATGAACGGATTGAATTGGGATGGGTTACCCTGATTGCTTTTGGGTTCGTAGACATGATCTGGGGGGTGACATTGCTCCCCGACATGCCGCCGGTTCGCCGGAAGAGTGGATTTGCGAAGGATGATTTGAAGGCGCTGGAGGCCGGCATTCCGATCGAGGGGGCGGAGTTGATCACCCCCAAGATCGAGAAGAAGGTCCGCGTCCGCTAATCCCCCTTTTATTGGTGTTATATACCATGTATAACTGCCTAATAGTTCGGTGCCGATCCCTGGTCCCGAGGCGGAAAGATGGTTATCTAAACCTTAGGAACTTAAATTCTAAACTTAAATTCTAAATGAAGAAAGGAAAAACTGGTGCTTACTGTTTCACCTTTGATGAAATCAAAATCGACTGCTCGGCTGAAGGAAGATCGGGCGCCCGGTGAGCGTGCCCCTTTCTCCTGGGTCAGAGGAATGGTGACCAATAAGGTCGACCTCTGGCGTGTTTCGGATAGTCTAAACGTCAACCCTTCGACGGTCCAGAAGATCGTGGAGGGAAATCCGGTTTCGCGAAGCGTCACCAAGAAAATCCATGCCGCCTTTGAACAGGGGGGAGGGCTTCATTCAAAACGGACGCGCCGGAAAGACCTCTCTCCCAATCACTCGACGATCGAGAGGCTGATGGAGGTCTATTCTCTTTATGAGAAGGAAAAAAGTCTCCGGACGGTTGGAAAGAAACTCGATCTCAGCTTCGAGCGGGTGCGCCAGCTTTTAGAGAAGGGATCGGCCATTGGGCTCTTTCAGTACAAACCGCCGAAAGCCCCGCTTCTTTCAAGGGAGAAAATCTTAAAAGACTATAAGAAATTTCTCAACCGAAGCCGGGTGGCGAAGGCGAACCATATCTCTGTGAACTATCTCTCAAAGCTGATTGAGCAATATCAGATTACAGATGAAGAGTTGGAGACGATCCGGATGGAGGGACAAAAAGCGCAGTGCATCAAGCGGTATGATGCGGTTGCTCGAAAGCTGGGGCACCATCCGACCACGACCGAACTGCATCGATCGAAGGCGGCCCGCTCTTTGGCGTTCAAGATCAGACGCTCTTGGGGAACGCTGGAGGCGTTTCGAAAAGAACGGGAGATTATTCCGGGTCATCCTGTTGAGAAGAGCGGTGATCGACATAGGAGGATGCTGGTCGAAGCCGGCGTCTGATTTGCTGAAAAATTGACCAAAAAAATCCCCTCCCGGGTAAGCACTCGGGAGGGGATTTTTTACTTCTTCTCGGCGGCTTTCTTCGCCTGGTAGGCTTTGATCAGCTCATCGGAGATCTGTTTCGGCACCGGGGCGTACTTGAGGAATTCCATCGTGAACTCCCCCTTCCCCTGCGTGCCACTGCGCAGATCGGTCGAGAAACCGAACATCGCGGAAAGCGGAACCTCGGCTTCGATCTGGACGAAGCTGTCATTGCTCTGGGTTCCGGTGATGATCCCCCGCCGCTGGTTGATCAGCCCCATCACGCCCCCCTGAAATTCCACCGGCGCTTCGCAGCCCAACTTCATGATCGGCTCCAGAATAATCGGCTTGCCTTGAGGGTAGGCCTCGCGGAAGGCCGCCATGGCGCAGATCTTAAACGCCATTTCGGAAGAGTCGACCGGATGGGAGGCGCCGTCGTTGATGACGACCCGCACGCCGACCACCGGGAACCCGATCAGCGAGCCGGTCTTCACCTGCTCGCGGAAGCCCTTCTCACAGGCCGGGATGAACTCCCGTGGAATCGCACCCCCTTTAATATCATCGACAAACTCGAACGTTTCGACCGCGTCGGCCGGAAGCGGCTCGATGTAGCCTCCGATCTTCGCGAACTGCCCGGAGCCGCCGGTCTGCTTCTTGTGCGTATACATGAAATCGGCGCGCTGGGAGACCGTCTCCCGATAGGCGACCTGCGGCTGACCGTTCTGAACCTCGCAGTTGTATTCCCGCTTGATCCGCTCCATGTAAATGTCAAGATGGAGCTCGCCCATTCCGGAGATGATCGTCTGACCGCTCTCCTCGTCGCGATGAACATGGAAGGTCGGATCTTCGCGCGTGAACCGGTTGAGCGCCTTCGAGAAGTTGCCGGCGCCGGCCTTGTCCTTCGGCCAGACCGCCAACGAGATAACCGGATCAGGGACATGCATCGAGGTCATCGTGTAGTGAACGGTGCCGTCGGTGAAGGTGTCGCCGGAGGCGCACTCCACCCCGAACATGGCGCAGATATCGCCCGCTTCGGCGCTCTCGATGTCGTGCATCTCATCGGCATGCATCCGGACCAACCGCGATACACGGATCTTCTTCCCGTTGGTCGAGTTATGAATCACGTCCCCCTTGTTCAGCTTACCCTGATAAATCCGGGTATAGGTCAATTGGCCGTAGCGGCCGTCTTCGAGCTTGAAGGCGAGCATGACGAGCGGTCGGTCCGGCCGGCTCTCCAAAACGACCTTCGCTTCATTTTTGTTCTGATCGTGGGCTTCGTTGACCACCTCGGTCGGATCGGGGAGATAGTAGCCGACTGCATCCAGAAGAAGCTGAACCCCCTTGTTCTTGAAAGCGGAGCCCATCATGACCGGGATGAATTGAAGCCCGATCGTCGCCTTTCGGATCGCCTTTCGAAGCTCATCGGTCGTGACCGGTTTTTCTTCCAAAAATTTCTCCGCGATTGTATCGTCGAAATCAGCGACCGCCTCGACCAGGCTATGGCGAAGCTCCTCCGCCCGCGGCTTTAAATCGGCCGGGATCTCTTCCTCTCGGACGTTCTCCCCATTATCGCCGTCGAAATAATAAGCCTTCATGTTGGTCAGATCGATCACGCCGCGGAAATCATGTTCGGCGCCGATCGGCATGGTGAGCGGATGAGCGTTGTGCCCGAGCTTATCGCGCAGCTGTTTGATCACGCGGAACGGATCGGCCCCCGATCGATCGAGCTTGTTGATGAAGGCGATTCGCGGAATCTTATATCGGCGCATCTGCCGGTCGACGGTGATCGACTGGCTCTGCACGCCGGAGACGCCGCAGAGGACCAGGATGGCCGCATCCAACACCCGAAGGGCCCGTTCGACTTCGATCGTGAAATCGACGTGGCCCGGCGTATCGATGATGTTGATGATGTTGTCCTTCCAGGTGCAATAGGTGGCGGCCGACTGGATGGTGATTCCCTTCTCCCGCTCCAGCTCCATGGAATCCATCTTCGCGCCGACGCCCGATTTTCCTCGGACCTCTTCGATCTTATGGATCTTCCCGGTGTAGTAAAGGATTCTTTCTGTCAGAGTCGTCTTACCGGAATCGATGTGTGCTGAAATGCCGATATTTCGAACTTGACTGATGCTTGCCATGACTGCTCCTCACATGAAACACCCCGCCGGATTTGCATCCGGCGGGGTGGCCTTTGGGTCAAAACGGTTTCTAGCTTAGGAAACGAGTTTGACGTTAGTGGCTTGCGGCCCTTTCTGGCCCTGGGTGACTTCGAATTCCACTTCGTTTCCCTCTTCGAGGGAGCGGTATCCGTCGCCCACAATCGCGGTAAAGTGGACAAAGACATCGCCCTGTCCATCTTCACGTGTGATAAACCCATAACCCTTGCTGCCGTTAAACCACTTCACGGTTCCTTTGATCATTTCGGTGTTTCTCCAACTGGTGTTATTATGTCAGCCCTTCGCTGACGGAACGCCCATTGATTCTTCAGTTTCAGTAGCCTAAAAAAAAAGCCACAGCTTGTTGTAAAAGGCTGCAGCTTCCGATGGATTCTGTTCAACTTTTACAATGGACTGGTTCCTTTATAGCATAATCAGGCGGATGCGTCAATAGGAAATTTGGCGAAGCGGTCGTCGTCGGAGCGACCCGAGGGGGCCGTTCAATCAATCGTAACCATATCGCTCAAGAACCTTCTCGTCGAATCCGAAATAGTGGGCGATCTCGTGGACAAGCGTGATCTCGATTTCCCGAATCAGCGCTTCTCGGTCGGGAAAATCTTCTTCCAGCGGTTCTCGATATAGATAAATGACATCGGGCATGAGCCCGGAGTCGTCGGCGCTCCGCTCGGGGAGCGGGACCCCTTGGTAGAAACCGTAGAGGGCCTCTTCCGGATCGTCCTCCAACATCTCTTCGACCTCAGGGCCGGGCCGATCCTCAATGACGATCGCCACGTTTTTCATCGCGGCCTGAAACTCCGCCGGAATCCGATCGATCGCCTCACGGACGAGCGCTTCAAACGATTTGCGTGTCATCAGAGACCACCGTCTTTCAGAAACTCTCGCAGAAAATCTCGGATCAACCCCATCTCTTCGAAAATCACCTGGTGGCCCATCGGATATTCCTGAAGACGCGTTTGAAAGCCTTCCTGAGAGAGGACGGCGGCCGCCTTTCGCGAGCCGTCGACCGGGACGACCTCGTCCATCGTTCCATGCACGAGCAGAATCGGCACCTCCTTCGAGGCGGGCGATTTCTCGGCGGCGAGCCTTTCCGGCGCGCTGAGATAGCCGCTAAGCGCGATGATCGCCGCCAACTTTTTGGGATAGCGGAGGCCGACATCGAGGCTCATCACCGCCCCTTGAGAGAACCCAAGCAGCGCGATCCGGTCGGAGGAGATTCCCTCCCGCGTGGTCAGATGATCGAGGAGATCAAACAGCAGACGCCGGCTCTCGAGAATTCCGGACTGGGGCTGCGGTGGAGAGGCGTACCACATCCGCCCGCCGAAATCGCCGGGAAAGGGGAACGGGGCGTCGGGGAAAATCCATCGCAGGCCGGGGAGGCCGATCTGGTCGGCCAGCGGCATCAGGTCGGCGCCGGTGGTGCCGCGTCCATGCAGGGTGACGACACATCCCTGCAATGGACCGGCCGCAGGCCGCTCTTGCAGGTGCAGTTGGTTTGATGTCATCGATGACTCCGGTATTGAAGTAGGATCTTCTCCTCGGTAGAATCAATCGAACTGAAGAAAGGAGCGTTATGGGATTTTATTCTCGCGTCATCTTTCCGCGGCTCGTCGAGTTTGTGATGCGGGGCGTCCATCTAACCGAATTGCGCAAAGCCCTTCTGGCCGGCGCAAGCGGGGAGGTCTTGGAGATCGGCTTCGGCTCGGGGCTCAACCTCCCGCACTATCCGCCCGCCGTCCGGAAATTAACCACCATTGATGCCAACCCAGGGATGAGTCCCCTTGCCCAGAAGAGAATCGCCTCCTCGCCGATCAAAGTCGATCACCAGGTGCTCGATGCCGAGAGACTTCCCTTCCCGGACGGCTCCTTTGACACCGTCGTCAGCACCTGGACCCTCTGCAGCATCGCCGATATCGATCAGGCGCTTCAGGAGATCGGTCGCGTCCTGAAGCCGGAGGGGCGGTTTCTCTTCATCGAACATGGACTGAGCGCGGAGCCGACGATTCAGAAATGGCAGCATCGGCTGACCCCTTTGCAGAAGAAGGTGGCCGACGGCTGTCATCTCGATCGCGATATCGCCGCGATCATTGCAAGGAATCGATTCAAAATCGCCGAGCTCAATCGATTCTACATGAAAGGGGCGCCGAGAATCGCCGGATTCACCTACCAGGGGTCGGCGCTCAAATCGTAAGGTTATTTTAGCGCAGATCCGAGAGCGACTCCAAGATGGCGCGCGTCGCGGGTGATTTGTTGAGGGTAAAAAAGTGAATGCCCGGAGCGCCCCGGGAGAGGAGCTCTCGGCATTGCGCCGCCGCATGTTCAATGCCGAGGCGCATCACCGCCTCCGGGTCATCTTGAACCGGCTCCAGCGCCGAGAGGAGCGAAGCGGGAATCGACACGCCGCACATCTCGGTAAAGCGCTTCACCTGGCCGACATTGGTGATCGGCATGATCCCCGGCAGGATCGGGATTTGAATCCCGATCGCCCGCGCGCGCTTCACAAACTCGAAATAGTGACGATTATCGAAAAAGAGCTGGGTGATGATAAAGTCGAGTCCGGTTTCGACCTTCTTCTTTAGGTGGGCCAGATCTTTGTCGAGATCACGGCACTCGACATGTCCCTCCGGATAGCAGGCGCCCCCCAAAGAGAAGGAACCGTCGTGATGCTTCCGAATGTAGCCGACCAGCTCATAGGCATACGAGAATCCGTCGGCGGGGCGGGAGAAGGTCCCTTCTCCTTTCGGAGGATCTCCCCGAAGTGCCAGCACATTTTCCATCCCCGCTTCTTTGAGCTGACAGAGGGTTCGATCGATCGCCTCGCGGTTCGACCCGACGCAGGTGAGGTGCGCCATCGCCTCGATGCCGTGCTCCCCCTTGATTCGCTGGACCAACTCGACCGTCCGCTGGCGGGTGCTTCCGCCCGCGCCGTAAGTGACCGAGACGAACGCCGGGGCGAGCGCCTTCAACTCCCCGATCGTCTGGAAGAGATGTTCGACCCCTTCGTCGGTCTTCGGCGGGAAGAATTCAAAGGAGAAAACAGGCCGGCCTGATTTGAAATACGTTGAGATTCTCATTATCAAAACTAAAACCGCAGAGCCGTTCAAAACGGTATGCAGTTGTCCTCTTCTTCTCGGAGCATACTTCCGAAAGTGACTTCCATCCTAAACGAAAAATTTTAAAACTGAAAGAAAAAAATGGGAGGGGCGAGGCTGAGTTAGTTGAGGGGGATCAGCCGGAAACCTTGATTCTCATCCGGCTTTGGGTGGTGAAATTTGAATCCGCCCGGAGTGAGGTAGTCGAGGGTCACCCCATCCATCCGCCGGGCGCTTTTCGCCTCAACGGCGACGGTGAGGCCGTCGCAATCCTGGACTTCATCTTCAGATTCCGGGGCGGGAACTAAGACGATCCGAAATTGAAGACGGCCGTCCTCCTGGTTCTTCACCGTGAGGCGGACGACCGGATCGCCGGGATGCTCGGCGATCAATGCTTTCAGCTTCTCCGTGGCGGAGGGGGTGATCTTGATCATCGAATGCGCTTTCTTCTCGGTTTAAGAGGAACAGCTCACCTCGATTTCCTTGGCCCAGTCCGGAGGAAGATCGGCATAATGGGCCATCTCCGGCTGTTCGTCGAACGGGCGCTGGAGAAGTCGGAGAAGCCGGCCGATCTCGGTGTAATCGCGCTCCTCGGTCGCTTTACGGATCGCGATCTGCGCGAGATAGTTGCGAAGGATATATTTGGGGTTGACCCGGTCCATTGCCATTTTTCTCTCCACATCCGGGACCGCGTCTTCCAGCAGGCGGGAACGGTAGCGCTCGGTCCATGCGTCGAAGGCGGCGACATCGATGAACCGCTCCCGCAGGTCTGAATTTTTTTCGCCGGGCGCCTGCTTGAAGTTCCCCAGCGCCCGGAAGAAATGGGTGTAGTCGATTTTGTTCGCTTGAAGGAGGCGCAGGAGATCGAGCAAAAGGGGAACGTCCTCATTCCGAAATTCCTTCAAGCCGAGCTTCCGCGCCATCAGCGTGGTGTAGTGCGCGTTGAAGACCGGCTCGTACTGATCGAGCGCTTCCGTCGCGGCCTCTTTGCTGATCAACGGCGTGAGCGATTGGGCGAGGGCGCTGAGATTCCAAAGCCCGATTTGGGGCTGCCGGTTGAATGCATACCGGCCGATCTGATCGGAGTGATTGCAGATGAACCCCGGATCATAGGCTTCGACAAAACCGAAGGGACCGTAGTCGAAGGTGAGGCCGAGGATCGACATGTTGTCGGTGTTCATGACCCCATGGGCGAAGCCGACCGCCTGCCACTCGGCCATCAACCGCGCCGTCCGAAAGACGACCTCCATCAGGAAAAGAGAATATTTCTCCTTTTTCTCGGCGAGTTGAGGAAAGTGTCGGGTGAGGATGTAATCGGCCAGAGTCTGCAAGTGTTCATGTTGACGGCGATAGTAGAAGATCTGAAAAGAGCCGAAGCGGACATGCGAGGGGGCGAGCCGCAGCAAGACCGCGGCGGTCTCGACCGTTTCGCGGAAGACTTTCTGATCGCTTCCAACGATCGAAAGGGCGCGGGTCGTCGGAATCCTAAGCCCCTGCATCGCCTCGCTGCAAAGATATTCTCGAATGGTGGAGCGGAGGACGGCGCGACCGTCGCCGTCGCGGGAGTAGGGGGTGCGGCCGGCCCCTTTCAACTGCATCTCCCATCGCGCTCCCGCCTCGTTTCGAACTTCGCCGAGCAAGATCGCCCGTCCGTCTCCGAGCTGCGGCACATAGACGCCGAACTGATGGCCGGAGTAGAGCATCGCCAGCGGCTCGCTTCCGGGGAGAAGCCGGTTGCCGGAAAAGTAGTCGATGAACTCCGGGCGCGCCGCCTCCTTCGGATCAAGGTCGATCAACCCCGCCGCATCCTCGTTAAAATGGACCAAATAGGGGGTGGGGAGCGGCGTGGGGGAGAGGCGGGTGTAGAAGGCGCCGGGAAGGCGCGCGAAAGAATGATCAAACTGAAGCGTTTCGAGTGTTCTCATGAAATCCGAAAGCAATGATGAAACATTATACCTCAGTCACAAGACCGTTTGTAAAGATCGTTCTAACGGAAGCGGTCCGAGCGCGGATCATTACCATCGGAGAATGAATAAGGGGAGTTCGAATCGGAGCGGTTGGGGTGGATCGAGAGGAGAATCGATTCGCAATTCAAAAAGGGGTTTTCGGACCGCGGTTGCTTCTTTATGACTTATTTCGGCGAGAAGGGGAGGCGAATCTGTCGCCGGTGAAGGCGATTCAGGCTCTCGATCGACACGCTGGCTGACTCCGACGTTGAAGGATGCGATCCCTCCTCCGATCGCGACCGCTGTGCCGACCCCTATGCCGACATAGACCTGTGTTCTGCGCGCGTCAGAAAACGAAGGCCAAAGGAGCAGGGCCGACATCAGGAAGATAAAAATCATCTGCTTCATGGTGATGGCCTTTCTCGTTTCAGACGGGACGATGCTTTCGGCGCTGATTTTAATCGTTTCTTTCCTGGTAGATCTCGAAGTAAGCGTCGATGCTCTCGTGGATCTGCCGCCGGATCTCCTCCAGGCTTCCGTTCATTACGTGAAGTGCCATTTCACCCTCGGTTCCGTCCGGAAGGAGAACAGGGACATGGGGGTGGGTCTGCTCCGCCGCGGTGCCGGGGTCGAGTCGAATTCCATAGGTGAGGGTATACTCCGATCGGCCTCCCTTCATGCTTTTCTTTCCGTTTTGATCAGCCATCTCCGGTCCTCAATCATTGTGACGTGGGTAAAATATCGGCGCGCGATGCAGGAATTCGCTCTGCTGCGATCATACGAAATCTGATGCGCGCTTGTCTACTCCGGCAATTTCGGTGGAGTAACTTTGATCGGCTCTCCGGTCAGCGACCGAAGGAATTCGACCAGATCTTTCTTATCCTGTTCGGTGAGAAGGCTCAATGGGGTGAGCAAGGGGTGGCGCGGAGAGGTGGTCGGCTCCGCTTTGACATAGAACTCGACGACCTCTTCGAGCGTGGCGAACATTCCGTTGTGCATGTAGGGGGCGGTCTGGGCGATGTTGCGGAGCGTCGGCGTCTTGAACTGCTCCTTTTCCCCCTCGTCCTGGGTGATGAGATAGCGGCCGAGGTCGTTCGGGAGGCCGTCCCGTTTCGGCAGGCCGAGCGCGTGAAATTTGCCGTCGGTGAAGTTCGGCCCGTTGTGGCAGGTGACGCATTTTCCCTTCTCGTTGAAGACCCGGATGCCGTGCTGCGCCGTCGGGGTCAAGGCGTTGTCGTCGCCGGCCATGAAGCGATCAAACGGGGAGTTGTTGGAGAGGATCGTCCGCTCGAAGGCGGCGATCGCCTGCGCGATCCCGTCGGCGGTGACTCCCGTTCCAAAGACATTCTTAAACGCCTCGACATATCCGGGGATGCCGTTGAGCTTTTGAACGAGGTGGCTCAAATCCTCTCCCATCTCGATCGGATTTTGGATCGGCCCCAACGCCTGCTCTTCGAGCGATCCGGCCCGGCCATCCCAGAACTGAAATTGATTGTAAGCGGCGTTGATAATCGTCGGCGTGTTTCGGTTCCCCTTCTGTCCCCGAATTCCGGTCGCCACCGGCTGTCCGTTTGAGAATCCAAGTTCGGGATTGTGACAGGAGGCGCAGGAGACGCTGTTGTCGCGGGAGAGGCGCGGATCGAAAAAGAGCATCTTGCCCAATTCCACCTTGGCCGGCGTCTGCAGATTGTATGGCGGGATCGGCGGCGCAAGGAGAGGATGAAGATGAAACGGCGGATTCGGGAGGGTGTCGAAGAGGGTCTCCGGCGGATATTTGTTCGTCTTTTTGGGACGGGCGTGGAGGGGGGCTTCCGATCCCAAAAAGAGAAGGAGCAGCGCAATTACTCCGAAGACGATCCAACGATATTTTATTTTATTCACCCGACCCTCCACCCGAAAGCGGGCTGATTATAGGGGCCGTTCTGTCCCTTGTCAAGGTACAAATAGGTCGGATCGTGAGGGTCATTCGGAGAGGTTTCATTTTGGAGATCAGGTTGAAAAGTTACTGGGAGGGAGGAAGGGAGAGAGATTTTCCTGCTTTTAGCATCTCCGTGGCATCTTCCGAAGTGAGCGGACGGCTGAAGAGATAGCCTTGCATGCCGTCGCATTGAAGGGATCTCAAGAAGACGAGCTGCGCGGACGTTTCCACCCCTTCCGCGACCACTTTTAATTTGAGGCTGTGGGCCATGTTGATGATGGCGGCTGTAATTGCGGCATCGTCCGGATCGGTGGTGATATCATTGACGAAGGATCGATCGACTTTCAATTTAGAAATGGGGAAACGTTTCAGGTAACTCAGAGAAGAGTAGCCGGTTCCAAAGTCGTCAATCGAGATCTGAATTCCCATCGCATCCAATTCGGAGAGGGCGGAGGTGATCGTCTCAACCTTCTGCATCAAAATACTTTCGGTCAACTCGAGCTCCAAATACTCGGCCGAGAGACCGGTTTCACCGAGCGCGCGGCGGACCGTCTCGATGAGGCCCTTCTGTTGAAATTGGCGGCCGGAGAGATTAACGCCGACCCGGATCGGCCGAAGCCCGCAATCCTGCCAAGCTTTGTTTTGAGCGCAGGCGGTCCGGAGAATCCATTCGCCGAGCGGAATAATCAGACCGGTTTCCTCCGCAAGCGGGATGAATTTGGCGGGGGAGACCAAGCCCGAATCGGGACGACGCCAGCGGACCAGCGCTTCCATCCCGATGATCTGTCCCGTGTTCAGATCGACTTGAGGTTGGTAGTGCAACAGGAGCTCTTCCCGTTCCAGCGCCTTGTGAAGATTGTTTTCCATGGCGAGTCGCTCGGAGACCTTCGCATTCATCTCGGGGAGATAGAATTGGTAATTATTTCGCCCCTGCTCTTTTGCGCGGTAAAGCGCCGTATCTGCGTTTCGAAGGAGCTTTTCTGCATTCTCGCCGTCATTGGGATAGAGGCTGATCCCAACGCTGGGGGTGACGAAGAGCTCATTTCCTTCGACGAGAAAGGGGGTCGTGAACGCATTTAAGATTCTCTGGACGATGATGGGGACATCCGGCGCCTGGGCGATATCGGTTAACAACAGGGTGAACTCATCTCCGCCGAGGCGGGCAACGGTATTGCTGGGGGGGTGAAGCCGGGCCACCGTGTCGCTTCGACGCAAACAGGTGATGAGTCGTTCCGCGACCGACTTCAGCAACAAATCTCCGGTCGCATGGCCGAGTGTGTCGTTAATTAGTTTAAAACGATCGAGGTCGAGGAAGAGAACTGCCACGATGCGTTGGTGCCGGGATGCGGTGATCAAGGCGAGACGCAGATGTTCCAAAAACAACGTTCGGTTCGGGAGACCGGTGAGCGCGTCGTGATGGGCCAGATACTGAAGGCGCTCCTCCGAGAGCTTTCTCTCGGTAATGTCGATCATGAAGCCTTCCAAGGCGACGAGATTGCCTGAGTCGGTATAGACTCCGATTCCCTGCTCCCAAATCCATTTTTCTCTCCCATGTATATTTGTGATCCGATAAGTGAATTGGAACGATCGATTTTCCCTATTCGCCTTGTTGATCTCGCTTTTGACCTGATTGATGTCGTCCGGATGAATGAGTTGCGCGAAAGAGATTTTTTTGTTTCCGATCAATTCGGAAGGAGAATAGCCGGTAAGCTCCAGCGCCCCTTGACTGGCAAATTCCATCGTTCGGTCTTGATCCGGTTTGCAGCGATAGGCCATCCCAGGCAAATTGCCCATCAGTGTGGAGAGGACGCGCTGGCTTTCCCGCAGCGCCTCTTCTGATTTTTTTCTCTCGGTAATGTCTTGGGCGAGCGAGATAATTCCCTGAATCTGGCCGGCCGCACTCCTCATCACAGAGCCGGAGATCAAAACGGGGATTTTTTTTCGGTCTTTGGAGAGATAGGTGCTTTCAAAAACACCGGGACCGATTCCTTTGAACGGGGAATCATCGGCGAAAACAAATTCAACCGGCCGACCGACGAGTTCATCCTCGGTATACCCCAATAGGTTACAGGTCGCCGGATTAATCGTTTTAATGATTCCATCGGGATCGATCACGATGAGCGCATTCATCATGTGATTGATGATGGAATCGACATATTCTTTATCGAGTGGCTGTGCCTTTTCTATCTTCAAGTCATCTCTCTAGGACATGACCTTGCCCGAGAAGACGCGACATTCGAAAACATTGCGTAAAAAAGCATCTTGTTTTCCGGCCCACGAGCGGCACAAAAGCTTTAACGGAAAGGGGGGAGAAGATATATCCTTCCATCCATTAAAACCGATGTGGGGCCAGTCCCCTTTAGTGTACTATCTATTGATTTTCTGTCAATTCTTTCAATGAACATTAAAAGAATTTGCCAAAAATATTTAGGATAAAATACGAAAAGAGCGGCCCCGTGAATCAGGATCGAGAGGAAATCGGGCCGAACCGGCTTGTTCCCAAAGCAGGAGCAGATCAAAAATTCTGGTTGGAAATTGCAGCGGTATCGAATGTGTACCCGTCTTAAGCGCCCTCCATGGAAGCCTGCTATTTGTTTGACAAACCGGGGTAATTTAAATAGAATGTTTAAATTTCAATCGATTTGATTTCACAGATTATCTAAGAGGGATGGGGTGGAATTTCAACGAATCAAGCGGCTGCCGCCGTACGTATTCAACGTCGTCACGACAATGAAAATGGATGCCCGTCGGCGGGGGGAGGACATCATCGATTTCGGAATGGGAAATCCGGATATGCCGACCCCCCCTCATATTGTCGAAAAGGCCATCGAAGCGCTCGAGAACTCAAAAAATCATCGCTACTCCGCCTCCAAGGGAATTACCAAGCTGCGGCTGGCGATCACAGATTGGTATAAGCGGAATTACGCCGTTGAACTCGATCCCGATACGGAAGCGATTGTCACCATCGGTTCCAAAGAGGGGCTTTCCCATTTGGCGCTGGCAACGCTGGGTCCCGGGGATGTCGTGCTCGCCCCCAGCCCGACCTATCCAATCCATCCGTATGGCGTCGTTATTGCCGGGGGAGAAGTCCGGTCGATCCCGCTGACTCCGGGGCGGGATTTCTTCGAAGAGATGACCTCCGCGTTCAAACAGGCATGGCCGCGCCCGAAGATGTTGATCATCAACTTTCCGCACAATCCGACGACGCGGGTGGTCGACCTTGAATTTTTCAAGAAGATCGTCGACTTCGCGCGGGAGAATCAACTTCTGGTCGTCCATGATCTCGCCTATGCCGATTTGGTCTTCGATGGCTACAAGGCGCCGAGCTTTCTGCAGGTTCCTGGAGCCAAGGAGGTCGGGGTCGAATTCTTCACCCTCTCAAAGAGCTACAACATGCCGGGGTGGCGCGTCGGCTTCTGCGTCGGCAATCGGGAGATGATCGGCGCGCTCACCAAATTGAAAAGCTATCTCGACTACGGCATCTTTCAACCGGTTCAGATCGCCGCGATCATTGCATTGAACGGACCGCAGGATTGTGTGAAGGAGGTGGTTGAGACCTACCGTCGCCGGAGAAACGTTTTGGTCGACGGACTCAACCGGATCGGCTGGAAAATCGAGAAGCCGAAGGCGACGATGTTCGTCTGGGCGCAAATTCCGGAGCCGTTTCGGCAGATGGGGTCGCTTGAATTTTCAAAGCATCTGTTGACCGAGGCGAAGGTGGCTGTTTCTCCCGGGATCGGTTTCGGAGAGTACGGCGACGATCATGTCCGCTTCGCGTTGGTCGAGAACGAGCACCGGACACGACAGGCAATTCAAGGGATCAAGAAGGTGCTGAAGGAACGTTGAACACGCACGCGCGTCGCATGGTTCGCTCTGGCTCACGATGTGAGTAGAGGCGCTTCGCGCTTGCTTCCTTGTGGGCACATTCCCCGCCGCTTCTGCCCCAAAGGAGGGGTCCTTTGGGGACCCATGGAAGAGAGGCGTGGGTGAGACGCGCGAATGTGCTGCGAATGAATGGCGAAGCCTCCTCCCACATCGTTCGGGGAGCGAACCATACAAATAGATTCATCTCCATTCGGGTCGA
>Ga0070739_10002257_pt1 | contig 26369 bp, 19 predicted proteins | sample Coa_R1_7_FD_66445 | JGI IMG/M metagenome (GOLD analysis project Ga0070739, IMG submission 66445) | Surface soil microbial communities from Centralia Pennsylvania, which are recovering from an underground coalmine fire - Coalmine... | ecosystem: Environmental > Terrestrial > Soil > Unclassified ...
CTGCGGTCCCGCGGAATCTGCTGCGCCTGAGAACTCGGCGCAAGAGGCTGAAGCCCTGGCATTTGCCTGAACAGTCGTCGCCGCTTTTGTCGGCCGAGCGGTTTCCAATCAGGAGCAAACGTTCTGGTCTCGTCATCGCCGGGCTTGAGCCGGCGATCCCGGTGGCCTCGGAGATGGCCGGATCGAGCCCGGACGTGACGATTGGTGCGAAGAGTGGCTCCGTTCGGTCGAAGGCCGGTCTAAGCGCTTGTTTGAAATTAGGCAACTTTTTAGGAGTCGATTCACCAACAATTCGGGCCGATGGCGTGGTCCGCCGCTATGCAGCGGCGGGCAAGATCGCGGCGGCGACGGCGGCGACATCCTCTTTCGGCAGATCGACCAGGAAGTGCCGGTCCAGGATGTCGCCGAGATCGTCGGCGCCGGCGATGCGGCGCTGCTCGCGCCGGCCGTCGCGCCAGCGGACCGTGAACTCGCCGTTCATCATCGCATAGCGGCAGTCCGGCTCGGGCCGGGCCATCAGCAGGTTGTTGGTGAACAGCCCGTGCGGCTCGGTCGAGGTGAACCAGTTGGCGACCTCGTAATCGATCGGGAACTGGCGCTCCAAGGTGAAGCGGTAGAGCCGCGTCCACCCCTCGCCGAGCCGAGCCTCGAGCATCAACTCGCGTTCGTCGAGGCGAACCAGCCGGTGAAGCTCGTGCGGCGTCTGCTGCTCCGGACCCGCCTCCAGCCGCAGCGGCGACGTCAAGGTCAGGCCGCCGAACCCCACATCGGCGAGATATGGCCCCTCCGGCAGCGCGACGCGCAGGAGCATGTGAGTCCGCGGCGGCATCTCGTCGTCGTTCCGCAGCCACACGACCCGGGCGCCGAGACCTTCGGCGTCGAAGCCGAGGGCGGCGAGCGCCTGCAATAGCAGCGTGTTGTGCTCAAAGCAGTAGCCGCCGCGGCGGCGGCGGACGAGCTTGTCGAACAGCGGGTCGCGGTCGAGCCGGACCGGGCGCCGCAGCAGCACGTCCAAATTCTCGAATGGGATCGCGCGAGCATGGGCGGCGACGATGCCCGACAAGGTCGCGAGGTCGGACCGGCGCGGTCCGGAATACGCGATGCGCGTGCAGTAGGCGTCGAGCTGTTCCGCGGTCAGCGGCATGGCGGCCCCTGCTATTTGGCCGCGGCGAGGGCCGGTCCGTCCGCGGCGGTCGCAAAATAGCGGCGGCCGGTGGCGCGCTGGTTCTCGTAAATCGAGCCCTGGTGTGCGGCGGGCGGCAGCGGCAGCCGTACCGGCACCTCCGCCAGCCGCGGCATCACGGTCGGCTCGCCCGCCAGCAGCAGCTCGTCGAACTTCTCGATGCCGCCGGGATAGCCGAGCAGCGGCCAGGCGTCGGCGGCGCGGTACTGGAACAAGAGGAAGCGCCGCTCGCGGCCGGAGAAATTGGTGGCCGAGCCGTGCACCGCGCGCACATGGTGGATCGTGATCGAGCCGGCCCTGCCGAGGCACGGCAGCGCGCGCGACAGGTCGAGGTCGCAGGCGGCGGGTTCGATCGCGCCGCAGAAGCGGCCGTCCGGTCCGTGATGGTCGTAGACCGGGCCGCGATGGCTGCCGGGGACCACCATCATCGGCCCGTTTTCGCGAGTGCAGTCGTCGAGCATGATGCCGACGGCCGCCAGATCGTCGTTGGTATGCGGATAGAACGCCCAATCCTGGTGCCATTCGACCGGCGCGCCGAAGCCGGCCGATTTCATGTTCAGCTTGCCGGTGTCGAACCGCACCGTGCCCCACAGGTCCTTGAGGGCCGCGACGACATTGGGATGGCGGGCGGCGCGGGCATATTCGGGATCGTGGAGATGCGGCGCCTTGATCCGCCGCACCCGCGGTTCGCGCGCGCTGTGGCTGTCTTCGAGGTCGTAAACGTCGTCGTGCGCGGTCACCGCCGCCGCCTCCCGGACGAAGCGGTCGGTTACATGCCGCAACGCCTCGACCTCGTCCGCGGACAGGACATCCGGAACGACGATGAAGCCGTCGCGCCGATAAGCATCGATCTGCGCACTCGAAAGCATTGCCCTCTCCCGCATCGAGACGCCGGCATAGCAGGCTGCCCGCCGCGGATTGTCAACCGCGGCGGCCGATCGAGAGGAATCCGATCAGGCGGAACGCTCGTCTCGTCATCGCCGTGGGTCAAGCCCGCCAATGACGGCTTGTGCGGAAGCGACTCCGTTCGCGATCGGGTTCCGCGCTAGCGGCCGCGATCAGGCGCCGGCGGCGCTGATCGGCGCCGGTTCAATTCCGCCTTGCCCTGGCGCATCGCTTTCGGCCGCGGCCGTCGCGGCGCGGCGCAGGCGGAAGACGGTTTCGACAATTTCCTCCTTTGGCAGCTTGACCTGACCCACATAGTCCCATTGAAGGTTGGCCGCCGCATATGCCGCGGCGATCGCGATGAAGGTCTGGCTTGCATAGACTTCGTTCGCCGGCGTGCGCGGCTCGATCCTCGCGGCGCGGTTGACGTTGGAACCGATATAGGTGAGCCGCCCCGTAATCGGGTCCATGAACTCGTAGGCCGGCCCGGCGTGCAGCGCGACCCGGATGCTGAGATGCTGGGGCAGGCCGAACTGCCGCCAGTCGGTATGCCTGACCAGGTCGCAGAGATCGAGCGCGAACAACCCCGCGCTCTCGATCTCTTCAAAGACGAAATAGAACCCGTCGCCCCAGGTGTTGCTGACCACCGGCTGATGCGCCGTTTCTTCGACGAACTTGCCGATGACACGCAGAAACCACTCGATGAAATGCTCGGTCTCTTCCTCCGAAAGCTCGCTGAAGCGCACGACGTCGGCGAACAGGACCGCGATGATCTTGCGCGGGAGCGCGCTCGACAGCTCCGGCGCGACGGCCTCGCGGCGGTATCGGGAAACCTTCGCGGTGCGGCCGACGACGTGAGCCTCGCGCAGCGCCGTCAGGTCGATGACTCGAACGTCATGCCCGAGCTTCCTCCACTCCTGCACGACGGTTGCCGTCCCCCCGTGCCCGTCGCCGATCTGGCCGTCCCACAGGGCGAGAAGGCAGCATTCGGTGTCGAGCTGCCGGGCACGGATCGTTGCCAGCCCTTTCACCAGCATGTTGGTAAAGAAATAGGTCACCGGCGATGACGCGAGGCGCTGCTGCGTCGCCATGATCACCCGGGTCGCGCGCGACAAAACCGCCTCGAACCGTGCGCCCCAGGCGGCATCCGGGGCGAATTCGACGCTGACCCGGCGGAACTCCTCCGCCTGGTGCGGCAGCACGACATGGATTTCGGCGTCACGCTCGGCCATCGCTTCGAGGAACAGGATGTCCCCGCCGCAAGCGGCCGACGAGAAGCCGTAGCCCGGACGCAGATTGTCGAGCTCGCCGGCGATGGCGTGCCGAACCGCGTGTTCGAGCGACGCGGGGAAGCGCGGCGAGGGTCGATCCGGGTGATCGATCATATGGCCGACGAAGGCGACGACGCGCGGCAGCGGCAGGCAGCAATCGTACAGGGTCGGATCGAGCCTTAAATGCTCGAGCAGCAGCTTGGCCTGCCGCCGGGTGGCGGCGACGTCCCCGAGCCGGCCGGGAGCCTCGCTTGCGGCGCGCAAGTACCACTCGCGCGCCTCGTCGAGTTCGCCGCGGATCAGCGCCGCCTCGGCGGCGGCGGTGTACAGCGCGTACGCACTGAACCCGAGCTCAGCGCCGCGGCCGAGAGCCGCCCGGCAGATGCCCATCGTTTCCGTCGCAAGCGTCTGGGCGCGCGCATTGTCGCCCTGGATGACAGCGATCGCCGCCGCATTGATCGCGATCCATGCCCGCCGATCGGCGAGCGCGACGGTAGCGGCCAAGGCGTGCGCGCGCTCATAGCATGCTGCGGCGTTGCGCAGGCACCGGTCGCGTTCGCCGGGCTCGGTTGTTTCGGCGGCGAGATCCCCCCAGGTGCCGCCGAGCGAGCCGAGCGCCTCCAGGTCCTCATATCCTTCCGCGATAATCTGGCGGAGCAGGAGGTTCGCCCCGATCGAGGCGCCGCTGCGCGACAGGGCGCGGGCCTGCAGCTGGCGCAGGCGCAGATCGTCGGGGAATTTGCGCAGCCCCTCGGCCGCGATATCGCAGGCGAGGAGCGGCTCGCCGTGCATCAGCACGCGCGTCGCCAAGCCTCGGTAAAACTCGGCGAATTCCGCGGCCGCGGCCGGCGCCGGGGCTTTCCACAGCGTCAGGAGTTCGGCTTGGCGGAGCGGTTCCGGGCTGCGCAAGCGCTCCAGGCAAGACAAGACTTCTTCAGCCTCAATCGCGGGAGCGACGGTATCTACCAACAGCGTTCTCCTCGGGCGGCGCCTCCGCATGGCCGGCAATATTGCGCGCGTCCGTTACTGTGACAGCCTAGTACGACCGCGACATCAAGGGTAGCATTGACAGATCGAGCCCTTTCGGAGCGCTCGCCTGCGTCATGCCCGATCAGCGCACGATTCGCATTTTCATCTCCTCGCCCGCAGATGTACGACCGGAACGCCTCAAGGCGGAGCAGATCGTCGCTCGGCTGAACCGGGAGTTTGCCTACCATTTCCGGGTCGAGGCGCTGTTGTGGGAGCGCGAGCCGCTCGTCGCGCTGCACCATCCGCAGGATCCGGAACACCTCCCACGCGCCGGCGGAACCGATATCGTCGTCGTGATCTTGTGGTCGCGCCTCGGCGTGCTGCTGCCCGCAGATCGGTTTCGCGGCGCCATCTCGGGTCGCCCGGTAACCGGAACCGAGTGGGAGTTCGAGGACGCCCTCGCCAGCGCGCGGCAGCGCGGCGTGCCCGATCTGCTGCTCTATCGCAAGACCGCGGAGCCGGTCGCCGGCCTCGGCGACCTCGACGCCGTGCAGGAGCGCCTCGAACAGGTCCGGGCTCTCGACGATTTCTTCTACCGCTGGTTCCGCAGCGAAGACGACAAGAGCTTTACGGCCGCGCTGCACGCGTTCGCCGACACTGCCGAATTCGAGAACCGGCTCTACGACCACCTACGCGAGCTGCTGGAGCGGCGCGCCGGCGGACGCGACCGAGAGGTCTCGATCCGCTGGCACCAGGCGCCGTTTCGCGGCCTGCTGTCGTTCGAGCACGAGCACGCGCCGGTGTTCTTCGGCCGCACCCGGGCGCGCAACGAGCTGCGCGAGCTGTTGGCGCAGCAGGAGGCGAACGGCCGCGCCTTTGTGCTCGTGCTCGGGGCGAGCGGCTCGGGGAAATCGTCGCTGGTCAAAGCCGGGCTGCTGACCGACCTGAAACTGCCCGGCATGATCTCGCGGGTCGGCCTGTGCCGGCATGCGATCCTGCGGCCGTCGGATCGGCCCCGCGAACTGCTGGCGCGATTGGCGAGCGCGCTGCTCGAGGAAACCGCGCTGCCGGAACTGGTCGAGTTCCGCTACAGCGCCGAGCGGCTCGAAGCCTTGCTGCGAAAGGCGCCGGAGACGGTGGTCGTCCCGATCGAGCAGGGCCTGATGGACGCCCGCCAGAAGGCCAACCTGACCGAGACGGCCGAGGCGCGGCTGGCGATCATCATCGATCAGTTCGAGGAGCTGTTCACGGTCGACGGCCTCGCGGCGGAGGAGCGCGATCGCTTCGTCGCCGCGCTCGACGCAATGGCGCGTTCCGGCCTCGTCTGGGTCGTCGCGATGATGCGCAGCGACTTTTACGATCGCCTGGAGACGGTGCCAGCGATCGCGCAGCTCGTCGCAGACGAGGCCTGCTACCGCCTGATGCCGCCCGACGATTCCGAGCTGGGCCAGATCATCCTGCAGCCGGCGCGCGAGGCGGGCTTGCGCTTCGGCTACAATGCGCATCTCGGCATCAGCCTCGACGAAGTGATCCGGCAGGCCGCGGCACGCGAGCGCGGCGCGCTGCCGCTGCTCTCGTTCCTGCTCGACCAGCTGTGGCAGCGGCGCAGCGAAGACGGCGAGCTCACCTTTGCCGCCTACGAGGAATTGGGCCGGCTCGAAGGCGCCTTGGGCCGCCGCGCCGAGGAGGTTTTTCTGGCGCAGCCGGAGGATGTGCAGGCGGCGCTGCCGAGACTGCTGCCGGCCCTGGTGACGATCGGCCAGGGCGTCAGCCCGCTGGTGGCCGCCCGCACGGCCTCGCTCGACCGGTTTCCCGCCGGCAGCCCGGAACGCCGGCTGATCGACGCGTTCCTGGCGCCGGAAGCGCGCCTTCTCGTGATCGGCGAGGCGGAGGGCTCGACCTCGCCGCGCGTCCGCGTCGCGCACGAAGCGCTGCTCACCCATTGGGAACGGGCGCGCGACTGGATCGCCGAACGGCCTGCCGATCTCCAGCTCGAAGAACGTCTCGAAGCGGAAGCCGCTCGCTGGACCGCCGCGCCGGATCGCGACAAGCCGAGCCTCCTGCTCCCCACCGGTCTGCCGCTCAGCGAAGCGGAGGACCTCCTCGCGCGCCGCCGCGACGAGCTGAGACCCGCGATCTGCGCCTTCGTCGCGGCATCGAGCCGCAAAGCCCGCCGGCGGCAGCGCTTGGTGACAGCCGCTGCGGGCCTCTTCGCGATCCTCGCGGCCGGCGCGACGGCTGCCGGCATCATCGCGCGCAACGAGGAGGTCCGCGCAGAACGCACGCTCGACGCCGCAAAGCAGGCCGTCAACGTCATCGTTGTCGACGTCGCGAGCGGCTTGCGCAACGTCGAGGGCATGCAGGTCGATACGATTCGCGGTCTGCTGCAAAAGATCGAGGAGACGGTCGAGCATCTGACCAGCGAGTCGCCGTCCGATGCCGCGCTGGCCCGCCTCGAATTGGCGATGCTCGACGAGTTCACCTCGACCTACATGATCGCCGGCGACCTCGACCGCGCCGGGAAGTCGGGCGACAGGATGATCGCGCTGGCGCGCGGGCTCGTCGCGGCCTACCCCGCCGACCCCGACTGGAAACGGTTTCTGGCGATGGGGTTAAACAGGCGCGGCGAAGTCGATTTCCGGCGCGGCGACGCCGCCGGAGCCTTCGCGGCGTTCAGCGAGGCGCTCGAAGGCATGCGCTCGCTCGCGCAACGCTACCCGAACAACGGCCTGTTCGAGCGCGACATGTCGGCCAGTTTTATGGGCATTGGCGACGTGAAGCTGCAGGCGGGCGACGATGCCGGCGCGCGCGCCGCGTACGAGAGCGGCCTGGCGATCAGCCGCCGGCTCGCGGAGCGCGAACCTAACAATCTGGAACTGCAGCGCGACCTGTCGATGTATCTCGTCGATGTCGGTGACATGAAGCAGCGCGTCGGCGATACCGCCGCGGCCCTCGCGGCTTACCAGGAAGCGCTGACGGTGTCGCGTCGCCTTACGAAACAGGCTCCGGGCAATGCTCAATGGCAGCGCGACCTGTTCGTCGGTTTGACGAGAGTGGCCGACCTCGAAGTGCAGGCGGGCGAGCGGCCGGCCGCCAGCTCCCACTACGACGAAGCCTTGGCGATCATTCGCCGCCTTTCCGGACGCGACCCCGGGAATTCGCAGCTTTTGTGGGACATGGCCGGCACGGTGACCAAGATCGGCGACGTGAAACTCGGCGTCGGCGACTTCAACGCAGCGCTGGCCAATTACGAGCAAGCGCTGTCGATCATGCGAAACCTGGCCGGGCGCGACCAGGAGAATGCCCGGTGGCAGCGAGATCTGTCGGTCAGCCTCAACAAGGTGGGCAGCCTGCGCTTGCGCAACGGCGACGCCGCGGGCGCGCTCGCGGCCTATGAGGAAGCGCTGAAGATCGTGCGCGCCCTGGCGGCCCGCGATCCGGCCAATACGAGTTGGCTGCGCGATCTCTCGATCTCGCTCAGCTATATCGGCGATTTGAAGCTGCGGACGGGAGATGCGCGGGCGGCGCTCGCCAACTACCAACCGGCGCTCAAGGCCGTGCGGCGTTTGTCGGAGAGCGACCCCGGCAATACCGACGCGTTGCGCGACCTCTGCGTCACCTTGAACAAAGTCGGCGACGCCGAATTGGCGGCGGGCGACGGCAGCGGCGCCGCAACCGATTACGAGCAGGCGCTGGCGACCGCGCGCAAGCTCGCGGAGCGCGATGCCCACAACCTTTTGTGGCGCCGCGACCTCGCGATCACCCTCAACAAATATGGCGACGTCAAGCTGCGGCTCGGCGACACCGACGCCGCTCTCGCCGCCTACAAGGAGAGCGTCGCCATCGTGCGGGATCTTGCCGAGCACGATCCCGGCAACGCGCAATGGCAGACCGACCTCGCGATCGGCCTCTACAAATTGGCGACGGTCGAAACCGGCGAAGAGCGCAAGGATCGGCTGAACGAGGCGCTCGCCATTCTCGATCGGCTCGACGCACAAAAGCTGCTGAGCGGCGACCAGGCGAAATGGCCGGCGCTACTGCGCCAGATGCTGGCGAAAACCGAGACCCCGTGAGCGTTCAGGTTCTCTCAAAAGGCAATCCTGATGCCGCCGGTCAGCGTGTTGTAGGTCGTATGGCTGAGGCCGAGAATGGCGTCGTAAGTCAGATAAAGCGACCGGTTCGGAGCCGGTGTCAGCGTAAGCCCGATCCCCACGTCGAAGTAGTCGCGGTCGGTGCGGTCGCCGGGCATCGAGAAGTTGGACAGAAACAGCGGATCGTTGCTGTAGGCCACCGACACGGCGGTGTTGCCCGAGTTGTACTGATGCGCCCATTGAAAATGACCTGTGGGGAGGAGCGGTCCCCAGGCGGTCGTCATCGTGTAGCTGACTTGGCCGCCGATAAACGATTGCGCCGCGTTGTAATGTGACGAGCCGTAGGTCAGATCGACGCCGGAACCGCCATTCTCGGTAAACGAATCGGCCCGAGCGTAGGTGTACTGGAAGCGCGCCGTCGGCGTGACGACCCAGGCGCCGAACGGCATGTTGTAGCCGGCGCCTAAGGAGCCGGCATAATTCCGTCCGCCGAAGCTGCCGCTCGCCGCACGGTTGACGGCCGCCATCGTCGGGCTGAAGCTCGGGATGACGACGACGCGCCGCGAGAAATTATCGCTGCCGCCGATCGTCGCGATGCCGTTGAAGTAAAGCGCGCTGGTCGCCGCGTAGGTCGCGTAAATGTTGCCCTGAAAGTTGTCGCCGCGCAGAAACTGTCCCGCCGGACTCGTGGCCGAGGTGTCGAAATTGGTGTTGGCGCGGGTGTAGCTGAAGGCCGCGCCGCCGACCAATCGGGGGGTGAAGAAATAGTCGGCGCCGCCGACGAACCCGGCGTTGTCGAAGGAATAGCCGTTTTCGTTCGCCGTGGTATCCCGGTCGCCGAACTGGCCGATGCCGGTCAAGAACAGGCCCAGGCGCCCGTTCCATGCCGACAGGTTGAGCGGCGGCGGCGCTTGCGCGACCTGCGTGTACCTGATTGCATCCGGCGCACCGGCCGCGGCGAATTGGACAGCTTGCGGAGAATCGCCTGATGCGAAGGCTCGTCCGGTCATCAAGCGGTCGCGCAGCATCGACAGGCGCGCCTCGATGACGCCAGTCTGCAGGTTGTACTGCATGTTCTGCAACGTCGAGGCCTGACTCGTCGGCACGACCAGTTCGGTGCCGCCGTTCAACTGCGAAAGCGCATTGGCGAGGCCGCCGGCGCCCAGCCCGAACGACGGCGCGCCCGCCGGCGTCGGCATGTTCTCCACCTGCAGCGAATTCACGATCATCGCAGTGCAGATATTGGCCAAGTCATGCTGGCCGGGCGTCGTGAAGACCGAGCTTTGGCTTATCGTCGGGCAAACGTTGTTGATCGACTGCGCCATCGCAAATTGCGAGCTGTTCAACCCCGGCAGGGCGACGACCCCGCTCGTGTCGGAGAACGGTCCGAGCGTCTGGGCATGGCACGGGTTCCAAATGAACCCCGCCGCAGCCGAAATGAGGCCTGCCCCCAGAACCCGCGAGATAGCGCCAAGCGCGCGCACGGCTCCCCTCCATCCATACCCGCGCCCGCGTTATACCAAATATCGGGGCGGGATTGACGTTCTAATTTTCTTGTGGAGAAAGCTGCACAACGTCCGGTTATTCGCGGCAGCTTTCGCGAAATTTGCCGAGGGCGCGACCGAACGGCGCGCAGTATCTTGCGGCAGACCGTCCGGCCCCCCATCCATTGATTGCATCGGGCGCTGCGCGCACGCGCTGCAGCCTTCAATGATCGCCTCGTCGAACCCAGGGAGGATGGCGCATGTATTCCGACGTATCCTTGTTCATCGACGGCTCGTGGACCAAGGCGGCGGCCGGGCGCAGCCTGCCCGTCATCAACCCTGCCTCGGGCGAGGCGATCGGCACGGTCGCGCATGCCGACAAGGGCGACCTCGACCGCGCTCTCGAAGCCGCCGACAAAGGCTTTCGCGCCTGGCGCAAGGTCTCGGCGTTCGACCGCTCGAAGATCATGCGCAAGGCGGCGAACCTGCTGCGCGAGCGCGCCGACAGGATCGCGCCGCTGTTGACCCTGGAACAGGGCAAGCCGCTCGCCGAAGCCAAGGGCGAGACCCTGGCCGGCGCCGACGTCATCGACTGGTTCGCCGAAGAGGCGCGGCGCGCCTATGGCCGCGTGATCCCGGCGCGGGCCGAAGGCGTCTACCAGCTCGTCGTCAAGGAGCCGGTCGGCCCGGTCGCCGCCTTTACCCCCTGGAACTTCCCGATCAACCAGGTCGTGCGCAAACTGTCGTGCGCGCTGGCGGCCGGCTGCTCGATCATCGTCAAGGCGCCCGAGGAGACGCCGGCGTCGCCGGCCGAACTGATCCGCTGCTTTGCCGATGCCGGCGTGCCGGCCGGCGTCGTCAACCTCGTCTACGGCGTCCCGTCGGAGATTTCGGAGTACCTGATCCCGCACCCGATCATCCGTAAGATCTCGTTCACCGGCTCGACGGCGGTCGGTAAGCAGCTGGCGGCACTCGCCGGGGCCCACATGAAGCGGGCGACGATGGAGCTCGGCGGCCACGCTCCCTCAATCGTCTTCGAGGACGCCGATGTCGATCTCGCCGCCAGGCTGCTGGCGACGAACAAACTGCGCAATGCCGGCCAGGTCTGCATCTCGCCGACCCGCCTCCTGGTGCAGGAGCGGATCTACGACCAGTTCGTCGGCAAATTCACCGAGGGTGTGAAGGCCGCAAGGGTCGGCGACGGCATGGAGAAAGGCACCCAGATGGGGCCGATGGCCAATCCGCGCCGCATCGCGGCGATGGAGGCGTTTATCGGCGACGCGGTCCAGAAGGGCGCAACCGTCAAAGCCGGCGGCCACCGCATCGGCAACAAGGGCAACTTTTTCGAGCCGACGGTGCTGACCGACGTGCCGAAGGATTCGCGCATCATGCACGAGGAGCCATTCGGCCCTGTCGCCGTCATCGCGCCGTTCAAGGGCTTCGACGATGTCGTCGCAGAGGCCAACCGGCTGCCCTACGGGCTCGCGGCCTACGCCTACACCCGCTCCGCCAAGACGGCGCAGGCCGTCGCGGCGGCGGTAGAGACCGGCATGATCTCGATCAACCACCATGGCTTGGCGCTCCCCGAGGTGCCCTTCGGCGGCGTCAAGGACAGCGGCTACGGCTCGGAGGGAGGATCGGAGGCCATCGAGGCCTACCTCAACACGAAGTTCGTGAGTCAAGCCGGTTTGTGAGGCGCGAGGCCGCCACAATCCGACAGCGCACGTGACGGCGCGTTACTGCAATGTGTAGAGGTAGGCGGCGACGTCGCGGGCGTCGGACTCGCTGAGGCCCATGTCGGGCATTGCGTTGCCGGGCACGACGCTCTGCGGCTGGCGCAGCCAGAAGATCATGTTGTCCGGGATGTTGCGCAGCAGCCCGGCGATGTAGATGCGGCGCCCCATGCGGTCGAGCGGCGGCCCGACCAGGCCGTCGGCGTTGCCGATGCCGGGAATGGTATGGCAGCCGCCGCAGCCGTAGCTCTGGATCAGTGCCGCGCCGCGCCGCGCATTGCCGATCGGCGAGGCGGAATCGTCCTCGTTGCAGCCGCCGAGCAGCAGCGGCAGCAGGCACAGCGCCAGCGCCGGCAGGATCGCGCGGCGGACGAGCGGCCGGCGCCGCTCGCCCTGCTCTAGCCATTTCAGAAAGAGCCAGGCGACCGCGACGATGTAGACGACGCCGCCCGGGATCCACATGACGATGCCCGCGAGCTGCTGGTCTTCGAGAAGGCTCAGCCCCCAGGCGGCGTCGCCGGCCGCGTGGATCGGGTAGAGCGGCCGCGGCGCGAGCGCGATCAGCGCGCCGGGAAGGCCGCTCAGGATCGCGGCGGTGGCGACGAACACGATCGTGGCGCCGTAATCGAGCCGCCGGCGTCCGGAGGGCTCGATGACGATCGACCAGAACATCAGCGCCGTCACGAGGAAGCACAGATGCTCGATCGTATGGAGCCCCTCGTCGCGCAGCGCCGCCTGGTAGGGGCCGGGAAAGTGCCAGACGATGAAGGCACCGCAGAACAGCAGCCAGACGAGGACCCGGTGCATCAGCGCGCCGACGGCGCGGCCGCAGCCGAGCCCGCCCCAGAGGCGGCCGACGCGCCGGCGTCCCTTCGGGCCGAACGCCCACAGGAAGGCGATCGCCGGGCGACCCATGACGAGCAGCGGCGCCGCCGCCAGCAGCAGCGCGAGATGCTGCACCATGTGGACCCAGAACAGCTGCTCCGCCACCGCGTCGATCGGCGACACCAGCACGACGAACAACATCGCGAGGCCCGTGCCGTAGGCCGCCATCTGCCACGGCCGGATCACCTGGTTGTCGTCGAGCCGCCGGTGCAGCCGCGCCGCGCCGGCGGCGTACCCCAGCGCGGCGACGGCGAGGCTCGCGAGGATCGGCGGGTCCCAGCTCCAGCCGATTGCCGGCGCCTCTGCGGCGTGCGCCAGCGCCGGCGCGGCGCCCCCGACGAGCCCGGCGACGACCAGCGCGAGGCGGATCAATAGGTGCATGTCGGCACCATCGCGAGCGATATCGTCGAGACCGCGGTGAGGATGAAAAACATCACCGCGAAGCTCATCCCGACGATGCCGAGATAGCGGTTGCGGCCCTCGCCGCGCTCGATCATGTGATGCGCCGGCAGGTAGGGCGGCCCGGTCAGCCGCCAGTTGCGGAACGCCACCAACCCGCCGCTCGCGATCAGCGCCAGCGCGATCAGGTGCAGCGCCAGCACGAGCGGCCAGACGAAGCCGAAGCCGCTCACCGGCGCGGGATTGGGGAAATCGCCGGGATAGCAGGCATGCGCGACCAGGGTGAAATCGACAATGTGGTTGCCGGCCCAGAAGATCGGCGCCGCGAACAGCCCGTAGAGCAGCGCCGCCAGGCCGACCCTGGCGCGGTCCGGGGCCGGGTGCTGCGACAGGCTGTAGGCAACGATCTCGTCCGACATCGCGTCACGCGAGGTAGGGGGTGATGTACAGGGTGAAGAACAGGGCCAGCCAGATGACGGTGACGAAGTACCAGTAGAATGCGGTGACCGTCACCGGTGCGTGCCGCACCGGGCCGAAATACCCGAGCGCCGACCACGCCAGCACGGCGGCGATCATGACGATGCCGACGAACTCGTGCGCGAGGTGAAACCCGCCGATCGTGAAGTAGAGCGAGCTGTAGGGGTCGGTCGCGAGCGAGAACGGCTTGTCGAACCAGTCGGCAAGCTGCAACGCCAGAAACGCGATCGCGAGCACCAGGGTGGCGGCGAGGCCGAGCAGCAGCGGCGCCCGCGCGCCCCGTGCGATCCCGCGATTGGCCCACCACATCGTGGCGCTGCCGAGCAATACGATCACCGATTGCGGGATCGCCCAGGTCAGGTCCGGCGGCCCGCTCGGCGGCCACGGACCCGGATGCGGCTGCGTCGAGAAGTAGTAATAGGCGAAGAACAGATAGGCGAAGATCGAGGCTTCCGACAGGACGAGGAAGACGACGCCCCAGAAGCCGGAAGAGCGCAGCCCGATGCTGCCGATGGGCAGCGGCGGCCGGTAGGGAAACGTCTCAGACATCGGCCGGCACTTCGCGCTGCCCCACTTCCGGCAGCGGCCATAGCCAGGCGACGCATAGCGCGATCCCGAGCACCGCCCCGACCGCCGCGAGCCACCACAGGGTGCTGACGAGGCCGGCGAAGAAGATCGAGATGCACAACGTCACCAGCAGCGGCAGGTAGGACTCGGTCGGCATCTTCAGGATCACGTCGGGTTCGCCGTCGAGCGCCGTCACCGCCAAGGTCTCGTGGTGATGGTCGAGCACGAGACCGCGATCGACTACGGAGGTGCCCTCCGCCTCCTGCAGGCGTTCCTCCCACAGCGGATGGCGGCTCGCCACCGACGGGATCACGGCGAAATTGTAGGGCGGCGGCGGCGAACGGGTCGCCCATTCGAGGGTCGGGGCGTCCCACGGGTTAGGCCCGGCGGTGCGGCCGCGGCGCAGGCTGACGAACACGTTGACGAAAAACATCAGGATGCCGACGGCCAGGATGAACGCGCCGATCGTCGTGATCAGGTTCGGCACCGTCCATCCCACCCCGGCGGGATAGGTGTAGACCCGCCGCGGCATGCCGAGGAGGCCGGTGATGTGCATCGGGAAGAAGCCGAGGTTGAACCCGACGAACATGACCCAGAAGCTCCACTTGCCGAGCCGCTCGTCGAGCATCCGGCCTGTCATTTTCGGGAACCAGTAGAACAGGCCGCCGATGACCGGGAACAGGTTGATGCCGATCAGCACGTAATGGATGTGGGCCACGACCCAGTACGTGTCGGTCAGCTGCCAATCGACCGGGACCGAGCCGGTGACGAAGCCGGAGACGCCGCCGATCACCAGCAGCACGATGAAGCCGGCAAAGTAGTGAAACGCGGCGGTGTAGATCGGCCGGCCGGTCCAGATCGTCGCCAGCCAGGAGAACACCTGCACGCCGCTCGGCAGCGAGATCAAAATCGAGGTGGCGGCGAAGAACGACATGCCGAGCGACGGCAGCCCGACCGCAAACATGTGGTGCACCCACACGCCGAAGCCGATCATCATCGTCACCACCGTGGCGAGACAGACGGCGGCGTAGCCGACGAGCGGCCGGCGGCAGAACACCGGCAAGGCGTCGGAGACGATGCCCATCGCCGGCAACACGATCATGTAGACCCAGGGATGCGCGAACATCCAGAACAGGTGCTGCCACAACAGCGGCTGACCGCCGTTCTGGGCGTTGAAGAAATGCGTGCCGAACTGGCGGTCCATCCACAACAGGAAGCAGGCGACGCTGACCGTCGGCACCGCCAGGAGGCCGGCGGCATTGGCGCTGAGCGTGCCCCAGATGACGACCGGGAAGCGGTTGACCGACATGCCGGGACATCGGGTGCGCAGGCTTGTCACGACGAAGTTGATGCCGCCCGCGGTCAGCGAGATGCCGAAGAAGATGAGCGCCAGCAGGTAGAAGTCGATGTTGGGGCCGGGGTTGAACTCGCGCGAGGCATAGGGCGGGTAGTTGAACCAGCCGTCGTTCGGGGCGGCCCCGACCGCGAAGCTGCAATAGAGGAAGATGCCGGAGGCGAGGAAGACCCAGTACGAGAACGCGTTGAGGCGCGGAAACGCCATGTCGCGCGCGCCGAGCAGGAGCGGCCAGAAATAGTTGCTGAAGCCGGACAGCACCGGGAACGCGTACCAGAAGATCATCGTGTTCCCGTGCATCGAGAACAGCTCGTTGTACTGCTCCGGCGTCAACAGGTGCTGGTCCGGTCCCGCCAGCTGCAACCTCATGATCAGAGCCTGGATGCCGCCCGCGACGAGAAACGCGAAGGCGGTGACGAGGTACATGATGCCGATCTCTTTGTGATCGACCGTCGACAGCCAGCCGCGCAGCCCCGGCGCCGACTCCCACATCTCCTCCAGTTTCAGCTGCAGCGCGACGTTGCGCTCGTCGACCTCGGGAAGGCGTTCGTGTTCGAGGACGGTCACGACGCGCTCCTCACTTCAACGTCTCGAGATAGTCGCGGACCGCGCTCAGCTGCGCCGACGACAATTCCAGGATCGGCATCAGGTTGCCCGGCTTGATGTGCTGCGGGTCGGCAATCCAGGCGGAGAGGTAGCCGATCGTATTCGGCAGGGTGCCCGAGGCGATCGTCTGCCGGGTCATCAAATGGCTGAGGTCCGGCCCGAGCTTGCCGTCGGCGGTGGTGCCGCGCACCGCGTGACAGAGCGCGCAGTGGACGAGGAAGTTGGCCTGCCCCTCGGTGACGGTTCGGTTGGCGGGCGGCGGCGGCGGTTCGAGCTGGTGCTCCCACCACGCGTCGAATTGCTGCTGCGGCTGCGCCACGACCGCGAGGGCCATGTGCGCATGCTGCAATCCGCAATACTCGCCGCACTGGCCGCGATAGGTGCCGGCGGTGTCGGCCTCGATCCAGCTCTGGTTCTGCTGGCCGGGGATCAGGTCGGTCTTGCCGGTGAGCTGCGGGACCCAGAAGGAATGGATGACGTCCACCGACGACAGCAGCATCTTCACCGGCTTCCCGGTCGGAATGTGAATCTCGTTGGCGGTGGTGAAAATGCGCGAGGTCTCGTTGCTCTCGTAGCGCGCCTCCCACCACCATTGGTGACCCGTCACATGGATCGTCAGGGCCGGCTTGACGGGCGGACCGCTGACGGCGGCGAGCGTCGAAAACGTCCACAACGCGGCGCCCACTAAAACCGCGGCGGAGATCGCGCTGCCGACATAGATCCAGCTGATGCCGCGATCCGGCCGCTCGACCGGCACCTGGCGGGCATCCTCCGAGGGCGGGATCGCGCGGCGGCGGAACAGCCCCGCGAGCAGCAGCACCGTGACGATGAAGATCACCACCAGGGAGGTGATCAGCAGCGCCCACAGCAGCGACACGACGCCGTAGTCGCGCGTGCCGAACCCGACGGTGTAGGCCATCGGCGTATCCGCCAGCGCCCCTCCGCACGGCCCCAGCAGCGCCGCCGCCGCGACCGCCAGCCGCGTTGCTCCGCGGGAGGGGGCGGCCGGCGCGCGCACCTTACTTCGTGCCCCCGCTGTGGGTCGGGTTCTGCCCCTTGCTGAACGGCTCGGTATAGGCCCACGGGTCGGTGGTCAATTCGAACTCCGCCGGAACCTGCTCGCGGTCGGGCAGATTGGCCGAAACCGTCGTACCCCATTGCGGATTCGGCGCCCTGCTGATCTGCTCGATATAGGCCACGAGGTCCCAGATCACGGCGTCGGGCAGCAACCCGCCCCAGGCGGGCATGCCGTTGGGCCGGCCCTGCACGATCGTGAGGTAGATGTTGGCGGGCTCGCCGCCGTACTCGAAGAAGCGGTTGCTGAGGGCGCGGCCCATGCCGCCGCCGCCGTTCGCCGCATGACAGCCGACGCAGTTGAAGGCGGTGAAGTAGGCCATGCCGCGCTGCGCCGCGGTCGGGTCGTTGCCGACCGGGTTCTTGATCTGGGTGCGGGTCGAGACGCCCCCAGGGAAAAGGCCGGAGACCGGCGTGTTGAGGAGGGCGCGCGTGCCGCCGCCGAACGCCGTCACCGTCTGCTGGTTGCCGGGCTGTTCGCCGAGGCTGTGGATCGGCGGAGTTGAGCGCTCCTCCTGCGCCACTGCGGCGGGATTGCTTGGCGGAGTCGATTGAGCATAAACGGCGCCGGCAAACGCCACCGCCAGACCGGCCCCGGCCGCCAAAGGGACGCGCAGCCGGCCGAGCTGCTTCACCGCGCCGCCTCCCCATTCTCGGAGAGCCGGGTCGGCTCGATCAGCGGCACGCCGTAGCTGCGCAAGATCGCGTCGATTTCCGGCTGCTTGCGGGCGATGACCTCGTCGACGGCGTCGCGCAGCCGGTCGTTGCCGGGGCGCACCGCCATCGCCATCTCGTACTGCAATGCGATCAGTTCGAAATGCGTCTTGCGTGCGCTGAACTCGTCGGTGTCGCCGATCGTCGTGACGGTCAGCTTCACCGGCGAGCGCTGCACGAAATAGCCGGCCATCGGCCCCCAGACGGCGGCGAGATCGACATCGCCGTTCGCGACGGCATCGACGAGGCGCTTGCGCAGCCCGACGCTGTCGCCGCCGCCGTCGATCGGAAAGCCGACGAGGTTCTTGCCCAACCCGAGCGCGGCCATGACGTGCGCCGGCGGCGTATAGGTCGGGTCGCCGCCCACCGACGCGACGCCGATCCTGAGGTCACGCAGGCGGTGATCCTTGAGCGAGGTAAGGCCCAGCTTTCGGTCGCTGCGCGAGATCAGCACGTAGCCCGACCAGTAATAGGGATGCGTCGTCTCCACCGCGCCGAGTTGGTGCGGCACGTCCATCACGAGGTCGCACTCTCCGGCGTTCAGCGCGGCGACCTCGGCCGCGGCGGCCGGCAGCCAGGTGTAGGCGAGCGGCCGCTTCAGCTCGTCCGTCACCAGTGTCGCCAGCTTGTTTTCGAACCCGGCCTGCGCCGCGTTCGAAAACGGCATGTTGTCTTGGCTGGCGCACACGCGCAGCGGCTCGGCCGCGGCGGCCGGCGCCGCGAAGCCCGCCGCTCCCATCGCCGCCGCCAACACGAGAGCGCGGCCGAAAGCCTCAGTGGTTCGGCGCATTGCCTGGCTCCTTGGGCGGCTCGTTGGGGTTGCTGCCGGGTTCGTTCGGGATGTTGCCCGGCTGCGGCGCGGCGGTGCCGGTCTGCCCCGGCGGCGGCAGCGGCGCGCCCGTCTGCGGCGCTCCCTGATGCGGCAAGGCGAACACCAGCAGCGTGCTGCCGCCGACCGTATAGGCGGGCAGGTCCTGCATCGCGCCGGTGAAGCCGAGCGCGCCGTTGCGCACCCGCGGATCGATTTCGGCATTGGCGACGACGCCCGGCCAGCCGCCGACGCCGGACATGATCGCAATGTATTGCCGGCCGTCATTGCCCTGGTAGCTGACCGGCTGGCCGATGATTCCGGACGGCGTGCGCACCTGCCACAGCAGTTTGCCGGTCTTGGCGTCCACCGCTTTGAACCAGCGGTCCATCGTGCCGTAAAAGGCGACATCCCCGGCCGTCACCAGCGCCCCGCTCCACACCGGGAAATTCTCCTTGATCGCCCACACCTTCTTGCGCTGCGCCGGGTCCCACGCCATGAACTCGCCGCGATAGCCGCCGGGGCCGGCGTACATATCGACCGTGGCGCCGACATAGGGCGTGCCGGCGATGTAGGCGACCGGCGACGTCTTCCAGTTCATGCACAGATGCTGGTGCGGCACGTAAATCAGGTGCGTGCGCGGCGACCACGCCGAGGGCTGCCAGTCCTTGGCGCCGTCGGCATTGGGACAGATGTCGGTGACGGTCTTTCCTTCGGACGGCTTTTTCGCGTCGTTCTTCATCGGCCGGCCGGTCTTGAGGTCGATGCCCTTCGTGGCATTGACCGTGTCGTAGGCGTCGGCCGAATACACTTCACCGGTGGTGCGGTCGATGACGTAGATGTAGCCGTTGCGGCCCATGTGCACGAGCACCTTGCGGGTCTGGCCGTTCACCGGCAGGTCGAGCAGGATGCTTTCGTTGATCTCGTCGTAATCGAAGTCGTCGTGCGGCGTGTACTGGTAGGCCCATTTGGCCATGCCGGTATCGGGATCGCGGGCGAATTCGGTGGTGGTCCACAGGTTGTCGCCGGGACGCGTGTTTTCGTCCCAAGGCGACGGGTTGGCGGTGCCGTAATAGATCAGGTTCAGCTGCGGGTCGTACTGGATCCAGCCCCACATCGTGCCGCCGCCGATCTTCCATTTGTCGGCCGGCCAGGTGCTGACGCCGAGGTCCTTGCCCTGCATGCTCTTGTAGAACGGCTTGAAGTCGTCGCCGATCAGCACGTCCTTGTCGGGGCCGGTTGCGTAGGCGCGCCACGCGATCTTGCCGCTGTTCTCGTCCACCGCCGTCACCCAGCCGCGCACGCCCATCTCGCCGCCGCTGTTGCCGACCAGCACCTTCCCTTTCACGACCAGCGGCGCCATTGTCACCGTCTCGCCGGTCGCGATGTCGCCGAGCTTGGTGTGCCACAGCTCCTTGCCGGTTTTGGCGTCGAGGCCGACGAGGTGGTCGTCGAGGGTCGCGAGAAACACCTTGCCGTTGTCGTAGGCGAGGCCTCGGCTGATGACATCGCAACACGCGACGCCTTTGGCCGATGGGTTCGGCAGCGGCGCGTACGACCATTTGAGGTCGCCGGTGGCGGCGTCGAGCGCGAAGACCTGGTTGGGATGAACCCCCCAATACGGCGCCACGATATACATCGTGCCGTCGATGACGAGCGGCGCGGCTTCCTGGCCGCGGTCGGCCCCGACCGAGAAGCTCCAGGCGAGGCCGAGCTGGCCGACATTGCCGGCGTTGATCTGGTCGAGCGCGCTGAAGCGGGTGTTCGCGTAGTCGTGCGGCGCCATCGGCCACTGCTTCGGGTCCTGCGACAGCGACTGCAAGTCCTGCGACTGCGCCAGCGCAACGTCGTGACCGAGGAGGAGTGCGGCGGCCGTCGCCAGCGCCAGCAGCGCCCGCGTCACTTCCGAACGCCCGCTCATTTGATCATCACCTGCGCCCATTTCGGCACGAAGCCCGCATGTATCTGCATCGCCACGTCCGCTTCCGAGCCGCCGCATTGCGGGTGGCCATAGCCGGAGGCGCTCGTTTTGTCGGGCAGCATGTCGTAGATGATCGCGTCGTTATGGTCGGGGCTGACCCCGCCCGGCACGTGGTCGAGCCCGAGCGCGTGCCGCACCCGCCAGGCGACGTTATGGTCGGCGCAGGAGGTGTCGCCGCTGACGCCGAGCGCGCCGACCAGCTCCTGCTGGTTGTAGAGGGCGAGGCCGCCGCCGAACACGACGACACCGCCGAGATGCTTGCCGACGAGCGGGTCGGAAGCGCTGCCGTACGTCTTCGGATCGCCGGCCGAGATCAGGGTCGTCGCCGGCGGATCGGTCGTCACGAGGCCGAAGAGGTAGCCGCCGGGCGCCGCGCCGGCATAAAGGTTGGCGGTCGAGAGCGCCGTCTTGTCGAGGCTCAGCGCGTTTGCGGTGTTGGCTTTCTCGGCGGCGATGGCGCGGCTGCCGAGCCACTGGTCCGTCGGTTTGCCGCCGCTCATCGTCACCGCGCAGATGCCGCCGTCGCGCGTCACGACGACCGCCCATTCGTTGTTGTCGAAACCGCCGTTCGACGGGCCGCCGCTGGCCTTGACGCTTTCCTTCAGGGCCTTGGTCAGCTGCTCGTATTGCACCGGACAATTCTGCGCCGCCGCAGTCCCGCAGACCGCCCAACTTGCAAGAACGGCAACCGCCGCCAGGAGAGGCGATAGCGCCCGCACCGGAGTTCTCATGAGGCCTCCTTCAATCCGCCCTTTTGCCGCGCGGACACGCGAAACGGGATCAGGCCGACACCGGTGAGAAAAATGACCGCGGCCGCGGCGCTGCAATAGACGCTGCCCCAGAACGCGGACGCCCAGATGAGGCTCCAGCCGAGAACCGTCAGCAACAGAGCGGTGACCGTAAGCCGATCGAGGCCGGCGTTGCGGAATTGCGCGGCAACATCTGGGATCGCACCGATTTCCGTTCCCGCATGTGCCTTCTGCGAGGCCTGATCGCACCATGCGGTGATGTCTGCCATCCCTCCCCTCTCGCCGCCGTACAATCGGCGGTCACGGAGTGTCCTGCGGCTGAGCGAACGTGAAGGTTGTCCGCGAGTTCCGCAAAAAGGACAGGCGCGCGCGAAATAGCGCCGCGACACCTGCGGCACTGCTCGAGCGTGGTGTCATTGAACGCAGGCGGCAGAAAATCTTGCGCAGCCGAGGGCTGCCGGCGGCCGAATACCGCGGTATGTCCGAATAGTCTTAGGCTTGGCCGCCGATGGGCAGGATGGGCCGCCGCCAGGACGTGTTCACGAGGAGGGCGGTGCCGCCGTAATAGGCGAAGACGCCGGCAGCGATCAGGAAGTAGCCGCCGATTCGTCCTGCCGCGGCCCAGCCTCCGCCTGCCGTGGCCGCCGTCAGGAACGGCAGTCCGCCGAGGGCATAGCCGATAAACGTGCAGCCCAGCATCAGAACCAGGACGACGTTCATTTGCAGCGCCCCGATCAGCAGCGACAGCGAAATATACGCAAACGATTCGGTGAGGCACCCGACAACGAGGTTGGCGGTCGGACTGGTTTGCAGCAGCCCATCCAGTTGGCACAGGAGCAGCACCGCATGCGTGATGTTGAAAGCGGCGAAAGAGCAGAACGTCGTCGCGAAAAACAGGTTGTTGCGCCGGTACAGGAACAGCCCGGCCATGAACAATACGACACCGGCGTAGATCAGCAGCGACGGGAACAGCAATCCGCGCTCGCTCAGCGGCGCGATGTTCGTTTGGAATAGGCCGGTAATCCAGATGCCGGTCGCGAACGCCCAGAAGCCGAGTACCGCGGCATCTCCAAACGTGGCGATGGCGCTGCCTTCCAGCGCCATGACCGTATCATCCTTGAGATGCGAGAAGACCGGCCCGCCCTTCGCCCATACCGGGTGCTGCGGCGTCGTTGCCGCCTCTTGACGCAACTCACCGATATCGCTGACGTCGTTCATCGCCTAACTCCATTTCCCCTCCAACCGCCAAAGAGGAGCAGGAGTTCCGACGCGACGAGACCTCGTCAGGGAGTGGCGCTATGAGCGCTCCGGAACGCGAGCACAGTGCCGCTTCGACAAGAGCGCTCAATAAGATTTCGGCAGGCCCAGCACCCGCTCGGCGATGTGGCAGAGGATCAGCTGGGCGCTGACGGGGGCGATGCGCGCGATCTGGATCTCCCGGAAATAACGCTCGACCTGGTACTCGCGCGCATAGCCCATGCCGCCGTGAGTCAGCACCGCGGTCTCGCAGGCGCGGGCGCCGGCCTCGGCGGCGAAATATTTGGCGGCGTTGGCGGCGGCGCCGACGGCGCCCGCATCCTCCCCGCTGTCGTAAGCGGCCGCCGCGCGCAAGACCAACAGCTCGGCCGCCTCCAATTCGATCCAGCGCTCGGCGAGCGGGTGCTGGATGCCCTGGTTCTGCCCGATCGGCCGCCCGAACACGACGCGCTCGCCGGCGTATTTGGCGGCGCGCGCCAGCGCCGCGCGGCCGAGCCCGACCGCCTCGGCGGCGATCAGGATGCGCTCCGGGTTCATGCCGTGCAGGATGTACTGAAAGCCCTCGCCTTCCTCGCCGATGCGGTCGGCCGCCGGCACCTTGAGCCCGTCGATGAACAGCAGGTTCGAGTCGACGGCGCTGCGTCCCATCTTGTGGATTTCGCGCACCTCGACCGCGCCGCGGTCGAGGTCGGTGTAGAACAGGCTCATCCCCGCCGACGGCCGCGCCGCCTCCTCGAACGGCGTCGTGCGCGCAAGGATCAGCATCTTCTCGGTTACCTGCGCCGTCGAGGTCCAGATCTTGCGGCCCGAGATCACGTAGTGGTCGCCCTCGCGCACCGCCCGCGTCTTGAGCCGGGTCGTATCGAGGCCGACATCCGGCTCGGTGACGGCGAAGCAGGCCTTTTCGCGGCCCGCGATCAGCGGCGGCAGAAAGCGGCGCTTCTGCTCGGCGCTGCCGAACACGACGACTGGGTTGAGGCCAAAGATGTTCATGTGCACAGCGGAGGCGCCGCTGAACCCGGCGCCCGACTGCGCTACCGCCTGCATGACGATCGCTGCCTCGGTGATGCCGAGGCCGCTGCCGCCGTATTCCTCGGGCATCGCGATGCCGAGCCAGCCGCCTTCCGCCATCGCGCGGTGGAACTCATGCGGGAATCCGCCCTCGGCGTCCTTCCCGAGCCAGTAATCGTCGCCGAAGCGCTGGCACAGCCGCGCCACCGCGTCGCGGATCTCGATCTGCTCGGGCGTCAACGAGAAGGCGTTGTCGGCGGCCATCGAAATCCTCGCGAATATGTCAGTCGGCGGCGGCCGCTGCGGCGCGGCGGCGCGATGGCGGCCGCGTCTTGCGGCCGATCGTGAGCCGTCCCTCGCGCTCGCTGTCGGCGATCAGCCCCTGGATCGTGCGGGCGACGGCTTCGCGCGCCGGCGAGGCGGTGCGGCCGGCGCGCACCCCGAGCGCAAGGGTGCGGAAGACGCCCTTGTCGGTGATGCGGTGCGGTTCGAGCAGGCCGCGCGCCGCCTCGCGCGAGATCGAGGAGTGCGGCAGGATCGCGGCGCCGGCGCCCTGCTGCACCATCAGCCGGATCGTCTCGTGGTCGTTGAGCTCGACTTCGACCTTCAATTCGATGCCGAGACCGGCGAGCAGCGCGTCCATCGCCGCGCGCAGCCCGTCGCCGAGGATCAGCGGCGTGCCGCGCAATTCCGTCGCCGACACGGTACCCGGCTGCCGCGCCCCCGGCCGCGTCACCAGCACCATCTCCTCCTCGGCGAGGCGGGTCGAGACGATGAGCCGGCTGCGCGACAATTCCGACAAGAGCGCGATGTCGACGCGGCCGTCGACGATGAATTCCTCGAGCCGCACCATGCCGGCGTGCACGACCTTGAGCTCGATCATCGGATAGTGCCGGCGCATGCGGGCGAACAATTCCGGCACCAGCACGGGGCACAAGGTCGGGGTGATGCCGAGGACGATCTTGCCGCTCGGATGCGCGTCGTGGGCGCGGATTTCGTCGCCGGTGCGCTCGACGTCGCGCAGGATGCGGAGTGCCCCTTCTAGCAGTTTCTGCCCCGCCTCGGTCAGCCGCACGCCGCGGTTGGCGCGGGTGAACAGCGCCACCCCCAGCTCCTCTTCGAGGCGCTGGACATGGCGGGTCAGCGCGGGCTGGGCGACGTGCAGGTGCGCCGCGGCGCGGGTGATGCTGCCGAGCTCGGCGATGCGAACGAAATAATGGAGGCTGCGCAGCTCCATCGGCGGCTCTAGCCGGCGCGCGCGGCGGTTTGGGATTTGGCCCAGCTGTCGCGCAGGCCGATCGTGCGGTTGAAGACGAGACGGCCGGGGCGGCTATCGAGGTCGAGACAGAAATAGCCCTGCCGCTCGAACTGCACCGGCTCTTCCGGGCGGGCCTCGGCGAGGGCGGGTTCGAGGAGGCAGCCGGTCAGCATCTCGACCGAATCGGGGTTGAGGTCGGCCATCAGGTCGCCGTCGGCGCCGGGGTCGGGGCGGGTAAACAGCAGGTCGTAGAGCCGGACTTCCGCGGGGACGGCGGCGGCGGCGTTCACCCAGTGGATCGTGCCGCGCACCTTGCGGCCGTCGGGGGCGTTGCCGCCGCGGGTCGCCGGGTCGTAGGTGCAGCGCAGTTCGACGACGTTGCCAGCCGCGTCCTTCAGCGCCTCGCGGCAGGTCACAAAATAGGCGTAACGCAGCCGCACCTCGCGCCCTGGCGCGAGGCGGTAAAAGCCCTTCGGCGGCGCCTCCATGAAGTCGTCGCGCTCGATGAAGAGCTCGCGGCCGAACCGGATGCGGCGGTTGCCCGCGGACGCATCCTCCGGATTGTTGACCGCGTCGAGCTCCTCGCTCTGCCCCTCCGGGTAGTTCTCGATGACGAGCTTCAGCGGCCGCAATACCGCCATGCGGCGCGGCGCCGTGCGGTTCAGTTCGTCGCGCACGGCGTGGTCGAACATCGCGAGGTCCACGACGCTGTTGGCGCGCGCGACCCCGACGCGGCGCGCGAACTCGCGAACCGCCGCCGCCGGGATGCCGCGGCGGCGCAGCCCGGCGAGGGTCGGCATGCGCGGATCGTCCCAGCCCGCGACGCGCCTCTCGTCGACGAGCCGCTTCAGAAACCGCTTCGACATGACCGTGTAGGCGAGGTTGAGGCGGGCGAATTCGTACTGGCGCGGCCGCGACGGCACCGGGAGATGCTCGATCAGCCAGTCGTAGAGCGGGCGGTGGTCCTCGAATTCCAGCGTGCAGAGCGAATGCGTCACCCCCTCGATCGCGTCCGACTGGCCGTGCGCGAAGTCGTAGGTCGGGTAGATGCACCATCTGTCGCCGGTGCGCGGGTGCGGCGCGTGCAGGATGCGGTATAATACCGGGTCGCGCAGGTTCATGTTGCCCGACGCCATGTCGATCCTGGCCCGCAAGACGCAGGCGCCGTCGGCGAATTCGCCCGCCCGCATCCGCCGGAACAGGTCGAGGTTCTGCGCGGTGCTGCGGTTGCGGTAGGGGCTTTCGCGTCCCGGCTCGGTGAGGGTGCCGCGCATCGCCCGCATTTCTTCGGGCGGCGTGTCGTCGACATAGGCGAGGCCGGCGCGAATCAGGTGCTCGGCCCACTCGTACAGCTGGTCGAAATAATCCGATGCGTGGTGGAGGTGCTGGCCCCAGTCGAAACCGAGCCAGCGCACGTCGCGCATGATCGCGTCGATGTATTCCTGCTCTTCCTTCGCCGGGTTGGTGTCGTCGAAGCGCAGGTGGCAGCGGCCGCCATATTCCTGCGCCACGCCGAAATTGAGACAGATCGACTTGGCGTGGCCGATGTGGAGATAGCCGTTCGGCTCCGGCGGAAAGCGGGTCACGACCTCGCGCACGCGCCCGGCGGCGAG
>Ga0070739_10002258_pt1 | contig 26365 bp, 23 predicted proteins | sample Coa_R1_7_FD_66445 | JGI IMG/M metagenome (GOLD analysis project Ga0070739, IMG submission 66445) | Surface soil microbial communities from Centralia Pennsylvania, which are recovering from an underground coalmine fire - Coalmine... | ecosystem: Environmental > Terrestrial > Soil > Unclassified ...
CGGCGATATCCGCAACTGCATGGTGGCTCTTTCCGAGGACGAGGCCCTGCTATCTCAGTTGTTTCAATACCGGTTCCCCGGCGCCGGCAGCCTGAAGGGCCATAGCTTCGGCAACCTGTTTCTCACGGCGATGACTCATCTGACCGGCGATTTCGCCCAAGCCGTGAAGCTCTCTTCCGAAGTCCTCGCCGTGGCCGGACGAATTTATCCGGCAACTGGTTCGAACGTCATGCTCGAAGCGACCCTTCAAGACGGCCGCAAGGTCCGCGGCGAGACCCGTATCAGCCGAAGCACCGCGCCCATCCAGAAAATCGAGCTGCGTCCGCGCGCGCCCAAGCCGCTGCCGGAGGCGCTCCACGCGATCGCGCACGCGGATCTGATCACGCTGGGCCCGGGGTCGCTGTTCACCAGCGTCATCCCAAATCTCCTGGTCGATGGAATTCCGCAGGCGATCGCGGCGTCGCCCGCGCTGAAGGCCTACTTTACGAATCTGATGACGCAGCCCGGCGAAACCACCGGCTTCCGCGCCTCCGATCATCTGACCGCGCTGCTGCGCCACGCCGGCCGGCTCAAACGGCCACTGATCGATGTCTGTGTATTAAACACGCGGCCGTATTCGCGGCGGGCGCTGGAGGAATACCGCGCCCACGCCGCGCAACCGGTCGAACCGGATGTGCCGGCCATTCACGCCGCGGGTGTGCGCGTACTGGCCACCGACCTGCTTCGCCTGCACAGCCGGCGCGCCGAACAGAAAATCCGCCACGACCCCGGCGCCCTGGCCGCCGTGGCGATCGAACTGGCCGAAGAGGGCCGCCAGCGCAGCCACAGAATCGCTTCTTGAAATCATCTGCTATGGAAACCCGGATCGTCATTCTTGCCGCGGGTCTCGGCACCCGCATGCGATCGAAACAGGCCAAGGTCCTGCACCGCGCCGGAGGGCGCGCCATGGTCGAGCACGTCGTCTCCGTCGCCCTTTCGCTCACCACGCCGGAGCGCGTCGTGGTCGTCACCGGACATCAGGCCAAGGAAGTGGAGCAACTGCTGAAGCCCTCCGGGATCGGTTTCGTCCGCCAGGCTGAGCAAAAGGGAACCGGCCATGCGCTGGCCTGCTGCCGCCGCCGGATCGCGAGCCGCGATGGTCTGCTGATGGTGCTCTATGGCGATACGCCGCTGCTGTCGGCCGCCACGCTCGCGCGGCTGCGGGAGCAACACCGCCAGTCGCGGGCCGCGGCGACCTTGATTACGACCGCCGTCCCCGATCCCACCGGCTACGGCCGCGTGCTGGTGGACGATGCGGGAAATGTAGAGGAGATCATCGAACAGAAGGATTTGAAGCCCGGTCAGGAATCGATTCGCATCATCAATTCCGGAATCTATTGTTTTCGCGCCGGCCTGCTGTGGAAGCATCTTCGCGAGATCCAGCCCAACCTTGTCACCGGCGAATACTATCTGACCGATATGGCGGGCATTCTTCGCCGCCGCGGCCACAGCGTGCGCGCCATGCACGTCCAGGATCCCAGCGAACTTTTGGGCATCAACACCCGCGCCGATCTGGCCGAAGCCGACCGGCTCCTGCGATGGCGCAAGGCCCAGGATCTGATGCTCTCCGGAGTCACCATCGAGCGTCCCGAAACCGTGACCATCGACCCCGATGTGACCTGCGGCCAGGACACCGTCATCGAGCCCTTCGCCCGTCTGCTGGGCCTCACGCGCGTGGGCGCGGACTGCCGCATCGGCGCCGGCGCGATTCTCGAATCCGCCGTCCTGGAAGATCGCGTGACCATCGCGCCGTATACTCTCATCGCCGATTCTCACGTGGCCCCCGGCGCCTCCGCCGGCCCCTTCGCGCGTCTTCGCATGGGAGCGCGGGTGGGCGCGGATGCGCGCGTGGGCAACTTTGTCGAGTTGAAAAAAACCACCCTGGGGGAAGGCGCCAAGAGCCAGCACCTCGCCTACCTGGGCGATTCTGACATCGGCGCGGGCGTCAACATCGGGGCCGGCGCCATCACCTGCAACTATGACGGCCAGAGAAAACACGAGACCCGCATCGGCCGCGGCGCGTTCGTGGGCAGCAATGCGACGCTGGTCGCGCCCGTCGAGATCGGCGACGGCAGCTATGTGGCCGCCGGCAGCGTCATCACGGAGGCTGTGCCTCCGGAAGCGCTCGCGCTCGGCCGCGCGCGCCAGGTCCTGAAACCCGGCTGGGTCACGCGCCGCCGCAAGACGTGACGCCCGCGCCGGGGCTCGGCAGGCTCGGGTTCCTCCGCGGGCTCGGGCGGCTCCGGCTCGGGTTCGGCCGGCTCGGGTTCGTCGGGATTGGGCGACGGTTGAATCAAGGGCATAATCATCACTACTACGATCATCGAACGCATCCGGAGGCGATGCCGGACTTCGTTCTGTGTACCCTCAAAGTATGGCCCTGCTGTCTGCCTCCGAGCGAACTGCCACCCGGGTGGCTCTGTTCGGCATTGGCGTCAGCGCCGGCCTGGCCGCGCTGAAGATCGCGATCGGACTCGCCGCGCAATCCGTCGCCGTCGTCTCCGACGGATTCGAGTCGGCGGCGGACTGCGTGACATCGAGTCTTGTCTATGTCGGCCTGCGGGTCGCCTCCAAACCCGCCGACCAGGATCACCCCTACGGACACGGCCGCTTCGAAATCCTCACCGGCCTGATGATGGGAATGCTGCTGGCGGCGATTGGCGCGGCGATCTGCGTCCGGTCGATCGAGCAGCGCGATGCCCAGCACACCCCCGCTCCCTTCGCGATTTGGGCGGTAGCGGCCTCCATCTGCGTCAAGAGCGTTCTGGCGACCGTCAAGATGCGGGTCGGCCGCCGCACGCACAGCGCCGCTCTGACCGCCGATGCCTGGCATGATCTCGTCGATCTGTTTTCCGGCGTAGTCGCGCTGACCGCCGTCGTGACCGCGATTCTATTTCCCCATCTTCATGCCGCCGACCATTACGGCGGCTTCGCCATCGGCCTGATCGTCATTTTTCTGGGGTTGCATGTCGCGCGCGATACCACTCTTCAACTCATGGACACTATGCCGGACGCGGCGCAAATGGAACAAATCCGCGCGGCAGCGCTGCGCGTGCCCGGCGCGCTCGGCATCGAAAAGTGTTTCGCTCGTAAAACCGGCCTGCGGTATCACGTCGACCTGCACCTGGAAGTGGACCCCCATCTGACGGTGCTCGCCTCACATGAGATCGCACATGCCGTACAGCTGAACGTCAAGCGTGAACTGGACTGGGTCGCCGATGTGCTCGTTCACGTCGAGCCCTATCTGGCCCCTTATGCGTCACCCGTGGGCGGCGCGGGGGTTGGCCGCGGCTCCCAAGTTTGAAGATGGAGAATCGCGAGATCGCGCGCCTGCTGAGCGAAACCGCCGACCTGATGGAGATCGCCGGCGAAGACCCGTTCCGCATTCGCAGCTATCGCAACGCCGCCTCCGCCATCGAAAATTACCCCGACCCCGTCTCGGCGATCCTGCGGGACGCCACTCGTAAGGTCACCGATATTCCGGGCATCGGCAAAGGCATTGCTTCCGTGCTTCAGGAAATCGAGCAGCGCGGCAGCTTTGAACGCCGCGATCAGATGCTGGAGCGGTACCCGCCCACCGCCCTGGAGCTTCTGAAAATTCAGGGCCTCGGCCCCAAGAGTATCCGCGTCCTGTGGGACACGCATCGCGTCTCGACCATCGACGGCCTCGAAAAACTCTGCCAGGAGCGCAAACTTCGCGAGCTGCCGCGCATGGGCGCCCGGCTCGAAGAAAAACTGCTGCGCTCCATCGCCGCCTACCGCCAGCGGGCCGGCCGCTTCCTGCTGAGTTTCGCGCAAAGCACCGCGGATGAGCTTGCCGCGGAGCTCTCCAGGGTCACCGGCGTGGAAAACGTGACGCCCGCCGGCAGCCTCCGCCGCGGCAAGGAAACCGTGGGCGATCTGGATCTGCTGGTCACCGGTCCGGGCGCCGAGGCCGCGCTCGAAATGTTGGTCAAGCTTCCCAAGGTTCAGGAGCAGATCGGCAAGGGCCCCAATAAAGCCAGCGTGAAATACGGCCTCGAAGGAATTCAGGTCGATCTCCGGGCTTTGCCGCGCGAAAGTTACGGCGCGGCACTGCAATATTTCACCGGCAGCAAAGAGCACAGCGTCGCCCTGCGGCAGCGGGCGCTGAAAATGGGGCTCACGCTGAACGAATATTCTTTGTCGCGAATCGATACCAAGGAGATTGTCGCGGCGGCCGCCGAGGAGGACATCTACCGGGCTTTGGGCCTGGCCTGGATTCCGCCGGAATTGCGCGAGAATCAGGGCGAAATCGAGGCCGCTGCCAGCGGCGCCCTTCCGAATCTGGTGGAGCTCAAAGATATTCGCGGCGACCTCCACATGCACACACTCGAAACCGATGGCCGCGCCAGCCTGGAAGAAATGGCCGCCGCCGCGCGCGCCCTGGGCTACGAGTACATCGCCATCACCGATCATTCCAAAGCCCTGGCCATGGCCAACGGCCTGGATGAGAAGCGCGCGATCGAGTTCGCGCATCGCGTGCGCGAGATGGACCAGAGCGGTTTGGGCGTCCGCGTGTTCTCCGGAATCGAATGCGACATCCGCCGCGACGGCCAGATGGACCTGGATCACGACGCGCTGGGGGAATTGGATTTCGTCATCGGCAGCGTCCACAGCTACATGAATCTGGAGCCCGCGGAAATGACGGACCGCCTTCTTCGCGCGCTCGAATGCCCGCACCTCCGCGTCATCGGCCACCCCACAGGCCGCATCCTGCTGAATCGCGATCCGTATCCCTTCGACTTTGATGCCGTCGCATTCGCCGCGGCGCGGCGGAATGTGTATCTCGAAATCAACGCCAGTCCCGAGCGGCTCGACCTGGGCGCGGCCCTGATCCGTGCCGCGAAATCCAAAGGCTGCAAGTTCGTGCTTTCCACCGACGCCCACCACCCCAAGCACCTGGCCAACATGCGCTACGGAGCCCTCATGGCGCGCCGCGGCTGGCTGGAGCCGTCTGACATCTTGAACACCCTGCCGGCCGCCCGATTCGCCGCCGCCATCCACAAAAAATGAAAACCATCTCCTCGAAGGAATTGATCAAGACGCCGATTTTCCGCGTGACCATGGATCGCGCCCTGGATCCCGACGGCTTCGAGATCCGGCGGGCCATCGTACAGCACGGCGGCTCGGCCGTCGTCATGCCGGTGGACGAAAAGCGCCGGGTTCTGCTGGTTCGCCAGTACCGGCTGCCGGCCCGACGTTACCTGTGGGAGCTTCCCGCGGGACGCATCGATGAAGGCGAGACCCCGCTCCAGGCCGCTCGCCGCGAGCTTCGCGAAGAAACCGGCTATCGCGCCGGCGCATGGAGCAAGCTCGCGGTCTTCTACCCCAGCCCCGGGTTTCTTGGGGAAAAAATGACCATCTATCTCGCGCGCGATCTCACCGCCGGCGACCAGCAGCCTATGGAGGATGAGCGAATCGAAATGCGCTGGTTTACCGCCGCCGAAATCGACCGGATGATCAGGAAATATGAAATCGCCGACGCCAAAACGCAGATCGGATTTCTTAGGTGGCAGCGTTACTGCGGAGGAAAGTAAACATTTTCGCGAGTGCCTGGGCCCGGTGGCTGACCTTCATCTTGTCTTCGATCGGCGCTTCGCCGAACGTGCAGCCGAACGGCTCGTAATAAAACAGCGGATCGTAGCCGAACCCGGCCTCGCCGCGAGGCCCATCCAGGATCCGTCCCTCCACGGCCGCTCGAAACGTCCGCACCAGCCTGCCCCGGTTCACCAGCGCAATCACGCAAACGAACCGTGCCGCGCGGTTCGCTGCGCCATCCAGCCTTCTTAGCAGCAGCGCGTTGTTTTCTTCATCCGTCGCCTCCGGCCCTGCGTATCGCGCCGAATGCACGCCCGGCTCGCCGCCCAGCGCATCGACCTCCAGCCCGGAATCGTCCGCGAACAGGTAGCCATTCGCGAAGCGCCCGTAATACTCGGCCTTCGCGATCGCGTTTTCCTCGAACGTCGCGCCGTGCTCCTCCGGCGGAGGCACGTGCTCCGGCAGAGCGCGAACGTCGAAATCGCGCGCGGCGAGCTGAAACTCCCGCAGCTTTCCGGGATTGGACGTAGCGCAGTAGACCGTCACGCGCTTTCCAGCTTCCTCTGAATGCCGATCAGTTCCTGGATGCCGCGGCGCCCCAGCGAGAGAAGCTCCGCAAGCTGCCCATCGTCGAATGGCGTCTGTTCGGCGGTTGCCTGAACCTCGACGAATCTCCCCGATCCCGTGAGCACGAGATTCATGTCAACTTCGGCCTGCGAGTCTTCGTGATAACAGAGGTCCAGCATCGGCACGCCGCCGACGATCCCCACGCTGGTGGCGGCGACAAAATCGCGAATCGGCGATTTTTTCAGAATTCCGAATTTGACAAGCTGCCGGACCGCGGCGGAGAGCGCGATATAGGCGCCGGTGATGGCCGCCGTACGCGTGCCTCCATCGGCCTGCAGCACGTCGCAATCGAGAATGATGCTGCGCTCCCCCAATGCCCCCATGTCTACCACGGAGCGAAGGGAGCGCCCGATCAGCCGCTGGATCTCCATCGTGCGTCCCGACGGGCGCCCTTTCGAAAGCTCGCGAGGGGTCCGCGTCGCTGTCGCGCGAGGCAGCATGGAATACTCCGCCGTAACCCAACCCTTCCCCGATCCGCGCAAAAAACTCGGGACGGTTTCTTCCACAGATGCGGCGCACAGCACGCGCGTATTGCCCACTTCAATCAGGACCGATCCCTCCGCGGTCATCAAATAATCCGCTGTAACCTTCACCGGCCGGAGCTGATCAGGCTTACGATTGTCGATTCTTACGCTCATCGCCCTGACCTCATCACCGCGTACATCAACCAAAAGATCAGAAGGAAAACAGCGATCAGAAGGATCAGGCAAGGAATCCAGCCGCGGCTGGAACGGGTTGCCGGCGTTTTACGGGAACCGGCCGGTTTGAATTTAGCCATGCAACTTATCAGGTGTAACACTCCGCCCCTGGCCCGCACAATAGAAGGCGACAGAAACGCCATAAAATGAATCTATGAGCGCTCCTGCCCCCTTGCCCGCCGTGGAGCGCTTTTTCCAGTTCTCTCTGCTCGGCATGCTGGCCTCGGGCTACTTCGCGGTCGCCACCTCTGGTTATCTCGATTGGCCCACTCAGGCGCTGACCCTGCTGGCGATGGCGATTCAATGCGGACGCATCGCGGGATGGATCAAGTTCCGCCCCGGCCATCGCGCGATTACGGTCCTCACGCTGGCCTACATCGCGTTCTTACCGCTGGATTACGCCTACCTCTCCCGAGCGTTCTCGGAGGCGATGCTGCACCTGGTCTTCTTCCTGGCGGTTCTTAAGCTGGTCACGGCCTCGACCGAGCGGGATTACGCGTATCTCAAAATTCTGGCGGCGCTCGAACTGCTTTCCGCTGCGACTCTTTCGCGCAATCTCAGCTTTTTCGCCTTTCTGGCGCTGTTCATATTGTTCGCGATCGCTTCCTTCGCCAGCGGCGAAGTCCGCCGCTCCGCGGCCGTTCGTGGGGCGCCCGTGCGGGCCGGCACGCGCTCCTTCGGACGCTGCCTCGGTTTGGCTTCCGCCACGCTGTTCGCCGGTATCCTGACGCTGTCTGCTGGACTGTTTTTCGTCCTGCCCCGCACCGCGCGCGCCGCGATGAGCCGTGTCGCCCCGCACCGTTTGCACATGCCGGGCTTTACCAATGAAGTCCGGCTGGGCGAATTCGGCGAGATCACCCAAAACACCCGCGCGGTAATGCACGTCAAGCCATACGGGAGCGAGGACTTGAGCCGGGCGCGGTGGCGCGGCGCCGCGCTCTCTGAATTCGACGGCTTGCGATGGTTCGCGGCTCCGGGCGCCGATGTCTCTCTGCCTCTGGATCGGGATGCGCTGGTGGTAGGCAATGCGCCGCGCACGCGGCCAGGCCACAGCGTCCGCTATCGCGTTCAACTCGACGAGATCGCCGCGGATACCCTGTTTTTCGCCGGAACGCCGGAGACCATCACGATCAATGTTCCGCGCAATCTTTCATCCCTGCGCCTTTCGCGCGGCGGATCGTACCGAGTTCCCCGCCTGCTCAACGGCATCACCTACAGCGTTTACAGTTTTCTCGAAGACGAAGACGCCCCCGCGGTCCGGCCTCCCCCGCCCCTTCCGGATCATCTGCGCGAAGATGCCCTGCGGCTGCCGGGGATCGATCCCCGGATTCCCGAGCTGGCGCGCTCCTTCACCGCCGGCGCCCGCACCGACGAAGAGAAGGCGCGGGCGATCGAGGGCGCCTTGCGGCGCGATTACGTCTATACGCTCGAGTTGCTGCCGGCGCCCGTCTCCGACCCCCTCGCCCATTTCCTCTTCGTGCGCAAGAAAGGCCATTGCGAGTACTTCGCCTCTGCCATGGCGGTCATGCTGCGAACGCTCGGCATACCGTCGCGGATCGTCACCGGATTCCAAAGCGGCGTCTTCAATTCGCTCACCGGGACCCAGGTCGTGCGGGCCTCCGATGCGCATAGCTGGGTCGAGGCCTGGTTTCCGGCCGCAGGCTGGACCACCTTCGACCCCACGCCATCCGGCCCGTCGGCGGGCTCCCCGGGCGTCGGTCGAGAGATCGCCATGTTCTTCGATGCCGCCGACCAGTTCTGGCAAGACTGGGTCCTCAGCTACGATCTTCAGCGGCAGGTGGTGCTCGCGGCCCGCGTACAGGAGTCCGGCCGGACCCTGCGCCTTCCCGCTTTTCCGGATTTTGCGTCCTGGTGGAGGCGCGCGGGCGGAAATGCCGTTACCGCGGCGTGGCTGATGGCGGCGCTGGCCGCTATGGTTCTCATCTTCATGGCCTGGCCCGCCCTCGCCGGAATCTGGCGTCATCGGGTTCGCCTTCGCCGGGCCGCGCGAGGCGAAGGCCAGGCTTCCGATGCCACCCTCCTGTATCAGCGCATGCTCGCGCTGCTCGCGCGCCGCGGCTTCCAGAAACCCCCGTGGCTTACGCCCGGCGAATTCGCCCGCGTGCTGCCTGATTCAGAGATGTCGGTTCTGGTGGGCGACCTCACCACCGCCTATCACGAACTTCGTTTTGGCGGACACCGCGAAGTTGCGCCACGCATGATTCAACTTCTGGAACGCCTGGAACAGTTGCCGCGCTGATGGAAGCCTCGCCGGCCATGTTCCCCCCGATGGGCTCAAGCCAGCGCGAGAAACGGGGCTGGTACCTCTACGACTGGGCGAATTCCGCTTTCGCCACCACTGTGGTTTCCCTGTTTTTCGGGCCTTACCTCACGGCTCTGGCGAAAGCGGCCGCGGACCCCGCCGGATTTGTGCATCCTCTCGGCCTGCGCATTGACGCGCGCAGCCTCTGGAGCTACACGGTTGGTCTTTCCGTGGCGGCGCAGGTTGTGGTTCTGCCCGTCGCCGGCGCGATTGCCGATTACGGCCGCCGCAAAAAGGAAGCCCTTGCCGCGACCGCCTATCTCGGCGCCGTGGCGACGGCCTTGATGTTTTTCCTTCAGGGCCGCGATTACTTCCTCGGGGCGCTCCTGTTCCTGATCGCCAATGTGAGCTTCGGCGCATCGATCGTGGTCTACAACTCATTCCTTCCGGAGATCGCGAAACCCGAAGAGCGCGACGCCGTCTCCTCCAAAGGCTGGGGCATCGGCTATCTCGGCGGCGGCCTTCTGCTTGCCTTAAATCTTCTGCTTTACCTCGAACGCGGCCGCATCGGCCTGAGCGAGGCCCTGGCCGTGCGAATCAGCATCTGCTCGGCCGGGGTGTGGTGGGCTTTGTTCACCATTCCCACCCTTCTTGCGCTGCAAAATCGCGGAGCCGCCAGACCGCTCCCCGGGCATCAATCCGCAGTCGCCGCCGTGCTGCGCCAGCTTCTTCACACCATCGGGCACATGCGCAGCTATCCGGAAACCATGACCTTTCTCGTCGCTTATCTGCTCTATAACGACGCGATTCAGGCCGTTCTCGCGCTGGCCACGCAGTTCGGCAACGACGAGTTGAAAATTCCGGTCTCGCAGCTCACGCTGGCGATGCTGATGGCCCAGTTCGTGGGCTTTTTCGGCGCGATTGGGTTCCAGTGGCTCGCGGCCAGGATCAACGCGAAACGAGCGGTCCTGCTGAGCCTGGTCATCTGGACCCTGGTTCTGGTCTACATCTACGAAGCGGTTACCACCACCGCGGACTTCTTCTTCGTCGCGGCGGTGGTCGCGCTGGTGATGGGCGGCAGCCAGGCGCTGAGCCGTTCGCTGTACGCGCAGCTTGTGCCCAAGGGCCGCGAAGCCGAGTACTTCAGCATCTACGAAATCAGCGACAAAGGCACCAGTTGGATGTGCCCGATTTTTTTCGGCCTCGCGCTGCAATATACGCACAGCTACCGGATCGCGATGCTGTCGCTGATTCTGTTTTTCGCGCTGGGATTGATCGTGCTGCTGCGCGTCAACGTCGAGAAGGGCGAGCGCCAGGTCCTGGGTGCAGCCTGAGCCGCCCTTGCGGCCTGAACCGGGCGCCGAACGGGAATGTGAAGCAGAGGATCGCGCTACTGAGCAGCTAGAGCTGCGCCAGGGGAGGAGCCGCCTGCGCGGCTTGCGCGGTGCGCTTCGCCTTCACGGCGTCCAGGTACTCGGAGAGCTTCAGGGGAAGCCGGGCGCCCTTCTCCATGTGGCGCTGTACGGCCCGCTGATAACGTTTGAGCACCTCGCGCTTGGCGGATTCCCGCAAGTTGCAGTTTTCGATATCCAGAAGCAACTCAATCTCCCACGGCCGGAAGGTGTTGCGGTGCATGCTGCCGCGAAGCAGTTCCTGGATCAGGCGGTTGAACTGCGCCAACACTGCGTCGCTATCGGGTAACGAGTCGTGCATATCCCTTGCCTAAGATATCGGCGACTTTTTTCGGTATGTTAGCACGGTTGCCCGTGATTTAGTTTCTTGCCGGGGATATTTCCGTGCGAAAATGAAAAAATCCTAAACTTATGTAAAGATTCGGCAAAATTCCGCTGAATCGTTTCTACCCGCATCCGGAGGGAGCCAGTCTGGATTCTCTCATCCTGTTCCTGGGGCCCCCATTGTGCGCGCAAAATCACGGTCGATCCCCGGGCCGGGGGCCGAATTCGTTCCGGGGTTTCCGCCCAGGACATTCGTCTCGAAAACATTCCGGCCGCTGCCGGGACCCGCCAGGAGCCCAGAGGTCCGGTGAAGACGGCGCCCGGCGGGTTAGAGAGTTTACTAGCGCGGGCCACAGCTAGCGAGCCAGACAATTCTGGCGCTCGGCAGAGAGGAAATCATCAAAACGCCGCTAAGCCTTGGAACCCGATTCCGCTTTGCCACTGCTTTCATCGAGAAACAATCAACTCGCCGGAATGAATCCGCCGAGGGAACGGACCGTCCCATTCGCCTCATGGGCGCGCTTCCCCGCGTACCCGCCCGCGCACGGAGCCGTTTCCGTTGCGTTGGAAGGCGGACTTGCACAACGGCCTTACGGCGTGGAGCAGGCTTCGTGCCTGGCCGCTGCCGGAAAGGCGTCCCCGCTTGGCGGAAGTCCGGCCGAGCGGGCCGCCGCGCGGGGAAGAACCGGTGTACGCCATTCCCAGCATCCTTCCAAGCCACCAGGAGAGCGCCCCGGAAAGCCCATCGAGGGCGAAAGATCAATGAGAAAAATAGCGCAACATCTATAACTTATAAATAAATCTTGTCACTCCTCGCCAGAGTGTGCTAATAATATTGCTTGAGCCGGCAGGCGAGCAAAACACGGCTCGACAACCACTAGATTTTCATCGCAGTAAATCCAGAGGAGGCTTGAGTTATGAACATTCGACCGCTTCATGACCGCATTGTCGTCAAACGGATCGAGGAAAGCGCGGAGAAGACGGCCAGCGGCCTGTACATCCCCGATTCGGCGAAAGAGAAACCCCAGGAAGGCGAGGTCATCGCTGTGGGGAATGGAAAGATCAACGAAAAGACTGGCGAGCGCACGCCGCTGGACGTCAAAGCAGGCGACCGCATCCTGTTCGGCAAGTACTCGGGTTCGGACATCAAGATCGATGGCAACGAGTATCTGATCATGCGCGAGGACGAGGTGTTGGGCGTTCTGGAGGGCGGAAGCAAGAAAGCCAAGGCCTAAGCCGTTTTCAAGGCCCAAGCCTTTTCAAGAAAAGACGAGGAGGAAAATCAACATGGCAGCCAAGCAAATTGTATACAGCGAAAATTCGCGCCAGGCGATCCTTCGCGGCGTGAACCAGTTGGCCGACGCAGTGAAAGTGACGCTGGGCCCCAAAGGCCGTAACGTCGTGCTCGAAAAGAAATTCGGCGGCCCGACCATCACCAAGGACGGCGTCACCGTGGCCAAGGAAGTCGAGCTGAAGGACCCGCTGGAGAACATGGGCGCGCAGATGGTGCGCGAGGTGGCTTCGAAGACCTCCGACGTGGCTGGCGACGGCACCACCACCGCGACCGTGCTGGCGCAGTCGATCTTCCGCGAAGGCGTGAAGGCCGTCGCGGCCGGCGCCAACCCGATGCAGCTCAAGCGGGGGATTGAGAAAGCCGTCGACGCCGTGGTCGAGGAGGTGAAGAAGCTCTCCAAGCCCGTCTCCGGCGACATGATCGCTCAGGTGGGAACCATTTCCGCCAATGGCGACGCGACCATCGGCAACACCATCGCGGATGCGATGAAGAAGGTCGGCAAGGACGGGGTCATCACGGTCGAGGAATCCAAGACCATGAACACCGAGCTGAGCACCGTGGAAGGTATGCAATTCGACCGCGGCTATCTTTCGCCCTACTTCATCACCGATCCGGATCGCATGGAGTGCGTCCTCGAAGATCCCTACATCCTGATCCACGAGAAGAAGATCAGCAACATGAAGGACCTGCTGCCGCTGCTCGAGCAGATCGCGCGGTCCGGCAAGCCGCTTTTGGTCATCGCCGAAGAAGTCGAGGGCGAGGCCCTGGCGACTCTGGTAGTCAACAAGCTGCGCGGCACGCTCAATGCCTGCGCGGTGAAGGCTCCGGGCTTCGGCGACCGCCGCAAAGCGATGCTCGAGGATATCGGCATCCTGACGGGCGGCAAAGCCATCATGGAAGAGACCGGCATCAAGTTGGAAGGCGTCCGCCTGGACGACCTCGGGAGAGCCAAGCGCGTGACGGTGGACAAGGACAACACCACCATCATCGACGGCGCGGGTTCGCAGAAGAACATCGAAGGCCGCATCAAGCAGCTCCGCACCCAGATCGAGGAGACCACCTCGGACTATGATCGCGAGAAGCTCCAGGAGCGGCTGGCGAAACTGGCGGGCGGCGTCGCCGTCATTAAGGTTGGCGCGGCCACTGAGACCGAGATGAAGGAGAAAAAGGCCCGCGTGGAGGACGCTCTGCATGCGACTCGCGCGGCGGTCGAGGAAGGCATCGTCCCTGGAGGCGGCGTGGCCCTGCTGCGCGGCGCAGCCACCCTGGAGAGCCTGAAGGCTGAGGGCGACGAGCAGATCGGTGTCGACATCGTTCGGCGGGCTTGCGAAGACCCGCTGCGCCACATCGCGGGCAACGGCGGTTGGGAAGGGGCCATCGTGATCGAGAAGATCCGCAGTCAGAAGGATCCGAACTTCGGCTTCAACGCGGCCACCGGCCAGTATGAAGACCTGGTCAAGGCCGGCGTCATCGATCCAACCAAGGTAACCCGCTCGGCTCTGCAAAACGCGTCGTCGATCGCGGCCCTGATGCTGACCACCGAAGCGATGATCGCCGAGATCCCGGAGAAGAAGCCCGCCGCGGCTGCTGGTTCGCATGGACCGGGGCCTGAAATGGACTACTGATCGGTTCTCGGACCGCGCCTCCCCCCGCGAGGCATTTGCGAATACAAAACCCTCGGGCCGCCTCTCAGCGGGGCGGCCCTTTCTTCATTTGGGACAAAGCGAGTTGCAAGTCCCGGCAACCATCCGAAGTAGCTATGTTTTGGCGGCGCCCAGTACGGCCCGTTCGCTCGGGCCCTGTGAGTTCTCAAGCGCGCCGCCTCTTGGGTCAGTCATTCACAAGGCGGCAACCCGGATTCTTCACGAACCCTCTCTTGCAAAAAGCCGACGCTGAATCGGCAGCGCTTCAAAACAAAGACACCGCGCTATTTAAAGCCGACGCGGCAGAGGCCGGTCTGGACAATGGCGAACATCCCAGTAATCTTCAAAGAAATTGGCCGTCTGGCCGCCGAAAACGGAGCCGGGGACTTGAAGTAAAGCGCCCCGGCATCCCCTGCAAGACATGATCTAGGCGGCTTGCTGTTGGCGTCGAATCCACAGGTCGCGCTGCTCGCTCCGGATCATTGTCGCCTCACGCCTGGGCCGGATCGAAATAGGCCAGTCCTCCCCCGCCTGGCGCAACTGGAACGCGAACCACAGGATGCTCAGCATCGCCATATCCGTGCAAAACAGCGCCTGGAGACCATCAATCTGCCGGCCCGCGTAGAGGACCAGGGTATACACGAGTCCCAGGATGGACACTGCGAAAATCGACAAGAAGAAGAACTTACGGATTAGATTCTTCATAACGGACAAAGAACCTCCCTTCTTGGCTCGTCACGCCGCCGTTTTGGTGGTTGCGGCGGCGGGATGTTCACCACCCTGTCCCTGAACCGCCGCGGCCACCGCTCCCACAGTCGCGGGAATTGTGCTGTCGTTTACGCCATAACCGGTTTGGAAGACGCGGTCGTTCCGGTGTCTCGGAACAGGACGTTCTCCAGGGCGAACTCGCCAGAACCCGCCAGGATCAAGCTGATGCTGGACGCCAGGAGGACCATCGCGTACTCGTAGCCGTTGGGCAGGAAGAATCCGTTCTTGAGGTGAACGGCCGCCACCGCTACGAGCATATTGATCGCAAGGGGGATCGCCGCCCAGCGGGTGAACAGCCCCAGCACCAGGGCCAGCCCGCACAACAGTTCCAGGCCCGCGACCAAGGGCGCGAAGAACTCAGGCGCTGGAATACCGGCTTGGCTAAGAAAGCCGGAGAACACACTCAGCCCGTCCACAAACGCCTTTTGATATCCGTGAACAAGGAACACCATCCCGGTCATGATCCGCAGGACCGTGATCGCCCAGGCGTGGCAGTAAGGGAAGCGAATGAGATCCGAGAACCGTTTCATCATACGCATTTGCCTCCTCGAACTTGAATCAGGATTTGTGGGCTCCTGGGGATAAGCCCGGGGCGCGCCAGGCGCCCCCAGACCAGTCCCATCGAGCCGCCGGTTCCCTTACGCGGCTTGCACCACCCGCAAATTCCGCGCAGACTCACGGATGATGCCAGCGCGCACGCCCATCGCCTTCACGTTGGCCGCCAGGGCATCGCGATGAGCGATCAGCCGCCCCTCGGCAATCAGACGGTTGGTGTTGTTGGCGAAGATGGTGAGAGTGGCCAGGCCCGCATCCAGTCTGTCCAACTGCCGGCTTTGAGCCTCCGTCAGTTTCGGTTCGCTCGACTCAAAACGATGAATTGCTTTCCGAAGCTGGCGGATATTGTCTTCGAGATAGGCCATCTGATACGAGAGGCTCTCCCAGTTGGGAGTGCTGTTGTTCCGCAGGTACGCCTCCATCTCGTCAGCGATCTTCTGCGCATCAGCCGCCTGCTGAGCGATCGAGGAAAGCTCGGAGGCGGCTGGACCCACGACGACACATTTGGTGTCAAGAGCGTAGGTGGAAGCACTGAACGCAAGAAGCAGCGCAATCGTACTGAAAACACTGGTGATCTTCATGGTTTGACCTCCTTAATCTTGTTGAGTCTGGGACCGGACGCGCCCGTTGGCATCCGGCTCGTATGAGATTTTCTTTCCAGTTAATGAGACGAAAGTGACCCCAATTAGGTTCCGCTTCTGGCACTCAGATTTTATGCTGGCTGAAGACTCCCCCAGAAAATCGGGACAACTCGAAGCTTTGCTGCATTCGAAAGTCACGGCTTCGTCAACAACTCGCGCCGCCGGGAACACTGTTTAGTGGTGGCGATTCTCTGTGGGTCACATCAATAACTTGGGAGTGAATGCGAAGTCATCACGCGGCTGTGGCCCGTAGGCTTGGGCCCGAGATATGACCGGTTAGCCGAACAGCAGTTGAATGTACGTGGCCGCCCGTGTTACCCTCCCGCTACGGGGAGATTGTTGGCCATCTTTAAGTAAGGAAGGTTGATGCCATGACAAAAAGATATCGCTCGCTCCTGTTCGTATCGCTCATTCCAGCCTTTTTAGTCCTCGGCGGATACGCCGTCCTTAAGGCTCAGCAGAGACCTTCGGGCAGCCTGAAGCGCTGGTCCGATCCAGCCACTTGGCCGGACAAGAAGGTGCCCGGAAAAGGCGCCCTTGTCACCATTGGAAGGGACATGAACGTTGTCCTTGATGTCAGTCCGCCGCCACTGCACGGTTTGACGATCAACGGCAAACTGAGCTTCGCAGATAACAAAGACCTCGAACTGACCACCGAGTGGATCATGGTGCACGGAGAACTGGAGATTGGCACGGAAGCCAAACCTCACGCGCACCAGGCGACCATTACCCTCACCGACGACATCAAAGACGAGGATTTTGGCGGAATGGGCGGAAATGACCGCAGCGACCGCGGGATCATGCTCATGGGCGGAACCCTGAACCTGCACGGCAACCGGACGAACTCCTGGACGAAGCTGTCCAAAACCGCCGACGCAGGCAGCAACTCGATTGAAGTTCTGAACGCCGCGGGCTGGCGGGCCGGCGACGTGATTGTCCTGGCGTCCACGGATTTCGATCCCCACCAGGCAGAGCGGCGAACCATTGCGGCCATCCGCGGCAATACGATCACGCTCGACAAGAAACTGGACTACATGCACTTCGGAAAAATCACCTTCGGCGTGGATGAACGCGGCGAAGTCGGCATGCTGTCACGCAATATCGTTATCCAGGCTTCGCCGGACGCAGACCAGACGCTCTTTGGCGGCCACATCATGGCGATGAGCGGGGGCAAGATGTTTGTCGATGGCGTCGAGCTCAATCGCATGGGCCAGAACATGCATCTGGCCCGGTATCCGATCCACTGGCATCTGATCGGCGATGCGCAGGGGCAGTACATCAAGAACTCGGCCATTCACGACACCTACAACCGCTGCGTGACCGTGCACGGCACCAATTACCTGGACGTGGAAAACAACGTGACCTACAACAACATTGGTCACTGCTTCTTCCTGGAAGACGCCGTGGAGCACGGCAACCAGTTCGTCCACAACCTGGGGATCCTGACCAAGTGCCACCTGAACGCGCCATGCGTCCCGACCGACCTCGGCCCATTCGGAGCGGAGGGCGGCAAGAATTTCAATACCGACGGCCAGAACGCCAAGGATATCCTGATCCCTTCCGACAACACGGCGTCCACCTTCTGGATCACCAATCCGGACAATATTTACCGGGACAACGTGGCCGCGGGTTCCGACGCGACCGGTTTTTGGTTCGCGTTACCGCAGCACCCAACGGGTAAGTTCGAAGGCACCGAGATCAGTGCGAAGACCTGGCCGCGCCGAACCCGGGTGCGGGAGTTCAAGGGCAATGTCAGCCACTCCAACTTCGACTCCTTCATGTTCGACCGCGGCCCCAGGTCCGATGGCCATTTCGCCACCGGCGGGCATATTTCGGTTGCCGATCCTGGTGACCCGAACAGCCCTCAAGTCGAGTCGGTCATCGAGGATTTCACCGCCTACAAGAACCGCAATGGCGGCATGTGGAGCCGCGGCGAGATGCACCTGTACAAGAACCTCAAGCTGGCCGACAACGCCATTGGCTACACGCATGCGTCCGGCAGCTTCGGTCAATCCGCCTATACGTCTCGGGTGGTTGACTCGCTGTTTGTGGGCGAAACCGAGAATATCGGCAATCCCAGGACGCCGGCGGAAATAGCGTATGGCCGCAGTTTGCCGGAGCCCGCTCTCCCGGATTTCCCGATCCGCGGCTACGAGTTTTACGACTACCATCATGAACTGGACAATGTCACCTTCGTGAATTTCCAGGACAACGCCACCCGCAAGACGGGAGCGATCTCTTACCTGCTGTATACCAGCTTCGGAATGAGCTCCAACAACACCATACGGCGCGCCAAATTCGTCAACGCCAAGCCGGTGTATTTCCCACCGATGGAGTTTAAGTGGAGCAACGATGATTACGGCAATGGGAGCTATCAGACCGCGGTGTTCCACGACGAGGACGGCTCGGTCAGCGGTATCCCCAATTCCTACATTCTCATCAACGATGAAAACGATAAAATCGCCATCGACGAATCCTGCGAGATCCGGCCCGCCTGGAACGCCGCCGTGTGCAAGGGCGACATCGGGCGCATGACGGTTGCCAGCGCCGGCGGCGGTGGTGGCCGTGGCGCAGGCGCCGGTCCCGGCGGCAGAGGCGGCCGAGGCGGTAGCGGCGGTCCCGGCGGCAGAGGCGGCGCTGGCGTTATCGTTGGCCCCAGATTGGGGGTCCTGGGCGCCCCACCACCTGCGGGGCCGCCGATCGTTCTCAGCCGCAATGGCAAGGAGCTCCGCGTCACCGGAGAAACCAACGTACGAGCGGGCTCCGAGATCAAGGTGACCACCGAAAGACCATCCCTGAACCTCAGCGTGAGGGAACTGGATAGCGGCTCGTGGGTGATCTTCGAGCTGCCGGGATTCACCACGGCCACCTCGGGTACGGAGCAGAGCAGCCTGGATGCGCTTCGCAAGGCCAGCGCCACCTCGTACTACAAAGGCAACGGTTCGCTTTGGGTCAAACTCGTCTCCAGCGGTGACATCCCTGGCAGCGGCCCTGGCAGAGGCCCGAGTGGGGGAGCCAGCCTCCAGGTCAGCCGGTAAGCGGAACCCTGCGGTTTGAGCATGAGCCCCCGGTTCGCGCCCGGGGGCTTTTTGTTTTGTACCGGAATGCGCCGGCAGTGTCCCGTTGTATTTTGATCTGCTCGGCGTAACGGAACGCCGCGGCGACCGAAATGGTAAGAACTCCCTGCCCGGACGAAAGGAGACGTTTGCTTCTCGCGCCAGCTCACCGCGGGCGAGCGCGTGCGCCAGCGTTACTTTCTTGCGGCGATGGCCGTCACCGCCGTCCAGAAGAACTGGACGTGCTTATAAAGCGCCTCCTCTAGGATGCGCTCCTGGTCACTGTGCGGCCCGAAGCCTTTCGCGCCGTCTTCCTCGTCGACCATCGCGCCCACGCCGTAGCATTGCATTCCTTTGGCTCGCAGAAATGCCATGTCGGTCGCGCCCGTCTGCATAATCGGCAGAGTGGTGACGCCGTACACCATGCGATAGGCCGCTTCCGCGGCGCGATACGCCTCGGTACCGATAGGCGACGGGGCAGCTCCCGGGCGCTGATTCCGGGAGTCCGGAACGATCTGGATCGCCGGATCGTTCACCAGCTTGCGCATCTGGTCATAGAAGGCGTTGATATTCTCGTCAGGCAGCGCGCGAATATCCAGTGTCGCCTCGGCCTCGGACGGAATCACGTTCACCTGATAGCCGCCCTGAACGATGTTGGGCGAAATGGACGTGTGCAGCATGGAGTACTTGGTGGGATCATGCTCGGCGAGCCAGGCCCGCGCTGCGGGCGCCTTTTGCGGATCGAGGAGCGCCCGATAACGAGCCGCCTCGTCCGGGGTGCTGAACTGCGCGAGCTTTTCAAAGTAGGTTCGCGTGGTGTCGTTCAGGCGCATGGGCGGGTCCCACAGGGCCAGTTTCTCGATGGCCTGCGCGAGGTGAAGAATCGCGTTGCTGCGCAGGGGGCGCGAGCCGTGCCCCGCCGGTCCCACCGCCACTAGGCGCGCTCCTTTCGGCTGCTTCTCGGTGGTCTCAATCATGGCGTAGCTGGCTTTCCCGGTCAGCCGCCGGACGCCGCCGCTTTCCCCCAGACAGAACTCGGCGTCGATGTCGTTCCAGTGTTCATTGACCAGATACTCGATGCCCGGGCCGGTGGCGGCCTCCTCTCCGGCTTCGGAGACAAAGATTACGTCGCGGTCAAGCGGCACTTTCTGCCGCTTCAGCAGCACCATGGTCATCATGGCGGCCAGCAGATCGGACTTGTCGTCGAGCGTGCCGCGGCCATAGATATATCCGTTCTGGCGCGCCGCGCTGAACGGGCCGAATTGCCACTTCGCTGGATCTACCTTGACCTCATCGCTGTGGCCCATGATCAGAAGCGGGCGCCGGGAGCCGTTGCCCTTGATGCGCGCGATCACGTTGGCTCGCGCCGGGTCCTTGGCGGCGAGCACCGCAGGAATGCCTTCGGCGTCGAACACTTTCTTGACGTACTCGGCCACACGCGTTTCGTTGCCCGGCGGATCCGTGGAGTCGATCTGCACGAGCGCCTGAAAATGTTTCAGCGCTTCCTGGTCGGTTCTGGACCAGTCGGGCGCCTGCGCGAGCAGCGGGAGCAGCAACAGGGGGAACATGGGGTTAGTTTACCCTGGAGAAGGCTTTAGCCTCCCGCTGGGGACCACAGGGAGGTGCGGCTGGGAGCCTCCGGGAGCTGGCCAAACCAGGATGGCCGCCTGATTCCCGCCGTTCCGGCTCAATAGACCTTCCGAAAAGTCAAATTGATGCGTGTTGATCCCGTCAGCGGATGATAGCCTGGCTTCACCGGAGCAACGCCGTGATAGACGAACCGCGCGGGGCCGCCCCACACCGCCACATCCCCGTTTTCGAGGCGCAACCGCCGGACCGGATCGGACCGCCCCTGGCCGCCCCATAGAAACGTGGCGGGCAGGCCGAGCGATACGGAAACGATGGGCGCCCATGGGTCACGCTCATCGCGATCCTGATGCAGCCCGAGCTTGCTTCCGGGCGGGTAGCGGTTTACGAGACACGCGTCCGGTTCGTAATTCTCAAAGCCCGCCTCGGCGGCAGCGCTTCGCGCCAGACTCCGAAACAGCTCGGGCATCGGCGGCCAAGGCGAGCCGGAAGCGGGATCGACCGGATCGTAGCGATATCCGCGGCGGTCGCTGACCCAACCGAGCCGGCCGCAGTTGGTCATCGCCACCGACATCGTGTAGCCGCCCGGAGTGACCAGGTTGCGGAACGGTGCGGCCGCCGATACGCGCTCCACTTCGGCGAGCAGGTCCGGCGCGGCGCCGCTGGCGAAACCGCGCAGCAAAAGCGCGCCTTCTTCCAGCCGTTCCTTTAATTTAGGAAGCGTACCCACTCCGGGTCGGCGGGCAGCTTCGGATCGGCCGAGATCTGTAGCTCGGCGCAGTGGTGATAGTAGAAGCCGCCGTCTTTATTCAGGCCATGCTCGGCCATGAATTGCGTGATCTGCAAGGTGCAATGCGCGCAGGCCACGTTGGGCACAACTACGTCCGTTTCCCACGGCGTTGACGTGCGCGATGTGTGAGCAAACAGGCCGTCCGCCAGCAGCGGCGGCTTTACCGGATTCTGGATGGGGGCGCTCACGGACCAGGGGCCCTTATCGCTATCGCGTGTCTGCGCGGAGGGATCGGGCGGCAACTGGCCGTGAGATTTAGCGAGCGCAATCCGGTAGTGGCCGGGATGGTAGACCGTTTCGGTGAGCTTAATGTGCAGTTTCTGTCCGCCCTGAACCTTGGTGACCAGATTGGTGGGCGTGCCGGGGTTCGCGGAAGTGCCGCCGCAGGGCCCCAGCTTCTGAGGATCGCCGAGGTTGTTCTCTTCGATCCAGGATGCGGGCTCGAGAAGTTTGAAATGTGCACCGGCGAAGGGAGCGCAGGTCGCCGCCAGAGCGAGGGCCAAGAGCGTTGATCTCACGATGCCCATTGTAACCGTTGGCTACCGGCCGGATGCGGCGCTACTTGAAGATCCGGAAAATCCGGGCCAGCGGATCGTAGAAGCGGTCCACCACGCGCTCTTTCAAAGGAATGATGGCGTTGTCGGTGATCTTGATCTCCTCGGGGCAGACCTTGGTACAGCACTTGGTGATGTTGCAATAGCCGATGCCGCAGCTTTCGCGCAGATACCCCAGGCGGTCTTCGGCATCAATGGAATTCATCTCCAGGGCCGCGGAGTAAACCAGGAAACGCGGGCCGATGAATTGGTCGTGCAGGTGGTGATCGCGCAAAACGTGGCAGACGTCCTGGCACAGGTAACATTCGATGCACTTGCGAAATTCCTGGACGCGATCCACGTCGGCCTGAGCAACGCGCCAGGTGCCGTCTTCAGCGTCGGGCTGGCGCGGCCGGAACTTCGGGATGCGCTCTTTCACGCGGTAATTCCAGGAAACATCGGTCACCAGATCCTTAATACGCGGAAACGTGTGCATCGGCTCGATGGTGACCGGCTGATCGAGCGGCAGCGAATTGAGCCGGGTCATGCACATCAGCCGGGGACTGCCGTTGATTTCCGCCGAGCACGATCCGCACTTGCCGGCTTTGCAGTTCCAGCGGACGGCCAAATCGGTGGCCTGCTCGGCCTGAATCTTGTGAACCGCGTCGAGCACCACCATGCCGCTGGAGATTTCGATGCTGAAGTCCTGGAAGGCGCCTTGGCGGGCGTCGCCGCGCCAGATGCGAAAGGTTGCGCTGGCCATTATTTGTTCTGCTCCTCAATGACGGCTTTCATCTCGGCGGTGAGGGGAATCACGGGCGTCTTCTCAATCCTCACGCTTCCGTCAGCGGCCTTGGTGACGCGCAGATTGTATTTGCCCCACTCGTCCGACTTCTCGGGATAGTCGTCGCGGAACTGGGCGCCGCGGCTCTCTTTGCGCTCCAGAGCGGCCCGCGCGATGAGCTCGGACACCGTCAGCAGATTGTGCAAATCGAGCGCGGTGTGCCAGCCCGCGTTGTATTCGCGATTGCCGCCAATTCCTGCGCGCGCCGCCCGCTGGCGCAGCTTGTCAATGATGCCGAGGGCCTGTTCCATCTCCTCCTGCCGGCGCACGATGCCCACCAGGTTCTGCATGGTCTCCTGAAGCTCGTGCTGGATGGCGTAGGGATTTTTGCCGGCTGCGCCGCGCTCGAAGGGCTCCAGGGCGCGGCGCGCCGCCTCGTCGATCTGATCCTTGGGGAGTTGGCCGGCTCCGTGCTGCTTGGCGAATTTTGCCGCAAATTCGCCAGCGCGCTTGCCGAACACCAGCAGATCCGACAGGGAATTGCCGCCCAGGCGGTTGGCGCCGTGCAGGCCCGCGGCGCACTCGCCCGCCGCGAACAGGCCTGGCACCGTTGACATCTGGGTCTCGGCATCCACCAGCACGCCGCCCATCATGTAGTGCGTGGTCGGGCCGACTTCCATGGGCTCCTTCGTAATGTCGATGTCGGCGAGCTGTTTGAACTGGTGGTACATGCTCGGGAGCTTTTTCTTGATGTGCTCCGGCGCGTTCGGCAGCTTCTCCTTAATCCACGCGATATCCAGAAACACGCCGCCATGCGGGCTGCCCCGCCCGGCCTTCACTTCGCGATTGATGCACCGCGCCACATGGTCCCGGGTCAGCAGTTCCGGGGGACGGCGGGAATTTTTGTCGCCTTGCGTGTATTTCCAACCCTCTTCTTCGTTGTCGGCGGTCTGGTTGCGGTAGTTCGGCGGAATATCGTCGAACATGAACCGCCTTCCCTCTTTGTTGCGCAGCACGCCGCCCTCGCCGCGCACGCCTTCGGTCACAAGGATGCCCTTGACGCTGGGCGGCCAAACCATGCCGGTGGGGTGGAACTGCACGAACTCCATATCGAGCAGCGCCGCGCCCGCGTGATAGGCCAGCGAGTGCCCGTCGCCGGTGTATTCCCAGCTATTGCTCGTGACCTGATAAGCGCGTCCAATCCCGCCCGTCGCCAGCACGACCGCTTTCGCATGAAATACCAGGAACCGCCCGCGCTCGCGGTCATAGCCCAGAGCGCCGACGCACCGCTCGCCGTCCTTGAGCAGCGTGATGAGCGTGGTTTCCATGTGGAACGTGATGCCCTGGTGCACACCGTGATCCTGGAGCGTACGAATCATCTCGAGCCCGGTGCGGTCTCCGACGTGCGCCAGCCGCGGATAGCGATGGCCGCCGAAGTTGCGCTGCAAAATCCGGCCGTCGCGCGTGCGGTCGAACACCGCGCCCCAGGCTTCCAGTTCCTTCACCCGCGCCGGGGCTTCCTGCGCGTGCAACTCGGCCATGCGGGGATTGTTGATATACTGCCCCCCGCGCATGGTGTCGGCGAAATGGACTCGCCAGTTATCGCGATCGTCAACGTTGCCCATCGCCGCGGCCATGCCGCCTTCGGCCATCACGGTGTGGGCTTTGCCAAGCAGGGATTTGGTCACGACGCCCGTCTTGACGCCAGAGGCGGAAGCCTCGATCGCAGCCCGGAGCCCGGCTCCCCCGGCTCCCACCACCAGGACGTCGTATTCGTAGGTCTGATATTCGGGCATGAGGTTAGAAGAACCTTACATCGTGCCAGATGCCCATGGAGCAAAGGCGGACGTAGATGTCCGTGAAGCCAACCCAGAACAGGCTCAGCCACGCGAACAGCATGTGACGGCGATTCAGCGAAGAGACGCAATCGTAACACGTCTTACGCACCGGACTCTTCGAAATCTCATCCCGGCGGCCGCCGGTCAGGTGGCGCAGCGAGTGGCACCCGAACGTATAGGCACCCAGCAGGATCGGGTTGACGATCATGACCAGGGTGCCGAGGGCGATTCCGAAGCTCTGAGCGCCGCCCTGCCTGAACCACAGGGCCCGCCAGGCATCACGCAGCAAGATAAAGATGAAAATGATCGCCAAATACAGGAAGTAGCGGTGCACGTTCTGAAGAACCAGCGGGAAGCTGCGCTCTCCCCAGTAGGTCTTTCGAGGCTCCCCCACGGTGCAGGAGGGAGGATCGGCCCAGAAGGCCTTGTAGTAGGCGCCGCGGTAGTAGTAGCAGGTCAGGCGGAATCCGCCCGGAGCCCACAGGATCAACATGGCCGCGGAGAACGGCAGGAACACAGGCCACCACGAGGGCGCCGTGGTGGCCAGCAGCGGCGAGTAAAACGGCGAGAGGTAATCCGCGCCGTTGTAAGTGCAGCAGGTATAGTAATTGCCCTGGAGCGCGGCCCACGTAGAGTACACGATAAACGCCGCGAAGCCCAGGAACACCAGCAGAGGCTCGCGCCACCAGGCATCCTTGCGCCGGGTCTGGCCGAAACGGTTCTGTTTCAGGGGTACATCGAAGGAACTACTCGCGGAGGACATGGAATCGTTAAGGATACCTTCCCTCCCGTGGGATTTTCAATATGGGAATTGGCATGGATATCCGGAGCGCCTGCGGGAGGCAACCGCGCGGCTTCCCCCGGCGCCGGGGAAAATTCCGGCAATCTACAGAACCTTGACACACTTGCCGATATCTCACTAGACTCGACCCAGAGGAATTCGCGGCGACCGGTTGCTCCGGAATCGTGAACTTGGCCGCCGTGTGGGGGGAACTGCCTTGAATCGCGCCTTTTCGTACCCGCTGCTGGCGGCCATTATGCTCTGGTGCTGCGGATGCGTCCAAAAGGACTTTGGACCCGACAAGGCCAACGCCCTCCTCGCCGCGCAGCCGGTTCACCTGGATGCGGAACTTGTCGCCTTGAAAAACGACCAGGTTACTTGTGGCGTTCGCGAGGAGTTGTGGCAGCCGCCGGCCGAACTGGGGGACCGCGCCATCGCACGTTTGACGGACAAGGGCCGGGCGCTTCACTTCGACGACGACGTCATGCTCCAGGAACCCGGCTTTCAGTCGCCGCATGTCCAGGTTCGTGGAGACTTTTCGCTCATCGGAGCCGACCAGTCCGGCACCGTCCGCGAAGTCGATGCGGCCACGCGCGACTTCGAAAATCGGGTTTCGGTTCGCATCAATCACTCTTGCTTTCCCGATCCGCTGCCCCTGCTGGGCGTCCGGCACGGCCGCTTCGCCGAGGACGCGCGTCCGATGATGCGGTTCGAACTGGGCAACGACGGCTGGCGTTTCGCACGGATTCTTCACTAAATTCGCGCCTCTTCACTGCGATATGCTGCTTGTAGAATGGCACGGACGCCACGACCGATCTTGATCCGGCTCGTTTTCCCCCTGCTTTTCAGCCTCGCCGCGGCCCAGGCGCAGCAGCAGCGCGGAGAGTTGCGCCTGGAGGTTCACGACTCCACTGGCGCTCGTCTGGTCTCCTCGGTCGAACTGGTCAGCGAAATCAACCAGCTTCGCCGCATGGCCACCACCGATGCCGCGGGCGAATATACCGCCCTGGACTTGCCCTTCGGCCTTTACCGGCTCAGCGTCTCGCACCAAGGTTTCCGAACCGCCACGCAAGTGGTCCGTATCAGTTCCGAGGTTCCCCTCCATGTTTCGGTCACACTGGGGCTTGCGCCTCTTCAGTCCAGTTTCGACGTCACCGATTCCGCCACACTGCT
>Ga0070739_10002261_pt1 | contig 26347 bp, 18 predicted proteins | sample Coa_R1_7_FD_66445 | JGI IMG/M metagenome (GOLD analysis project Ga0070739, IMG submission 66445) | Surface soil microbial communities from Centralia Pennsylvania, which are recovering from an underground coalmine fire - Coalmine... | ecosystem: Environmental > Terrestrial > Soil > Unclassified ...
GGCGCAGTTGCCGGGCGCCATCCTGCAACTCCCCGCCGGGGCGTCACTGGAATTGGAGCTCACCAGCCCCGTGTCGTTCGACGAATCCGCTGTGGGCGACCCCGTTACGGCGGGGCTCGTTCGAGCCGTGAGATTCGCGGAACTCACCATTCCGAAAGGCGCCGTGGCGTTGGGCCATATTGTCCGCCTGGAGCAGTATTTCGAGCCTCGTAAGTATTTTGTGGTGAGTCTGGATTTCTCCTCGCTTGCTTTTGGCGAAAAGAGTGCCGTGTTCCGCGCCAGGCTCATAGGTCCGCGGCTGCAGGCCGGCAGCGCTGCGGTCAGTTCCGGGACCGTCGAGTTGGACGGCTCCCGCAATCTCGGCATGAGCTCGCATCGACCCTCTACTTCGGAAATGGATGTCCGGGGTAGCTTCGATATCGTTGACGAAGCCGGGCCCGGCGCCTTCCGCGTCTGGGGAACCAAGCTTCGGCTCCCACCGGGCCTTCGAATGGATCTCAAAACGCAACAGCACTAATCCTGCAGCGACTGCTCCATGGGCATCGCAAACGGCGGCTCGATGAGGAAGTCCTGCTCCGCCATGTCGGCCAGGGCGGCTCGCAGCGACTCTTCACGGCAGGGCTGGGTGGTTATCACGAACGGCAGGTCCCTCCAGTTCTCGCTTGGGATCTGCAGCACGGCGTCGAGGCTGATGCCCTGGCCGGCCAGGACTGTGGCGAGGCGGGCGATGATGCCGGGACGATCCTCCACGCGGAAACGCAGGAAGTAGGGCGAAGCCAGTCTCTCGATAGAGATGGGCTGGTATTCGCCAAGACGCTCGTGGGCGAAAGGAGAAACACGCTCGGGGCTGCCGGATCGAATCTCGCGCCCGACACGCATCATGTCGGAGACCACGGCCACGCCAGTCGGCAGGGGTCCCGCGCCGCGGCCGTAATAGAACGTGTCCTGACCGTAGTGGCCGCGAATCCAAATCGCGTTATACGAGCCTCGCACGCCGGCCAGAATCGTGCGGTTCGAAATCAGAGACGGCCGGACCGACAGGATCAAACCTTCGGTGGTTTTGCGCGCCGCGCAGATAAGCCGAATCGTGTAGTCGATCTGCTGGGCGTATTGGAAATCAACCGGCAGAACGCGGCGAATCCCCTCGGTGTAGATATCCGAGGGCGTGATCTTCTCGCCGAAGGCGAGAGCTGCGACAATAGCGAGCTTCGATCGAGCGTCGAAACCATCGACATCGTCGGCCGGATTGGCCTCCGCATATCCTAGTTTCTGGGCCTCCCGGAGCACCACGTCAAATGGCGTCCCGTGCCGCTCGATTTCCGTCAGGATGTAGTTGCAGGTGCCGTTCAGGATCCCGAACAGCGAGGTCACCCGGTCGCCGGCAATGCCTTCACGCAGAGTGGCCAGGATGGGAATGCCTCCGGCAACGCTGGCCTCCATGCCGAGGTTCACGCCCGCGCGGATCGCGCGGTCCCACAGTTCGGCGCCACAGGCGGCCATCAGCTCCTTGTTCGCTGTGACCACGGACTTGCCATGCTCGATCGCGCCTTCAAGGACCTCGCGCGCGACGTGCGTTCCGCCAATCAGCTCGGCGACGATATCGACTTCGGGGTGACTTACCACCTCGCGCCAGTCGTTCGTTTTCAGCAGCGCGTCCCCAAGGGCGGCGGGCATCGCCTTCGTCTCGACGGTGCGGCTGCAGACGGCCTTAACGACGAGGCGGAACCCACACTTCTGTGCGATGGACTCGGCGTTGTCGGCCAAAATCGTGAGCGAGCCCGTACCCACGTTGCCGAGGCCGACAATACCGACGTTGACCTGTCGCATAAGAGGCCATTATACGATTGGCGGCATGGATTAGCCGGTGTTATTCGTAGCCGCACCCCCGCCGCCGGGTTCCGCCCGAACCTGCACTTTTCGGCACTGTAATCTGCAATAGCATACAAACGAAACCTAACCGTAATTTGAAGTAATTCATCGCAACGGGTTTCGCGGCATGGCGTATATGTTTTCTCGGGTGGGCGCACATGGGACCGGCGCTGGCGCGGATTTCAATCGCAGTGACTGCTTCCTGCGGCATCGCCATTATGGCGCTTGCTGTGTCCGATCTGCTTCACCCCTCTCCGGCAACAGATGTGGAGATGAACCTGGCGCCATCTTCCGATGCGCTTCGTGTCGATTGGCAATGCAAATACGCGTCGGCGCATTCGCGCCGGGCGATTCTGCGAATTGTCGACGGCATTCACACACGGCAGCTTCAGCTTGGCGACGACCAGTTGCCGGTCGGTTCGCTGCTGTATAAGGCGAGCTCCGACGACGTCCTTTTTGAAATCACCATGATCATCGACGGGAATGCCGCCGCGGCGCGCGCTGTCCGGTACGTTGGCGGGCCTGAGCGGGCGGTTCCTGTGACGGTGGTCCCAGCGCCTTCGCCAAAGGTGGTCGAGGCCTTCGCACACAAAGCATCTGCAGTTGCGGTTGCCGAGAGTGCCGCGTCCGCCGACCGTTACGCCCTTCGTCCGTGGCGCCCACAGCACGACGCTGTGATGGCGCAAATCGTTCCTGCTCGGCCTTTGCCGGTAATATCCAAAGTGTCCGAGCCGCCCGGCGCGAGGCCATCGCCGACGCCGACCGCCGTGCCAACGCCCGTACTTCAATCAAATCCGCCTCCGCGCAATCATCCGCCAGCCATGACTCAAATGCCGGTTCCCAGGGCGCCCGCTGTTCCCGTTCAAATCGAACCGCCTGAGCCTGTCCGGCGCGTGTTTCCCCGGCTGAACGGTGGGCCACGACGGTTTCGGAGCAGCACCGTCTCCGTGTCGGTCCGCCTTGACGAGCGCGGCCGTGTTGTAGGGGCGCATGTTATATCCGCTACGCCGTACACCAGCGAGTTTGTCGTCGGAGCCGCGCTGGTGGCCGCACAGCAGTGGGTGTTCCGGCCGTGCAGACTGCGCGGGCAGGCGATCGTGAGCGATTTCGTGATCAACTTCAATTTCCCCGAAGACCCGCATTAGCGCCGAGGCCGGCTGACGGCCTGCAACCGGCACGGTCTCGCGGTGAACTCCGGCGCGGGCGCACAACCAAAACGGCCGGCCGTGCGTCTGTATCTGCACGGCCTTCCAGGGGCACGCGTGTTATTCTTAAGCCAACTCGGGACCTCCCCATGCATTTCCGCGGTGTTGTATTCGCAGTTCCTGCGGCCCTTGTGCTGGTCAGTTCCCTGCTGGCAGTGCAGCGCCCGGGGCAGGTTTACCCCGATCACTTCCAGGTCTATCCAGGCGTCGAGTACACCAACTTCCCGCTGCCGCCGGAATGGCGCGGTCAGAACGCGGAATGGACGTTCGCCCGCATCATGTACCCAGCCGTGGTCTGGTATCCGCGCTGGACTATGGACTATCCCCGCTCGGACCGGCACCTCAGCGCAGCCATCAGCCGCCTCACACGCATCGACGCGCGCCCGGTGGAGCAGCCGGTCTCGCTCGATACCGACGCCTTCCGCAATTTCCCCTGGGTATATGCGGTCGAGGTGGGCTATTGGAACCTCACTGACGCCGAATGCGCCCGGCTGCGCGATCACCTGCTGCACGGTGGTTTCCTGATGGTCGATGATTTTCACGGCACGCGCGAGTGGGAGATCTTCATGCAGAGCATGAGCCGCGTGTTCCCGGACCGGCCGGTGGTGGAGATCCCGGACGATGACCCGATCTTCCACACCGTGTACGACCTCGACCATCGCTATCAGGTGCCCGGGGCACAGTTCATGGAGACGGGCAAGACCTACGAGCATGACGGCTACGAGCCGGAATGGCGCGGAATCCGCGATGACAAGGGACGCATCATGGTGGCCATGTGCCACAACATGGATCTCGGCGATTCGTGGGAGCACGCCGACAACCCTCAGTACCCGGAGAAATTCTCCGCGCTCGGGATGCGAATCGGGGTGGACTACCTGGTCTACGCGATGACCCATTAGAGGTCCGCGAAAGAGCGCGAGCATGTCCGAGTTCCTGTTCAAGTATCCCTGGGCGCTGTTCTCCAAAGGCAGCTTTGTGCTGGATTCGCACTGGCCCGTGTGGCTGCTCGTTTCCCTGATCGCAGCCGGAGCGGGCGCTCTTGCCTGGTTCATTCTCAGCCGTGCCCGCCCGGGCATGCGCGGATTACGGCCCGCGATTTTGTGGCTTTTCGACAGCTCGCTTCTCGCGCTGCTGCTGTTCCTGCTCTGGGATCCCGCAATCAGCGTGGCGACTCTGCGGCAGCAGGAGAATATCGTCGCGGTTGTGGTGGATGACAGCCGCAGCATGGGGCAGGCAGATGATCGCGTCGGCCAGGAGCGGCGGCTGCTTGAGTCGCCTGCCTTCAAGGCCCTCGGTAAGAAGTTTCAAGTGCGGATGTATCGAATGGGCGCGTCGGCGGAGCCGCTTGGCAATGCGGCGGACCTGAAAGCGCGCGATGGTGCGACCCACATTGCCGCCGCGCTCGAGCAGGTGGTCCGGCAGACGGCCACGCTGCCCGTGGGCGGCATCGTGCTGCTCAGCGATGGGGCCGATAACTCCGGCGGAATCGATCTGGATACGATGAACGAGCTGCGCCGGAGGCGCATTCCCGTGCATGCCATCGGCTTCGGGCCGGAGCATCCGTCTCAGGACGTGGAACTGACCGATTTGCAGTTTCCGGCATCAACGCTCGCCAATTCGCGTGTGCGCGCGCTGGTTGGACTCCGGCAGTTTGGATTCGCAGGGCGGCAGGTGAAGCTCACGGTTCGCGATGGCGAAACGACTCTGGCTACCCGCGAGGTGGCGCTTGCGGGCGACGGCGCCGATCAATCGGAGCCCATCGTTTTCAACGCCGGCGCCGAGGGCGTCCGCAACGTGGAAATCGCTGTTCAGCCCCTGGGTGGAGAGCAAAACGCCGCCAATAACAAGCTCACGCGAGTTATGTACGTCGACGCGGCGCCGCGGCGCGTTCTGTTCGTTGAAGGCGAGCCGCGGTGGGAATACAAATTCATCCGCCGCGCCGTCGAGGACGACAAAACCCTGCAACTGGTGTCGATGCTGCGCACCACCGAAAACAAGATTTATCGCCAGGGGGTCGCGAACGCGGACGAGCTGAAGGACGGGTTTCCGAGCCGGGTCGAGGATCTGTTCGAGTACAAGGCGCTGATTATCGGCAGCGTCGAAGCGGGCTGGTTCACCACCACGCAGGCGGAGATGATCCGGCAGTTCGTCGATCGCCGCGGCGGCGGGCTCCTGTTCCTCGGCGGACGCTGGGCGCTGGCCGACGGCGGCTACGACCGGCCCCCATTCAACGATTTGCTGCCGGTGAACCTGCCTCCGAAGCACGGCACGTTTTTCCGGGACCCGGCGTATCCGCAGCTGACGCCCGCCGGCCGCGACAGCTTGCTGTGCCGCATCGACGATGACCCGGACCACAACATGCAGCGCTGGAAAGCTCTGCCGTATCTCGCCAACTATCAGGAAATCGGGCAGACCAAACCTGGGGCAACGCTGCTGGCGCAGATGCAGGTGGACGGGCGGGGAACTCTGCCGCTGCTGGCGACCGAGAATTACGGGCGCGGGCGCACGGCCGTGTTCGCCACCGCGGGAAGCTGGCGCTGGCAGATGCTCCAGCCGCTGGCCGACATGAGCCACGAAATCTTCTGGCGTCAGATGCTGCGCTGGCTGGTGACGGAGACCCCATCGCGCGTTACCGCATCCACTCCGCATGCCGTCCTTTATGACGATGGCGCCGTGAAGCTGCGTGCTGAAGTTCGCGATACGACATATCTGCCCACCAGCGACGCGCAGGTCTCGGCGCGCATCATCGCCCCCGATGGCCACGAGGAAACTGTCGACCTGCGGCCCGACGCGATTCAGACAGGCGTCTATACCGGCGAGTGGAACGCTCCGAAGCCGGGCTCGTATATCGCCGATATCACGGCCAGGCGCGGGCAGCAGGATCTGGGCAAGGATGTCGTGACGTTCCGGCGCGAGGACGGCGTCGCGGAGAATTTCCATCTCTATCAGAACCGCGATCTGCTGGAGAAGCTGGCGGCGGATACGGGCGGCAAATACTGGAAGCCAGCGGAGGTGAGCCGCTTACCGGAGGACATCGCGTGGTCGGAGGCCGGCATCAGCGTGAGGGAGACGCACGATTTGTGGGATGCGCCGATCATGTTTCTGCTGGCCCTGGCGCTGAGGTCCGGCGGATGGCTATTGCGGCGAAGGTGGGGCGCGGTATGAGAATGCTTTTCGCTTCTACCAATCCGCGGGCAGGCGGTTTCGCCCGCCAGGATGCCGACACCAACCCAAAACGCCCGCTGACGAAACGCGGGACCCAAACGCTGCCCCACAACCTGTGCAGCAAACTCGCGTCCCTGCTCCTCCTTGCCGGTTCGGCTCACGCGGCCACCTACTACGTCACTGTCGCCGGGCTCGGCGGCGAACCCGATTACGAGCAGCGCTTCGAGGGCTGGGCAAAGGACATCGAACGTACATTGAAGGGCAGCGCCGACGCGTCCACGGTCACGACGCTCTACGGCCCCACCGCCACGCGTGATGCCGTCCGGACCACGCTGCGCCAGATCGCCGGTCGCGCGCACCCCGACGACGCATTCGTCCTCATGCTGATCGGTCACGGAACATTCGACGGCGAGGACTATAAAATCAACCTGCCCGGCCCGGACATGACCGGCATCGAATTCGCCGAGCTGCTCGACCGCATTCCGGCCAAACGGCAACTCGTGGTCAATATGACGAGCGCGAGCGGCGCATCCATGGAAGCTCTGCGCCGCCAGGGTCGAGCGGTGATCACGGCGACAAAATCGGGGTACGAGAAGAACGCAACCGTGTTCGCGCGCTACTGGGTGGCCGCGCTCACCGATCCTGCGGCCGATACCAACAAGGACGGCACGATCTCGGCGCTGGAAGCGTTCAAGTACGCCGAGCAGAAGACCGGCAGCTTCTACGATACGCAAAAGCGCCTCGCCACGGAGCATCCTTTGCTCGAGGACACCGGAGCAGGGCAGGCCACGCGCGCGCCCGGTCGGGACAATGGCGAGGGATTGGTGGCCAGCGCCTTCCCGGTGCTGCGCATCGACAAGAGTCAGGCGGTGGCGAACAGTCCGGAAAAACGCGCGCTGCTGGCGAAGAAGGATGAGCTCGAGTCGCTCATTGACCAGCTCAAGTACAAAAAGGCGTCCATCCCGGCGGACGAGTACAAGACTCAGGTTACCGATCTGCTGCTGCAGTTGGCGCGCACGCAGGCGGAGATCGACAAATGACGCGCGCATGCCTCATCGCTTTGGCTGTGGCCGGCGCGCTTGCCGCCGCCACTCCCGAACAGTGCCGCGCGCTCCGCTATCACGGCCGGCTGGACGCCGCCGATTCGTGTTTCACGCAGCTTTCTCGTGAAGAAGACCCGTACCTCAGCGCCGAAGGCCTGTGGGGGCTGCGTCGCTGGGCCGATGCAAACAACCGCTTTCGCGATGCGCTCAAGGTCCATCCCGGCGATGCGCGCGTCCGCGTTCAATGGGGCCGCCTGCTGCTCGAGCGCTTCAATCCGAAGGACGCCGCAGGGCTGTTTCAGGAAGCGCTGAACATTGATCCAAACTACGCTCCGGCTTACATCGGCATGGCGCTGGTGGGCTCGGAGAACTTCGAGGCCAAGGCGGTCGCTGCCGCAAAGAAGGCCGCCGATCTCGATCCGAAGCTGGTGGAAGCCCGTGAGCTGCTGGCGTATCTGGCGCTCGAAGACAACGACGAGAAGGGCGCAAAGGACGAGGCGGACAAGGCGCTGGCGATTTCTCCCGAGGCGCTGGATGCGATGGCGATTCACGCCAGCATCGATCTCCTTGATGGCCGCGACGCCGGCGCGTGGTTCGATCGCATCGCCAAAGTAAATCCCGTCTACGGCGAAGCCTGGTCAAAAGCCGGGCATTTCTTCATCATCAACCGCCGCTACGAAGAAGGTATCGCGGCTTACCGCAAGGCCCTGGACCTCGATCCGAAACTGGACGAAGCGCGCGCGCAGCTCGGCGTTAACCTGATGCGCCTCGGCAGGGAACAGGAAGCGCGTCAGCAGCTCGAGGCGGCGTACGATGACGGCTACCGAAACGCCGAGACCGTGAACTCGCTGCGCCTGATGGACAGCTATAAAAACTTCGAGACCTTCCGGACCGACAACACCATTCTCAAGCTGCACAAGAAAGAGGCGGAACTCCTGCGCTTGTATTTCGAGCAGGAGATGAAGCGCGCCATCGCCACTTACAAACGCAAGTATCAAATGACGCTGCCCGGTCCGGTGCAGGTCGAGGTTTATCCCGATCATGCCGATTTCGAGGTGCGCGCCATCGGCCTTCCGGGTCTCGGCGCGCTCGGTGTAACCTTCGGCGAAGTGGTGGCGATGGATAGCCCGTCCAGCAGGCCGCCCGGCGACTTCCACTGGGCCAGCACTCTGTGGCATGAGATGAGCCACGTTTACGTGCTGACAGCGACGCACCACCTGGTCCCGCGCTGGTTTACCGAAGGCGAAGCTGTCCACGAGGAGACCGCCGTTGCGCCCGATTGGGGCGACCGCATGGGACCGGATGAGATCGAAGCCATCCGCGATCACAAGCTCCTGCCCATCGCCGAGCTGGACCGCGGGTTTGTTCGGCCCAGCTATCCGTCCCAGGTGATCGTGTCCTATTACCAGGCGGGCAAGATCTGCGACTACATCGCACAAAAGTGGGGTGACGGCAAGATCCTCGAGATGATTCACTCCTTCGCACAGGCGAAGTCCACGCCGGAAGTCATACAAGCCGACCTCGGCATGTCGCCCGCCGATTTCGACAAGCAGTTCCTGGCCTGGCTGGATGCGCAGACGAAGACCACGGTGGAGCACTTCCCGGAATGGAAGAAGCGCGCCCGCGAAGTTGCCGAGGACGTCCGCGATAAGAAGTACGACGACGCGATCCGCGAAGGAAAGGCCATTCGCGACTGGTACCCCGATTACGTTGAGGGCAACAGCGTATACGAACTGCTGGCCGATGCGTATCTCGGAAAGGGCGACAAACCCGATGCGATCCATGAGCTCGAAGACTACAGCCGCGTTGGGGGGCGCAATCCTGCCACCATCAAGCAGCTCGCCGGGCTGGAGCAGGACCCCGCGGCCGCATCGAGGGCGCTGCAGCGGCTCATCTACATCTATCCCGAAGACGAGAAGCTGCACAGCCTCCTCGGCGAACTGTGGCTGGAGCAGGGCAACACGGCCGCGGCCATTCAGGAATACCAGGCCGTTCTTGCTTTAAAGCCGATGGATGTGGCGCAGGCGCGATTCAATCTGGCGCAGGCCTACCACCGCGCCAACCGCGTCAATGACGCGAAGGAGCAGGTGCTTCAGGCGCTCGAGGCGGCCCCGAACTTCAAACCGGCGCAGAAGCTTTTATTGGAGATCATGAAGTAGACATGTCTACGGCTACCACAACCATCGACGCCGCGGAACTCAAGGCCCGGGTGGGGCGCTTCCAGCGGACGCACGAGGCCATCGTGCGCGAGGTCCGTAAGGTCATTGTCGGGCAGGAAGAGGTGCTGGAGCAGGTACTCATCGCCCTGTTCGTCGGCGGCCATTGTCTCATCACCGGTCTGCCGGGCACGGCCAAGACGCTGCTGGTGCGCACCATCGCCCAGACGCTGGGGCTGAAGTTCCGGCGCATCCAGTTCACTCCCGACCTCATGCCCACCGACATCACCGGCACCGACATCATCGAGGAGGATCAAACCACCGGTCGGCGCAGCTGGACCTTCGTGCCGGGGCCGATCTTCGCGAATATCCTGCTGGCCGATGAAATCAACCGCACGCCGCCGAAAACGCAGTCGGCGCTGCTGGAAGCCATGCAGGAGCTGTCGTGCACCGTGCGCGGCCATCAGTATCGGATCGATCCGCCGTTTTTCGTGCTCGCCACGCAAAACCCCATCGAGCTGGAAGGCACGTATCCGCTGCCCGAAGCGCAGCTCGATCGCTTTCTGTTCAACACCATGCTCGATTACCTGAACTCGGCTGACGAGCTGAAGGTGGTGGACCTGACCACGACCACGCACATCCCTCAGGCCGATACGGTGACAAACGCCGAGGAGATTCTCGATTTTCAGCAGCTGGTGCGCATGGCGCCCATCGCCGAGTCCGTGGCGCGACACGCTGTGGATCTGGTGCGGGCGACCCGCCCGGGCGACGACACCTCGCCGGAATTCGTGAAGAAATACGTGAACTTCGGGGCAAGCGTCCGCGCCGCGCAGTCGCTGGTGCTGGCGGCGAAGGCGCGCGCCTTGATGCACGGCCGTTATCACGTGGCATATGAGGATATCCGCGCGCTCGCCGCGCCCATCCTGCGACACCGCGTGCTGCTGAATTTCTATGCCGAATCGGACCGGCTGAGCACGGACGACATCCTGAAGCGGCTGCTCGAGGCAAAGCCCGAGCCGAGGTAATACCAAAGGACCGATTCTGACATGCGAGATTCGCTATATGATCGGAGAGGAACCGGGCGGTTTCCCGCCCGGCTTCGTCTGTTACGATCAACGACGCCGCTTAAAGCGGATCGTCACCGTGACGGTAATGGCGAGCCGTCCGAAGATTCCGGCCCGGGAGCCAACCCGGGCCGGTTGCGTTTCGAACGCGAGTTGCGGCAGGGGAGAATTCTTCTCGGCACAGGAAGTGTGCAGGAGCACGTCGCGTCGGGCAGGCGGTTTCGCCTGCCAGGATGCCGAGGAATAACGCCAAAGCTCAGGGAACTCAACAAGACCCGCAGAAACTGGATTCCACTCGATATACCGCGCCATCCGGTTGAACTCCGAATCCGTCCTAACCGATCGATGGAACGACTCATTCTGCCAGAAGCGGCCCTTGCGCCCGAGAAGCTGATTCGCTGCATGCGCCGTCGAGCCCTTGAGCCAGCGCGTTATCACAGGCGCAGCCACGTTCCGTCGGATGAGCAAGTGCACGTCATTCGGCATCACCACACACGCGCGCAGTTCGTACAACGAGCGCTCGGCTTCGCCAATCAGCAGCTGCGTCGCGATTACCTGTCATGATTCCCCGCGCCGAGTACCGCAACCGCTTCCTCGACCCCGCCGTTCTTGGCGGGATCGCGCATCTCGAGCTGGTGGCGCGCACCGTCGTGGACGGTTTCATTTCCGGCCTGCATCGCTCGCCGGATTTCGGCTTCAGCCAGGAGTTCGCCGAATACCGCGCCTACACGCCGGGCGACGATTTGCGGCACATCGACTGGAACGTCTTCGCCCGCACCGAGCGCGCATACCTGAAGCGCTATCGAGGCGACACCAACACGCAGATCACCATCATTCTCGACGGCAGCGCCAGCATGGGCTTCGGCTCCGGCGCGGTGAAGAAGATGGAGTACGCGCGCTTCCTGGCCGCGTCCATCGCCTACATGGCGCATCAGCAGCGCGACGCCGCCGGCCTGATCGTCTTCCACGAGGATGTCGCCAACTACATCGCCCCCTCGGCGCGTCAGGGCCAGCTCGCTCGCCTCTATCACGCGCTCGATCATGCCGAACCCACCGCACGCACCGACTTCGCACGGCCCTTTCTCCATTTCCAGCAGTTCCTTCGTCGCCGCGGTTTGGTGGTCGTGATCTCCGATTTTTACGATCAGCCCGACACCATTGTGAAAGCCATTCGCCCGCTGCGTGCGCGTGGAACAGAAGTTGTCCTGTTTCATCTACTTGACCCGGAGGAATTAAAGCCTAGCCTGAATGGGCCGGTGTTGCTCATCGACATGGAAACGCATGACGCGCTGGAGGTCTCGGCCGAGTATGCGCGCGATGAATATCGCTCGAAGATCAGCGCTCACATCGAGGGCTTGCGTTCCGAGGCGCGCGGATCCGGTCTGGACTATTTTCTGATCGACACCAGCCGCCCGCTCGATGCCGCGCTGCGCGAGTATCTCACGATTCGACAGGGGCGCATGTAATGGGCTTTCTTGCGCCATGGTTCATCGCCGCCGGCGTTGTCGCCGCCGGGCTGCCGCTCTGGCTGCACCTGCTGCGCAAGTACCGCACCACCCCGCTCCCGTTCAGCTCGCTGATGTTCTTCGACCGTCGCCCGCAAAGCTCGGTAAAGCACCGGCGCCTCCGCTATCTGCTCCTGCTCAGTCTTCGGCTCGCGCTGTTGTTGCTGCTCGCGCTGGCGTTTGCGCGGCCATACCTGACGCATGCCGGCGCGGTGCTCACCAGCCGGCCGCTGCTGATTGTCGCCGTTGACCGGTCCTTCAGTATGCGAGCCGGCGACCGGCTGGCGCGGGCGAAGGACGAGGCGGTTTCTGCGCTCTCGCGTCTGGCGCCTGGACAGCACGGCGAGGTGCTCACGGTTGATTCGGAAGTGGATGTCGCCGCGCAGCCGACCGACGACGCATCGCAGCTCCGCTCGGCGATTCGCGGCATCGCCCACGGGGACCGGCGCAGTTCTTACGCCGAGCTGTCGCGCAGCCTGCGCTCGATCGCCGAGGCCACGCACACGCCGCTCGAAGTGCACTTCTTCACCGACGCGCAGAAGACCTCCATGCCGCCGGCATTCGCGGATCTTCAGCTCGGCCCGGCCACGAACCTCGTCATCCACTCCGTGGCGAACGGAGTCGAGCCAAACTGGGCTGTCGAAGCCGTGAGCGCACCCGCGCACTTGTACGACCCGAAGCGCGCGCGCGTTCAGGCGACGATCGCCGCTTATGGCACAGGCGCGGCGCACAAGACAGTTTCGCTCGTCGTCGATGGCCGCACCGTCGACACGAAGCCGGTTGATATTCCCGCTAACGGGCGCGCCACCGTTGAATTCGCGGCCCTCGAAAGCCCGTACGGATTCCACCGCGGCGAGGTGCGCATCGACGGAGGCGATGGCCTGAAGTCCGACGACTCGTTCCCGTTTTCGATCGAGCGCGTCGATCCACGCCACGTCCTGTTTCTGTATGAGGGGAATCGCGGACGCAGTCCGTTTTACTACCGCACCGCGCTGGAATCGGCGGAGAATGCCGGATTCGTGCTCGACCCGATGCCCCTCAACGAAGCCGGAGCCGCGGCGTTCTCGAAGTACGCTTTTGTCGTCATCTCCGACGTCCGCGCGATGCCGCCCGAGGTCGAGCAGAGCCTGCGCGCGTACCTGAACAAGGGGGGAGCGCTGTTGATCGCGCTGGGTCCGAATTCAGCCGGTCTGCAGCGCGTGCCGGTTATCGGCGATCCGGTGCTGCAGGCCCAGTATTCCTCGCGCGACGGCGAGCGCTTCCGCGGCGTCGCCGATCTGGATCAGCAGCACCCCGCGCTTCAGGCCGTCGACCGCTTCGCCGGCGTGCAGTTCTACCAAACGGTTCGCATCGACCCGCAGCATGACCGCGTCCTGGCGCGGCTCAGTGATGGCTCCCCGCTCATGGCCGAGAGGCCGATGGGCGCGGGACGAGCCCTCGTCTTCGCGTCGGGCCTCGACAATATTGCCAATGATCTGCCGCTGCATCGCTCCTTTGTGCCTTTCGTCATCGAGACCGCGCGATATCTTGCCGGCGACGAGCAGCGCACCACTAACGTGGAGGTCGGCGCCGCGGTGGACCTGCATCGCGGAGTGAACAGCGGCGCTGCCGCTGACGTCATCGACGCGGCCGGCCATCACCTGCTGTCGCTGCAGGAGGCGACCACTGCACGCCTGTTCACCGTGCCCGGCGAGGGCTTCTTTGAACTGCACGATGCGGCGGGAAAACAGTCACTCATCGCCGCCCATGCCGACCGCGCGGAATCGGACCTCGCTCCCGCCGCGGCCGACGCGCTTGCCCTGTGGCGCGATACCGGACGCGCGCCGCTCACCGGACCGGGCGCTGCGCAAACGGCCGAACAGGCCGGCAAACGCGAATTCTGGCGATGGCTCCTGATGCTGGCCATCGCAACACTGTTGCTGGAATCGTTCGTGGCCCGGCGGTATCTGGCCCCGGACAGGGAAGATCGTCATGAACCCGATCGAACAGCTCAATTCGTATCTGCGGGACGTTGAGGCGCGCGTCCGCGCCCTGGTGTTGTCGCGCGGCTTTGCCGTTGCGGCCGTGACGGCGCTGGTATCCACCATCGTGCTGGTCGCGCTCGCGAATCAGGCGGGGTTTGCGCCGGGTGCGGTTTTCGCCGCGCGCATCGTCATGTTCGTGCTCGTCGCCGCCGCGTTGTGCCTGGCTCTGCTCACCCCGGCGCTGCGGCTCAACCGCCGCGAAGCGGCGCGGCGCATGGAGCAGCACTTTCCGCAATTCCAGGAACGGCTGCTAACGCTCACAGAGCGGAGCGGCCCCGAGGATCCGTTCGCCATGTTGGTCGCCGACGACGCCCTGGCCGTCGCTGGTGGCCTTCGCGCGGTGGACCTGGCCGGAAACGGCCGGATTGCCGCATTCGCCACTTCCGCCGTCGCGGCAGTCGTCATTCTTCTCTGGATGGGGATGGCCGGCCCGGGCTGGATCGGCTACGGAACCTCGCTCCTTTGGGCCGGACCGCACGTGCGCGGAGATCGCCCTTTCTACGAAATCGTCGTGACCCCTGGCAACCGCACGGTGCGCCGCCGTTCCGACCAGCTCATCATCGCGCACCTCACCGGCTTCGATTCGCAGCCGCGCCTTTTCGCGCGCTATCGCGGCGCATCGAAATGGGAGCAGGCGCCCATGCAGCCGCAGCCCGGCGGCAACGGCTACGAGTTTCTCTTTTCCGGTCTGACCGAACAGGTCGATTACTACGTGGCGGCCGGTCCGCTGCACTCGCATACCTACACCCTTCGGGTCGTGGACCTCCCCGGCATCCAGCACCTGCGCGTGCGCTATCACTACCCCGCTGTCTACAACATGAAGGACGGTGTTGAAGACCCCGGCGGCGACCTGCGCGCCGTCGAAGGCACGGAAGCCGAAGTCGAAATCCTTACCGATCAGCCGTTGAAAAACGGCGTTCTGGCGCTCGATGATGACTCGCGCATCTCCCTCGAGCCGAGGGATGGGAACTGGCTCGCTGCCAGGGTGCCCATTACGCGCGACGGCACGTACCACATTGCGGCGCTGGACAACGCCGAACCCGTTCGCCTCACCGACGACTACTTCATCGAAGCGAAGAAGGACACCCCGCCGGAGATTCGCATCACCCGCCCCGGCCGGGACGCGCGCGTTAACCCCATCGAGGAAGTACCCGTCACCGTGGAAGCGAGCGATGATTTCGCGCTCGAAGCCGTGAACCTGCACTATTCGGTGAACGGTGGGCCGGAGCAGACCGTGGCCGTTGCCGATGCCCATGGCGTCAAGCAAACCACCGGAAAAACGACCCTGTACCTCGAGAATTTCAAACTTGTCCCGGGCGATCTGGTCAGCGTGTATGCCACCGCGCGCGACGCGAAGCACACTGCGAAGACGGACATCTTCTTCATCCAGGCTGAGCCGTTCGAGCGCAATTACGAGCAGCAGCAGGCCGCCGGATCGATGGGCGGCCAGCAGGACGACACGCATCCTTCCGAGCATCAGAAGGAAGTGATCGCGGCCACCTGGAACGCGCTCAAAGGCTCCGACGCGAAGAGCGATGCTGAGAACGCGAAATTCATCTCCGGCGTCGAGGACAAACTTTCCGCTCAGGCGCGATCGCTCGCGCAGCGCATGCGCAGCCGCCAGCTGACAGGCGCCAGCGACCAGTTCAAAAGCTTCTCTCAGGAGATGGACGATGCTGCGGCTGAGATGGACAAGGCGTCCGCCGAACTGCGAGGCATGCACTGGACCAACGCGCTGCCGGCGGAGCAGAAGGGTCTGCAGCATCTGCTGCGCGCCGAGGCGACGTTCCGTGATATCCAGGTGGCGTTCGGATCGCAGGCCGGCGGCCGCGGCGGCTCGGGCCGCGATCTGCAAAACATGTTCGATCTGGAGCTGGACACACAGAAAAACCAGTACGAGACCGGCGAGCAGGCGTCCGCCGAGCAGCGCGACAAGGCCGTGGACGACATGATGCAGAAGCTCGCCGATCTGGCGCGCCGCCAGCAGGAACTCGCCGCCCAGCAGAAGGACCAGCAGACCTTCCAGCAGCGCTGGCAGCAGGAGATGCTGCGCCGCGAAGCCGAGGAGCTGAAGCGCCAGATGGAGCAGCTCGCGCGCAATGGGCAGTCGCAGCAACAGTCTCAGCAGCAGGGCCAGCAGCAACAGGGCTCCCAGGCTTCCCAGGGCCAGCAGTCGCAATCCAGCGCGTCGTCCTCTCCGTCCTCGGGCTCGTCCGGAGGCGCCTCGGGCGAGACCATCCGCCGCGCAATGGACCAACTTTCGCGAGCCATGGACGATATGCGCCGGGGGTCAACGGAACAGGGAAGCGCGGGCCAGCGCCGCGCCGCCGAACGGCTGCAGGAAGCGCGCGACATGCTGCGCAACGCCGAGCGCCAGCAGGCGCAGCGTAATCTCCGGGACATGGCCGATCGCGCCGAGCAGCTTGCGCAGGCCCAGCGCGAATCCAGCGATCGTCTCCGTCAGGCGGCAGGCGCCTCGGCCGCTAACAATGGTGACAACGATCCGCGGTTGGGGCCCGCGCCCCCGGGCCGCTGGCGCAGGCGCGGGGTCCAGGATTACGGCGCCGGAGAAGGTAACACCCCGGCGGATCCGAAGACCGAAGCGCTCGCTCGTGAGAAGGAGCAGCTGGCGCGCGAAGTGCAGCAGCTCCAGAACCAGATGAGCGCGGCAGCCCAGGCCATGGCCGGCGGACAGCCCCATGCGTCCTCGAAGCTGCGGGCCGCGCTGGGCGAGGCTCAGCAGAGCGAGATCACCAGCAGCATGAAGAAGGCTGCGGAATTCCTGCGGCGCGGCTTTGGTTCGGCGGCCTGGGGCCGCGACCAGATGGCCACCATGGGTATGGACAGACTGCGCGACCAGCTGCGCGATGCCCAGCAGGCGCTCCAACAGGATGCGCAGCAACAGGCCTCCGGTTCGCAGCCCGGCGCAGGACAGGGCAGGGAAGAGACCGAGCGGCAACTGGCCCAGGTTGAAGATCTCCGGCGGCGCGCGGAACAAATGGCGGGCTCCAGCCCACAGGGCCAGCGCGCCCAGGGCTTCGGCCAGACCGGCGGTGGGCGTCCGGTGTTGGGCGGTTCGAATTCACCGGAGACTGAATATCGCCAAATGATGCGTGACATCGCCCGCATGGGTGACACGCTGCGCGGCACCGCTGCCGCTGACGATTCGCGCGACCTGATGAATCAGCTCGGCTGGGCCAATCCGCCGGGCAGCGACGCGGAACTGAACCAGCGCATCCAACATGTGATCCTGCCGGGGATCGAGCGTATGGAGTTGCAGCTGCGCCGCAGCCTGGACGCAAAGGGACAACCGCTCGATACCGGGGGAGAACGCGTGCCTCCAGGCTACTCGGATGCTTTGGCCGAATACTTCCGGCGCCTCAGCCAGGTGAAATAGTCAAAAAATCGGGCCGAAACGCTGCGCTCTTTGCTGTCTCGGCCCGTGCCCTGGAGGAAGGCCGGACAGTAAGTGCGCTGGGGAGCGAAATAGTCTCAGTCTATTTTTCACCGAGCCGCGTGGCGTGGTCCCACCAGTCCTCGATTTGCGCCTCGACGCCATCGTGCCGGTCACCCAGGGCCTTTGCCCCGGCATCGATTTCATCGGCCAGATGCGCCGCATCGCCTGCTCGCCCTTCCGGCGTCGCCGCGAATTCCCGAATCTGCCGGACGGCGGTTTCGAGTGTCGTCTGCGCTACTTGCCACGCGCCCTGCCGCGCCTGCTCCGCCGCGAGATTCAGGTTTTGCCGCGCGCGGAGCAGCGGCATCTCAGCGGAAGTGTTTTGAATACTGAACGCGTTCTGGACGGCGGCGAGCGCTGAATCGGCGCGGCCGTTCTCGCGATCTGAAAGTGCGGCGTCGGCACTCTGAAGGTTGGACAGCACGCCGGTCATGTTCAACGACATGCTGCCGGAGCGGAGCGCTGTGCTGATCGCCGTAACGGGCTCATCCGTCGCTCCCACGCGGAGCCGGTCGGCTTCAGACGACAGCGTCGGCTGCGCGCCCGCCGGGCCTTTGCCGAATTGCTCGGTCAGCTCGATGTAAATCGGCACTGACCCGTTGCCATGACCGTCCGCATCCAGCCGCTTCGCCGCTGTTAGGGCGCGAGCGACATCGCGCGACGCGGCCGCGTTGTCCCCGGCCTTGATCTCCGACCTCGCCCGGTTCACCGCATCGTAGATTTCGTAGGCGTCATGAGAGGCGCGGGCGCGCTCCACGTGAAAGCCCGGCTCAGTAACCAGTGTTTCCGGACTTGTGCCCCGGTCCTGAGCCGCACACGGAAGGAGCAGAACAACGGCTCCGACGAGCGCCAAACGCATAGAACGCCTCCGCTTGTGGACCCTGCGGCTCGTGGAAATGTTTCTATCAAGGCAGAGGCCGTGTTGTGTCCAGCGTGAAACAGGAGCGGCCTTTGGCGTGCCACCAGAACCGCGGTACGGATCGGTTCGGGAATCCGACGCTGCCGCAAAAGTCGCGCATAAGTCGAACTCCGTTGCGCCTTCTACGGCATATTCGTAAGGCAGGTCGTTCACCGCGTCACTGACGCGCAGCCTAGCCCGGCGAGCACTGATCTCGGCGATGGAGGCCGGAAGCGCAGGTAAACCGCGCACAGCTGTTCTGTCCCGGATAAGGCCGTTGGGGGGGCAGGCCACACGGGCTGCGGCGGGCGCTCCGCCCGCCATCGTCGGCGGAGTCGTATAAGGCAGTGGGCGGCCAGCGCGAGGCCCCGCCCGGAGGTTGTCAGGAATCAACTGGAGCAGGAGTCTACCGGAATTCCGGCTCGGCGATGATGCGGTCCGGCAGCACCGAAGCCAGCACATTGTCCTGCGGATACGCGTGCCCGCGATGCTGCCGGAATCCCTCCGCATGCCCAACATCATGGCCTGTCAAAAGCGATGCGCGCGCGCCCAGCGCAGTCGTCCAGCGCCGCGCGGCTTCGAGATATTCATCCATGCCGTGATGCTGCCTGAGCCACTCGCGCTGGCTCTCGTGCGAGGCGAGCATCCGCAGCTTTGTCTCGAATACGTCGGAGATGTCGCAATAGAATCCGGGAAGAACCGCGCGGCCGTACAGGTCCACACCCTCCACGGGCTGGGTGTAATACAGATACGGAATGCCGTCGGCGCGACGCACCGGCGTGAACTGCGAGGTGTCGTAGTTCGGCGCAGGCGCGGCAAAGCAGGCGTTCCGCACCAGGACGCTGGTTCCTTCGTGGTCGGCCATGTAGTCGGACGGTGGGTGCGTGATCACAATCCCCGGATTCACCTCCCGCATCAGCGCGGTCACGCGCCGGTTCGAGACATCGTCATTGAAGATCTGCAGATCCCGAAAGCCGAGGCAGTGATAACGCGCGCCGATGAGCCGGCAGGCGCGCTCCGCTTCTTTGCGGCGCACCGCGGCGATCTTCTCCGGGGCGAGATCGGCCGACCCGCAGTCGCCAACGGCCAACATGGCGATGTGCGCTTCGTAGCCCGCGCGGGTCAGCAGCAGCAGCAAACCCGCGCACAGGATCTCCACGTCGTCCGGATGCGCGCCGATTGCGAGCACCCGGCGATTGGAGGGAATGTCCAAATCGGCTATTGCCCTCTGGCGCGCCGTCGGCGACCGATCAGCAACAGTACCCCGCCAAGCCCCGCGAGCGCGATGGTGGACGGCTCCGGTATCGCCGCCAGCGCGGCATCCGCCAGGATTTGGTGCCCTTTCGTCGTGGGGTGCTCCAGATCCCAGAACAGATACGTGTCGGGATTGACGTTCTGGTTGCCATTGAGGAAATTCGCCGCTGGAGTGCTGATATTCGTCAGTCCGAACGCCGCCGGGTTGGCCGCGATGGCCCCAAACAGACCAAAGGTGTCCAGTCCCGTGATCGTGATCCCCGGATGCGCCGCCTCCAGAGCGCCGATATCCGCCGCCCATTGGGCGTTGAAGGCAATGGCCGCGGTCTCGAGTGCTGTGCCCGCGCCCGGAGGCAGCGTGCCCACCTCTGGAATGAACCCCAGCGGCGGCAGGTCCGGCCACAGGAAATTCTTTCCTCCGGCATTGGCAAGCGTGTTGATATAACTGGCGATGTTGTTGGCGGCCGTGGTCGCCGCGGTAAACGGGTCGCCTGCCAGGTTGTCAATAATGTCGTCCGCGCCGCCCCACAGAACATACAGGTTCTGCGATGAAACGGTGCTGCAGGTTCCGCAGAAGTCGGTCAACTGCTTGCCCATGTTCTGCACGAGCCCGTTGAAGAGGGTCCCGCTGCCGGTCTCGGCGCCTGCAAAGGCATAATTGGTTCCCCCTGCCAGCGAGTTGGTCGGGGTCCCCAGGCCGAGCTTTGGCGCCAGTTGCTCCACCCACACGCCCTTGGTGCTCGAAGCTGGGCTCGTTGTCGGACCGTTCGTCAGCCGGCCGTTGTCATAGTTCGGGGCGAATGGCAATTCCGTAGGCGGCAAAAACTTCGCCGCGTTGGCCGGCGTCCCGAATGCAGCCAGAATGTCCGTCGCTGTGTTGCCTGTGTCCGAGAGGCTGTCGCCGAACACGACCATCGTCCCGCCGTGTACGCTGACCGACATCGCGCAGCATGCAAACGCCAAAGAAGAAAGAAATAGCGAAGTCCTCAATGTGCCCCCTCCGATTAATCCGAAACCGCGCTGGGGTAAGTCTAGCATAAAGACTTCAATTCCGAAACATTGTTTCGCAGTTCTGTAATCAGGAAAAAGGCGTACGCGCGGCGGTCCCGTCCTGCGACCGCTTGCTAAAATCCAGGTTTCCCCATGCAGATCGAGAAAGTGTACGAACCGGGGCGCTTCGAGGCGCACTGGGCGCGATGGTGGATCGAAAACGGCATCTTCACGGCTGACCGGGACAAGCCCGGCGCTGTGTTCTCAATGGTGATCCCGCCACCCAACGTCACCGGCTCGCTGCACATGGGGCACATGCTCGATCACACCATTATGGATGCCTGTACCCGCTGGCATCGTATGAAGGGCGACAACACCCTGTGGCTCCCCGGGACAGACCACGCCGGCATCGCCACGCAAATGGTCGTCGAGCGGCAACTCGCCGAACAGGGCACGGACCGCCACCAGCTTGGCCGCGAGGAATTTCTGCGGCGCGTCTGGGCCTGGAAGGAGAAGTACGGCAATCGCATTACCGACCAGATGAAAGCCATCGGCGACAGCGTGGACTGGTCGCGGGAGCAGTTCACATTTTCACCGCAGCTTTCCCGCGCGGTCACCGAAGCATTTATCCGCCTCTACGAGAAGGGCCTCATCTACCGCGGCGAGTACATGATCAACTGGTGCCCGCGATGCCGCACCGCTCTGTCGGATCTCGAAACCGCTCACGAGGAGACCCAGGGCAGCCTCTGGCACATCCGTTACCCCGTTACCGAATCGGATCGCTGGCTTACCGTGGCCACCACGCGTCCTGAAACCATGCTGGGCGATACAGCCGTCGCGATTAACGCACGCGACGAGCGTTATCAAGACCTGCACGGGCGCACCGTCAACCTGCCGCTTATGGACCGGCAGATCCCCATCGTTCTCGACGAAATGGCCGACCCGGAGTTTGGCTCCGGCGTGGTCAAGGTGACGCCCGCGCATGATCCCAACGACTTCGAGGCAGGTAAGCGCCACCACCTGCCGCATCTCAAGGTGATCGACGAGGAAGCGAGGATGACCTCGGAAGCCGGACCCTATGCGGGTCTCGACCGCTTCGAGGCGCGCAGGCGCGTGGTCGCCGATCTGGAGAGACTGGGCCTGCTTGAAAAGGTGCAGCCCTATGTCCTCCCGCTCGCGACCTGCAGCCGTTGCAAGACCGTCATCGAGCCGCTGGTCTCGAAACAATGGTTCGTGCGCATGAAACCGCTGGCCGAAAAGGCTATCGAGGCGGTGGAAAGCGGTGCAATTCGCTTTCTTCCCGAGAACTGGAACGCGACGTACTTCAACTGGATGCGCAACATCCGCGACTGGTGCATCTCGCGCCAGCTCTGGTGGGGGCATCGCATTCCGGCGTGGCACTGCGAGGAATGCGGACGCATCGTCGTAGGCCGCGAGGCGCCGGGCAAATGTCCGCACTGCGGGTCGAACCAGTTCGCTCAGGATCCGGACGTCCTGGATACCTGGTTCAGCTCCGGTCTGTGGCCGTTCTCCACGCTTGGGTGGCCCGACCAGACGCCGGACGTCGCCAAATACTACCCGACTTCGCTGCTGATAACCGGCTTCGACATCCTGTTCTTCTGGGTAGCGCGCATGATCGTCATGGGCATCGAATGCACCGGCGAAGTTCCCTTCCGCGTGGTGCACATGCACGGCCTGGTGCGCGACGCCGAGAAGCAGAAGATGTCCAAGACGAAGGGCAATACGATCGATCCGCTGGACATTACTGCTCAGTACGGCACCGATGCCGTCCGCATGTCGCTGCTGAAGGGCGTCGCCGCCGGCACGGACATTGTCTACACCGAGGACCGCCTGACCACGGCCCGGAACTTCTCGAACAAGCTGTGGAACGCGGCGCGCCTCATCTTCATGAACATGGAGCGCTCCGGCGTGGAGCCCGTCGTCCCCGGCGCCGCCGCGGCCGAGGCCATCGAAGACCGGTGGATGTTCAGCCGGCTCAACTGCAGCGCGCGCCGGGTGAGCACGTATTTCGAACAGCATCGCTATAACGACGTGGCCGAAGAGCTCTGGAGCCTCTTCTGGGATCACTTCTGCGACTGGTATTTGGAAGTGAAAAAGCTGCGCCTCGCCGAGAACACCGGCCTCGACGATCACTGGCGCAACCTGCTGTATTCGTTCACCACCATTCTGAAGCTGCTCCATCCGGCCATTCCATTCATTACCGAAGAGCTGTGGCATCGGATTGATCCGTCCGGCGCCTCCATCGCGGTGCAGCCCTGGCCGCAGCCGCGCGAGGATGTTGACCTCGGGCCCGAGCCGGAGCGCGATATGGAACTGCTGCAGCTCATCGTGACCGAGATCCGGAACCTGCGCGCCGACCAGAAGGTGGATAAGAAGCAGCGCGTCACAGCCCGCCTTTATTGCCGGCCCGACGCGCTCGCCGTGGCCGAGACCGAGCACGCCATCATCGAACGGCTGGGCAATGTGTCGTTGCATGTCAGCGAACAGTCGGCCCCGCATCTGAGCGGCGCTGTCCGCTCCAATACAGAATTCGATCTGGTGATCGAACTGCCCGATGTGGATAAGTCCGCGCTGCGCGGCAGGCTGGAGAAGGAGATCGCACAGCTGGCGGGCCTGATCGCACGAACGGATGCCCAGCTCAGTAACGAAAAATTCATGAAAGGCGCGCCGGCGCGCGTCATCGAATCCATGCGGGAGAAGCGCTCCGAATACACGGCCGAGCTGCAAAAGAAGAAGGAAGCGCACGAGGCCCTGGCATGAGTTTCGATGTTTCGCATCCGGAAGTAATCGACGCGGTGCGCCGCGCGCTGGCCGAGGATATCGGGGCCGGCGACGTCACGTCGAATCTGGTGGTCGGCGAGCAGCAGCGCGCCACCGGCACCTTCATCGCGCGTGAGCCGATGGTGCTGGCCGGGGTGGAGTTGCTGGAGCCGATCTATCGCCAGCGCGGCGGAGTCGATGAACTGATCATCCTGCACCGCAGCGGCGCCAGAATCGAGGAGAACTTTCAGATCGCGCGCGTCAACGGCCTCGCTCGCACGCTGCTGGAGTGCGAGCGTGTCGCGCTGAACTTTCTGCAGCGGCTGAGCGGCATCGCGACCATCGCGGCCGAGTTCACCGACGCCGTGAAAGGCACGAAATGTCGCGTGCTCGATACGCGCAAAACGACACCGGGGCTGCGGCGGCTGGAGAAAATGGCGGCCGAGGCCGGCGGCGCGCAGAATCATCGCATGGGCCTGTTCGACGCCATTCTGATCAAGAACAATCACGTAACCGCGGCCGGCGGCATTTCCGAGGCGATGCAACGAGCGCAGCACGGCGGAATGCCCATCGAGATCGAAGTGCGCACGCGGCAGGAGCTCGATGAGGCCCTGGCTCATGGAGCAAAGCACGTCCTCCTCGACAACCTCATGCCTGAGGAAGCCGCGGAGTGGATTCGCACCATTGATGGACGGGCGACAGTGGAGTTGTCCGGCGGCATCACGCCCCATACTGCGCGCACGTACGCCGAGTGCGGCGCCGATTTCATCTCAGCGGGCGCGATCACGCATTCCGCCCCGGCGGTAGACATCAACTTCCGCCTGGACTGGCACTGATGTCTAGCCGACATTGCTCCGGGGCTTTGGCCTGCAAAAACATAAAGCATGCTGAACCTTGACGAAATCCGCGGACGCCTCGCCGGCCGGGAAATCCACTGGTCAGCCTCCGTCGGCTCAACCATGCACGAGGCCTGCCGCCTCGCCGCCGCTGGGGCCGCTTCCGGCACAGTCATCGGCGCGGACGAGCAAACGGCCGGCCAGGGCCGCCTCGGCCGAAGCTGGCATTCCCAGGCCGGCACGGGGCTGTATCTTTCCCTCATTCTGCGCCTCCCGTTCACGCCCGAAACGCTGCCGCTCGTAACCATGGCCCTGGGTCTCGGAGTGCGCGAGGCCATCGTCAAAGTAACCGGCGTCTCTACCGACCTGCGCTGGCCCAACGACGTGCTCATCGACGACCGTAAAGTGGCAGGCATCCTGACCCAGTTCGAATCCGGCGCCGTAGTGGCCGGGATCGGCGTGAACGTAGACCAGCGTGAGTTCCCACCGGACCTCGCGGATATCGCCACCTCCCTGCGCATAGTCTGCGGGCGCGAGCAGTCGCGCGAAGATCTGCTTGTGGCCATTCTGCCCGCCGTCGAAGAGATGTGCGGCGTGCTGCTGCAGGAGGGCACGTACGCAATCCTCCGGCTTTTCGCCGCCTCGTCAAGCTACGTCCACGGCCGCCGTGTTGTCGTCGATCTCGGAGACGAGGAACTGCGCGGGACCACCGCCGGTCTGAGCGCCGCTGGTTTCCTGCTGGTGCGGGATGACGCGGGGACGGAGCACACCATCATCGCCGGCGGAGTCCGGCCGGCCTGATATGCTGCTCGCTCTCGACGCCGGAAACACCAACGTCACCATCGGCGCCTTCGAGGGCGATCGTCTGGTCGGTCACTGGCGCCTGCGAACCATTCACGAGCAGACTGCCGATGAATGGGGCGTGCTCATCCGCAACCTGTTCGACCTCGCCTCGCTCGATACCGCGCGCGTGGGCGGTATCGTCATTTCCAGCGTGGTGCCGCCGCTCGAATCCTCGCTGGCGGGCATGGCGCACCGTTATTTCAAGACCGAGCCGTTCTTCATTACATCCGAAACCGACACCGGCCTGACCATTCGCTATGACAACCCGCGCGACGTCGGCGCCGACCGCGTGGTAAACAGCATCGCAGCTTATCGCCGTTACGGTGGCCCGTGTGTCGTTGTTGACCTCGGCACCGCCATTACCTTCGACGTCGTCTCCGCGGGAGCCGAGTATCTGGGGGGCATCATCTGCCCTGGAATCGGGATCTCCACCGCCGCGTTGTTCGCCCGAACCGCCCGGCTGCCCAAAGTCGATTTTCGCGAACCCGAACGGTTGGTTGGCACGAACACGGTCGGCAGTATTCAGTCGGGTCTGTACTACGGTTACGCGGGCATGATCGATGGCATCCTCGAGCGGCTCTGCCGCGAGCTGGGTCCGGAAACCAAGTGCGTCGCCACCGGCGGCCAGGCGGAGCTGATCCGGCACGCCTCCCGACATCTTCAGGCAGTCGACGAGAACCTCACGCTCGAGGGCCTGCGGTATATATGGGAACGCAACCGGACGCGCTGAACGCCGCCGATCAGGACTGGCCAAAGCAGTACTTCAATTACTTCACCGAAGTTGAAGAGCAGTTTCGGCGCGCCCGTGGGACCGGCCTCTTTCTGTTATCGCCCCTGGACTGGGCGCTGATCGAGACCTGGAAGAACGCGGGCGTACCGCTGGAAGCGGTCCTGCGCGGCATCGACGCCGCATTTGAAGCGTGGCGGACGAAGAAGAAGCGCACCCAGATGGTCAACTCCCTGGCGTACTGCGCGCAGGCTGTGATGCAGGAAGCCGAGCTGATGGCCGGCACGATCGACGCCGCCGCCTCGCGCCGCGAAACCGCATCCCCGTTCAGCCGCGACGAAATCCGCGATTTTTTCCAGCGCAATCGCGAACTCCTGCTGGCGAAGGAAGGCTTCGCCGACATCGCCGCCGCACTCGACCGCATGCTCGAGGATCTCGATGCCACATACGTCGATCTCGAGCAAACCGAGCAGCGCCTCACCGCCCTGGAGGACAAGATGATCGCCATCGCTCGCGCCGGCCAGACCGAA
>Ga0070739_10002264_pt1 | contig 26326 bp, 28 predicted proteins | sample Coa_R1_7_FD_66445 | JGI IMG/M metagenome (GOLD analysis project Ga0070739, IMG submission 66445) | Surface soil microbial communities from Centralia Pennsylvania, which are recovering from an underground coalmine fire - Coalmine... | ecosystem: Environmental > Terrestrial > Soil > Unclassified ...
AAAAGGTGGGCATAGAAATTGAAATCAATCGAGTTTGCGTTCCTTGCCATAGGAGCTATTGCAGGCGCTTTTCTGAGATACAAGATTGCATCAGGGCCTATTCTGGTCGGCACTCTTTCCGTAAACATACTGATAATAAACGTAATCGGCAGCTTTATCCTTGGAGTATTCTCTGTCCTGTCTGTCGCATGGAACCTCGACAGTCGCTACTCTCTTTTGGTGGCAATCGGATTTTGCGGATCGCTGACTACAATGTCCTCTTTTGCTCTTGAAACTGCAAATATGCTGGGTGAAAGGCAGCTGGCAAACATGGCGATCAATATTGCAGCCAACGTCGGGCTGTCAATTGGAGCAGTTATCGGTGCTAGGGCCCTGACTGGCGAAATAGTCAGGACTCCTACAGGTCTTTAGCCTGACAGGCAGATGAAGAGAAAAAGCAAGGAGAGAAAAGAAAAAAGAGAAGTGGAAAAAGAAATGAGGAAAAAGGTCTGGCTGCTTGCTGTGACGATAAAAAAGAACGACCAGCTGCAAGGAAGCTGCTATACAGGGTTCTGCTTGATTTTTTGAAAGATGCAGGAATTTCGGGTGCGACTGTATTTAATGGAATTGACGGGTTTGGAAAGAGATGAAGGTCTGCTCTTCATATTGAAGGCCTTTCAATGAATTACCCTGTGATGATTCAGGTAGTGGATGAAGAGGCAAAGCTGGAACCGCTTCTCCCTGAGATCAGGAGGATGGTTGATGACAACGGGCTTGTAACTATTACCGAGACTTTCGCGGTATAGTATGCAGAGTATAGGCATCTGTGCAAGTTATTGAGATAATCTAGATCAAGAATTACTGGTGCAGTTCCTGCTAAAGCTTGATAAGAAAGGTTTATTCAACAAGTGCCTCGTATGAATCTGCTCGAAATAGACCTCAGAGCTAGAGAGAATCAAGGAGAAGAATTTTCAAGAGAGGCTTGAATTTCAGGACAGATATTTAGAATTGATAAAGAAAGCAAACAATTCAAAATGGAGTGCAGCTCAAGGGTCAATAATAAATAACTCGACAGGTGCCATCAAGAGACCACATCACAGTCAATCCATTAGACATAAGCGATATACCAGACGACGTCCAAAGGACTAGCATAAACTCCCTCTGTACAACTTTATTGAACGCAAAATTTCATTTTACTTCACGAATTCCACATTTGGCATCATTTTAAAAGAACTATCACCTGTAAGAAATTTTGCTCCTAAACGTTCGGACATGGCATAGCCAGTTGCGTCTGCATAAGAAAGGTCTATCTTGTCAAGCTTTGCCTTGAGCCTTAGCCTCATCCCTTTCCTGATATCCTGTTCTTCTATCTCTGTTTGATATTGTTTGAATACTGTATACACGACGTCAGCTTTCTCTTCATCATGTTCGCGCAGAATTAAAAAATATAATTCCATTAAATTCAGTATGGATGTTATCATTGTATCAGCATCAAAATATTTGAGATAATTTCGATTGCCTCTGACATATTCTATCATGGCATGAGTATCAAGAAAAAACTTGGCCAGCTGCTGTCACTTCTCCCAGCCAGTTTTTGCATCATCCTTCAATCGCTGAGTTCCTCTGGAAAAGCTAAGCGATCCAAATATTTCTTTGATATTTGCTTTCTTTTCTACCTCTATGTCTATCACGTCACCTTCGACTATTTTGTATTTTTTGGCTTCTTCGACAGGGATTATTATTCCAAGGGAGTTTCCTATTCTCCTTACCTTTGCTTGGATCCGCATGTTTTACTAGCAGTTAAATTTTACATATTGTATTATTTAAGTCTTGGATATTTGCCTGATGCTCGTTTAACTTACTTTACTATCATTTGATAGTCATACGAGTTGCTCAGGTTAGCCGAGCATGTAGGTAGTACAAAGCTAATGAAGCTATCACCAGAACTATTCTGTAAACAAACAATTTCTTCAGAAAAACGCTTGCAGCATTGGAATATGCTTCCAGTCTGTTCTGAACTATCTATTTTTCAATTCCGGTTTTCAGTTAGTTGAGCGGTTTAGCATCTTGTTATTGTTGTTGTGTACATGCATGCGTCAAGAACTTTTTTAGCATTCAGGCCAGCGTGTCTTTAATCGTCTGCAAGAACATGCTAGCAGGAAATGGCTTTTTGATGATCCGGTCAATTCTGGTTGATGGAAACATTTTTTCAAATTCTGACTTGTTAATTTCAAACGCTGTCATGAATATTATTTTAATAGTTGGGTTTACTTTTCTAATCTCCCTTGCCAGCTCAAAGCCGGTCGTTGAAGGCATTCTGATATCTGTTATCACCAGTGCGCAGCTACCGCAATTTTTTCTAAAATAATCCAGAGCATCGCCCGGGTCTGTAAATCCCTTTGCAACATAGCCTGCTCTTTCTGCTATTGACTGCAGAATGTAGACAATATCAGGTTCATCGTCTACTATTGCAATCATTTTTGCAAGTGTCAATTTCCCCTGTTACTCGAAGAGAAGAGAAAAATGCAATATTATAAGGCGTTTGGTGCAATCTACCATAAACCTACCCAAATATGCAAGTATTTTGTGCTTGACCTACCTAAAGTGAGCGATTGACTTGACAGGCTTCTAGGGTGGCCGGATTTAGCTGCCATTTTGGCAAAAGCAATGCATGTGCTAGGCACCAGAAAGCTGGGGTTCCAGTAATTACCAGAAATGTGTTAGCTGAGCAACTCCTTTTAAATGATCATATCAATTAAGAATTGAGAACGGAGCTTACCTGCTTGTCCACTCTCATTTTCCTTTCCCTGCCAGGTGAAAAATAGGACATGACAGCCTTTGTACTGGACCAGCTTGACAGATTGACGTTCATTCGGGAATTTGCTCATGATGTAAGCGCCGGCCTGAGCGCGGAACAAAAACAGCTGCAGCCAAAATATTTTTACGACCGCAAAGGGTCGGAGCTATTTGAGGAAATATGTCGCCAGCCCGAGTATTACCTTACGCGGGCAGAAGCCTCCATCCTCAGAACTTATTCGCCGTATATCGCCAGAGTGTACGGTTCGGTCCCAAGCGCCATAATTGAACTTGGCAGCGGCAGCTCCGCCAAGACCATAATTCTGCTGCAGGAATTTGTGAAGGTACAGCAAAGACTCTACTATTTTCCTATCGACATCTCGCATTCAGCATTGCAGCGCGCATTAATGGCTCTATCAGACCACCTGCCTGCAATCAAGATAACTGGTCTGTCTGCAGATTATATTGGCGGCATAGCCAAGGCCGGCCAGCTGATTGCAGGGGAGCAAATTTCTGCAAGGATGATTGTGCTTTTCTTGGGGTCAAGCATTGGAAATTTCGAACCCGGAGAAGCTGAATCATTTCTTGGCATCATTGCAGAAAAGCTGAGCCCTGGCGACTTGGTGCTTGTTGGGTTCGATCTGCATAAAAATGAAAAGGTATTGAATGCGGCATACAATGACTCTGCCGGCATCACCGCCAGGTTCAATCTGAATATCCTTGACAGGATAAACAGAGAACTTGGTGGAGAATTTGAGACACGACACTTTCGCCATTTTGCATTTTACAATAAAAATGAAAAGAGGATAGAGATGCACCTGATGTCAACCTGCAGACAGAATGTCTACATAAGAGAGGCAGGGAGGACATTTGACTTTGACAGAGGCGAAACCATCCATACAGAAGATTCATACAAGTATACCGTAAGGCAGATTGGCCAGATGGCAAAGCAGTGCGGCCTGAAGGTTGAGAGGCACTTTTTCGACCAGAACCGCATGTTTGATCTTGCTATGTTCAGAAAAGATTAAAGCTGGATTGCAGACAGTAGAGAGAATTCTGATACTGATACTGTTCCACCTGCCAAAAATAGCAGTAATGTTTCATTGGCTGGCTGTGCTGGTGTTAGTAAGTTGAATTCAAATGCCATTGTTCATAGGTTGGTTTGGTCTGCGATTTGTCTGGCTTTTCTTGCTGTTCTGGCGCAGCAGGATGCAGCTATCGCGTATTGTCTCTTCCTATAACCAATACGAATTCTCATTTTGTTACCTGATACAGAAATGAAATTCAAAAGTGTAAGGTCAGCAATTTATCTTCAATGCCATAAATATTTTGTATAGCAAAACTTGGTAATGACAAACAACGATAATACATCATCGTCATCAAACAGAGGGTTAGCCTCTGCAGATGAAGAGACAAAAGAGAGGGTAGCAAGGAAGGGCGGAGAAGCACCACATAGTGAAAGAGGGCTGCAAGCTGCCGACGAGGAGACGAGAGAAAGAGTAGCACGGGAAGGTGGACTGGCACATGGCGGTAGAGGGAGCAGTTCATCCAGTGAAAGCACGCACGAAAAGAAGGCCGAAGCGGGAAGGAAAGGCGGAGAGCACTAGCTAACACGCAAGTTGATGAATGAGAGGAGCAGAGTAGACCCGCATTTTTTGAAACCGGGCTACCCTCTTAATCTTTGTTGTGACTCTAATGTACAGCAAAGATGGCACTTTTCAGTTTTCTATCTGATGCACAGCAGGCTGGCGCACCCTCATCTTCACCCCAAATTCTAGGTCAGAACCTCGGAAACCTCATCCAGCCTTATGTTGGCTATATTACTTTTGGACTTGATGTATCTGCCGGGATAATTATCGGCATTTCTGCCATGGTTCTGCACTTACCTGTTTCGGGTATCATCAGCATAATCACTACAACAATCGATGTCATGGCAGCTATGGTTATTTTGATTTCCGTGATAAGCACAATCAGGCATGTTCTGGGTTATACTATAAACTGCATTCCATACAGTTCCGGTTCAAAAGGCTATTAGCAATGCCAGCAGTACACAGGCGCAGGAAGGCAGCAGGCCGCAAAAGCTAATTTCTGACCTGTACAGGGAGGACAGGAAAAACTTTGTTGGAGGGCTACTGCTTGCACTGGAACTAGAGTCTGCTAATGCCATTTTGAGAGCCGGTATGTTTACGTCCCTATTCGGATCAGATGTCCCGGCACTGCAGATAACAAGCTCACTGACTGGCGGTGGCGGAGGTTTCCTTTTCTTTATAGTCGTATTAAGTGTCAGAATAGCAATCAATCAGGCACTTCGAAGGTTTGGCTAGTGCTGATCCAGTAGTTTGCTCCGGGAAGGTTTCCTTTGCAAAGAATGTATCTTTCCATTATATTCTTCCATAACCTCAGGTAGCTCTTCGATCAAATCTGTAGCCAGCATATGCAATCCTATTTTCTTGAAAGCCTTCATGGCTGCTATGCCATTCAGGTAAACTGCAATCCTGCAGGCATCAAATTCCGAATTTATCTGGGTTAATAGGCCAGCTATCAAACCGGACAGTACATCACCGGTGCCTCCGACCGTCATTGCCGGCGTCGATCTGGGTATTGCGACCAGCTGGTCGCCGTCTGATATGATGTTGACAAATCCTTTCAGGACAATTATAATGCCATGATCTTTTGCTTTTTTCAAGACGCTTGACTTTATTTCTGATTCAGTAGTCCCTGCGGGTTCGTTGAAAAGCCGCTTGTACTCGCCCGGGTGCGGAGTGAGCACTGTTTTTGTCTGTGAGACGGTTCCGAGGATCTCGGGAACAAGAGCTGACGCATCCAAGACAGGTCTAGTATTGCATTGCAACAGTTCCTTTACCAGACGTTTCAGTGGATCTGCTGTTGACAGGTGCATACCCATTCCTATAGCAGCAGAGTCCTGCTTGTCCTGCATCAGAAATCTCAAGAGATGGCCAACTGATTTGCTGGTTAGCTTTTCATCCGGGAATGGTACAACTATTGAACCGGTCGATAGAATCCTGGTGACAGTTTCATTAATGTGCGGAATTGCAATTGTAACCACAATATTTGATCCGGCAGTGCGTGCAGAAAGTGAGCTCAGGATAGGCGCTCCGTGATATATCCCGCTTCCTCCGGCTATGAGCACTTTCTTGCATGGATAAGCAGGTTCATTTTGTGTATCGTTTGCGAAAGACAAGCGATGAGCATGAGTTTTTGTCATAGCAACAGTCAAGTACGCTAGGGCAGGAGGACTCCATTAAGACTTTGGGGTAAATACAATATAGCTTATGCTTGATCTGTTCTTCAGAGAAAAGAGGCGAAGACAGGCTCAAATGTTTCAAAAGGTGGGCATGCCTTTAGCAGCACATAGATATGGCCATTACAAGGTCAATCTACAGGCAACACTGGAAACCATCTTGGCACTTGCTGAAGACTCATATTGAGAGAATGGAAGGGGAAGTCTTTCCTCTCGTAGAGGAGAACTCTTTTTCTATCATGATATGGTTGGAGACGAGAAATTGGCAGGCAGATATCTTATATTATGCCGGCACAATATTAGTAGTAAGTCAACTTGGCAAGACCACTTTCTGTACTTGATATTATAATCATAGCAGTACTTGTTATCATAGCAGCGATTGTAATCTCTTTCTTGTGGCCCATTGTTATTGCACTGGTTATCATAGGCGCAGCATATTATATCTACAAATGGTACAGGCACAGGATATAGCTAGATAGATAGTTAGTTAGCAAGCATTAATCATGGGAGTGCTATAATCGATGACAATCTGGATGGCATTTGTAACAAAAGCCGGTGACTTCAAGATAACGATCTGCAAAAGACACCCCTGTACAGATGGTCAGAATGTGAAGTGGCAGAATCTTCATCTGTGAAAAAGACCTCTAACTGATAGGGATAATAACCAAGACTGATTATACTGAATGTTAGAATGGAAGGCCGAGAAGTATCTTGGATAATTGACAGAGCAGGAACTGCAAAGAAAGACGCCAGTCCCACTATTAAAAAGATCCATCAAAAGTTAAGTAATGAAGGTGCCAGTGTTTGACAGCGTCAGGTTCGGGTTCTATAACCAAGATCCTCGTTCCGGTCGATGGCTCAGATAACTCGTTCCGTGCAGCCTCAGTTGCAATAGAACTGGCCTCAAAGTACGGTGCAGAGCTTCAGGTAATACATGTCATGACAGTTAACCAGAATCGAAGGGCACTAGGATTCTATGGACCATCAGACCCAGAGGAAATATCAAAAATAGTAGAGTCTGCAAAGCAGGAAGCAAGCCCCTGGTTTGAAAGGATAAAAAAGGAGGCAGAGAGGCTTGGTGTTCGATTGAAAAGTGAAGTGATTGAAGGTCCTTTGAGCATAGTTGGCGATATTGTAAATTATGCTGAGCAGAACAATGTTGACCTCATAGTTATTGGTAGCAGGGGCCGTACCGGGTTTAAGAAATTACTTCTTGGCAGCATTGCATCAGGGGTCGTTACATATTCTCCATGTCCAGTGTTGGTAGTAAAATAAGCTGAAAGAATTAACGGTTCCTCTTCCGTAGTATGTGATCATTTTTCGACAAGAGCGATTATTCTTCCAATGATACCAATTATTGGACCTATGAATAAGCCGCTCATGCCAACTAATGCATGCATTATGATGCGGCATAGTTTCTGCTGAAACTACAGGATATATCAGTGAACAGAAACAGTATCCTATTAGGTGAACTCTGCAGTCTTCTATAATATCTATAAACTATGATCGACTATTCAAGGACATGAGCGACGAGCCTTCAGCTGATACCAAGCCTGCAATTTCAGCGGATCCAGATCCAGATATACAAGAAGCAAGCCACGAAGAGATCGTTGTAAGGCCAGATGAATATACTGCAGACGAAGACCTGTCAGGAAAGGCAAGGGCAAGTGGCAATTCCATTAAAGGTCTGGCGGCTACTGTTGCAAGCAAGGCAAAGGAAACAACCATACAGAAAGCACAGGAACTTAAAGACAGTGCCACTGCATTGGAATCCAATGCCATCTCTGAAGATGCGGCAGACATACAGGCACTTGGCGGGCTTTTAGACAGGTTGACAGCCAGCTTTGAGGAAGTAATGGATAGCATAGCTAGTGAGCCTTATGGAGAACAGCGCAGACCTCTGGTCGGCCTCAAGAAGGTGCTGCAAGAAGAGATAAGCGTAATAAACGCAAGGTTGGCTCTAGCCAGGCGGATGACAAGAGTAGAATCTGGAGTCATGGCACAGCAGCATTAATCAGTTATTCAAGAATATCGCTCCTGCGAGCGTCTAGTGCACCAGAGTCGCGCAACTTGTTGCACAACTGCAAAGCTTCAAACTGGCTGAAATACACTGATGTTAAACTTTTACATCATAACTAGCATAATGCCATGCTATTGTTTACTGTTCATGACTGATTGCTAGACAGAAAAAGTAAGCTTCTGTTCTTTGAGATTGAACGAATGAAAAAGATTTGAATATCGCAAAATGTTACCTGAGCGAGTATAACGATAAGAACGATCTATATGACCGATCTATCTATATACAACCAAATTTTCCCAATAGGTATCTGGACTGCCGCGTGGAAAACAACACACTTGTTAACTCTAGCTTTTTATTCTCCAAAAGCAAGTATATTCTAGGCCGGAGAAATGGCAGCCCACGACCAACCTCGGATTATCAAGTACAACAAGCTAAATGGAAAGTACCTAAAGGATGCTGATGAGCTTTTCAAGAAAAAGGATTATTCGCAGGCATCTGAAAAGTACTGGGGCGCGGCGGCAGAAGCAACAAAAGCCTATGCAGAATCAATTGGCAAACACCTGAAAACACATGCTGACCTTTGGGATTTTGTTATTGCACTGGGTAAAAAGGAACCAGGGCTTAATCTTGTCCACCTCTTTGCAGACGCTAATCATTTGCATTCCAACTTTTACGAAGATGAGCTCAGGCCCGAAGTTGTAGAGGAGCTTGCAAAATCAGTCAAGAAATACATACAGACGATAAAAGAGTTGTAAGGTTAAGAGTTGCAGATAGAGTTTCATCCTGACTGTCTTTTGTGCCTGAAACTGCAATATAGTCATTTATACCCAATTTATCGTTATGCAAAAACATGATTTATAACATGACAAGAGACAGTTTCTTGTCTTATGTTATAAAAATTGAGGATTTAGCATGAGCAGAAAACTTTTTTTGAAATTGAATAAATGAAAATACTGCATACCCAAGGAATTCCCTTGGATCTATGCCGCTCAGTGTGTGATAACAGATATCTATTGGATATAACTACTTGAATATCCAGTTATTCTAGAATCATAGATCATAACATTCTGCTCTGAAATGCAATCGCTTGAGTTACAAGTTGACAACAAGGCAACGTTAACTTAAGCACTATCTTTTTGACAGTTATTATAGTCCTTTAAGTTAACGGAACCCCCTTTAAATAAGAAGAGTTAAAAGGAAGCGTCCAAGGTTCTACACTTACTATTGCAAAAGCTGCCTATGGTGAAAGGTTGGCTCAAGCGAGGAAAGTTGGAAAGGCATATTGATTGAAATTAATCGACTTTACGTGATGGATTGCATAGACATCATGCAAGAAATGGATGATAAAGTGGTTGATCTTACTATAACTTCTCCTCCATATGATAACTTGCGTACATATAAGGGATATTCGTTTGACTTTGAGAATATCGCAAAAGGGTTGTACAGAGTCACTAAAGATGGTGGCATTGTAGTTTGGGTGGTCGGCGACAAGATAAACGGCGGGTTCAGCATGACTAGCTTCAAACAAGGGCTATTTTTCAAAGATATCGGATTCAAAATGCATGATATAATGATCTATAGAAAAAAGAATACCCCGTTTATGCGGACAAATGCCTACACCAACTGTTATGAGTTTATGTTTGTATTGGTAAAAGGCAAACCCAAAACATTCAATCCATTAAAGGAAAGAACAGTAAGGAATGGCATAGAAAGATTACCTGCAAATAAGAAGGCCGACGGGTCGGTTAGAAAGGTTTGGGGCGAATTAAAATCAGAAAAGACAAGAACCAATATTTGGGACTATGCTGTAGGCCTAGGCGGTACCACAAACGACAAGATAGCGTTCCAGCATCCTGCGGTGTTTCCAGAAAGATTAGCACAAGACCACATACTATCATGGACAAATCCTGGCGATTTGGTATTTGACCCCATGTGTGGCTCTGGAACGACATGTAAGGTGGCAAAGATGCTCGATAGGAATTACTTGGGCTGTGATATTTCGGAGGAATACATAGCAATAGCAAAGCAGAGACTTGATTTAGTTTTAAAGCAAAAAAAGCTTCTTGCTATTTGATAGCGTATTGTTGAATATCTAGTAATAGATCATGACATTGGATTTTCTGTTCTCTCTCTTTAATGAAAAAATCCAGTGTTAGGCTATCTTCCTTCCTGCTGGCAAAACCATTTTCCTTAAAAAATGATGCTGGAATGAGGAATGGTTTCGTCCTACTCAAAAGAAAATAGAGTCCATCCTTGCCAGATAGCATTTCATCCAGAAAAGTATCCCTCATTGTTACTTGCCATCCCAGAGGTTTCAAGCTGCCGCCTCTATAAAATACAGTTTTACCACCCGCACATGAAACAACCTTTGTATTTGCTTCAAGCCTCTCAATCGTAAATCCATATTTTACGAGTATTTTCTTTATTTCTTCAGTTGATAACTGCTCACTAAGCTTTACCTCGCTTGGCAGGTCACTTATCAGGTGAAATTTATACAAAAGGAAGAAAAGTTCGTTTTTGAATTTCTCAATAGTTGCTTTCTGATAAACATTGGTCGCTAAATCAGCTATCGCTGTGTTTACTGTATCAAATCTAGAATGCTCGCTAAAGCAGGTTATGGATTCTGCTTCTAAAGCCTTTCGTAGAGTCTCGTCATTAAAATGAGATGTTTCGATAGTGCGTCCATCCCAGATAACGATAACTTTGTCAAATTCAAAATTGTCAACAGGACTCCTTTTGATATGCTCCCTTATTCTGTTTTTCACATCTGATGATTGGCCGATATATATCTGGGAATTTGCAGAATCAACTAGCAGATACAATCCACCAAAGGCAGCCCCATGCAATTCAGCCTCAATCTTTTTTATTGCCTCTTCTTTGCTTACCTGCATAAGAACAAGCCTGTCAGTACTACCTCTCTTAATGCCATTAATCTCTGGAAATTCTCGATATTCATATGCTTCCATAATGGCTGCTGAGTTACAAGGATTCTACTATAAAAATTACTCGTATTTGAAACAACGACTATTGGAAATATTCATCATTACTACCAGTAGAGCCTATAACATCAGATTAACAACATTGCGATTTGAATCTTGTTAGAATTTTGAACTTCCGTTTTCCATATATCTCAACCTAATCTAATCGAAGTTTAAGAAACTTTAATGCATTACCGCCCTCCTTCGTAAGGTGAACGAAGTGACGTGAGCCATCCTTTTTCACTTGAATGAACCCCCACTTCAAAAGTGGTTCTATAAAGTTCTTATTCAATGACATGAATGGTGCTTGCGCCGAAGGCTCTTTGTCACTTTTCTTTAATATATGAATTAAGCTTTCTTTTATTGCTATATCCTTCAGGTCTTTTTTGGTGATCTTGCCACCTTGTCTATCAATTATTTCCATACATCGAATTAGATTATCAGTAGGAGTTTCGATTTTGTAATCCGGCAAGTCAATTATCTCCTTTACCCCTTGGGTTTCCTGCTCTTTTGGAGGTGTCGAGTACTTGTCTGGTACCACATAATATGGCTTTATCATTGCAACGTCATCTTTAAACATCATGCAGGCCATCATAGAAGCTATAGCCTGAACCTTACTGCCAACGGAGACATTGACATAAATCAGGTTGTTTTTCTCTGCCATAATTATAGAGCTTAATGCTCTGAGGGTATCGAAGAGGTCCGTTCTATCTGCGTCTATGTGCTTGTACTCTATCTTTGCTTTCTTTAATGCCTGCTCAATAGTTTCTCTAAATGGAATCCCTTGGTCCTCAAATGGCTTACTATGGACGATAAGCCAAACTCGATCAGCTTTCCAATCGATCACCGGTTTGACTATTCTATCCACTTCAAAACCTACGGCTGCAACGTGTACTCTGTAGACCGGACTTTTAGCCAACGATGTGCTCATTGCATTAAGCATAATCAACTGAGTATATTTAGTAATGTACGAGGGCTTAAATCCTTTTTGCTGGCTGATTGTGTGGTATGAGAATATCTACTATTACGGACTGCAAATGCGGTCATTCGGACCTACGTCACGAAATTCCAATAATCACACCTAACGGTAAGGTATCAGAAATGAGGTGTAATGTCTGCCCCTGTTCCGACTATGACCCAATTAAGTTTACTGTAACAATGGAGGTAAATTAAATGGCACCAGCAGAATATTTGTCAAGACAACAGGAATTAGTCATAGCCGATACTGAGACGATAATTGACAACATTATCGAGTTGACATCAATCTCAGAGCATCCACATCAATTAGAAGGCAGTGATCTTTCACAATGTCCTGATTGTCAGACCGAGCTGACAGAATACTATGATTGGGATGTTGTCAAGTACATATGCGAAAATTGTGGAATACTTATCAATAACCTAGCCTTCCTTAAGGAGGAAAGTTAGTAATGTTACCCGATTTAACCAGAATAACAGCTGACCTCATAAGAGACTTGGATGAAAAAATAAACGAGCTTGCTCTTGGAGAGCCACATTTTTCAAATGTGTTGAGAAAATATCCTTTCAAAAAAGAAAATTTTAGGCCCGTTTTACAGGAAAGAGCAATAGAAGGACATACAACTTCCAAACTTGCATTTATAGATGGTGGCAATGGAGAGATACTCGGAGCCCCAAATTTCTCCATCCAATTCAACAGAATCTGCTATTGTTTGTTCAAGGGAAAGGAAAGAATTCAGAAGAGTAAAGACACAATAGATCGAATAGAGTTTCTATCATGTACATACTCTAGCTTCAGAAACAAAGAGATTTACTATGATACCATAACCTATCCTCTCTCCAGTACTTTTCAAAACCTACTTCCAAGTGAATCGGACCTATCGTTTGATTCATCCGATCGAAGCATTATGGATGGAAGAGAGCGGGCAGATATTCGTCGCGTTGCATCAATTGCTAGGCGGTTTGCTGAATGGAGCTTTGCTGCTTATGTTGCACAGAAAGAGCTAGAGAAAAGCGATGCGATCGTAATGGATGGAACGTTGCATGCAGCGTTTACCCATGAATCTGCATATGCAAAAAAACTCTATGAGGCCACTACTGAGGCAGGAATAACAGTCACAGGAGTCGCAAAAACCAGCAGACTTTTTACAGATACAGGCTTATCGTTGATAGGTGCCGTACAGAAGTTTGCAGAAGATTGCAAATTAGCATTTGGTTCTTGGTACCTTCCAATTGCAGAGGTTGCTGATATGGATCATCAAGCGATGATTTTTGTTACTAAGCTTAATCAGCAAGCAAAACACGTATTCAGATATGAAATTCAACGAGACCAACATAATGCTCTTACTTTAAAAGAAATAGACAATATTTTTTTCATGCTTGCCGAGAATTCGAGGGATATTACTTTTGCAGGCTATCCATTCGGTTGCGCTGTAGCAGACAGCTATGGTAGAGTAAGTGAACATGATCTGGAATATTATAGAGCACTTGTTATGGGAGAAGCCGGAAAACAAGGCAACTGGCCAAAGTTTTCACGCCATATCCAATCTGTGGATGCCCATGAAATCCTGAACTCTCTGGTAGGGCTGTGAAAAGTAATGCAAGATTTAGAGATAGTAGGCCAAGTCATTGCAGGTGATATAGCCAACATACTTGTCCGCGAAAAAAGCGGCAAGAAACTGGAGCTTGGCGATCTACTAGTTGCCGAAGAAGGCGACAGTAGACTGCTCATTTTGAAGGTTTATGGGCTAGTTTATGGAAGCCAGGTACCACAGCTTGCAAGGGAAATGGCATCAGGTTTGAAATTGGAAGGTCTTGGAGCAGGATTAGACTACTTTGAGCCACACTTGAGGAATTATGTAATAGCTGAGGTAAAGGCAATAGCTCAGGTAATCAACAACAAGGCCAGAATACCCAAATCCTTACCTACATTCTTTTCTGCAATCCGGCATATCAAGAAAGAAGATCTAGCATTTCTAACAAAACCTGATAATCCTATATTCTTTGGCAATGTGAGAAGTGGATCCAAGGTGCTCGACGTGCCTGTATTTCTTAATGGCTCTGATGTTTTTACGCACCATGTCTTGATACCTGCTACCACGGGCAGGGGAAAGAGTAACCTTGTCAAAGTGTTACTTTGGAATGCCTTAGGGAGCGGTGGAAAATTTGGGATATTGGTTCTTGATCCGCATGATGAGTATTACGGAAGGCATGGAAAAGGCCTAAAAGATCATCCAAGTGCCAAACAGGATTTAGTGTATTTCTCTACAACACCTGTCAAAGCAGCAAATACATTGGTTATCAATTTGCAGTCAATAAAGCCGTGGTACTTTGATGGTATCGTAAGGTTTACTGACGCACAAAATGACGCTATAGACCAGTACTATAATGCATTCAATGATACTTGGATTGAGAATGTTATTAGGGATACACCATTGCCTAACGGAGTGACCATCGCACCGAGGACACTTGGTGTCCTGCGTAGGAAATTTGACAGCGTCCTTGGGATTTATCTTGACGATGCCGATCAGCTCCAGTGTAGGAGCAAAATATTTAGCGACAATTCTGGCGAAACCACGATGCAGGACATCATAAACTCCTTGGAAGCGGGCAAAATTGTCGTAATAGATACCTCAAGACTTCTTGATCAGGCCGAGCTTCTTATAGGCAGCATAATTGTCGGCGATATATTCAGCCGCTATCAAAAATACAAGTCCGATGGAAGACTCAATGACAAACCAGTAATTAGTATAGTCATAGAGGAAGCGCCACGCGTACTTGGAACAAATGTATTAGAGTCGTCCGGTGACAACATATACAATACTATTGCTAGGGAAGGGAGAAAATTCAAAGTTGGCCTTACTGCTATTACTCAACTGACTAGCGTAATACCAAAAACTGTCCTGACCAACATTAACACCAAAATAATCTTGGGAAATGAAATGTCGGTTGAAAGGCGAGCAGTCATGGATAGCGCGTCCCAAGACCTTTCTGATGAAGATAGAACTATAGCTAGCCTTGATAAGGGAGAGGCTATAATCAGCAGTAGTTTTGTCAAATTTGCGATTCCAATTCAGATACCACTAATTGATGAGATCATAGCAGAAGACAATGAGCCGCAAAATTCGCCTAAAAGAAGAGTGGTTGGATAGGTAAAATGGTCTACAAGTTTGCCCACCTGTCAGATTGTCACATTGGAGCTTGGCGTGATACCACGCTAAAAGAGATGAACATTAAGGCATTTGAAATGGTGTTTGATAGATGTATGGAAGAGAAGGTTGACTTTATCATAATCGCAGGCGATTTTTTTGAAAGTAATATGCCCGATCTTGAATCTGTACAACGTGCTACTGAAAAGCTAAGGCAGGTAAAAGATGCAGGCATTACAACCTATATCATCTACGGATCCCACGACTATAGCGCTACCAAGCTATCAATGATACACATCTTAGAGAGCGCAGGGCTTTTCAGGAAAGTGATGGAGCCGCAAACCCTAGATAACAATAGGATTACTCTTACTGTATTTACTGATATAAAAACAGGCGCAAAAATCACAGGAATGTCAGGCAGGGCGTTGTCCCTAGAAAAAACCTATTTTGAAATGTTAGACCATGAAAGTTTTGCAGAGCTTGATGGATTCAAGATTTTCGTATTTCATAGTGCAATAAATGAGCTACGACCTAAGGATCTGGCTCATGCTACTAGTATGCCATTATCATTGTTGCCGCCGGGATTCTCATATTATGCAGGAGGCCATGTTCATAGTAGGTCTGAAAACAAATACGGTAATGGACTAATTGTTTACCCAGGCTGTATCTTTGGTACGGATGCCAGAGACTTGGAGCATACTGCACGTAAGGAGAAACGAGGTTTCTATATAGTCGAATTTGACACCCAAGTCAAGAAGCTAAAGTTCATCGAGATGAGTCCGTGCGAGATAATCTCGAAAACCATCGATGCTGACAAGAAGACTGCTTCACAGGTACAGAGTGCATTAGATCAATATGCGTCCGGCATTGCTGCAAATGGCAAAGTAATTCTAATAAGGTTGCAAGGAACGCTGTCAGCAGGCAAGCCGTCTGACATAGATACCAATCCAGCAAAGGAGCTCCTAAAAAAGAATGGCTCTATAACGGTAAACATTTCAAAGTTTGGACTTGCTACTCAAGAAGTTACAAAGATAGCCGTAATGGGCGAAACAAAAGAACAGATTGAGGAGAAACTATTCAAGCAACGGCTAGCAGCTTTCAAACTTGATCCATCGATTAAAGACCTAAAGGTAAGAAGCTTTGTTTCAAAGCTACTTATTGGAGACGGTGGTACAACTCTTGCCAAGGACCTAGTTTCAGTTCTAAGGGATGACCAAAAGGACAATGAAAGCAAAGTAATATTTGAAGAAAGAATTGTTGGAGACGCTCTGGCTAAGTTAAAGGTGGATGAACTGGAATGATTTTGAAAAAAATTACGCTTACAAATATACGCAGTTATAAAGAATCGACTACGATCGAATTCACAAAGGGAAGTTCTCTCTTTGAAGGAGATATTGGGAGTGGGAAATCAACAATTCTTTACGGAATCGAATTCGCGCTATTTGGCCTCGGAGACATTGAGGGCGAATACCTGCTGCGGAAAGGCGAAAAGCAATGTTCTGTGCTTTTGGAATTTGATGTGAATGGCAGATCATATGCGGCCTATAGAGCGCTTGTCAAGAGAGGGCAGGGAGTATCACAGGGCGAGGGTTACATCATAGAAGACGGTGAACAGACAGAATACAGTGTAACGGAAATGAAGGCTAGAATTCTCCAGATCTTGAACTTTAACGAACGCATCCAGACAAAGACAAGCTCGCTTGTCTACAGATATGCTATTTTCACTCCACAGGAGATGATGAAAGAGGTCATACAGCAGAAACCAAAGGAGAGGCTTGATACACTAAGACGGGCATTTGGCATAGAGGAGTATAGTAGTGCAATCAAGAACTCTGAATTACTTGAGAGAGAGCTGAGGTCGAAAGTAAGGCAGATCACCACCTCAACAATAGAGCTTCCTGCAAAAGCAGATGAATTGAGGGAAGAAAATACGCGGATCGAGAAAGAACAATCTGTCCTTGAAATTGAAAAGAAAGAAGAAAGGGACCTTGCATCGAAGGTTGAAAGTAAAAAAGCAAAAATTTCTGAGCTCCAGCCCATTTATGAGAGATTTGTATCATTAGGACCGTCTATAAGTCGGCTTAAAAGTCTGATAGATGAAAAGAAAGAAGAAAAGGTAGAAGCAGAACAAAAAAAGGTAGAACTTGATGAAGAGCTTGATACCATAGAGGAGGCAGAAAAATCATTGAAAGAATTGAAGCCTAAGTACTCTAAATTTACCAAAGCAAAGGAAAGACTAACTGAACTGGAACCTGTTATAGGGGATTACAGAAAGCTTGAATCAAGTATTGAAAAGAGCGAGGGTAAAATCTCAAAGGAAGGAGAACTTCTTGAGGAAAAATTAAACACATTATTAGGAGAACTAGAGTGTGATGAAGCTGACCTCAATGAACGAAAGCTAGCAATTCGAGATGTTGAAAATGTTAGGGTTAAAGTTGGAGAACTTGCAGAACTGGTTAAAAAGGCAAAACCACTTGCTAATAAGATTGAAAGCCTAACAGGCAAAATAAACTCCATCAAAGCTCGTATTGAAGAAGCGATTGATAAGCTCACAGAAAAACAAAATGAGCTTGCAGGTATCAAGAAAATTGGCATTGGAGCGCCCTGCCCGCTATGCAAGCAGAAGCTTACAAAAGAGCACCTTGTTAGCATATCAACTGACTACCAACCAACATTTCGTAAACTTGAAGAAAAAATAAACAACTTGAAGGAGGAAAAGGAATCATTTGAGAAGGAACTTGAGCTTGTAAGGAAAGAGAAAAAAGATCTCGATGATCAGCAGATGGAACTAAACAAACTCTCAGCAAAGCTCGCAGCTATGAAGGAAAAGCAGGATTTGATTTTATTTGATTCGAGAAAAATTGATGCAAAGAAGCTCAAGTTACAGGAACTAAAGCAAGCCCTAAAGAGCGAACAATATGCATTGGAAGAGAGGAAACATCTAAAGGAATTTTCCTCACAGCTCGAAAAAATTGCCCACCTAAAGCAAGAATACGATAAGCTAAAGGAAGAGGTAACATTTCTGGAAAAAACCAAGATTGAATCGTTGCATAGTCAGCTGGAAAGCAAGGTATCTAGAAAAGAAGCTGTCATGAAACAGTTAGAAAGAGCCGCTCAAAAGTTGCAAGAAATAGAGGGGAAAATCCGAAAAATGGATGAAGAGTATCGAGTGGCCCTGAACGAGTATAAAGAGATAAAGGATGTAAAAACCAAGATTGACGTACTTACTAATGAAAAAGAAGCATTAGAAGTTCAACAAGGAAAGAAAGCTCAAGTAATTGCAGCAAGAAAGGAAGCAATAGATCATCTTGGAAAAAGAGTCTCTGATCTTACACAATTAGTAAATGCTATGGAAGGTCAGCTAAGACAGAAAGAGGTGTTGCAGCAAATCCTAGTTTGGTTAGAAGAATATTTTGTTCTATGTCTACGTGATATTGAACAGTATATGATGGCAAGCTATAATGAAGAATTTGATAGACTATTTCAGAAATGGTTTATGTCTCTTCTTGAGTCAGGCGATATTACTGTAAGTATCGATGATGCATTTACTCCTATGATAATGCACAATGGATTAGAACTTGACGTAAATAGTCTCAGCGGCGGTGAAAAGACTTCGGTTGCACTGGCTTACAGGCTAGCACTTAATATGATGGTCAAGAAGGCTTGTAATGCTCTCAATAGTAATTTACTCATATTGGACGAGCCAACTGACGGATTTAGTCATGAACAGTTGAATAGACTACGCGATGTATTAGACGATCTGAATTGCGAACAAATTATACTTGTTTCGCATGAAAAACAGCTTGAAAGCTTTGTTGATAGGGTTTACCAAATAACAAAAGAGAATAATGTGTCAAAGATAAACCAAGTCATAAGTTGATTATCCCGAATTTAACTTGGAGTAGTTCAAAGCTTCTCAGTATGGGGCTCCGATCAATAGTATGATCTTCTTAGAATAAGCGAGATTCAATATGCCATCTTGTAAGACCGCTTCCTATGTAGATGGTCATACTTGCCATAAAACACGCGCAATGTATTGATCTCTTCCCAACCCATCGATGCAACCGCATCATAGTTGTACCCAGTCCGGACAAGCCACAAATGGGCTCCGCAATGTCTGAGCGCATATGAGGGCCGTTTGTAAAAGTATGGATGAACCAGTCCTGTAGCATTGTAGCCTTCTCTTAATGCCACATTGATACGTCTGTTAAATTGGTGAAAACGTTCTCCTTCATTTCCGAATATACGTTTTTTGTCATAAGGGTCAAGCCATTTCTTTATTGTGGACACTGCTAGTGGGTTTCTAATTTCTTTGGGCCATGTAACATCCGTTTTGGATTCGTAAAGCTTTCCTTCAAATATCTCAAGCTCCACAGTTTCAACTGCAACCTTTTCTTTTAGCATCGGATAAAGCTCTACCTGCATTCTTCTGTCATTAACCAGCCTGCTGTCATAAATCCAATCTTCATCCCACGTAGCTTTTGTCCTTGTTATCCTTTCTATTGTCAGTACAAAGTCAGCTGCTTTGGCCTGAAATACCCTTTCTGGTCTGCCAAACGTCTCTGTGGCAAATGAAACGTACGCGGCCAGTTCAAGATCGTCCTTGTTCAAGAAATAGTTAATCAGCTCTTCAAACTGATTTCCAGAGAACTTGCAGTCTGCATATCTTCCAGCTTCATCTATACTTCCATCTATCCCAAGCTGCAAACCTTCCATCTTTGTCAGTGGGTATTTCAGGCAAAGCTGGTAAAAGGCCCTGAGTGTTCGACGAATATGAGCTGGCAGCCTGCTTACATTTTTGTACCTGAAATATTCATTCCGAAAGACTATGGTAGTCTCATGCGCGTGCCAGTCTTCAGGGTGACACTTGAAGGTAGGGACCACTTTTCCCAAACATATACTTCTGAGCTGGCTATAATTTGACTGTGCATGGCCGGATATAAGGTCAGGCCTTTTGATGTTTTGAATCAGCGGCTCGATTATCGGAATCTGGCTAAATGATTCCTTGGTAAGCTCGTTTACCCTGTGTAACCTAACCTGAAAATCAGCCAAACCTTTCTTTTTGTAGATGTGACCGTCCTTCTCTATCTTGCCTTCCTGTAAAAGCTGCTTTGTGTAGCGCCAGACATGCATGGCAGAAAATCCTGTTTCCTGCTGCAGCTGCTTTGGAGTCTTTGGTGATGCTGCTATAATATCATATATCCACTGTTTGACCTCGACAGTGGATGCCACTTTCTTACCCCTGACTCTCAGCCTCTTCTTAGAGATGCCTTTAACTGCGGTGTTGGAAGCAGCCGATGAAGGAACAGGACGAATGAGCTCCGTCAAGTCCTTGCTCAATCACCTTTTTCTGAAATACTCAGATTAAGAAATCGGATAGGCCATAAAGTCTGTAAAGATGTTGTTATCCTAACATATGATAAACTTGGCTCGCCTTTATCGACACATAACCAAGTCATAGCCATTACACTGACATGTCACTGGCACATTAATAAGGCTATCTGAGCTGCCTAGTCTTAAATAGTGGTATCATTACCGTTTCAATGACATGCCAGTGAACCCGCGAAATAAGGAGGGCATAGTCAACGTTGAGGTCTACAAGTCAATATACGAGAAGATATCCAAGCTAGCTGAAAAGGAAAAGCTAACAATCAAAGACTATGTTAACAGGGTATTGGAATCTCATATTTCAACCAAGGAACTTGTTAACAGGAGTTTTTCAGAGATTTCTCAGGTAGGGTCAACAGAAGATGCCATACTTGTACAAGATAAGGGTAAGGACAGTGTTATTGCATCAATAACTCTCCAAAAAGATGGCAACATGTTCTGCTCTGTCTGCAAAAAGACTTTCTGCGAGCATATCTTTAGATCCTTGCTGTCACCTGACTGGATAAAGATATTGCAAAACCTTGACAGGGCAAAGCAATACGAAGAAATTGGTGATAAGGAAGGCGGCAAAAGGAAATAATTGTTGCCGCAGAAAGTGGAAATTTCTATTTAGAGATTGGAATCATGACACTATTTTTTGCCACAAATTTACTCGTCAACTTTTGGAAAGTTGACGCATGCGGCCACAGGTTTCCACTTTTTGCCATCAAATTTCCAACTCTTGCCGCAGCTCGTGCGTCAAAGTTTCCACTGGCGTATTTCCAGTGTTTTTGCCAACACTAATAAAAGCTGAGCGTAAAGTTTCCGTAAATTTCCACCACTGACCTGGAAAAGTGGCAAAACCTATTATGTTGCGGCTTATGTTATGACATTTTTAACATTACAAGCGTAAATATAGTCGATATAGGTCCTATGCAACAAAATCGAAAGGTCATTAATTATGGTAAACCTCTGGCTGCTAAAAATAAAAGAAAAAGTGATGGCATAATTGCCTGCTGGAAACCGGCGGTCTGACAGAGTACGGCACAACACAGGCAGGTCAGTCGATTTTACCCTGCTTTGTCAATCTACAACCCGCTTGTATGATGCCTCAAGCTCCCGGTACGATATATCCAGCCTTACTTCTGCGCCGTCAAATCCTTCAACATGCGACTTGGGCACTATGAACTCTCTAGCCGGGCCTCTCATTATGACTATTGTTTCGTCAGTCACTGCACCGACATTTCCTACTGCATTCATGTCACTTGACCTGACATTTTTGTGGATTATAGCATCCCAGTCCAGTACAGGAGATCGGGTCTCTGATTCTACCGGTATCTCTCCATGCTCTTGGCGCACATGGGTGCTCAGGTCATCTTCGTCTCTATACGTTGTTTCACACAGGTCGCACCGGTAGATTCTTGATGCCTCTGTTCCGGCAGAAGGATAAACTGGTGGTGCATACCTTGTCTGCAGAATTCGAAGCTCAGGCAGCCTTGCGCTGCTATAGTACATCTGGTTATCTCCCATGTCCTTTATGAAATATCTGGATGGATGGGGCACCATATCCCTTTCATAATTTCGCTTGACCTGATCTTCTGTAATTGTCAGCCACAGCACGTTGCCGTCCCATCCTTCGACCTTGCTTATCGGTATGTAATACCTGTGAATTTTTCTGAATCCGCGCTTTACCACTACAAAATCCCTGCTTACGGCTTCGATATCTCCAATATCCTTGTCATCGCTTGTATGAACTGATTCGTTAACCAATCCAGCCCAGTTGTTCTGAACCGTACTCATGACTAATGTGGCACAAAAAGCGATTTAATAGTTCGGGTTGCATTGCATTCTTTAGCAATTCTTTGCAAGCAGTGGCAAATCAGACTCGCTTGTCCTTGGCTGATACTATGGTGGAATTCCAGAGCATATCAAGGCACAGATAGCGAAATCGATTCATGTTAGATTTGATACTCTAAACCTAGCCATGGTGAGCCAAAAGTTGTTATATTCCTAAACTCTGTTGATGTCCTGATATGTTATCATGATATCCTTTTGCTCAAACCTTGCCTTCAGTACTTCTTTGTATTCCTTCAAGAAATTTAGAGTTGCCTGAGTTTTAGGAGCTATTACAAAAAGATTGAATTTACATCGTTGTATTCTTTATGATCGGAAGGATCGATCCATGTCCCATACGTTTTTCGCAAAAAGCTGCAGCCTCCAAAGCGTTTAGCCAGTTCTTTCCTAGTTTGTAGCAGTTTGGTATCTTCGATCTTCCTGCCATCGTTGTAAAATACAGGCAAAATGATGTCAATTCTAATTTGTGGTTGCTGCTGCAAACCTAGGCTATTTCTCTCTTATGTACTTGATGCCCTTTTGCCTCAACAGGTTGCATTGCAGTTCATTTATGGTATATAGATCATCAGCTGTTGTATGAACGGGCATTCCAGAATCCAAGAGAACTCCAAATCCCTTTAGCTCTTCCTCTTCGGTAGGAAATCGAATTACTACAGGCTTGAGCTCAGAGATGTCAGTTGCCATATAGCTTGTTGTCTTTTGATAGGATAGGCTACTTGACAATATAAGCATTAGCTACACATTGCAGGTCATTAGAAATGTTTATGGGATACACAGCAGGATTCAGAATATTTGACCAAAAGTAGTCTGGATATATTTGAGAGACATTTAACTTGAGCATATTGAGGAGGCATTATTTAATTTTGGAAAGAGTAGAAGTTGGGATTCAAAGCTTTTATTTCAAATTGGTTATTACAGGGCTTGATGTGTTGCATATAGTATTACTCCCGGTCTGACTGCATCTCGTTGTGCAACAAAATCGAAAACTAATTAATCAATCAATCATGCAACTGTTTCTGATAGAGCAGTAAAGTTTTCGTTGATGTATCTCTGTAGTAGCTGCGCGTCTTTGTCAGTTATTGGTATTTGTTCCTGAAAGACTGATTTTTTGCCTTTTACGATTTCTACGTCTAGCAGGGACTCTGTACCTGCTGCCTGTCCTTCCCTGCCCTCGTCTGGCCGGCGCATTATTATCTTCATCTTCTTCAACTCTGGCCCTTTTGCAAACATGCCTTTTATCGGTCTGGCTGTAAGAACCGTGCCATCTTGATTCCTGCGCGGCGATTCAAACTCTGGCTCAAAGCGATTGATCCTGTCCTCTATGGTTACCTTGAGCCTGTTCTGGCCTTTCAGCTTGTCAAATTTTAGCCAGTATTTCTGAAGCGATTCGATCTCAAGGTGGCTGCCAATCCGTGAATCCTGTTCCGTAGTTGACCTTTCCGTGCCAGTTTTGGCGTAATAGTCCCGCAGGCGCCTGTGGTACTCTTCTGAAGACCAGATCATCCCCTCTTTTGCCACGGTGACTTTGAACTTGCCTTCGCTATCTGCAACCCTGAGGCTGCCGTCAACATTATCCTGGAGCTCCTGTGCGGTCATTGGACCAGTAGGACCCCTGAACCACTGGTTCTTCTTGTCCTCAAGGTCTGCCAGGCCGCTATAATGAACCAGAAAGCATTCTTTGGCGTTCCACCTCTTGGCAAGCATGCACGCCTCGGAAACTGATATCATGCCGGTTGCAGACGGATGGTCGTTGTAGGACTCTGCTCCAAGAATAGCAAGCGTAGGGTTCCACAGCATATTTTCGTCAACTCCTGGCAGCGACCTGAAGTCCCATCCGGCTATGATTTTGGTGCCTCCTGTCCTGATCAGGAAAATTGTAGATTCTGCACTGGCGTTTGCGGTGCTGTGATCTGCCCTGATAGGCGTTACAGCAAACGGTCCAGCCTCAAATGTCTTGCCATGTTCGATCGTGTTGAACTGCAAGATATTCTGGCTGTCCTTCAAAACTGAAGGATACTTTGCAGCGATATCGTCGCGGCATTCTTTTGTGCAGTAGACCTGAATGGTCATGCCGGCTCTGGCCTGAGAAGTTACGTATCCTGGCAGCTTTGCAATATCGGAGACATGATCGTCATGGGTGTGTGTGATGAGTAAAGCATCAGGGATAACTTTGCTGCCAGGGATCTCTTTGCCGGTTGTAATACTGTCGATTACTCCTCTGCCTATATCGACAAGTAGATGGAAAAGGCCTGTTTCAGAGCTGCCGCCTGCTGATGCAAACAGTGAACATGATGTATTGGCAGATCCCGCGGAGCGGTCTCCATCTCTAAACCCTCCGGTTGCAGGAAGGACGCCGTTTATCCTTACAAAAACTGCTCCTTCAGCTTCATTTTGAACGTTGCCGGCTCTGGCCGCAGAATTTATTTCGTTATCGCTGCTTGACATTCTGGGAACAACTATCTTTGGCTTTAATATTAGATAAATCGTATTATTGGCTAGTTACGCTCTATAGCAGTTAGACAGAAGAATCTTCTCTTATGTCAGGGAAAAATAACCTTGCAAAAGTGGCTGATAGACACCGATCTGCTCTTAATATGATAATGTGCCTCCTAAATTAGGACAAGAAATTGCCAGACTCGCCGGTACTGGACTGGACAAGGATAATACACAAGAACGTAAGGAGTCACGAGGGTGAGCCAGTAGGCAATGTAAGCATGGACGCCGACGATTCAATCGTAATAGTAACACAGGGAGCCATGGATAGATACATTATTCCAAAAAGTAAGGTAGAAGCATTCGATGGGGCAGAGGTGCGCCTGTCTCTGATACGCGGCGAGCTGGACAGATACCGGCTCTGAGGAGCGGAATTTGAATCAGGTTGGCTTGCCTTAACAATTGATATCAGCCGAGCAGAAAGATAATTTGTATTCATGCTGCATAAATGGTATCATACTGCAGGATCCCAGTCGAGATTACCATCACTATCCATGTCTACATATTCCGGGTCAACAAATTCACTATTAGCTTCTTTTTCTTCTACTTCTTCAGGCTTGATGGATAATTTTATGGGCCGCTCATCCTCTGGCTTGACTATTGCTTCCGGAGGAACAGGCGGGAATTCCTTTGCAGGTTTAGAGCCTTCTTTGCCGGACATATCTGAAATAGATGCATCACAAAAGTATTTAGAAATTTCATTCAACGCTATGATAACCAGGATGGCCGTAGTGTTCTTTCAGACAGCTATGGATAGACTGGCTTTACTGGCTATCCGGCCTGATACAAATTCCGTGATAGGCATATTGTTTGGTAAACAATACAAATAGGCTTCTCCCTTCAGGGCTGTTTCTCGTACTCTATGAAATCATCCCGTGTCATGTCAAGTACAAGCCTGTCGCCAATCTGGTCCAAGTTAACAACAGCATCGATAGGAACTGAATATTTTCGCAGGTCCAAATTGCCCTGTATTATCAGGTTGCCGGACTTGCCTTCTACACTTTCTACTACGCCCACTACATAGTCTTCATCTTCTTTGGTGCATACAGGCATGCCGGTCAGTATGATTCCAGGTAACTCTGAATCTGACATTTTTGTTGCTGGCCGGTACAGGTACGCGCATTATCTCTTATTAATTATACAACAGCCAGCTTGTTTTGCTACCGGAATGAAAGGTCAAGGAGGGCAAGAGATGACGATCCGTAATCAGACGCTATGCATAGCAAATAACGACTGGTAGGGGAGGCTGGCTATTGGCTCAGAGCCAGTTTTTGCCAGCTGCGAATTTGCGGGATGCCACTATTGTTGCAGCAAATACCACTGCTATGACGGCAAATACCGCTCCAGCTGGAAACTCTGGCACCACTACAATCCCCCTTGCTACACCATTTCTTGTCATGTCAGGCGACTGTCCCTGCCTGTCCAGCTCTTTTATCTTGACCTGTATATGGTA
>Ga0070739_10002268_pt1 | contig 26309 bp, 22 predicted proteins | sample Coa_R1_7_FD_66445 | JGI IMG/M metagenome (GOLD analysis project Ga0070739, IMG submission 66445) | Surface soil microbial communities from Centralia Pennsylvania, which are recovering from an underground coalmine fire - Coalmine... | ecosystem: Environmental > Terrestrial > Soil > Unclassified ...
GATTGAGTGGATAGCGGGCGCTGGAGGAAGCCAGCGTTTCAGCACCGTTACCGACGCATAGTAGGTCGGGACAACCAGCGATCCAGGCGGCATCAGTCGCAGATAGCTCGGCACCCTCACCCAGTAAATATGTTTGCCCAGCGTTAGGTGCTCGACAGGATAGCGGAACGACTCGTACAGATAGGCCCTGTTGGAGGTTAGTGTGCCGCGGATGACGCCGGTAAACGTCAAGTTACCCGATTGGCGCGTGGCCAAATCGGTCAGGTGCAGGGTCAGATGAAAAGTCTTGTTGTAGACATCCGGGTGGTGTATCGTTGCATCGCTGGTAGTAGTCACGGCAGCGACGGGGATGCGCGTTCCGCCCGGTCTCGATCTGTAACTGAATAGCGTTTGTGTCACGGAGCCGGTGCCGCTGGTCAGTACCGGCGAGGGGCTAATGCTCCAGCGATACGACCAGTCCATGTATTCCGCTCGGGCGGCGCCTCCGCAGAGCAGCCCTACAATCAGCACCATTGACAGCCGAGTCGAGGATTCGACCATGGCAGATTCCTTTCTGCGGTGACGAAGTGACGCCTTGACCGAACAAGGCGGGCTGAATGTATCGGAGAGATTCCTGAAGGTCAATACAGGTTGCGGAGAGCAATGGTCTTGATGCGACGAGACGTTTCCGAGTGAAAACCTAGAGCGCTTTTCAGGTGGATGTAGCGGTTGGGGGTGCCGCTCGGCTCGCGGCACCTACTAGTAGGTCCGGCGAGCCGAGCCGGACCCGCTACAACAGCCGCAAAGGCGCTCTAAAGCGGAGGGATGGAACTGCGGATTTCATCGAGAAGTGCGCGGGTGCCATGCTGATCGCACCAACCGTACACATAGGGCCAATCGATGTTATCCCCCTGCACGGCGAGGACATCTCGTACATCATCCGAATCCTTTGCGCGCCGCGCGTTCAGCATCCAACGCAACTTGGTGATAATGACATCCTCGGCGGTCGGTAAATAGATTTCGCGTCCCATCGATTGCAACCGCCGGCGGCGGCGAAAACGTTCTTGATCGTGTGGATCGTCGCTCAGGTGGAAGAGCTCGATTTTAAAAGGGGTGCCGATGACGTTCAGAATGTGCCGTCGGGTTAAAGTAACGGACTCGAACGTCATCTGTGGATCGAGGCGGTAGGCAGGGCCCAGGTGAGCAGCGAGGCGCGGCAGAAACTCGACAGCGCATTCAATCACGAAATCGGCATCATGAGTGGAACGAGGGATGCCATACACGTTAGTGGATAAAGAACCAACCACCATGTACGGGACGCCCAGCGTCTCCAAGGCGTCGATCACAGCCAGAGTCGCTTCATTTCCGGTTATCATGATTGCCTCGATTGCCTCAGCCGCTGATAGAGGTCCAATCGCGCTCGGAGTATTTCTTGGACGCGCTGCTCGTCCGCGTCAGGATACTCGCTCCGAATTCCATCTGCCACGCGTCCGCACGCTTCCTCGAATAATTGTGGGCCCAGCAGCAGTTTCGTATCCAAGGGAGTACGGCGCGCCCGCAGGACGCGCTCCCGATAAATGCTATCAACAAGTTCTTGAGTTGGTTCCATGAGAACACCTCCTCACTTCATCGCGTCGAACCGATTATACCGGCGGGGTCAGAAACTGCCGAACCACTTCGGCCAGGAGTTCCGGATGCGTGTAGCTAGGTACATGTCCGCAGCCGGAGAGGACAATGCGGCCGGCATTGGGCAGTCCTTGCAACAACATCTCCTCGTGGATACGCGGCACCACGCGGTCTTGATCGCCGCAGATCAACAGCACCGGCTGGCGAATGGCAGGCAAAATTGGCCGCAAATCGAGGCGGTTCAGCATGCACGCCTGGCAGGCGACCGCTGCTAAGCGTGGCTGGCCCGAACAGTCCAGGAAGTGCTGCCAGATGTCGGGATAGAGTTGCTTGAAGGTTTGGCCGGCGGTCTTGAGCAGCACCTTCTCCCGCAGCGGAAGGCCGGCCATTCGTCCCGGCAGGAATCGTCCCCAGTAAGACAGAATGCCCTCGGCGCGGCGCAGCGGTCGATAAACCAATCCCCCTTGCAGGATGCCGCGCGGCAAACGTTCCGGACGGTCGTGCATCGCCTTCAAGGCGATCGTCGCGCCGAACGACGAGCCGAGAATATAGCTTTGCCGTAAACGCAAGTGATCGAGCAAAGCCCAAATGTCGGCAGCGAGATGATCGTGCTCATAGCGGCGCAAGCGAGCGCCGTCCCGGTAGCCGCTCGGCTGGTCGTAGGCGATGCAGCGAAAATGTGCGGACAACCGCGAGATCGGCATCAGGAAAGAGCGGCAGCTATCGCTTAGTCCGTGGACAAAAAGCAGCGGTGGACCGTTGCCCCAGATGTAATAGGGCATGCGATAGCGGCCGGTGTCGCAAGTTCCGTGAATCGCCTCGCGCTCAAAGCGCGCTCGCGCCTCGGCGAAATTGATCGGCGGAACTTGCTCGGGCGGATGCAAAGCGCAGATATCGACGCAGGTCAGAGGACAGTCCTGCGCGTCGCCGTTAGGGCAGCTTGGCCGTGACGAATCGGGGACCGAGGCAGCATCATGTAGGGGAAGTTTGTCGTTCATCTTACTTATAGAATACCATGCTGGCGAAGCTTACGCTTTCGTTGCCGCCCGGATGGACGTACTGATCGTAGTGCAGCAAATCGCTGCGGCCAGGATGCAGCGCTTCCAGGACAATATAGGTGGGCGGCAAACCGCAGATACGGCGGGCGTTGCCCTCGCCGGCAATGATGCGGAAGTAAGCGGCGGCATCCGGCGAGCGGGGTCGCGTAAGCGCCCCGAGTGCCTGCTCCCTCGGGGCGCTTACGCGACCCCGCTCGCCCAGCGCGTGCAGCAGTGCGAAATCCTGGCGGCGGCTGTGCGTCAACCCCGAAGGATTGACCGGGGAAGGATCGCCGAACTTCGGGCCGATGTGTGCCAGATCGCCGCTGATGATGTAGCAGATCGGTTCGTCCGTCTCGCGCTCAACGGCACGCAGCGCCGCGATCATCCGTCCAATGTCGTTCTCCTCGATCGGCTCGCTGCCACTCGAGATACAGTCGTGGAACGAGCCGACCAGCAGAGGAACGATGCGGAACGGCGTGCCGGCAAAGAGATACTGCAAGAACACCACTTCCAACTCGATGGAATGCTCCGGCAGATGGGCCAGCAATTCATCGTCAAACAGGCCGTCGCCATAATGAGCGACGAGGCGATCGATGTAATCCGAATCGGTCGGCGTGATGCCCAGCGGCGTCTGAAAATGCTTGCGCGTGAGCGTGAAGCGATGCATGCTGTAGTGCGAGGTGGCGATGATGACGAACAGCCTGGCCGGCGTGCGTTCAAATAGTTCTTTGTAGGCCCAGGTATACGTCAGACCGCCGCGGCCGTAGTCGATGTGGGGAACCAGGGCGGCGCGAAAATGCGGATCGGGCCGGCGCGGCCCGGGCTGGCCGGGACCTCCGGCCGCAGTGAAGAGGCGGTCGAGCCAGCTTCGCAGGCGCACCGGATCGTCGCCGTAGCTCGGAATGCAGGAGGGCGGACGGATGGGATTGCCGGCATGTTCGCTCAGGCAGGTGCGGAAACGCGGTCCCTCAAAAAACAAAGCATCATCGAGCTTTCGCACCAACCGATGAAACGAATCCACGGGGCCGGCCAAGCCGTCGATGTCCCGCTGGATCTCGGACTCGATGTCCGGGAGAGTGCGTCTCCCGTCGAACAGATGCAGCCAGCGGGTTTCCAGGTTGGTAAGACGAAGGCGGGGGACCGCCAAGCGGAGTTGGTCCCAGATGAAGTACCCTCCTCCGCTCTCCGCTTCCAGGGCGAGATGAGAACGCAAGCGCGGTCGCTCCGGCGCGGACATGGACGGCTCTCCGGTCGCTGTCTGCACTGACGGAAAGCACCCTTTGCTCCGCCGAACAGACCCTGCTTTATTGTTGTTCGGGATGCCGGTAAGGGTCAAGAGACAGCAGCGGAGCAAGAGTCAAAAATTTCTCAAGAATGTAATTGACATCCATTAATTCGTTGATATGCTACACACTGACTCGTAAAAGCAGACGGGAAGTCAGTCAGCGATGGATCTTCAACCTATGTCTGGACCGTACTTGCCGGACCCAGCGTCGGTTTCCTTCGGACCTTTCCCTCAAACTGCTTTTGCTCTTGGTCTCCCGGCCGCCCATTCGGAGTGAGGAAGCTTGTTTGGGATTGCGGGGAGAAGGTTTGTGGGTTGTCACATTTATCGTAGGTCCGCGCGCATTCGCCAAGGCGCTCTTGCTCCGTCGGGGTGGATGGACAGGGCTAGACTAGCGCCCCTCGGTCCGTGCGCGGGACGTGGAGGGATCAGCCTTGAACAGTAATGCTACTGCCGTCCGAACCCGCTCGCCCAAGATCGTCGCGCCGGTCACGACGCCGCTTCGCATCTCCGATGAGACTCTGGGCCGCATGACCGCCGTTTTCAAACTGCTGTCCGACCCGTCGAGGCTGAAGATCGTCCTCGCCTTGGCTCAAGATGGCGAGTTGCACGTCTCCGCCTTGTGCGACATGCTCGGTCAATCGCAGCCGGCCGTCAGCCATCATCTGACGCTGATGCGCATGGTTGGCCTGGTCGGCTTCCGCCGCGATGGCAAGCACAATTACTACCACCTGGCCTCGGCGCACGTGCGCGATCTGTTCGAGCAGTTCTTCGCCGACGCCGGCAATGGCCAGAAGGCCATTCATTTGGATGACTTCACGCTGAGCTTCAAGCGCAAATGAAGCAGACAAACCTAATCCCCCGGCGAGCGGGGGGCGTAAGCCCCCTGTTCCTTCCGAACAGGGGGCTTACGCCCCCCGCTCGCCGGGGTACTGCGCTATAATTCCTTATGGAGCCCCTCGTCAATCTCTGCCTCGCCGGGAGGGATCGGGATGATCGTACAACCGCGCGACGGGCAGCTGCTGCTGATCCGCCAAACCGACCATGCCGCTTTGGCCGGCCTCTTCGCCCAGCACTGGGGCAACGCCGACTTTGCTCTCCCCTCGCCGCGCGATCCGGTGATCGCCGCTGCCATCCATCACGATGACGGCTGGCTGCTGTGGGAAGCGGCCCCACGCATCGATCCCTCCACACAGCGGCCGTATCAATTCACGGCCATGCCGCTCGCTGAACACATCGGTTTTTACAGAGCCGGCATCGAACAGGTTCTGACCCTCGAGCCCTACGCCGGACTGCTCACGCTTATGCATCTGGCCGGCCTGTATCAAATGCGCTTCAACACCGATCGACACATGCAGCCCAAAAAACTGTCCCGCGATGAAGAGCGTATACAGCGGCAATTTCTTGATGAGCTTCATCAGCAACAGGAATCGTTGCTACGAGAACTGCCGCAGCGCGGCGTCCCCGCAAGCTGGCTGGAAGAGCGGCGTCTGTGGTGCAATTACAAGCTGCTGCAAATGTACGATCGCTTATCTCTGTATTTCTGCACGGCCCCACCGCGTCCGGCCACGCTGGAACCTGCGCCGCGAGATTACGAAGGCAGCGAAACCCAACTCATCCTGACGCCGCTTACTGATCGCGCTGTGGCCATCTCGCCCTATCCCTTCGATCGCAGCCCGCTGTCGTTCACGGTACCCGCTCGCAGCGTGCCGGACCGCGACTATGAGAGCGATGACTCATTCCGTGCTATCTACTCTCACGCGACGGAGACGGAATTGCGCTTCGAGATTCAAGCGTATAAGTGAGCTGGCAAGGCCTCAATGTGCATGATTCTACAGCCGGCCTACCTGGGGAGGGTTCGCGGATCGCCTTTGAACGGCTGGATGCTCAGCACATGCGCGGGATTGATGCAGACGGTAGGAGCATCTCGTCTGTCCCATTCTGCCCAGTCCTTAACTTGACCTTGGTCCCAGTAAACCAAATTATCGAGGCGTAGGTATTCTCTACGCATTGCTTTCTGAATCAACTGATCTAGGGAATCGGGCGAAGAGCCAGCAAAGGTATGGCCATGCTGGGTTCCATCTTGCACTTGAATTTTGTACCAATTCATGATGCTCTCCTATGTGCGGCGGTACTAGGAAGTTCAGATTGAGATACTGCTGGAATACGACTACTGAATCCGAAGACGCCGCACCCACTCGGCCTCGCGGGCAATCTCGGTGTCGGTCAGGCCGCTGGAGCGGTGAATCTCGGTGCGAGCCATTTTGCCGCTGGTCATGTCCAGGGCCATCACGTCGATGAGACCGTTGCTGCCGACGCCGCAGCGCACCTGCACCGGCGACGACTTCGGCAAATTCGGCGGCAGTTCCTCGATCCAGCATTCGCCGATGGTGATGCAGGCTCCGGCCTGCGTGGCTTCGCCCTGCAGCACCTTGACGCGGACGCGCTGCTGATTCTCCACGACGGTGCAGTAAACCCGGCTGGCCGCCGTCGGCAGCTGCGTGTTCTTGGAAATGAGAATGTCGTTGATGCGCTCCTGTCCCTGCTTGACCTCGATGCCGAGACTGTGAGCGTTGACGTTGATTTCGACCACTTGGGCCAAGGCGTCGCGCGCGGCGCCCTCCATGAACAGATCTTCGCCGAAGTCGTGTGAAGCGACGATGCCGGCGTGCAGGGCGGCGCCGCGAGCCACGACTTCGCTGACGGCCAGCGAATGATCCGGCATCTTGCCGGTCAATTCTTCGAGCATCTGCCGTGTCATCGGCATGTGCGTCGAGCCGCCGACCAGCAGAATGCGATCCACTTGCTCCCACGAGAGCTTCGCCTGTCGCAACAGCTGTTGCGTGGTAAACCGGGTTCGTATCAGCAGATCGCGCGTCATCGCCTCGAAGTCGGCGCGGGTAATCGGCACGGTCAGAACTTGTCCGGCGTGCATGCAGGTGATGGTTGTTTGCGGCAGCTTGCTCAGGGTGCGCTTGGCCCGTTCGGCGGCGCTGCTGAGGTTGACAAGCGCATGGGGATCGTGTCGCGGATCGATACCGGTCTGCTTTTTGAACAGGGTAGCGACATGATCGATGATGCGATCATCCCAATCTTTGCCGCCCAGGCGCACGTCGCCCTCGATGGCGATGGTCTGAAAATGCTGGTGCGCCAGGCGGACCAGGGTGACATCGAAGGTGCCGCCGCCGAGGTCGTAGACCAGGACGGTGCGTTCATCCTGCGGCAGAGCCGTCGGTTCCGGCGCATGGGGTGATTGCTGGAGGGAATAGGCCAGGGCGGCGGCGGTCGGCTCGTCGAGGATGTCGAGCACTTCCAGGCCGGCGATGCGGCCGGCGTCCTTGGTGGCCTTGCGGCGCGTGTCGTCGAAGTAGGCCGGCACCGTGATGACGGCTCGGCTGATGGGACCGATGCGCAGCTCGGCGTCCTGGACCAGTTTGCGGAGGATGATGGCCGAGAGCGTTTCCGGCCGGAAGTCGCGCCCGGCGACAGGCTGGCCGTAGGAGGTGTGTCCCATGCGCCGTTTGATGAGCGTAGCCACCCGGTCGGGCTGTTCCAGGGCCACATCGAGCGCGGCTTGGCCGACAACGGCGGTTTCGTCGTCGAGCAATAACACCGCGCTGGGCGTGAGCATCTCGCCGTCGCGGTTGGGCAACGTGATGGGTTGGCCGTGATCGTCCAGACTTGCGATGGCCGAGAATGTGGTGCCCAGGTCGATGCCGACTAGCTTGCCTGTGCCGACTGCCATTTTTGGTTTTCAGTTTACGGTTTTCGGTTGTCGGTCCTCTGTCTTCAATGTACAAGATACGAAGCTCAACTGAAAACCGAAAACGGAAAACCGAAAACCGATTGTGCATTTTTCGTCGTCTGCTCTGCCAGATGCTCCGGCGAGACACCCAGCAGTTCCGCCAGGCAGGCTGCCGTGTGAACGACATGAGCCGGCTCGTTGCGCTTGCCGCGCAGCGGCACCGGCGACAAATAGGGACTGTCCGTCTCGACAAACACGCGGTCGAGCGGCTGTTGTGCCGCAGTCTGACGCAGAGCCGCCGCGTTCTTGTACGTCAACATGCCGGCGAACGACAGGTACAAGCCCATCGCCCGGCACGCCTCGGCCATCGCCGCATCGCCGACGAACGAGTGCATCACGCCGCGAATGGGACCGTGCCGGTCGAACTCGCTTCGCAAGACGCGGAGCATGTCGGCCTCGGCTTCGCGGCAATGAATCACAACCGGACGCTTGCTCCGTCGTGACAACGCCAGATGCCGGACGAAATACTCCTCTTGAACATCAAACGGCGTGTTGTCCCAATGGCGATCCAGCCCGGTTTCGCCGATGCCGACCACGCGCTCATGTTCGACAAGCGCGATGATCTCATCCCAGGCAGTTGGGGCTGCTTCCATGATGTTATTGGGATGAATGCCGGCGGTGGCGAACAGCATCGAATGGCGTTGGGCAAGCGAAAGACTGATGGCGCTGGACGGTGCGCTGGTGGCGATGGTGATGATCGTTTGCACATTGGCGGCGCGAGCGCGATCGAGGACGGCGGGCAGGTCGGCGGCGAATTGCTCGTCGTCCAGATGCGCGTGCGTATCGATGAGGGCAGTCACGTCAGGTCACGCTCGCTTGAGGTTGCGCCGCGGCGAGTTCTTGCAGCCGCGGCAGATGCCGGCGCTTGAGGGCCAGAAGGCTTTCCACCTCCGCCCGTGCGGCGGGATCTTTGATCGCTGGCAGGTCGCGCTCAAGGTCGGCAATCGACCGGCGCTCATGTTCGATCAGGCGCGGCAAAAGAAAATCGAGCGCCAGGAAATTGATGGTCGTGAAGTGGGCGGGATAAGGCGGCAAATACGGCAGCGGGATGCGGTGGCGGACGAGGAAACGTCCCAGGCAGGCCACCGCCTCGCGCTCATCGGCGATGAGCTGCTGCACGTCCGCCAAGGTTTTTTCTTCCGTCGAGCTGGTCCAAGGATACGCCTCGGCCACATAGGTGAGGACGGAACGGCTGTCACGGCAGAGAATGTCCTGGAGCAGCTTTTGCGAATGCGCATCGATCACTGTGGTTGTCCTTTCCCGCCAGGCCGCTGGAGTGGTCCCTTTTTTTTGTCACCGAACGGCGGCCCGCCTTTTTTTCCGCCTCCCCCTTTCGGCGCGCCTTTCGGACCCGACCCGAACGCCATCGCGGCTCGCGTGGCAGCCGTAAAGCGATCGCTGCCCTCCCGACTGTAGGCGTCCAGCGGCGCCCACAAAATGCCGAAAACGAACACGGCAAGGGCGAGGACGAACGAATAAATGGCGGCCGAGATCGGCTCACGCAAGCGCACCGGCTCGCGGCCTTCCAGATCTTCCGCCTTGCCCTCCAGGATCATGACTTTCAGAACCTTGATGTAGTACATCGCGCTGATGACAGTATTGACGCCGCCGACGATGAGCAAGCCGAACAACACGGCCCCCATGCCCGCATCGCCTTGCTGATACCAGGCCTGGCTGACGTTCCACAGGACACTGAAAATCTGGAACTTGGCCGCGAAGCCGACCAGCGGCGGAATGCCCAGCAGGCTAAGCAGGAAAACCGACAGCGTCACGACCATCCACGGCGAACGACGGATCAGGCCGCGATAATCGTCCAGCTCCTCGGAGCCGGTCTCGTTTCGTAGGTAAGCGACTACGGCGAAAGCGCCGAGGTTCATGAACAGATAGGCGGCAAGGTAGAAGAGAACGGCTTGCAAGCCGGGCATCTCGAAGGAGTTGGCCGACCCTGCCACCGGCCTCAGCGCGGCCAGGCCCATCATCATGTACCCGGCGTGAGCGATGGTCGAATAAGCCAGCAAGCGCTTGAGATTGGTCTGCAAGTAGGCGGCGAGGTTGCCGAACGTGGCGGTGAGGGCGGCGAAGAAAGCGAGGGCCGGCACGAGGTACCGCACGATCACGGCCCAGTGTGGGGTAATCAACGCCTGGTCCATGTTATCGATGCCGCTGAACATCAGAGTCAGTCGCGCAAGCAGGGCGATGGCTGCGCCTTTGGATGCGACCGAAAGAAAGCCGGCCACTTCGGCCGCTGCTCCCTCGAAGACATCGGGGCACCAGAAATGAAACGGCACCGCCGCCAGCTTGAAGCCGACGCCGATCAGAACGAACAGCACCGCGAGGATCAACACCGGATCGAACGCCGCGCCGCCGGACTCCGGAGAGAAGGAGTACATCAGGCCGATGGCGACTTCGGGCAAGTAGGCGGTGCCGAAGCGTCCAGCCAACAAGCTAATACCGTAGAGCATGACACCGGAAGCGCCGCCGCCGTAAACGACGTACTTGAGCGCCGCTTCGCCGGAAGCTCGGCGCCCCTTCAGATATCCGGCCAGAGCATAACTGGGCAAGCTGGCCATCTCGACGCCGATGTACACCATCAGCAAGTGCGTGGATGCCGCCATGAGGACCATGCCCACGGTAGCGCCCAAGAGAAGACAGTAAAAATCGGCAGAATCCTCCGCGTCGGGGATGCCGGTCGTCAGGGACAGCCAAATGACGAGGGAGGTGAAGCCATATAGAAAGCAGCGTAAGTAAATGGTCAGGTGATCGAAAACGACCAGGGAGCCAAAAGCAGTATGGAACAAACCCGCAAACGCGCCGGTTTGCGATGCTCTCATCGGCGCGTCGAAGGGTGTCACGACGTAATCCCCATAGAACGGCCAAAGGTTGTCAGGCCACGGGATGACAATCTTGCCGTACCATTGGGCCATGCTGATTGCTAGCGCCGTCAGCGCAACTCCCAGGGCGACTTTGCCCATGTGCGCGCGATTAAACAGCCGGAGGAGCAGGAACAGCACGATGCCGCTGCAAGCCACCAGTTCCGGCAGAAATCGCATGCAGTCATCCCAAATCCCGCCTATATCGATGTTTGGCAACATGGGGAGATCTCACATCCGTTCGGCGAGCGGGGGGTGTTAACCCCCCAGTACTTCCACCGGGGGGTTAACACCCCCCGCTCGCCACAAAAATCAGGGTCCGAATCGCGCCAACGTATCCACCAGTCCGGTGAGACTCGGTTCCATCCAGTTCAGCAGCAAGTAACCCGGCAGTATGCCCAGGGCCACCGACAACACCACCAAAGGCGTGATGCACACGATCTCGCGCACGTTGATGTCGGAGTAATTGCGATATTGTGGATTCTCGCCCATGAAGACACGTTGCAGCGTCCACAGGATGTATGCTGCGGTGATAACCACGGTCAACGCCGCCAACACAGCGAAAACCTTGTTGTAGTTCCAGGTGGACAGCACCACCATGAACTCGCCGACGAAGCCGCACATACCGGGCAGCCCCATCGCCGCGAAGAAAATCACGGCGCTAATTCCGCCATAGAGCGGCATCGGCTCGTACAGGCCGCGGAAATTGTCCAACCGGCGATGATGAGCACGATCATAAATGACGCCGACCAGGAAGAACATGCCGGCCGACGTGATGCCATGTGCGATCATCTGGAACATGGCACCGTTCATGCCCCAGCTCCAATATTGCGCTTTGTCCGGCGCCGACCACACGGCAATGCCCAGAAGCACGTAACCCATGTGGCTGATGGAGCTGTAGGCGACCAGCTTCTTGAAATCGCTTTGGGCCATAGCGGCGAAAGCGCCATAGACGATGTTGATGACGCCGAACAAGGCGACGGGATACGCGAGCTGCTCGGCCGCCCACGGACAAATCGGATAGGCAATGCGGATAATGCCATATCCACCCATCTTGAGCAGGACGCCGGCCAGAATCATGCTAATGGGCGTCGGCGCTTCGACGTGGGCGTCCGGCAGCCAGGTGTGGAAGGGGAAGACCGGCACCTTGATGGCGAAGCCGATGAGCAGAAACAAGAACATGGTGTACTGAAACCAGGGCTGGAAGAACGCTTGTTCCGTCGTGCGTTTCTTCAGACCCTCATCGTTGATGGCAGCGTTGTAATCGGCCTCGGCTTTGCGAATCTCTTCCGCCCTGGCCTTGTTGGCTTTGAGATCGTCAAGCAAACTCTTGGCCTGCTCAGCCTTGAAACTCGTCGTCACCGGCTGGCCGTTCAGCACTTGCAGGGCTGCTTTCCCGACGCGCTGCAAGACGACGAGATCAAACGTGTGGACTTCGGTCTGGTTGCCGGAGACGGTCTTTCCTTCTCTCTGGGCTTGGGCCACAGCCTCCGCCATAGTGCGCGGCCCCACGAAGTCGCGCACGTCCGTGAAGTAAAAAGCCAACAGCGCGATCAGAATGAACACGCTGCCGAGCAGCGTGTAGAGAAAGAACTTGATGGCGGCGTATTCGCGGCGCGGTCCGCCCCAGACGCCGATGAGGAAATACATCGGCAAGAGCATCACTTCCCAGAAGATGTAAAACAGGAAGAAATCCAGCGCCAGGAAAGTGCCGAGCATGCCCGTCTCCAAAATCAAGAAGAGCATGCAGTAGCCGCGCACGAAGCGCTCGATTTTCCAACTGGCGATCATAGCCAGGAAGGACAGTAAGGTCGTCAACAACACCAGCGGCATGCTGATGCCGTCGGCGCCGAGGTAATAATTGATGTTGAAGCGCTCAATCCAGGGATAGCTGGCCAACCAATCGGTGCTTTTCTGCGGGTCGCCGACTTTCTCCGCCTCGATCTGACCCAGGCGATAATCGAGCGACACCCATTCACGGCTGCGCGGGTCGAGGCCGCGGACGCTGCGGGCATCGATGACATCGTTGTAAAAGGCGATGAACATGCCGATGCTGACGCCCAGCGTCAAGCCGGTGCCGGCCAGCGACAGCCAGCGCATCAACTCTTCCTTGCCGCGCGGCACGAAGATCAACAACAGCGCGAAGACGCTGGGAATGAAGACTACCGCTGTCATCCAGAGTAGGTCGCGTTCAGCCATGTCAAAGTCTCGTCTCAAGAAACTACAAGGCGAGCGGGGGGCGTAAGCCCCCTGTTGCTTCTTCTAACAGGGGGCTTACGCCCCCCGCTCGCCGGTCTTACCCCGCCGTCGCCATGCGTACAAAGTAGGCCAGCACCATGAAAATCCCGGCGGCGGCCAGCACCAAAAACAACACGTAACTCCGCAAGAAACCCGTCTGCACGTTCCGCAAACGCGCTCCCACGTCATAGGTCACATTGCCAACCAGGTTGACCAGGCCATCAACGACATTGTTGTCGAACACGCCGTCCCACTTCGACACCAACACGCTGATACGGGCGACCAGGTGAATGATGCCGTCGATGACGTGCAGATCAAACCAGGCAAACCAGTGGCCGACCACCAAGGCCGGACGCACCACAATGACACTGTACAGCCAATCGAAACGCCATTTGTCCATCAGAAAAGCGTGCAGGCCCGGAAACTGCTCCTTGGCCTCGGCCGGATCGAGAACGCGCTTCCAGTAAATCAGCCCGGCGAAGACGATGCCGATGGCCACCAGACCCAGAGCGAGGTTGCCGGCCAGGTGGTGATTGTGGTGGGCATACAGCCGTTCGTTCTCTTCCGCTTTCTTGGCGACGGTCCAGTATTCGCCGTGATCTTCGCTGACGGAGTAATCGATGTTGCCGAAGTCGGCGAGCACGGCGTGATGCTGGGCGTGATGGACGTTTGATTCCAGCCAGCTCGACTCGGCGTCGTAAATCGGCCAACCCCAGGCGACGCACACGCTGCACACGGCCAGCGCGATGAGCGGCACCGTCATTGTCCAAGGCGATTCGTGGGCATGTTCATAAACGTGCTCGTCGCGCGGCTTGCCCGTGAAGGTCATCAGCCACAAACGAGACATATAAAAGGCAGTAATCCCGGCCGTGACCAAAGGCAGCAAGAACAAAAAGAGATGCTGCGGGTGGACGTAGACAAAGCCGAGTGCCTGCGCGAGGATGGCATCCTTGCTGTACCAGCCGGTGAACAGCGGAATGCCGGCGATGGCCAAGACGCCGGTCAGCATGGTCAGGGCGGTGATTTTCATCTTCGGATACAGTCCGCCCATTTTGAGCATATCCTGCTCGTGATGACAGCCGTAAATGACGCTGCCGGAGCCGAGAAACAAAAGCGCTTTGAAGAAGGCGTGCGTCATCAGGTGGAACAGGCCAGCCACCCAGCCGCCGACGCCCAGGGCCAACATCATGTAGCCGAGCTGGCTGACCGTGGAGTAAGCCAGCACTTTTTTGATGTCGGTCATGACAATGGCAATGGTGGCGGCGACGAACAGCGTGATGCCGCCGGTGTAGGCAATGACCAACAGCGCTTCGTAGGTGAAAAGCGGATAACAGCGCCCCACGAGATAGACGCCGGCGGCGACCATCGTGGCGGCGTGGATGAGGGCGCTAACCGGCGTCGGACCTTCCATCGCGTCGGGCAGCCAGACTTGCAGCGGAAACTGCGCCGACTTGCCGACGCAGCCCAGAAATATGCCCAGACCGGCGGCAACCAGCATCCAGTAGGGCATCCAGCTATGTTGATCCGGCTTCGGATCTTGGGCCACGTTCTTGACGAGGGCGTGGTAGTGTTCGGGCGGCTTGCGGGGGAAGATAAGGATCTGGGCGCCGTGTTCCTGAGTAGTGAACTTCGGCGATCCTTCCTGTGCGACTTCGCCGCGGACAAAGCGGCCAGCCATGTTGACGGAGCCGTGCGCATCGGTCAACGGCGCCCGCACACGTTGGAAAATCTGATCGAAATTGAACGTGCCGAGATTGGTCCACAGGATGAGCAGACCGAGAATGAAGCCGGCGTCGCCGATGCGATTGGTGATGAACGCTTTGTTGGCCGCGTTGGAGGCGCTCTGTCGCTCGAAGTAGAAGCCGACCAGCAGATACGAACAGATACCGACCAATTCCCAGCTTAGAAACACCTGAAAGAGATTGTCCGCCAAAACCAGGTTAAGCATCGAGAAGCAGAACAGCGACAGATACATGAAAAATCGGCCAAAGCGTCCGCGCCGCTGAAGGTGCCCATAAGCCGTGTGGACCTGATGGTCCTCGACCTCCGGCTGCAATTCGTCGCTCATGTAGCCGATCGAGAACAGATGGATCAACGTGGCGATGAACGTCACCATGACGAACATCAGCGCGCTGAGGCTGTCGATTTTGAAGCCCAGCTGCAAGACGGTGCCGTTGTCGGGATCGCTAATGCCGGCGGGACGAATGCGCAGCCAATCGAGATGGCCTTGCCACATTTTTTCGCGGGCATCGGCCCATCGCTTTTCCTTCTGTTCGAGCTGATGTTCTTCCGCTTCGAGACTCTCTTCGGCCTTCTCCTTGTCTTCGCCCTGGGCCGTCGCTGCCTTCGTTCGCAGTTCGTAGAGGGTCCGCTCGTGCTTGGTGATCTCCGTTTCAAACTGACTCTGCTGCGCGGTGAAGAGGATGAAGCCGATCAGGCTGAAGACGAAAGCCAGGGCGATGGCTCCCGTGGCGATATAGGCGGGAGTGCGGCCGCGCTCTTCGCCGCCGAAGAGATTGAACAGGGCGGCGCCGGCAGGGGTGTCGCGAAACGGCCGGGTGGCACACCACATCGCCGATGCCAACAGAATCAGTACGAACGAGAAGAGCGGCACCAGCGTGGCAGCGACGAAATACCAGCCGGGATGTTCGCCGAACAATTCCAGGAGGTTCATCATGCTCAGCCCTTGAGTTCCTCCGCCGTATCGACGTCCACAGTCATGTGGTTGTTGTAAAAGTTGAGAACGATGGCCAGCGCGATCGCGGCCTCCGCCGCCGCCAACACGATGACAAACAGGGCGAAGATCTGTCCTTCCACCTGGAAGATGGGGTTATAGTAGGCAAAGGCGACGAAATTGATGGTGGCGGCATTGAGTACCAGCTCGACGCCCATGAGGATGCCGATGGCGTTGCGTTTGGTGGCCATGCACACCGCGCCGCAGACGAACAGCAAAGCCCCCAAGAGCAGAAAGTGATTCAGTCCAACGGCGAGGTTCATGCGCGTACTCCCAACTGTTGCTCGCCGGCTGACCTACCGACCGGCGGGACGCCGGTCCCACCAGAGGTCATCTGGCGGCGCTTGGCACGAGCCAGATAGGCGGCACCGATCAGGACCACCAACAGGTGCACCGAGACAATTTCAAACGGCAGCAGGTACGACACGGAAAGGCGTCTGTGCGGCTGAGCGCCGGGAGGCAAGCCGGTCATGTTGCCTTGGGGCGAGGCTTGCCATTGACCCAAGAGCGCCTGGCCCAGCAGCGTACTGTCGGCCAATTCTTCCCGCGGAACGTGCGCGTCGCTCGGCTCTTTTGGGCTGCTGATGACAAGACTGGCGGCCAGCACACCGTAAAGGAGCAGGCCGACGGACAAGGCGATGCCCCATTCGGCGGCACTGATACGCATGTTGATGAACGGACTTTGGGCCGTGAGCATGACGCCGAAAACGACCAGGACAAGCGTGCCGCCGACGTAGACGAGCAGTTGCGTCGCACCGACGAAATCCGCGCCGAGCAGGAAGAACAGGCCGGAGACGCCGGCCAGGGTGAACAGCAGCCAGGCCGCCGCCCGCACGATGTTCTGCGTCACCACGACGGCCAAGGCGCAAATCGCCGTCATTGCCGCGAGGAGATAAAACAGTACGTCGGTCAACGCCATGATACGTTCCTCGTTTAGCCGCGAGCCGTAGGCGAGCGCGGTGGGACCGGCGTCTCGCCGGTCCGGATTGGTGGGACCGGCGTCTCGCCGGTCGTCTACGGCTCGCGGCTAAACTCACATTTTCCGCGCCAATTCCGGCGGAATCGGCCCGCGATCCCACAAGTTCGTCGCCCCCGTCACCGACACCGGCAGCCGGCTCGGTGTGGTGACGATTTTCACAACCATCCAAGCGAACAGCCCCAGGCACACTGCACACAACACATAACTGAAATACGGTCCCACCCACGGATAGACGGCGACCTGCCAGATACTCACGCCCAGAAGGAGAACACAGCTAATGGGCAACAGATATTTCAAGCACGTCATCATCACCTGATCGATGCGCAGCCGCGGCAGCGTCCAGCGCACCCACATCTGAATGAAGACGAGCAGCCAGCCCTTGACAACGAAGACCGCCACGTTGATGACATTGCCGATCACCCAGCCCAGCCACGACGGCTGCTCGGCGCTGCCCAGCTTCGTTGCAAACCACTCGCTCAATTCCGGCAGAAATCCCGTATGCCAGCCGCCTAGAAACAACAGCACGGCAATGCCGCTAACGGCGAACATGGCTCCGTACTCGGCCATGAAGAAGAACGACCAGCGTAGTCCGCTATATTCCGTGTGGAAACCGGCCACCAGCTCGCTCTCCGCTTCGGCCAAGTCGAACGGAGCGCGTTTGCACTGCGCGGTGGCGCAGGTGAAGTAGGTCCAAAAGGCCAGGAAGGTAAACGGATCGTGGAAGAGATACCAGTTCCAGATGCCGCCTCTTTGCAGATTGCTGATGTAATTGAGGTCCATCGAACCGGCGACGATGACGGGCACCAGCACGCACAGGGCCATCGGCACTTCATAGCTGACCATCTGAGCGGCTTCGCGCATGCCGCCGAACAAGGCCCATTTGCTGCCGGAGCCGTAGCCGGCCAGGATGATGCCGAACACTTCGGTGGACATCACCGCCAGCATGAAAAAGATGCCGATGCTCATCGGCTTGGCCACCCAGCCGTTGGCGAACGGCAGGGCGAGGTAGGCGGCGAACGCGCCACAAAAAGCGATGTAGGGACCGAGTCGGAAGAGCATTTGATCGGCGTCGGCGGGAATGAGGTCTTCCTTAACGAGCAGCTTAATGCCGTCGGCAATCGTCTGTAACCAGCCGAACCTCCCGCCGACGCGCGTGGGACCGAGACGATCCTGAATACGACCGGCGACCTTGCGTTCGAGCCAGATGAAAAAAACGGCGGAGCCCGCCACGAAGGTGACGAGCAGAAGCGCTTCTGCGATGGCGAGCCACAGGTACCTGGTTTCCCAGAACCAATCCTTTACGGATGACAGCAACTCCATCACGGTCGGCAACCTCCACGCGGAGAGAGCAGGCAATCCACACCAGCCCGCCGCGCCAACAAGGCGACATAGAACCCTGGATCGACGTTACTGTATGGGGTGTGCGAGACAGCGGCAAGCAAGCCGCGCGAACGAATGAACAAAAATAATCGGGAAAACTGCGGGCACCAGCCCTCAGTGAGCGAGGACGGCCCTCACTCACTGAGAGCTAATACCCATGCGACTTGGATGATGCCCCCGGAGGGAATCGAACCCCCGACACGGTTTTTTAGAGAAACCTGTTCTGCCACTGAACTACGGGGACATCTCGTCTCCTTACTTTACGTCCTGTTCCTCCAGCCAGGTGCGAACCTTCTCGTACAGTTCCTCCAACTCCGTCACGGTAAGGTGAAGTGGCCGAACTTCGGATGGGTCCGCCACGGGTTTCCTGGCCGAAGCGTAATCGGCAGGAATCCCGAGATCCTCCGTGAGTACCTTCTCCTCTCGGAATCCCTCTCGGGAGAGGCTGCCTTGCCTGTCCACATGGCGATGCTCGAAAACCTTCTGAGAGAAAATCGAACAGATTCTCGGCTCGGGCAGTGGGACGGGCGGCGCATAGCCGATGGTTTGGCCCTTCTCGTTTCGGATGCGTCGGCGAAGGACGCGGTTGTGTGGGGCTTTCCGCTGCCACCGTGTCCAAGCATGGGCCAGGCGGATAGCTCGCCAATAAACCTGGTTTAAGATTTTCAGCTTGCGATAGGTCTGGTAGTCGCAAGGATGAAACCCCCAGCGTGATCGGAACATAGCAATCTCCTTAGAAAGAGCCTCACAGCGCGGAATCTCCCTGTTCACCATCACCGTGAAGATGAGTGCAGGGATCGGTTTGTGTGCTTAGGTTTTGGGTCTATGTGAAACCGGGATCGCTCAGGCAGCGATAGCGCTTGAAGATCCGCCGGCGCTCCCCGCTGATTGGCTCTGTGCCGATGGCGGTCAGCTCGTTGCCCCGGTCAGGCTCGTGAAAAGCACGATGAGCGATCCCAAAACGGCGCAACCGATCCAGGCACCGAAATAGCTGACGTTCATCTGCAACAGCGCAGACGACAAGATGGGGATGGGGTAATTCCGCAGGAAGCAGAGACTTTGCCACCTCGATGGCGGCGTGGCAGGATTGGACCACTTGCTGAGGCGCAGGGAGATCGCTCCTCACGAAGAGATAGATGTACGGTGTAGCGTCCTATGTGAACTTCATGCCTTCCTCCTTTCGATTCAAACCACACTCAATTCTACATGGCGGATATAGCGAGGTAAAGTCCTGGAAAAGCTCGGCTACGTCCGGCTTTTTAAGGCTTTGTCGAGGAATCCAAACAACGCCTTCGTCGCCGGATCGTCCGGCAAGCCGAGGTCCGCGTTGATCTTGTTGTGGGTCGTTTCCCTGCCGCCGAAGACTGTGACAGCGATGCCCGCTTCTTTCAGCGCGTTCGCAAAACGCTGCGCTTGTGCGCTCGTGTCGGGATGGTCGGCGACATGCAGAATCAGAAACGGCGGAATCCCTTTGTCCTTGGCCACATGCGTGACGGCGGAAAAGTCACGATGTTTCGCGGGATCGTTGCCGAATTTCTCCCGATGACCGTATTTCGCTTGCGGCAGACCATGTACGCGACGCCGGGTTTCCGCCGTCTCAATGATGGCCGGCACGTCGTAGGTGTCGCCATCGACGGGCACGCAGCCTTTGATGATGGTCAAGGACAGATCCTCGGCCTTCAAATAGCGATCATCGATGCAGACGAGCGCCGCCAGTTGCGCACCGGCGGAATGGCCCATCACGAAAAGGCGATCCGGATCACCACCGTACTCGGCGATGTGGTCATGCACCCAGTGGATGGACTTGGCGATGTCACGCACGTTGGTCCCCATGTCCACGCTCGGCAAGAGCCGGTAGTTAGTGGAGACAAAGACGAAGCCCTTTTCCGTGAAAGCCGTCGGCTTCCTCTGGACGCTCGATTTGTCGCCTGTCTGCCAACCGCCGCCGTGAATCCAGAAAACCACCGGCAGGTTTTTGGCGTCGTGTGGCGAATACACATCAAGCACCTGGCGCTCGTGCACCGAATTGTAGGGGATGTCGCGTTTGACGTCCTGGGCTTGCGCTGGGGACAACAAGGCGACAGTGACGAGAAGAGCAGAGACGTAATTCATGGTACCCGTCCAGCATGGTTGGTCCTGATGTTTCCAGACCGAGGAAAGCGATACAGTGGCATATTAGGGAGTGGCGGCCATCTTTGCCCACGATTCGTATCGAGGCGCGTACAATTAATCTGTTCGGCGAACCCAATCAGCGGCGCATGCTGCTTTCGCAATACGCCTGATGTTAGCGAGCGACGACTCGGCTGAGGAAGTCCGGCAGTGCCGCGCGGATCTCCGCGGCGTGGTTTTCCAACGCGAAGTGGTCGGTGTCCAGAAAAAACATTAGGTTGAATGCAAGGGAGTCCTGTTCATCAACATACAGATTGCAGCGGAAAAACCTACTCGCTTTGGGGAGGAAGGGTTATGAGACGCCGCGAAGGTTTTACGCTCATCGAATTGCTGGTGGTCATCGCCATTATCGCGGTACTCATCGGGTTGCTTCTGCCGGCCGTGCAAAAGGTGCGCGAGGCCGCCGCACGCATGAGCTGTTCCAACAATATCAAGCAGATCGTATTGGCCCTGCACAACTATCATGATGCCAATCGCGGCCTTCCGCCAGGCATCGTCATGCCCTACGCCGAGGCCTGGAACGACCCGCTCACGGGCGGCTCTGCCAACCCGTTCGGACCCAACTGGGCAATCTTCATCCTGCCCTACCTCGAGCAGCAAAACCTTTACGCTGTGGCCAATCCGCTCTCCTATCCGGGCACCAGTAACCTGAGCAACCTGGCTTCCTACAACCTCTCGTGGCGCAATGCCCGTGGTTACTCTATCAAATCGTATTTATGTCCCTCGGACGCCGGCCAGGACGTGCCGTTCACCGACCCCGGCGGCGCCCCGCCCGAGCCGGGCTGGGCACGCGGCAACTACGCTTGTAACGGCGGCACGGCGGACATCGACCACCAGATTGGAGGCGATAGCGGCACACCCAACACCCCGTTCCCCGGCCTGAGCAAAGGACCGGTCATGTCCATCAATTTCGGGGCGACGCTGACCACCATCCCTGACGGCACTTCGACGACATTTATGGTGCATGAAGTGCGCATTGGCCTAAACGCGATGGATCGCCGCGGCGTCTGGGCAATGGGCATGCCGGGATCGAGCATGGTCTGTGCCGGCCGCGATTACAACCCGACCCCGAACAACCGTCTCGACCAGTCCGACGAGATTGAGGGCTGTTGGCGTTTCTGGTACCCAGGTATCGGCACCAGAGACGGCATGGGCTGCCGCAGCCAGCCCGAAAAGTACAGCATGGGAGGGCAGGCGCGCAGCCGGCATACGGGCGGCTGCAATGCTGCCTTCTGCGATGGTCATGTACAGTTCATCACCAATTCCATCAGCCAGTACACTTGGGTGCTGCTGCAATCGACCAACGACGGCATGATACCCGGCAACGATTATTGATGCTCGATAAGGAGTTGGCTCATGAATCGACTGGCACGAGGGGTATTCTTCTCGATAGCGCTGACGCCTTGTCTTCTGCCGGCCCTAGGCGACGAGCCTCCGGCAGCCGCCGAACCCGCCACGCTAGAACTGCTGCAAACGATCCCTCTCAACGGCGCCACTGGTCGGCTGGACCACATGGCCATCGACAGCAAGCACGCCCGGCTGTTCGTGGCGAACCTGTCCAACAACAGCCTGGATATTGTGGATCTCAAGGCTGGCAAACTTATTAAGCAGATTCCCGATCAGAAAAAGATCCAGGGCATCGCCTACGCTCCCGAGTTGGATCGTATCTTCGTCGGCAACGGCACCGGCGGCGAGTGCAACGTCTTCGACGGCAAAGATTACATGCTCCTGAAGTCGATCAAATTACCAGGCGCCGACAACGTGCGTTACCTGGCGCGCCGCCGCCTGGTCTACGTCGGCCATGCGGAGAAAGCCCTCAGCGTAATTGATGCGCAAACGTATGTGGTGAAAGCCGAAATCAAGCTGCCGGGGCGTCCCGAAGGCTTTCAATTAGACACCAAACGACCGCGCTTGTACATGAACACGGTCGAGCCGACGCGGCTGGTCGTGGTTGATACCGATAAGAACGAAGTGCTACAAAGCCATCCGCTCACACTCGCTGATCGTGCTTATCCGATGGCGGTGGACGAGGCCAATCATCGTCTCTTCCTCGGTTGCCGTAACAAGCCCTCGGTCGTTGTCATGGACAGCGAGACAGGCCAGGAAGTCGCCAGCGTTGCCATTCCAGAAGACATCGATGACTTGTTTTACGATGCCAAGAACAAGCGCTTGTACGCCTCTTGCGGGGCCGGGACGCTTGCGGTCATCCGGCAGCGCGATGCCGACCATTACGAGACCTTGGAGACGATTCCCACCGCCAAGCTGGCCCGCACCTGTTTCTTTGATCCGGCTGGCGAACGCCTCTACCTAATCGTGCCCCGTCAAGAGGGGCAAGAAGGGCCGACGATTCGCGTTTACCGGCCCCGGCTATGAGCGAACGGGTTGAGGAAGTCGTCTTGCACAGGTCGGCAACTTCGGCCTGTGAATGAATACGGAGAATCATTCCACTCTCCCGGCCTTCTCGCCAACGAGTTTCGCGAACAAACTGCCCAACGCCGGCTCATAGTTTTTCCACCGCCCCACCGAACGCGTGTAAATCGGCTGCCGCACTTGCGTGACGCTCGCCGTGTGGATGGCGCGTTGCGTCCGATGAAACTCCAGACAAGCCGGCTCCCATTCCAGGCCGCACCACGACACCAGCTTGCGCGCCACGCTTTCCAGATCCCCAACCGTCTCTTCGTAGTCGATGTGCAGCAACGGCACCGGCAGCGTGCTGCGCCAATGGTCCATCAGACGCTGATATTCGCAAAAACGGGAGGCAATATGGTCGGGATCGTTGGTCCAGCGCGTCCGCCGGAAATTGGTCATCCAGCACGAAACGGCAATATCGCGCACGTCGCGGCGACAATGGATGAACTTGGCCTTGGGGAACAGGACGGCCAACAGGCCCAGGAACATGTAATTCTCCGGCATCTTATCGGTGATGCGCTGAGCGGTCGGGTGCAAGGCACGCAGTCGATCGAGATGACGTTGCGCAACGGTATGGATGGCTTCGCTGTCCAGACGGGACAGACAAGCCATTGCCCGATCGCCGCTGGACGGTTTTTCCAATTCGACAGACCGCATTACTTCGGGCAGCGACTTGTAATCGTCTCCTGTGAATGGTAACTCGCCGCCGCCGAAGACCTGGGAATGGCTGGCCAAGATCTGCTCGATCAGAGTGGTGCCCGAGCGGGGCAGGCCGACGATAAAGATAGGAAGCTCGCTATCTAGTCCTAATCCGCGAAGGCGGTGGAAGAAGGCGGGGGTACACGTCGCCATCATATCGTTGACAAATCGGCTGTGTTTAGCAGGATCATAGCTTTCGCCGCGTTCACGCCAGACTTCCAGTCTCAGAGCATTGGCGTGAAGCGAATGCTCGGCGGCCTGTGCATACTGTTTGCGTGCGTCGAAGACCTGTGCCAGACCGAAGTGCAGCCTGGCACGGCTCTCCTTGGACAGAGCCGGCTTAGCGACCAGGCGACACATCACCTCCAGATCGTCCTCGGGCAACGTGCTGCGCAGCAATGTTGCCAAATTCGCCCACGCCCTGACGCCATTGGGATCATGGCGCAATGCGGTCCGAAACGATTCTTCGGCACCTTTCAGGTCGTTTAGCTTTACTCGTAACAAGCCGAGATTACAGTATGCCGCAGCGAAACAGGGATTGAGGCGCAACGCCTCGATAAGATGGCATCGAGCTTCATCGAGATTACCCATCTCCTGTAACACGCCGCCGAGGTTACTGTGCGCCTCGGCCAAGGATGGATTGAGGCGCACCGCCTCGGAGCAATGGCGCCGGGCTTCGTCGAGATTACCCATCTCCTGTAGCACGAGACCAAGATTACTGTGTGCTGCGGCGAAAGAAGGATTGAGGCGCAACGCCTCGATAAAATGGTGCTGGGCTTCGTTGAGATTTCCCATATCCTGTAACACTCCGCCGAGGTTATTGTGCGTTTCGGCGAAGGAAGGATTGAGGCGCAACGCCTCGATAAAATGCTGCCGCGCTTCGCCAAAATGATTCATTTTGCGCAGCACGTTACCCAGATAGCTGTGTGCCTCGGCCAAGGAGGGATTGAGGCGCAACGCCTCGACGAAATGCTGCCGTGCTTCGTCGAGATTTCCCATCATGCTTAACACGATACCTAAATTACAGTGGGCCGCGGCGAAAGAGGGATTGAGGCGCAACGTCTCGACAAGATGCTGCCGGGCTTGGTCGAGCTTTCCCATCATGCTTAACACGATACCCAAATTACAGTGGGCCGCAGCGAAGCCCGGCCGCAGCTCAATGGCTTTTTGACAGTGCTTAAGCGCCTCGGGCCACTCGTGGCGTTCACACAGCAACTGTCCGAGATGGCCGTGAGCAGAGGCCAGATTCGGATCGCACGCGATGGCCTTGCGGTAATGCACGATGGCCGACTCCAACTGTCCCTGAGCCCGCAGGGCGTTGGCGAGATTGCTATGCACGATGGCGAAGTTCGGACGCACCAGCAGCGCCGCCCGGAATTGCTCGATGGCTTGGACCAACTTGCCTTGTTGCATCAACGCCAGACCAAGGTGGTTGGCCGCCTCGGGATAGGCCGGACTCAGCGCAAGGGCCGTCCGACAACACTCGATGGCCTTGTCGAGTTGGCCCAGAGCGCGCCACACCTCCGCCAAGTTGGCATAATAGACCGGGGCCGGTTTGATGCCGATGGCTCGGCTCATTAACTGAGCGGCCGGCTGATGTTGGCCAAGCTGATGGACAACCAATCCGAGCAGGTGCAGTGCGTCCGGGTCGTTTGGATTGCGCGCGAGGACGGACTGATAGATGCGTCCAGCCTCGTGCAAGCGGCCGGCTTGATGGTGTTGGATAGCGATTTGCATGGGGTCTTGCATAGCGGCGTAGGCTGTCCACGGCACCCGCTCGTCTCATTTCGGCTCAGCATTGGGTCGTCCTCGGGCCATTCTACGAAGAAACCCTATCCCCGGCTTTCGGGACTCGACCTCCCACTGTGCGCTTGTCAGCGCGGGACACCCTTGATCCATCTGCCGCTCAAGCCGATGCAGGCAACGCGTCGGTCCGCGGGCGCATGAAGTACTTTTTTGGGAGGAAATCCTTGCAATCGTGCATTCAATTGTTAGAATCACCCGTTAGCATCGTAACCGAGGACGGACAGAGGGGCAGCTACGAAAGTTCGGTTCCAGAAAAAAGGCGCAGCCCAGTCTGCTTTTTTTCTTGCAATCGAGCTGTGCCTGACATTACACTCCACGGTTATGGCCTGGTGCGCTCTGCCCGAGTCGGTTCTCAACGGACGTTCGGCGTAGAATGTCGCCGCCATAAACTCCCTTCCGAGCGGCGGCTGGTGTTTGCGCTGATCCGCGTGGTCCTAAACCGGTCGCCCCTTCTGCGTTAGCGAGATGCACCGTACCAGCGGGTTCCTGGTGCGCCCTGCCTATCCGCAGGTAATCGAACGAGGTTTGCTTTTCTTGGGGTGCGATTGAAGGAGACGCCATGTTCCCGTCCCCCTGGCGGATTTGGTTGCGGCGGTTGTCTCAGTCGATTCAGTTTGGCGGCCGGCGGCCGCGGCGATCTCCTGCTGTGCGCTGCTGCCGCCCTCGACTCGAGTGGCTGGAAAGCCGCGTGGTCCCGACCGTGACGACGCTGACAAACTACAATGGTCTCGACTTCGGGCAGTCGGCTCGCATCCAGGCCAATACCACAGGGGGCGGGGCCACGCCTCCGGACCCTCAGGGGGCGGTCGGACCCAACAGCTACATCGAAGAAGTCAACCTGTCTGTCGCTCTCTTCAGCCCCAAAACCAGCGGCATCAATCCTGTCACCGACGCCATCGACGACTTCTTCAATTATCAGGGCACCTTGCCCGACCCCAATCCCAACGACGTGACCGGCAATTCCTTCAGCGACCCCTCCACCCTGTTTGACGAGCAGACGCAGCGCTTCATCGTCTGCTGCATGGAAGTGGATCCCAGCTCGGCGTTCGGTTCCGGCTTCACCGGGAATGACAGCTCTGTCTTCGACTTCGCCGTCTCCAAGTCGTCCAACCCCTTGACGCTAACGTCGGCCGACTGGAACTTCTACCAGATCAAAACCACCGAGCCTAACTTTTTCTCCGACTTCCCCGGCAACATTGGCTACAATGACGGCGCTCTTGTCGTTACCCTCAACGAGATCAGTCCCAGCTCCCCGAATCAAAGTACCGACCATGTGCTCGTGACTGCCAT